>JFBN01307345.1_pt1 | contig 206244 bp, 189 predicted proteins | sample 768741 | NCBI WGS metagenome assembly JFBN01 (sample SAMN01983846, study PRJNA193217) | chicken gut metagenome | biome: terrestrial biome; isolation source: ceca of Broiler chicken | host: Gallus gallus | place: United Kingdom: England | collected 2010-09-07
GTTGGTTGCTGCAAATATTTTATTTTTTTGATCAAATAAAAAAGTATTTCCAGGGGTTTTTGCAACTAAATTTTGCAAATCTTCTGATGGTATATCGACACCCAGTACCCCTATGATTTTACCATCTTTATAAATAGCTTTAGAATACGTTATTACATATTGTTTTAAAACTGTATCTAAATATGCTGGTGTAACAAAAATATCATTTGTTTTTAAAGCTTCTTGATACCAATCTTTTGTCTTTATATCTAAATCATCACGTAATTCAGGCATTTTTGCATCATTAGATTTTTGACTAAGTAAAACTTTTCCATTGTTTAAACCTAAATAAACATTTAGTGCATTTATACTATGACGATAATATTTCAATATTGGACCAACATTGTTAATAATATTTTCTTCAGTGATTAAAGATTGATAAGGTAAGTTCGCGATATCTTTTTCTAAAGCTCTAGTAAAAGATTGATTTGTGGAACGGAAATCTTCAACGGTAGATTGTGTGACTTTAAGTAGGTCAGTTTGATTTTTAAGAGTGCTTTCATATAGTGAGGTTTTTGTAAAATAAAAACTTACAATACCTAGAACAATTAAGGCAAAAATTGCAATTAAATTTGCAATGAGGGAAAGTTTGATTTTAATACTATTCATTATTTTCCTTTTAATCTTTGTTATTTTTAGCATAAAACTAATAATTTGGCTATTATTTTATCACAAAAAAATAAAATAAATTTTTATTTTTATCTTAAATAAAGGAGAAAATATGGCTTATACTATAAAAAAAGTAGAAAAAGAAACAAAAATTAGTGCTCATACTTTAAGATTTTGGGCTAAAAAAGGTTTGTTTCCTTTTGTTCAAAAAGATGAAAATAGTGTGAAATATTTTTCAAAAAGCGATATAGAATGGGTAAAATGGATAGAATGGCTTAGAATTTCAGGTATGCCAATAGAACAAATCAAACATTATATAAAACTTTGCTCTTTGGGTATAAAAACTGCTAAAGAAAGACAAGAGATGTTAAAGCAAACAAAGAAAAAATTACAAAACCAGATTAAAACATTAAAAGAAAGTGAAAAAGTTTTAAGCAAAAAGATAAAAATTTATGAAGAAATGCTTGCAAATGAAGTCGATGGGTTTAATCCAGAAAGCAAGGACTATCAACCTTGTGATAAATTGTATAAGTTTAAGGGTTGATTTTATATTAAGGGCAAATTTGGGTAATAATATTTTCATTTTTTTTAATAGCATTTTTAAGCTCTAAATTTTTGATATTTTCAAAAAGATCTAAATGCAGCTTTAAAAGCTCATTATTAATCCCATAATACGCCCAAGTTCCTTGACGCCTTACATACAAAAAACCCGCATCTTTTAAAATTTTTAAATGTCTTGAAAGTCTTGATTGACCCATGTTTAAGAGCTCTTGTAGATCACAAACACAAAGTTCTTTGTATCTTAAAAGATGATGTAAAATCAAAATCCTACTTTCATCATTGATTGCTGAAATAATGGTTAAAAATTTTTGCATTTTATTTCCTTAAATTAAATTAATAAAAATTCCAAAAGATATAGCCACGCCTAAAATAATCATAACAAATAAAAATAAAAATTTTATTTTAAACATTTGTTTGAGTAAAATAAGCTCAGGTAAAGAACATCCAGCACCAGCGATTAAAAAACTCATAATCACTCCTTGGGAAATTCCCATTTGCAAAAGTGCTAAGCCTATAGGAATAATAGTTTCTACTCTTAAATAAAGGAAAATTCCTAAAAAAGCCGCTAATACAATGCTTAAAATTTCATTCCCATTTAGGTATTTTTGTAAAATTTCTTGAGGAATGAAACCATGAATAAAAGCACCGATAAAAACTGCCACAACGATATAGGGTAATAATTTTTTATAATTTTTCAAACTTTCTTTGAATAATTCTTTATAGTTTATCGTTATATTTTTAGGCTTATCTTGAGTATTTGCACAGCATGATTTTTGTTTAAAAATAAAATTGCTAGGATTGTGAGTGGTTTGGGTAAAAATATTTGATTTTGTATTTTTAGGGATATGTTTTAAAAAACTCTCTTCCTTAAATTTGGAAAAAACAAAAGAAACAATAAATATCAAAAATACCAAAAAAACCACATAAGTCAAACTTAACTTTAAACCAAAAGTTATAAAAAGCATGGAAAAAATGATAGGATTAATAAGAGGTGAAGTAAAAAGATAAGCTAAAGCTACGCTAAGTTTTACTTTCGCTTCCAAAAAAGCTCTTAAAAGCGGTATGGTAGAACAGGAACAAAATGGCGTTAAAGCACCTAAAAATATAGCTTTAAAATAACTTGAAATTTTATCACCAGCAAGTTGTTTTTTAAAAATTCCTTCGTATTTTTGATTGATAATAGAAACTAAAAAAGAAATAGCTATAAAAAGTACAGAAAGCTCAGTAAATAGATATAAAAACTCTTTGAAAGTATTTAAAAAAGACTGCATTTTTTATCCTTTTAAAAATATTTCCAAAAATATAACATGTATAAATTAATATATCAATATATATTGATATATTAATTTGTTTCTTAAACGATATTTTATAGCTATTTCCCTAATTCTCAAGACTTTTTAAGATGGATTCTAAACTATTGCCTAAAGATATAAGTAAGTATTCAACTATTGGAGGAATTTCTGCGTAAACTTTGCGTTTGATCAGAAATTTAGAACCAGTATGTTTTATACGCAATAACTCTAAAATGAATGAATTTTTACCTCAAGCTAAAATAGCGCAAAAAGATCTTTTTGAGCTTGATTTTAAAGATCTGATAGATTTTGATATTATTATCGACGCTTTTGGAGAATGGGAAAAATTAAGCTTACATAAAAAGCACATAGAATGTTTGAGTAAAATTTTGCAAGGAAGCAAGGCTAAATTATTTGTTATATGGGGTATTGGAAGTTTGTATATGGATGAAAATCATACTACAAGACTTATGGATATACCTGATTTTCTTAAAGAGTATTTGGATATAGCTAAAGCAAGTGCAGAAGTATTGGAAATTTTTACGTAATGAAAAAGGCTTTAAATGGGTATATGTGAGCCCATCTGCTATTTTTCACCAGAACTTCCAAAAACCAATCATTATAAAATCATAGGTGAAAAATTTGAAATTAATGCCAACAATGAAAGTAAAATCAGCTATAGTGATTATGCTAGTGCTATGATAGACATAGTGCTTAATTCTTGAGATAAAAATACACGCATTGGAGTAATAAGCCTATAAATAAAAGATATCTTATGCTTTTAAGGCATCTTTTATTTCTTTTAAATGCTTATTTTGAAGTTTTAGATTTTTCTAAAGATTTTATTTAATATAGATAAATATTTTTATTTTAGGTTATTGACTTAGACCTACTCTCATCTTTTATACTTTTAAAAATATTAATTGAAAGGATAAAATGAAAAATTTAAATAAAGCTTCAAATGCTCAAATTATTCTAGTATTTTGTTTAGGGGTATTTGGGATTTTGAGCACAGAACTAGGGATGATGGGTATAATTCCTATTGTTTCTCAAAATTTCAGTGTAAGTATTTCAGATGCGGGTTGGTGTGTGAGTATTTTTGCACTCGTGATAACTTTTTGCGCCCCTATTGTCCCGCTACTTTGTGCAAATTTCAATCCTAAAAAACTTATGCTTATTTGTTTAGCTGTGTTTATCTTAAGCTCGTTAACTTCCGCTTTTGTGGGTGAATTTTGGCAATTGCTTATTTTAAGAGCTATTCCTGCTTTTTTTCATCCTATTTATATAGCTCTTGCTCTAAGTATGGTTACAAATTTGGTCGAAGATAAGAAAGAAATTCCAAAAGCTACAGCTAAGATTTTTGCAGCAGTTAGTGCTGGAATGGTTTTGGGTGTACCGATGACTAGTTATTTTGGTGGAAATTTTAGTTTTAAAATGGCAATGTTATTTTTTGTATTTTTAAATACCTTATCTTTTATAGCAACTTTATTTTTTGTTCCTGATTTTAAAAAAGTAAATTCTGTAAAAATAAGCAAACAATTGCTTATTTTAAGATACCCGCTTTTATGGATTAGCATACTTTGTGTTATTTGTATAAATGCTGGAATTTGGGGTTTTTACTCTTATTTTTCTGATTTCTTACATAGTGTAGGAAAGATGAATTTTACTTTAATTAGTATTGTATTGGCTATTTATGGCTTTTCAAATATTATAGGCAATTATATAGCCGGAAAGACCCTTGTTAAAAACGCAAATTTTACTTTGATTTTAACACCTTTAATTATGATAGGATTTTATATTTTACTTTTTAGTTTTTATAGTGAAATTATACTTATAATATTTGCCTTTATATTAGGAATTTTAGCAGGTGTGATGAATAACGGCACGCATTTTATGATAAGTTATCCCTTTCCAAAGGCTGCTAATTTTAGCAATGGACTTTTTATAAGCGTGGCCAATATAGGATTAAGCACCGGAACTGCTATTTGTGGACTTGTGATTTCTTTGAGTGATACGCGTTATATTATCATAAATACTATTGTTTTGTTGATTTTAGGAATTATTATGATTTTTGTAAGAAGTAGGATAGAAAAAATGAAATTAAGATTTTAAATTTTTACTTGACTTAGAGTAGCTCTCATGTTTTATAATACTAAAAAAGGAGGTAAAATGCAAGAATTAGAAAAAGCAGGAATTCATGGAAGTTTTAAAGGCGATAGTAAATTTTTTAGCAAAAATGTAAAAGTTTCTATGATGTTTAAATCAAATGAGTGGAGAAATTTTAGTGGGGCTTTGGTTGAATTTGAAGCCAGTGCTAGAAGTGCATGGCATACTCATCCTCAAGGACAAACCTTAATTGTAACAGAGGGCGAAATCATCACAAAAGTTCCAGGGCAAAAAGCCTTTATAGCTAAAAAAGGCGATGTGATAAGCTGTCCTATAGGAGTAAAGCATTTTCATGGTGCAACTAATACAAGTAGTGGAGCACACATAGCACTTACAGGCGAAAAAGAAGGTAAAAATGTAGAATGGCTTGAGCTTGTAAGCGATGAAGAATATGAAAATGCCTTAAAAGAAGCAAGAGAGTAAAGAAATTTGTAAATAAAACACAAAAATTTTATAAAAACTTTTATGTTTTTGGAGTATTTTAAATGCTCTTTTTTCACAAATTTTAAAAACCACAAAGGATAAAACCATGCAATTAAGACAAAAAGCAAGAGAAATTTTTGAAAAACTCTTAGGAGGAGCAAAAAAGGATCAACTTTTTGCAAGTGATAAAGAGTATTTTATCAATCATATAAATTTTACTTTTGATGAGAGCTTTATAAAAGCAAATTTGGATACACAAAAATATTTTTTAATCACTCTTGCTTCTACTTTAGCAGTAGGTGGAAAAATAGAGTTTAAAGCTTTACTTCAAGGTGCAATCAAGAACGATATAAGTCCTATTGTCATTAAAGAAGTGATTTATCAAGCTACCCCTTATGTGGGTTTTGCTAGAGTATGTGATTTTTTAAGCCTTTGCAATAAAGTGTTTAAAAAACTAAATATCGCCTTAGTTTTAACTCCACAAGGTACTACTACGCAAGAAAATCGCAAAATAAAAGGTAGGGAAATACAAAATGCTATTTTTAGTGAAGCCAATATCACTAAAATGATAGAAACTACACCAGAAGATAAAGCTTTTATAAATGATTTTTTGAGTGCGAATTGTTTTGGAGACTACTATACACGCATGGGACTTGATCTAAAAACTAGAGAGCTTTTAACCCTTGTATATCTTATCTCACTTGGTGGGCTAGACAATCAAGTAAAAGCTCACATACAAGGCAATCTTAACATGGGGCAAAGTAGAAAAGATTTGCTAAATATCATTGCAGCTCTTATTCCATATATCGGTTATCCAAAAGCTTTAAATGCCCTAAATTTGCTTGATGATATTAAAAAGTAGAATGCAAGCAATGAATATTTATTGTAAATTGAGCTTAGAAGTTATTTGTAAATTAGTTTTTATCAAAAAACTTGCAATCATTTTAGTATGCTTTTAAGCTCATTTAAATATTTTTGTTGTGTTTTTAGATTTTCTTCTAAAGAATTTAAAATCTCTTCGCTAGTTCTTAGGATTTTTTCTTCTTTTACATTTGGATTTTTAGCACTTAGATCATAGTTTCTTTCTTCAAGCTCTTTTTTGCTAACAAGCCAAGAATTAGCAGTGATTTTTCTTTCTTTGTAGCATTTTAGAAATTCTTTAAAATGTGCGTATTCTAAAGGCTTATTTTTAGTAAGTTTATAAGGCGGTATAAGCTCGTAGTAATAAACTCCATCGCCTTCACAAATACATTTTTTACCTTTAGAGAAAAAAAGCACATTAGTCTTAACAGCACTATAAGGCAAAAATACCCCACTTGGCAAACTCAAAACGCATTCTAAATTAAAATCATCTAGTAAATCTTTTTTTACACTCATAAAGGCATTTGAATTTTGAAAAAGCACACCTTCAGGCACGATGATCGCACATCTTCCGTTGTTTTTTAAAGATTTTAAAATGTGTTGTAAAAACAAAAGTTCAGTAGCGTTTGATTTTATAGGAAAATTTTCTTGAATTTGTTCTTTTTCTTTACCTCCAAAAGGTGGATTTGCAAGTATTACTTCGTATTTATCTTTTTCTGTTATATCTGTAATTTTTTTACTTAAAGTGTTTGTTTTTATGATATTTGGACTTGAAATTTCATGTAATATCATATTCATAACGCCCATTGCATAGCTAAGCGGAGTTTTTTCTTTACCAAAAAGAGCATCATTTTTTAAAAATTCAAGCTCTTCTACGCTTAAATTTGCTTTTTCGCCTTTGGTTCTGTCTTTATATAAAATATGTAAAAAACTCTCAACTAAAAATCCACAACTACCACAAGAAGGATCATAAATTCTTTCTTTTGGTTTAGGATCTATTACTTCCACCATAGTCTTTATCAAAGGACGAGGGGTGTAAAATTCTCCACTATTTCCACCATCGCTACCCATATCTTTTAGAAGTTTTTCATAAACTTCACCTAAGGCAAATACTTCATCTTCTTTATTAAAACTAATCTCATCAATGATATTTATCACTTCTCTTAAAGTATGTCCATTTGCTATGCGATTGTCTATAAATTCAAAAATTCCACCGATTTTATACTCTATACTTTTAAAATCATCATTATTTTTAAAATTTTTAAGATAAGGAAAAAGCTCTTTATTTACGAATTCAAGCAAATCCGATCCACTTAAAGCATTTTTTACATCAAGTTTGCCATCTTTTTTAGGCGCTGCCCAAACACTCCAGCTAAATTTTTCTTGCAAAATGCTTTTATAATCTTTGCCATCTAAAAACGCTAAATCTTTTAAATTTGTCTCATAATCATCTAAAAATTTTAAAAAAAGTATCCAGCCAATCTGCTCTGTATAGTGCATAGCACCACTTATGCCATCATCTCTTCTTAGAATATCTGTGATTTTATCGATTTTATTTTGCATTTAAAAAATTCCTTTTCTAAAAAGTCTTAAAAGTTCTATATTTATATAATAATTACTTCTACCCATTTTAATACACTCTAATATTCCTAAATTTTCACAAATTTTAAGATATTTTGAAGCACTTTGTCTTGAAATGTCTAATTTTTTTATTAAAAAATCTATCTTTGTATAAGGATGAGAAAACAAAAGCTCCACAAAATCTTTACTATAAAAATTCGTTTTATTTTGTAAAATTTCACCTACATTAGACATCATTTTTTCTATCTTAATAATAGTTTCAATAGTTTTTACAGCGGTTTGCTCTATGCCTTTAAGTATGTATTCTATCCACTTTAAAATATCCCCTTCATCACGCACTTTTTGCAAAAGCTTATAATACTCATCTTTATTTTTTACTATATAAGCACTAAGATATAAAATAGGAAAATCCAAAAGTCCTTTATATACTAAATAAAGTATATTTATAATCCTACCCGTTCTGCCATTGCCATCATAAAAAGGATGAATGCTTTCAAATTGATAATATATAATTGCCATCTTTACTAAAAAATCAAATTCATCTAAACTATCATCGTTAATGTATAGTTCTAAATTTCCCATAAGTTCTTGTATATCATTAGGATTTTGGGGTGGTATGTGTTTTATTTCTCCTGTAATAGGATTTTTAAGCATAGTTCCACTTTGTTTTCTAAAACCTGCATTATTTCTTTCTAATCTTTTTTGAATTTCTAAAATATGTGCATTTCTTAATAACTGTTCTTTTTTTAATAACTCATATCCTTTTTTCAAAGCACTTTCATAATCTTTCACTTCTTTTGCTGCTCTTGTGAGTTTGTTTTCATCAACTCGTGATAAAAAAAGTTCATCATGTGTTGTGATGATATTTTCTATCTCACTCGAATCTTTTGCTTCTTGCAAAATCAAAGCATTAATTAAAATACTTGGATTTGGTATGCTTTTACTAAGTCCATTTAACTCTGCTAATTTTCTAGAAGCTTTAATGATAAGACTATAAATATTTGCATTTAATTCTATATTTAAAGGCAATTTTTGAGGTATAAATTCTTTCATAATTTTCCAATATGTTAATTTTTTCTAAAAATTTTAACATTATAAAAAAATATGTTAAAAAAATCAAAAATTTTTAACATATCAAGCCAATGTGTTAAAATTTGGCAAATTTTTTAACATTATAATTCTCCCTTAAAAGCTTTATCAAGTAAGGATTGCTTAAGCTCTTCATAATCTTTTAGTTCTTTAGTGTAAAGCTCTTTTAAAGCCTTTGCCTTTTCAAAGACAAAATCTAAATGCTCTGCGATTTGCTCTTGCTCTTTGAGTGGGGGTAGGGGGATTTGTAGGGATTTAAATTTTGGTATAGTAAGTTGCGGAATACTAGAACCTTCACCTTTTGCTATAAAAAAATTCAAACAAAAATATAAATAATGTAAGCATAATATATTTTCACAAGGAATTAAAGAAATAAGCCTTACAATAGGAAAATAAGGTTCTTTTCTAATGCAAACAAAACCTATTGTTCCTCTAGCAGATATAGTTAAAGAAGGTTTTATAATGGTAGCTTTATCTGTATATCCAACTAAACCATTATTATTTACACCATTTGCATAAACAGGGATTTGATTTTTGGCAGTTTTACTTTCTGTGCAGTTTTTTGGCTTATCTCCACCCGCAGAAATATTTTCGCTAATCTCTTCTAAGCTTTTCCATTCCCAAGATTGTGGGAGTTTATAGTTTTCTTTAGCATTGTCTTTTAATGGATTGAAAGCTTTTTGCAAGGCGCTTTGCATTAACTCATCTAAATTTAGCAAATTCTGCTCTAAGATTTTTATACTCTCATCTATCTTTGCAAAACTCTCATCTAAAATTCCCACTATCCTTTCTTGCTCTTTGAGCGGCGGTAGTGGGATTTGAATTTGTTTTAATCTTGTAATTGCCAATTTTGGTTGAGCAACTATTTTTGTAGAAGTTTGTATTTGTGTTTTAAATATATTTGATAATGTAAAAAAATACATAAATTTATTGGAAATATTGTTTTGAATATATTCTAGCTTTACAGCATTTTCTGTTAGAATAGCTCCGTTTAATTCTTTGGGGATAATACCGCTTTTTCCAATAGTTCCAGCAATGCTAATATATAGATTATCATCATAAATTTTATAATTTTTTAAAACATTGTAAGTGTTTTCATTGATAAATTTAATATTTTGTAAATTTATAGTCCCATTGTCCTGAAAATCCGCAACTCTTATATAAGCAAATTTTGTATTATTGTCTAATAAATTTTCACCCTTGGGAAGTCTTTTACCTCCTTTGATATTTGCAATTTCTTCAAGCTTTTTAACTTCCCAACCCTGTGGTAAATTTGTCATTGTATTTTCCATAGAGCCAAGGCTTGTTTAGCTAAAAAATTTTGATATTGATCAATACTTTTTGTGTCCCAAGTTTTAAAATTATCCGCTATATATCTTGGTAGTTTAAAGCTAGACTTGTTATATATAGAAATTTTTTCTTCGAATTTTTTATCTTTTAATTCTTGATTGTATTTTTTTTCTAATAAAATATAGTTTCCTAATTTATGAACTTTTTCGTTATTTAAAGATGATGGAAGTATATGCTCTATTGTTGCAATTTGTTCATCACATATGCCTCCAGATAAATGCCTTTCAATATTAACAAGTAAAAATTTGACTATTTTTGCATCATTTCCTGAGGTTGCTTTTTTAGAATATATAGAGAAAGATTTTTTAAAGTCATTATCATCAATATCAATTGATTTTAATGCATCTATAATTTCCTTGGTATTTTTATATTTGCTATGAAATATATTGCAAGCAATTTTATTATAGCTAGATTCCAATTTATTTGTTCTAGTTTTTGAAATAGAATATCTAATAGATAATATAGCACAAGCTTTTAAAATTTTTATAAAATCTTGATCATCTACTATTTTTTCTTTAGCAATTAGCAGTAATGGTAAAGATGATTTAAATCTTAATAACTCTAAAATATCAATATAATATTTTGCATCTTGTGCTGTAAAATCATTCCAAGAACTATGATTTGAATTTTGCAAAGCAAGATACAAAGAAGATAATTTATGAAGTTTAGATATAAAATTAAAAGCCTCTTCTGAAGTCTTAATATTTTTTTTAACTTCTTTAAAAAGTCTATTTTTTGTAACCAAATCTATTTGTGAATTTATAACACTTCTTAGAAAATCGGGTATTTTTTCTGTTGAAATTTTATTATTTATGTTTTCCCACATTAAATTAGCTTGATTTAAAATTTCTGGTTCATTTTTAAGTAAATTTAAAAAGTAATTTTTTAATAAATCAGCGGCTGTTAATTCTACTCCTCTAGCATTTAGTGTTTGAAATAAAACATAAGCATCTAATTCATTTTGAACTATAATCACAATAAACTTTAATTGTTCTCCTATCATCTCCACATATTCTGCAATTATTTTCCCATCTTCTTCTTGAAATTTTTCTTTAATTTTTTTTTGAAAAAAATTAAATGCTTTATATAATAAATAATTAGAATTATCCTCATCTGCTAGAGTTGGTTTATCTGGAATATTCTGATTAATAATATAGTGAGTAAAAAAATTATTATTAGTATTATTTAAAGTAAGTTTTGGAACTATTTTTAATGTAGTAGAACTTTCATAACCTAAATATTTTTTATTAAAAATTTCTTTCCTTTTTTCATTATCTGTTTTATCTTTATCTTTTTTGACCAAATTATCTATATAAAATATTATCGCGGACATAAAAATACTTAAGGTAGTTAATCTTTGTTGCCCATCAATTATATCTATATTTTTGGCATCTTTAGTCTCTTGCAATACTATAGAACCCATAAAATGTGGATAGTTTGATTTTTCTAAATCTTCAATATCACACCATAAATCTTCCCATTGATCTTCACTCCAAGAATAATTTCTTTGATATTTTGGAACACTATAAGTTCTATCTTTACCAAATAAATCATTAAGAGTTAAAGTCTCTGTATTTAAAAAACTATTACTCATTTTCTCTCCTTTCAGTTTAAATAAATCTCCCTTTGCAAATCATAAAAACTTTGTTTTAGAATTTCTAAGCTACCAAATTCATCAGCCAATTCTCTTACATTACCTAAAGAACTAAGCTCTATAAGTGGTTTTAAACCATCATCAAAATCTTTTATGCCGTATTCTTGATATCTATTTAGTAAAAATTCTATAAATTTTATAGCTTTTTCTTTTTGAAAGCGTTTCAAAAACTCACCATTTTCTACTTGTAAAACACGCTCTTGCCTTGTTTTTATCTCGGCATTAAAGCTTAAATGCGCTAAAACATCGTATATATCACAATCTTTTTGAAAAATTTCTCTTAGATCTTTTAAAGCATCTTCATCAACTCCATCATTTGCAAGGGCTTTTAAAAATCTTTCTCTATTTTTTTGATCACTCCAAATTTCACGCAATTTTGCTTCATCATCATAATACTCACCAAGCTTTCCTATCAAAAATTCTAAAAATTCTTTAGTGCTAAGTGGCTTACCTTGTGCTCCTACATAAGTAGTTGTGATATCTAAAACCTTAAGTTTTGTGCCTTTTAAGTGTATGGTTACGCTCTTTTTTTCTTTGCTTTCTTCTTTTGTTTGTTTTATATGCTCTTTAGTGATTTTTTCTTGTTCGTTTTGCTCTTTTAATTCTTCTATTTTTTCACCATCCCATTTTGGATCATAAAAAAGTTTAGTCGCACCGACAAAATCAAGTATAGTAAAAAAGTCTTTACCTTCATAAACCCTAGTGCCACGCCCGATGATTTGCTTAAATTCCACCATAGAACCTATATTTGCTAGCAATACTATATTTCGCACATTTTTTGCATCCACTCCAGTTGTGAGCATTTTAGAGCTAGTAAGTATGACAGGATAGCTTTTATCATTATCTTGAAACAATTTTAGATAATCAAGCCCTATTTTACCTTCATCACTCGTAACTCTTACACAATAATCATCTCTTTTAACGCTTTTATATTTATCTATAGCTCTTTTTACTTCATTTGCATGAGCTTGATTTGCACAAAAAATTATGGTTTTATCCATAGGATTTATAAGCTCTAAAATTTTCTTAGCGATAAAGTCATTATAGTTTGGTAAAAAAATATTTCTTTCAAATTCACTTTGTTTATAAAAGCCTTTTTCAAGCTCACCTTGTATTAAATCATCAGGATTATAGGTATAACCATCACTCAAAGTTGTTTTTATGAGTTTGACTTTATAAGGGGTTAAAAATCCATCTTCAATACCACTTTTAAGACTATAATCATAAACACTCTCACCAAAATACTCATAAGTGTCTATATTTTCTTCTTTTTTTGGAGTAGCGGTTAAACCAAGCTGAGTCGCATAAGAAAAATACTCAAGTACAGCTCTCCAGCTTCCTTCTTCGTTTGCTCCACCTCTGTGGCACTCATCTATGATGATAAGATCAAAAAAATCTTTTGGGTATTGAAGATAAAATTTGCTCTCTTGTTCTTCTTGGGTGTTTTCTTGTTCTTTTGAATTTGCAGCTAAGCTTTGATAAATTCCAAAGAAAATATTTGCATTTGTTATGATTTTTCCATCATTTTTCTTTATTTCTTCAGCACTAATTGCCTTACAATCACTTTCTATAGGATTAAATTCTCCTAAGGCTTGATCTCTTAAGCTCACTCTATCACATAAAAATAGTATTTTAGGCTTTTGATCTTTGTTTTCTTTATTCCATCTTGCCTCTAACAAACGATAGCACAAATTAAAAGCTATGGTTGTTTTTCCTGTGCCTGTAGCAAGAGTGAGTAAAATTCTATTTTTGTTATTTATAATAGCTTCTATGACTTTATCTATTGCTATTTTTTGATAATATCTTAATTCTTTTTGCGGTATATACATTGACTTTTGTGTTAAAAGTCTATATTGCCATTCTTTTAAATTACCAAAAATTCTATCAAAAAGTTCTTTAGGACTTGGAAATTTATCTATGTATTCACCACTATGACTTCTCATATCGTATTCATAAATTTTTTCTCCATTGCTACTATATACAAAAGGCACATTTAAAATTTTTGCATATTCTATGCCTTGAGATAAACCATCTAAAGGATCTTTACTAAATTTTTTAGCTTCTATTATAGCAAGGTTGTTTCCTTCATATCTAAGCAAATAATCTGCAAATTTTCTTTGTGCTCTTTTACCACCTAAAAGCTTTCTACCATCTGTAAAATAATAATTTCTTTTTATATTTTCTTCATTCCAAGAACTATCATAAAGCTTTGCATCTATAAATTTTACTCTAGTATCATCTTCTGAATACAAATTTTGCATTTTTACCCCAAAGTGAAATTAAATTTTATAATTATAGCATTTATACTAATTTTTAAAAAATTATTTTCACTCTTGACTTATAGCTACTCTAATGTTTTATAATTATAAAAAATCAAAAAAGGAGCAAAAATGCAATACAAAATTTTAGAAAACAATCGCATCGCAAGTAAAGGCTATGCAATGCTTAGCAAGGATGCGAAATTCACAGCCTTTGAATTTAGCCGCCACGCTATTGGTGATAATGATATTTTGATTAAAATCCTATATGCAGGTATTTGTCATAGCGATATTCACACCGCAAGAAGCGAGTGGGGAGAAGCTACTTATCCTTGCGTGCCTGGGCATGAGATAGCAGGAGAAGTTATCGCTGTGGGTAAAAATGTGAGTAAATTTAAAGTAGGAGATTACGCAGGGGTTGGTTGTATGGTAAATTCATGTGGTGAGTGCGATGCTTGCAAACGCTCACAAGAGCAGTTTTGCGAAAATGGCAAAACTATCTTTACTTACAATAGTTGCGATGTGTTTCACGGCAATGAAAACACTTATGGGGGCTACTCAAACAACATAGTTGTAAGTGAAAAATTTGCCGTTTGTGTGCCAAAAGATGCACCGATGGAAAAAGTCGCGCCTTTGCTTTGTGCAGGAATTACCACTTATTCTCCGCTTAAATTTTCAAATATCAAAGAAGGCTCAAGCGTAGCAGTAGCGGGATTTGGCGGACTTGGTATGATGGCGGTTAAATATGCTGTTAAAATGGGTGCAAAGGTTAGCGTTTTTGCTAGAAATGAAAACAAAAAAGCCGATGCTTTGGCTATGGGTGTAAGCTCATTTTACACAAGCTGCGATAAAAACGCCGTAAAAGAACGTTTTAATTTAATCATCTCTACCATCCCAACGCCTTATAATCCTGCTATTTATTTGGATTTACTTAAATTTGGCGGTGAAATGGCGATAGTGGGTTTGCCACCTCACGAAGTTGCTCCAAGTATCAGCGTGATAACCTTTGTACATAAAGCGGGTAAAAAAGTCTATGGTTCGCTAATCGGCGGGATCGCAGAAACTCAAGAAATGCTTGATTTTTCTTTAAAACATAAAATTTACCCAGAAACTGAACTCATCACTTCAAAAGATATCGACAAAGCTTATGAAAATCTAACCTCAGGAAAGGCTAAATTTCGCTATGTCATTGATATGAGAGATGAGTAAATTCAAGACTCTTTAAGAGTCTTGAATTTATACCAAGAAATGAAAAGCAAAATCACACTAGCGCCCAACATAAAAAAGCCAAAAAAGGCGTTAAAATAACTTACAATCAAAGCCACCATAAAAAATTTATATACAAATAAAAACTCGTTCCAAGAACTAATTTTAGCCATTGTTTTAAAATGAAAATAGCCTAAAATAAAAGCAAGAGTGGTAAAAAATGCACAAAAATAAAATGCTAATTTTCCTTTTGTTTGTGAAAATAAAAAATTATTATATTCTATATAACATTGATAAAAACCAAAACTTGCTAAAACACAAAATAAAAATCCTAAAAAAATTAAAGCAAAGCTTATGCTTTTAAGCTTGAAAGAAAGCAAAATAATACTTAAAAAATAGAGTAAAATTCCACAAATCATACTTATAAAAATCAATGTCAAAATAATAATATTTCTTTCTTCTATAAAATAATCAAAAAATAAATAAAAGCATAAAGCAATACTTAAAGCAAATGCAAAAATGGCTAAAAATGCTAAAATTTTTATAGTTTTTATCATTTATTTTCCTTGTAATTTTTTATTTTCTTCTTCCCAATCGCACATTGCTTGTAAGATAGGAATTAAACTTTGTCCACGTTTGGATAAGCTATATTCTACCTTGGGTGGAATTTGAGCGTATTCTTTTCTGATAATTAAACCATCGTTTTCTAGTTCTCTTAAGGTATTGGTTAAAGTTTTAAAAGATATGGAGCTTAAAAAGCGTTTGAGTTCATTATAACGTACGATTTCATAGCGAAATAAGCAGTATAAAATACTCATTTTATATTTTCCATTAATTAATGCTAGAGTATAGTTAAATCCACATTCTTCGAAATTGCACGGAGAATTCTCTTTAGTCATTTAACATTCCTTTAGTATAGTATATTACTTTATTTTCTGTATTGAAAATGATATTATGCTAAGTTATAATTGTATCATAAATTTAAAAAAGGATAAAAATGAAAAATATACTCTTACTTAATGGCGCTAAAGAATTTGGAAATTCAAAAGGACAACTTAATTTGACATTGCATAATCATGCTTTAGAAATTTTAAAAACATTAGGATACGAAGTAGATCAAACTCACATAGATCAAGGATATGATCCTAAAGAAGAGATACAAAAATTTATAAAAGCTGATGCTGTGATCTATCAAATGCCAGCTTGGTGGATGGGCGAGCCTTGGATAGTTAAAAAATATATCGATGAAGTGTTTGGTTTGGGTGCTGGAGTGCTTTTTAAAAATGATGGAAGAACTCATGAAAATCCTAGTAAAAACTACGGAAAAGGTGGTTTAGATCATGGTAAAAAATACATGTTTTCTCTCACTTGGAATGCACCTCTTGAAGCCTTTAATGATAAAAATGAATTTTTTGAAGGAAAGGGTGTGGATATGGTGTATTGGCATTTGCATAAGGCTCATGAATTTATAGGTATGAAAGCTTTACCAACTTTTATGTGTAATGATGTGGTAAAAAATCCTCAAGTGGAAAAATATCTAAACGAGTATGAACTACACTTGAAAAAAATTTTTTAAAAAATTTGACTTAAAAATTTCAAGGTGTAACATTGACTCGAACAAAGTATTTGTATATCTTGCTTGTTATTGCTATGTTTTTATGGGGCTCATCTTGGCCAACATCTAAGATTTTAGCAAATTATACGGATACTTCTATTATTACTTTTTGGCGTTTTTTCTTTGTTGTATTGGGTTCATTTTTTGTTTTAAACTTCTTAAAAATTCCTCTTAAAATCGAAAAAACTGCCTTAAAATGGGTATTGATAGCAGGAGTTTTAAATGGGCTTTATGCCTTTGTATTTTTTATCGCTATAAAGCACGGCTTGGCAGGCAAAGGAGGAGTTTTAGTAACCACTATGATTCCTATATTTTCTTATTTGATATTTATGTTAGCAATATTTTTTCAAAAAAATAAAAAATCAACTCACAAGATCACAAAGAGTGAAATTCTGGGCTTATTTTTAGGTTTGATTTCAGGGCTTTGTTTGCTAAATTTAGGCTCTATGGAAGAGCTTTTGGGTAAGTTTAATGCTTTGTTTTTAAGCTGTGCTTTTATATGGGCTTTGATGGCTGTTTTTACTCATAAAGCAAAAGGGACTCATCCTTTGGCGATTAATTTTTATATCAACCTTATGTCGTTATTGATGTTTTCATGGGTGTTGTTTGATCTTAAAAGTTATGAGATCTTTCAATTTGATTTTAAATTTTGGATCAATCTTTTTGTGGTGGCTTTTTTATCTACGGTGGTAGGTACGAGTATATATTATTATGGAATTCACATTTTAGGAAGCGTAAAAGCAAATTCTTTTGTTTTAATCACTCCTGCTAGTGCTTTAATTTGCAGTTATTTTATACTAGACGAGGTGCCAAATGCACTTACCTTGTTAGGTTGTGCCTTGGCTATAGGTGCTATATATTTTATCAATATTTATGGTAAAAAAGCTTAGATTAAATTTTCAAAATCAAGATTGATTTTTTGATCCATAGCTTTAAATTTCATTTCTCTTTGTTTATAAAGTTCTAAGGCTTCTTGCATGCTAATGCTTTGAAATTTAAAGCTAGAACCTAACTTAGCTTGTGCGAGTAAGCTTAGATCATTTTCTATAACCGTGGCTATTTTTGTATAGCCTCCTGTGCTTTGTCTTCCTGCCATTAAAATGATAGGAATACCACTTTTTGGCACTTGTATACTTCCAAAAACCGCAGGATCTGAGATGATATCTGCTGAGTTTTTATGCTCTATACTTTCACTAGATTCTGCATAAATTGCCATTCTATCGCTTTTTAAACCTACTTTATAAGTAGTATTTAAAAAGGTTTCTATGCCTTTTTGGGTAAAAGCATCTTCATTTGTTCCTAAAATAACGCGTATAATAGGCTCTTTAGGGCTTTTAAAAAGAGGGTTTTCACATTCTCTAGCTTCTAAATTAAAAGGTATAAAAGTATTATGAGTATTTAAAATATCATCTTTTTGCAAAGCTCTTCCTTCAAAAACTCCAGCTCCCATTTTAGCATCACTGGATTTAGAGTTTAAAAAACTTTTTACTTCAAAGCCACCCGCTACGCATAAATACCCACGAAAACCTATTTTTGCTAAATCAAGTTCTAAAATATCGCCTTTATTTGCTTGATATACTTTGCAAGTTTTGATTTTTTGATTATCAAGCTTTGCCTCAAATTCAGCTCCACTTAAAACAAAATAATTCTCATCTAAAAATTCGTATTTTCCACCCTTTAAACAAAGCTCAATTCCTGCTTCATCTTGTTTGTTTCCAAGCAAGATATTTGCCATTCTTAAAGCATCTTCATCCATAGCTCCACTTCTTGCTATGCCAAATTTAGCAAATTTTTTTCTACCAAAGTCTTGCAAACTTGAATTTATAGACGCTTCAATGATTTTTATACTCATAAATTTCCTTTTGATAGACTTTTTTAGCAACTTGCTCTTGGATATCGAAAAATTCATCTTTTGAAATGGCTTTAAATTTTAAAAACATACCCGCTTTTAAAAGAGTGGGATTTTTTTCATCTTCTTTATCAAAAAATTCCAAAGGTGTTCTAGCAATGATTTGCCAACCCCCTGGGCTTGATATAGGATAAACTCCTGTTTGTTTATCAGCTATGCCTACACTTCCAGCTTCTATTTTTGCTCTAGGGCTTGAAAGGCGTGGGGTAAAAAGTCTTTCATCTAAACCTCCAAGATAAGGAAAACCTGCCATAAAACCTAGCATAAAAACAAGATAATAAGGTTTGGTGTGAAGAGATATAAGCTCTTCTTTTGAAATTTGATTGTATTTGCACACAAATTCTAAATCCAGCCCAAATTCTTCATCATAACAAAGTGGAACTTCTATACAAAGACTTGAGTTTTGCTCCGTAAGTTTGATATCCTTTTTAATTTTTTCCAAAAAATCAAGCAAAGAATTTAAAGAAAGCACGCAAGGATTAAAGTATATCAACAAACTTGCATAAGTACTTACCAACTCATCAATACCATAAATTTCACCTTCTTTTAGGGCTTTTTGTATCCTTTGTTCTGTGCTTAAAACATAGGCATTGATTTGAGGTGAAATTTCTTGCTCAAAACGCAAAAGCAAAGCTTTACTTCCACTAAAATGCACACTAAACATTGCTAAAACTTATATAAAATTTTCCAAAGCACAAATTTGAATTTGCTCTTTTTTTAAATTTTCTTTGATTTTTTTAACAAATTCTAAAGCTTTTGCATTATCCCCATGAACACAAATACTATCGGCTTTTAAATCAATTTCTTTGCCATTTATGCTTGTAACTTTGCTTTCTTTTATCATTTTTATCACGCGTTTGATAGCTAAATTTTCATCGTGTATTAACGCCCCTTCTAATTTTCTTGAAACTAAAGTGCCATCATCATTATAGGCACGATCCGCAAAAACTTCATTAGCATATCTTAAACCCTTTTTCTTAGCTGCTTCATTCATAGCAGAATTACTAAGCCCTAGAAAAATAATATTTTCATCAAAACTCGCCACTGCCTCACAAAGTGCTAAGGCTAAATTTTCATCAATAGCTGCCATATTATAAAGCGCCCCATGGGCTTTAAAATGCTGTATTTTCATACCTTTTGCCTTAGCAAAGCCAAATAAAGCTCCTAGTTGATACAAGGCATAGTTTTTAGCCTCTTCAAAGCTTATTTGCATATTGCGTCTTCCAAAACCCAAAAGATCAGGATAAGATGGATGTGCTCCTATGCAAACACCATTTTGCTTGGCTAAATTTAAGGTTTCATCCATCACACAAGGATCACCCGCATGAAAGCCACAAGCGACATTTACTGAACTTACAAATTTTAAAATTTCTTCATCCATTCCCATTTTATAGGCGCCAAAACTTTCCCCTAAATCACTATTTAAATCCACTTTGAACATTATTTGACCTTGTATATTTAATTATTGATTTTATTATATCTAAAGAAGAATTTTAAATAAACTAAAAGTTTTGAAAAATAAATAAAAAAGTTACAATAAGTAAAAAATGATATTTTAAGCAGGTTAAAACCTGCTTAATTTTTAGTCTTTTCTTGTTTTTGCATCAATTACAAATAAAGGTTTATTAAGAAGTTTAAAATCAGCAATGAAATTTAAAGTCTTATCACTTGTTACCCATTTGATAAATTTACTAGCTTCTGTATAATTTACATTTTTACAATGCTTAGGATTTGTCGCTATAACAGAATAAAAATTTTTAAGACTATCATCGCCTTCATTTACAATGACTAAGTTTGGTTTGCCTTTTTCATTGGCTTCATATTTGATATAAGTACCACGATCGGTTAAAATCACACCTTTTTTTTCTTCAGCGATTTTAATGCTTGCTAACATACCTTGTCCGCTTTGTTGATACCAGCTTTGCTTTTCAGGAACACCGCCAAGATTTTTCCAAAGGCTTTTTTCTTTATTGTCAGTGCCTGATTTATCGCCTCTTGAGATGAAAGTAAGCTTTTCATTTTTGATAAGTTCTAAGCTTTCTTTTAAATTTTTACCTTTAAATTTAGAAGCTAAAGATTTATCTGCGATGATGATAAAATCATTATACATCACAGGAGTTCTATCTACACCAAAGCCTTTTTTCATAAATTCTTTTTCAGCCTTTGGAGAATGCACAAAAAGCACATCAGCATTGCAATCTTCACCCATTTTTAAAGCCGCACCTGTTCCTACGGCAACCCATTTTAAGGTATTGCCACTTTCTTTTTCATAAAGAGGTTTTAGAGCATCTAAAAGTCCTGTATTGTCAGTGCTTGTTGTAGTTGCCATTTTAAGTTCTGCTGCACTTGCACTTAAAGCTAAAGCAAGGGCTAAAGAAATGATTTTTTTCATTTTTTTCCTTATAAATTTACATAAAAAAATATTTTAGCATAATTATGCTAAAATTACTTATTTTAAAAAGGATATTTTTGGATTATATTTTTGATGGTTTTAAACAGGCTTTATTTTTACTTTTCAATGCTGATGAAAGCGTAATTTCAGCTATAAAAACTACACTTTTAAGCTCAAGTATTTCTATAGTTTTAGCTTTGCTTATAGGTTTTCCTTTGGGATTTATCTTAGGTTTTTTTGATTTTAAATTCAAATGCTTTATAAAACTTATCATAGATACTAGCCTTTCTTTTCCAACAGTTGCAGTAGGACTTATACTTTATGCACTGATTTCAAGTCGAGGACCTTTGGGAGAATTTGGACTGCTTTTTACTATAAAGGCTTTAATTTTAGGGCAGTTTATCTTAGCGCTTCCTATAGTGATCGCACTTTTTTCAAATTTGATAGAAAATATGAATAAAAAACATTTTTTACTTATAAAATCTTTTCACCTAAGTCCTTTAAAACTTGTTTTAACGATGATTTATGAATTACGCTTTGCTTTGATTAGCGTCATTGCACTAGCTTATGGACGCATTGTAGCAGAAGTAGGAGTAGCGATGATAGTAGGTGGAAATATCAAATACGACACTAGAACCATAACCACAGCTATTTCTCTTGAAACAAACAAAGGCGAATTTGCTAGCGGTATAGCTTTGGCTTTGGTTTTAATTCTCATTGCCTTTTGTTTAAATTTCATCACGCACAAACTCAAAAGAACATAAAATGATAGAAATTTCTAATCTTTTTTTCAACTATCAAAACAAAGAAGTTTTAAAAATCAAAAATTTAAAACTTGATACAAGTAAAATTAGCATCTTAATGGGAGCGAATGGAAGTGGAAAATCTACATTTTTAAGAATATTAAAATTTTTAGAAGGAGATTTTTCAAAAAATATTTCTTATTTTGGAAATTTTAAACCTAATAATAAACAAAAGCGTGAAATTTATTTGCTTTTTCCAGAGCCTATTTTGTTAAATCGTAGTGTAAGGGCAAATTTTTTATTTACCTTAAAAACTTATGGGATTAAAGAAGATATTGAAGAACGCATAAAAGAAAGTTTGATGTTTTTAAATTTAGATGAAAGTCTTTTAAGTAAACATCCTAATGAACTTTCATCAGGACAAAGTCAAAAAATAGCTTTTGCTATAGCTTTAAGCGTAAGAGCGAAGTATTATTTACTTGATGAACCAAGTGCTTTTTTGGATAAAAATACTACACTTTTATTTAAAAAAGCTATTCTTAAAATACATGAAAATTTCAATACAGGTTTTTTAATCGCAAGTCATGATAAACATTTTTTAGATTCTTTGGCGCAAAAAAAACTTTATTTGCACAGTGGAGAAATTTTAGAATTTGAAAATACTAATGTTTTTGAACTAGAAAATCAAGGTGTGAAATTTTGTAATTTTATAGATTTTAGTAATTGTAAAAAATATAAAGATTTTAAAAAACCTCCAAGCAAAATTGCTATTGATCCTTATAAAATTTCTTTTTTTAATTCTAAAAATATTCCAAAAAATAATTATGATTTTATTTTAGAAAAATGTTATATTATAGCACTTAGAAGTAGGAAAAGTGATGTTTTTATAAGGGTAAGTTGTATGGATAAAATTTTAGAATTTGCCTTGGAAAAACAAGAATTTTTAAGATTCGATTTAAAATTATACGAAGAACTTAGTCTTTATTTTTATGAAGATGCAATATGTTTCTTAAATTAACATACATTATAAAATTTAAATAAAATATTACAAATATTCCCATTTTTTATAAAATTTATCTTAATTATTTTTTAAATTTGTATTTAATACAAATAAACTCTTATATAATGTTTAAAAACAACCATAAAGGAGTTTTTATGCTTAATCAAAATAATCAAGAGCTTTTTAAGCCAAGTAAAGAATTTTCTCGTAATGCTCGTATAAAAAATTTATGTGAATACTATGATTTATGCGATGAAGCCAAGGAAGATTTTGAAGGTTTTTGGAAAAGACAAGCATTTGAGAAGATTGAGTGGTTTTCGCCTTTTTCAAGAGTGCTAAATGAGGATAAAGCTCCATTTTATAAATGGTTTGAAGGTGGAACTTTAAATGTAAGTTATCAATGTCTTGATCGTCATATGAAAACAAGACGCAATAAAGCTGCTTTGATTTTTGAAGGTGAAATGGGGGATTATGAAGTTTATACTTATAGAAGATTATTGCATGAAACTTGCAAGGCGGCCAATTTGCTTAAAAAATTCGGAGTAAAAAAAGGCGATAGGGTTGTAATTTATATGCCTATGATTCCAGAAACAGCTATAGTAATGTTAGCTTGTGCAAGGATTGGGGCTATTCATAGTGTAGTATTTGGAGGGTTTTCTCCTGAAGCCTTAAGAGATAGAATTATAGATGCAGGAGCTAAACTTGTAGTAACGGCTGATGGTGCTTTTCGTCGTGGCAAACCTTATATGTTAAAACCTGCAGTAGATAAGGCTTTAAGTGAAGGGTGTGAAAGTGTAGAAAAAGTACTTATAGTTATACGCAATAATGAGCCTATAGAATATATTAAAGGAAGGGACTATGTTTATAACGAACTTGTGAAAAATGAGTCTTATAAGTGTGAACCCGAAATTATGGATAGTGAGGATTTGTTGTTTTTGCTTTACACTTCAGGATCAACGGGCAAGCCAAAAGGAGTTATGCATGCAAGTGCAGGATATATACTTTGGGCACAAATGACTATGGAATGGGTTTTTGATATTAAAGATTATGATAATTATTGGTGTAGTGCTGATGTGGGTTGGATTACAGGACATACTTATGTAGTTTATGGGCCTTTAGCATGTGGAGCAACGACTATAATGCATGAAGGAACTCCTACTTATCCAAATTCTGGGCGTTGGTGGAGAATGATAGAAGAGTATCAAATAAGCAAATTCTACACTTCGCCAACTGCCATAAGAATGCTTCATGCTGATGCACCTAATGAGCCAAGAAAATATGATTTAAGTACGCTTGAAGTGCTTGGAACGGTTGGAGAGCCTATCAATCCTAGTGCTTGGAAGTGGTTTTATGATGAAATAGGGGGAACTAAAAGTCCTATAGTCGATACTTGGTGGCAAACAGAAACAGGTGGGCATATGATCACGCCTTTACCAGGCGCCACTCCTTTAAAACCAGGTTGTGCCACCTTGCCTTTGCCAGGGATTTTTGCAGAAGTTATTGATGAAGAAGGCAATAAAAAAGATGAAGGTGAAGATGGGTTGCTTTGTATAACTAAACCTTGGCCTTCGATGATTTGTGGAATTTGGGGCAATGATGAACGCTATATAGAAAGTTATTTTTCTCAAGCTAAAAAAGATGGAAAAGCTGTATATTTTAGTGGCGATGGTGCTTTTTATGATAAAAATGGTTATATTACCATCACAGGAAGAACAGATGATGTGGTTAATGTTGCAGGACATCGTATAGGAACGGCTGAAATTGAAAGCGCTATTGCTAAACATCCAAGTGTAGCAGAATCAGCTGTAGTGAGTATTTTGGATACGATTAAGGGCGAGTCATTGTTTGCTTTTGTGGTTTTAAGTCCTGCATCCAGTTGTGATCTTGGCGGAGCTATAGAAACTTTAAAAGAACTTAATGACATTTTAAGAGCAGAAATAGGACCTATAGCTAAAATAGAAAAAATTCTTTATACTCCAGGTTTGCCAAAAACTAGAAGTGGTAAAATAATGAGAAGAATTTTAAGAACTATAGCAAGAGGCGAAGAAATCAAACAGGATATTTCAACACTTGAAGATTCTAAAGTAGTAGAAACCATTGTTAAATTAGCTAAGGCAGAGTTTGAATAACAAGGCAAAAAGAACTTTGCCTTGTTGCATGAAAATTCATAAAAATAAGCTATAATGATAAAAAAATAAAAGGAAATTTTTATGCTTCAAACTTGTATTTTCCCTGCGGCAGGTTATGGGACGAGATTTTTACCTGCAACAAAAACTTTACCTAAAGAGATGTTACCTATCTTAACCAAGCCTTTGATCCATTATGGAGTTGATGAAGCTTTAGAAGCAGGAATGGAAAATATGGGATTTGTCACAGGGCGTGGAAAAAGAGCTTTGGAGGATTATTTTGATATTTCTTATGAACTTGAACATCAAATTTCAGGTACAAAAAAAGAATACTTACTTGATGAAATTCGCTCTTTGATCAATCGTTGTACCTTTACTTTTACAAGACAAAATCAAATGAAAGGCTTAGGTGATGCGGTTTTAAAAGGTAGACCTTTGGTTGGCGATGAAGCTTTTGGCGTAATTTTGGCTGATGATTTGTGTGTTAATGAAGAAGGCTTAAATGTTATGGCTCAAATGGTAAAAATTTATGAAAAATATCGCTGCACCATCATAGCTGTGATGGAAGTACCAAAAGAGCAAGTTTCAAACTATGGAGTAATTTCTGGAAATTTTGTAGAAGAAAATCTTATCATGGTTAATTCTATGATAGAAAAACCAAGTCCTGATGAAGCTCCAAGTAATCTTGCTATCATAGGAAGATATATTTTAACTCCTGATATTTTTGGAATTTTAGAAAATACTAAAGCGGGAAAAAATGGTGAAGTCCAACTTACCGACGCGCTTTTAACTCAAGCAACCAATGGTATGGTTTTAGCTTATAAATTTCAAGGAAAACGCTTTGATTGTGGAAGTGTAGAAGGCTTTGTAGAAGCGACAAATTATTTTTACGAGAAAAGTAAATGTTAAACAATACACTTTTTTTTAAGCAAAGTGAAATTCACACTATAAGTTCTTATGCAAATCGTATTAATGATGAGGTAAAAAGTGGAGATATAGGGTATTATCATCTTATTGATACAAGTTTGAATTTAATCGATGAGGGTTTGGCTTTTATCAAAGACAAAGAACACATAAAAAATATCGTTTTAGTGGGAATGGGTGGTTCAAGTTGTGGTGTAAAAGCCTTGCGTGATATGCTTTTTAATGAAAAAAGCAACCAAAGAGAACTTTTTATACTCGATAACACAAGTTCACATTCTTTTAATAAGACTTTAGAAAAAATCAAGCTTGAGGAAAGTTTGTTTTTAATCATCAGCAAAACAGGTAGTACTATAGAAGTTGTATCGCTTTTTAAACTTCTTATTGAACATTTTAAACTTGATATGCAAGAATTAAAAAAATACTTTGTTTTTATTACCGATAAGGATTCAAAACTTCATCAAGAAGGTGAAAATTTAGGTATTAAATGCTTTTTTATCCCTGCAAATGTAGGAGGTCGTTTTAGCATACTTTCAGCCGTAGGTATAGTTCCGCTTTGTTTTTGTGGCTATAATGCCAAAGCTCTTTTAGAAGGAGCTAAAGCTTGTTTTGAAGATTTTTTTACTCATAAAAAAGATGAAATTTTACAAAAAGCCTATCATTATTGCACACACAAAAATGCCAATATCAATGTACTTTTTTCATATAGTGATGCTTTTAAAGGCTTTAATGAATGGTATATCCAGCTTATTGCTGAAAGTTTAGGTAAAAAGCAAGGCTATAAACGCATAGGTTTAACTCCTATTGCACTCATTGGCGCAAGAGATCAGCATAGTTTTTTACAGCTCATTATGGATGGACCTAAAAATAAAACTGTAACTTTTTTAAAAATCAAAGACGCTCAAAAAGCGCCTATTATTCCTGATATTCATTTTAAATTTTTAGATTCTTTAAGTAATAAAGTCAATCTTCACGAACTTTTAAACGCTCAATGTGATGCAACTATGCACGCTTTAATCGCCGAAAATTTGAGTGTTGATGTGATAGAACTTGAAAAACTTGACGCTTGGCATGCGGGATATTTGATGTATTATTATGAACTTTTTACTTCAACTTGCGGTGTTATGCTAGGGATTAACACTTATGATCAACCTGGTGTGGAAGTTGGAAAGTTGATCTTAAAAAATATATTAAATTCTTAATCAAAATTCATTAAAAAAGAGTATAATGATTTTAAATTAAAATTATAATAAAAATTTTTAATTAATAATAATTATTATTTAAGAATTTTATGTTATAATTTTAAAAATCAAAAAAAGGAGTCAATCATGTCAGTTACGAAACAATTATTACAAATGCAAGCAGATGCTCATCATCTATGGGTTAAATTTCATAATTATCACTGGAATGTAAAAGGTTTGCAATTTTTTTCTATACACGAATACACAGAAAAAGCTTATGAAGAAATGGCAGAACTTTTTGATAGTTGTGCTGAAAGAGTTTTACAACTTGGCGAAAAAGCCATCACTTGCCAAAAAGTTTTAATGGAAAATGCAAAAAGTCCAAAAGTTGCAAAAGATTGCTTTACTCCACTTGAAGTCATAGAACTGATCAAACAAGATTATGAATATCTTTTAGCAGAATTTAAAAAACTCAATGAAGCAGCAGAAAAAGAAAGTGATACCACAACAGCTGCTTTTGCGCAAGAAAATATCGCAAAATATGAAAAAAGTCTTTGGATGATAGGCGCTACTTTGCAAGGTGCTTGCAAAATGTAATTTAAGGGGCTTTATGCCCCAATTATACAAACTAGGTTATAATATCCTTTTTTAAAGGATAAAATTGAAAGTACTTAATTTTTTTTATGAAAACCATCCTAAATTTGAAGTAAGTTATGAAAGAAAAAATCAAATTTCAAAACCAAATATTATCATAAAAGGCCCACGATTTTGTGGTAAAAAAACACTTATTTTTAATTTTTTATCTCAATTTAAAGCAAGTGAAATTTTGTTTTTAGATTTATATGATACACGCTTTGAAAAACAAAGTTTAGAAAGACTTGCTGATTTTCTGAATGAAAATTTACAAATTAAAATTCTTTGCCTTTATAATTTGGATTTTATCCCTAATTTAGAAAAAATTAAAATTCCCATCATCTTAAGTACAAATATAAAAGATTTAAATATAAATGGGTTTGAAGAGCTTGAACTCGATTATTTTGATTTTGAAGAATTTATTAGTGTAAGTAAGAAAAATTTACCTATAAATAATTTAGTAGGTCTTTTTTTACAAAGTGGACGCAGTAAATTTGGAGAAAAAAACATACTTCTAAGACAAAGCTTCACTCTTTTAGAATTAGAAATTTTAAAGTATTTAGCTTTAAATTTGGGTCAGCAAATCAGTATTTCTAAGATATTTATAGAACTTAAAAAAATATTAAAAACTTCAAAAGATAGTGTTTATCAAGCTATAAAAAAATTAGAAAATACTTATGTGATCTATACTTTAAAACATGATGAAAAAAAACTTCAAAAGATTTATTTTAAAGATTTTGGCCTAAGAAATAATCTTTGTATTTCAAAGGATTTTTCGCATTTATTTGAAAATTTAGTTTTAAGCGAGTTGTTTAAATTTAAAGAAGATTTTTTTTATAACAAATACTTTAACTTTTATAGCCAAATATCTAAAATTGCTTATATTTCAAGTCCAACTTTAGATATTGATTTGATTAAATTACGTGCTAAGAAAATTTTACCAAAGGCTTTAGAACTTGGAATTTTTCATGTGATTTTTATCACTCTTTCAAGCGAGGATAGTTTTTTTGAGCAAGGGGTTAAATTTGAAGTCATATCTTTTGATAAATTTTCACTTGGATTTTAGGTGTTGTTTGAGTTTGTATCGTATTTTTCAAGGTTGTATCGTTTGATGATTTTTGTAATAAGATTGATATAATATCCCTTGCGTTCAGAATAAGAATCTAAAGTTTTAATAGCCTCTAGCCCTGTTATCTCTTTGCCTTCGCTTTCAAATTTAGCTCTTGCATCGCGAAACTTTTCATAAGCAAAATGACGATTTAAATTTAAAACATAAGAGTCAACACTATCTTGGAGACTATCAAAAATTTTAATTTTGTGTTTTTTATCTGGATGTCTTAAATCAGGAATTAAACCTTTCTCACCCCAAGTCCATTCTCCAAAAAGATTGTTTGCTTCTCTTGCGAAGCGACTGGTACCTGTAGCACTTTCAACTAAAGCTTGGGCTATACCCATGGATTTTGGAATTTTTTGAATACGTTTTTTATATTCTGCAAAATCATAAAGATTTTCAATGCGATATTTGTTTTTTATCGTGATAAGTTTTTCAAGATTTATTTGGTTTGAAGTCCTAAAGCCTGTTTTGTAAGCATCTTTAAAAAAGGCTTCGATAAAAGCTCTTTCTTGTTCAATTTTTTTAAAGCTTTGATCAAACATTTCATTCATTTTTATAAAAAAAAATTGTCTTTTTTGATCTATATCAAGTTTGTAATATTCCTCTCCAAAGCCATTTTTTAGATCATCAGCAAAAAGTGGGATTAGAAAAAGACTAAGAAAAATTATAATTGGCTTCAAAACAATACTTTACCTTTCCTTCAAAAAACAATTCTTCATTTTTATATGTAAACCCAACCTCTTCACCACTTTTAGGAGTTATTTTAACTTTATTTTGTACTTTTTTATTTAAAAATGCCAGATAAAAACAAGCCCCCATTCCTGTGCCACAAGCTAAGGTTTCATCTTCAACTCCGCGTTCATACGTACGAACTTTTAAATGATTTTCATCTAAAATTTTTACAAAATTAACATTGGCATTATATTTTTGTCTCATTTTTTGACAAAGTATTGTATCAAATTCATCTAAATTTTGACAAAAATGCACTAGATGTGGAACTCCAGTGTCGCAAAGTTGCCAAGTTTTTCCTAATTCTTCAAAAGTATTTTGCACGCTTTTTATTTTGCCTAAAGATACTTCAACTTTATCTTGATTTACCTTTGCTTTTATTATTCCTGCACCGGTTAAAAAACTCATGTTAGGATTTATTTTGTTAATATGATGTGCAAAATGTGCCGCAGCCCTTGAGCCATTGCCACACATAGCAGCCCTTGAGCCATCGTTATTATAAAATTCCCATTCAAAGTCGTATTTTTCATGAGGCAATATCACGATAAAGCCATCCCCACCTATGCCCTCATAACGATTGCAAAGTTCTTTAGCTAAAGCACTTCTATCTTCTTTTCTATCAGCATTTGTTATGATAAAATCATTCCCACTTGCACAATATTTATAAAATTTCACATTTTTCCTTTAGAAATTTCTTGTATTACTTTAACACATTCTTGCCTAAAATCGACATAAGAATTAGTATTTTTAATGATAAAATCTGCTTTTTTAAGTTTTTCTTCAATATCTATTTGAGAATCAAGTCTTGCTTTTGCAGCTTCTAAGCTGAGCTTATCTCTTTGCATGATTCTTTTAAGGCTTAATTCTTTAGGTGTGTAAATTACAATGACTTTGCCTAAATTTTCATAAGCACCGCTTTCAAAAAAAAGAGGAATTTCTACAAAAAAAGCTTTATTTTCTTTATCTAGAATTTGCATTTGTTCTAAAATTTTAGCTCGAATTTTAGGATGAGTGAAATTTTCTAAGGTTTTTTTAGCTTCTTTGTTGTTAAAAACAATTTCTCCAAGGATTTTTCTATCGATTTTCTTTTCTTTTGTGAGTAAATTTTTTAAGTTAAAGGGAGAAAAAATCTTTTCAAGTTCTAAAGCATTTTCATCTAAAATTTTATGAGCGATTTTATCTGCGCTAATGCTTTTAAAGCCTAAAGAATTCGCTATTTCTATAAAAGTGCTTTTACCACAAGCAATTGAAGCGGTTACAAAAAAAGCATTTTTCATCTTATGCCTTATTAAAACTTTTTTCGTTAAAATACCTTTTTAGTTCTTAAAGGAAAATAAATGAAAATTTCATATGAAGATGCAGGCGTAAGTATAGATAATGGAAATGCCTTTGTAGAGGCTATAAAACCTTTGGTTAAAGAAACTTTTAATGATAATGTTGTAGGTGGAATTGGTTCTTTTGCTGGTGCTTTTAGAATGCCAAGTGGTTTTAAAAAGCCTGTGATTTTAGGTGCAACAGATGGTGTTGGTACCAAGCTTCGCTTGGCAATTGATGCTAAAAAATATGATACTATAGGGCAAGATTTAGTAGCAATGTGTGTGAATGATTTGATTTGTAATTTTGCTACGCCTTTGTTTTTCCTAGATTATTATGCTACAGCCAAGCTCGAAGTAGAAGTAGCAAAGGCTGTTGTATCAGGCATTGCCAAGGGATGTAAGATGGCAAATTGTGCATTAATCGGCGGAGAAACTGCTGAAATGCCTGGAATGTATGCAAAAGATGATTTTGATCTTGCGGGTTTTGCAGTGGGTATGGCTGAAGAAGATGAGATCGATAGAAGTAAATTTGTTAAAAATGGTGATATTTTATTGGCACTTCCTAGTTCAGGACTTCATTCAAATGGTTATTCTTTAGCTAGAAAAGTACTTTTTGAAAGTTTAAAATTAAAATTTGATGACAAGATAGGGGATAAAAATTTAATTGATATTTTATTAGAGCCTACAAGGATTTATGTGCGTGATTTTCTTACATTAAAGCCTTATATTAGTGCTCTAGCTCATATTACAGGGGGTGGTTTAGTAGAAAATTTACCACGCGTTTTGCCTCGTGGTATGGGTGCAACTATACGCAAACATCATCTTAAAACTCCTGAAATTTTTTATACTATAGGACAGGCTGTAGAAGAAAGCGAAATGTATAGAAGCTTTAACATGGGAGTGGGTTTAGTAATGGTTGTAGATCCTTCTAATGTAAGTAAGGTTTTAGAAAATTCAGATGCCTTTATTATCGGCGAAATTTGCATTAATGAAGGTATTGTTTTAGAGTGAAAACAAATTATTATGATTATTTATGTGCTAAAATGTATGTAATTTTGCCCATAAAAGCCCATAAAGACAAACTAAAATTTTATCTTTCTTATGTAAATAAGAAAGATAAAATTTTTAGAGTTAATGTGTGGAAGTGGGCGGTTTTGATAAAAATTGCCAAAGATGATAAAACGAAATATTTTTGTTCGAATGTATTAAATAAAGGGTAAAATGCACAATTTAAATGAAGCTTTGTTTCAAAAAAAGATAAAAGAAATTCGCTTTAAAGCTATAGCGAGCATTGTTTGTGGATTTTTAAGTATCATTCCTTATCTTGGGGTTTTATTTAATCTTGTGAGTTGGATTTTATTTTTTATCTTGCTTTATGATTTAAAAATCTATGGCGGTGCTAAAAATTTATTTAAGAATTTCCTTATTAGTGTAGGGATTGGATTTTTTGGTATTCTTGTTAATACAAGTATTTTATTTGCAATGCTAAAGCCTAGAACTGGCATTTTTGGTGGGCTTTATTTTAATCAAGATAATATTTTTATGGCTATTGCTATATTTTTAGTATTACATTTTGCTATTTTGGCTTTAATTTTTCCTTTTTTGAAAGCTTTTTACTATGAAATTGCTAGAGCAACAAAGCAAAAGTATTTCACTTATGCTTTTAATACCTTTTATTTAGGGCTTCTTGCTTTGATTATCGGCATAGGCTTGGTGTTTTTGCTAGCAAGTTTGGTTTTTTGGATTTTAGCGTGGGTCAAATTTAAAGAATTTGATGAGCAAGAACTTTCAAATTTAGAAGAAAGATTAGCAAAAGCACAAAAAAAGGTTTTTGATTTTGATTTAAAATGGATTAAAATCACAATGGCTTCATTTATAATTTTAAACTTGCTCGTTTTAACATTTTCGTTTATATTAGAAATTATTAGCTTTGAAGATTTTAGGTTTTACTACACAAAAAAACTTTATTTTACACAGCCATAATCCTAGCTTTGCTTAGTGTGTTTTTGTTTTGTAAAAAGATAAAAAATTACAAACTTTTTATTTATTTTTTCATATGGCAAGGTTTAAGTGTTTTTGGTAGTCATCTTCTTTTTATTCCTGATTTTATGGTAGATCAACCACCAGAAATTGTATATGGAAGTTTAAACATAATATTAAGTCTATGCTATATTATTTTTGCTTTTTTATTTTTTAAAATTTTGATTCAAATTACAAAGGAAAAACTTTTTTATCTTATTTTTACATTTTATGTTTGCATAGAAATTTTGATAATATTAATTTTCTTTATTTTTATGATGGTTGATAACTATTATATATTTACAAAAAGTCCTATAAAGATGCTCATAGATAATTATAAATTACTTTTTCAAGTTGTTTATTTCGTTTCATTTTTAATTGTTTGGCTTATGCTTAAAGGACAAAAAAATGTAAAAATATGTTAGAATGATGAAAAAATACTATTTTACGTAGATGTTTATTAGGATATATTCGTATGTCTTAAAGCTCTTTATGGGGTGTTAAGTAATTATAATATTTAAAAATTAAAAAATATATAGTTTATCCACATTTTATAGTTTAACTTCTAAAAATTTGATCATCTCTTTTTTCATTTTTTAGAGCTAGAAAACATATGAGTGAAATTGCTTTAAAGTTAGTTAGAGCAGTTGATACTAAATATTTTGATAAGAAATTTAAATAGATTGATTTTACTTAAATTAAAGACTTTTTGCCTCGTGATACAAAATTAAGTGATGAATTTTTAGTTAAATTGATATTAAATATTAAAAAATTATAAATATTAATACTTTTTCAAATTAATAGTAAATATAGAGGGTTTGATTTTTTCACAAAAGATTTGGATAGAACTTGCAAAAAACTTTCTTCAATATTTATACTTTTAAATTTTGATGCAAATCCTGTTCAATATAGCATTGAGCAAAGTTCAAATTTAAAAGTTTTTATTAATAACAAAGCATTGCTTCTTTAGTGAGTATTTATAACAGTTGGATTTAGTTGTTATTGATACAAGAAATTTATATCTTTATGATATTTTGTAGTTTATAGATTTATTGGCGGAAGCTATGGAGTAAATTTGATAATTTAATAGTGAAGCCGGATTAGCAAAAAGAATATAGAAAAATTTATAAAATTTTTACTTAAAAAATAGAAAAGAATTTAATAGATTTATTTTCTAGAAATATTGCTATTTTTGTAGTGTTTTGTTCTTTTGACACAGGATTGGTTTGTGCTAGATAAAAGGCTACAAGCACGTTTACAAGCATAGCGATAAGTAAAAGAGGAGTGGTCCGTTTTATAATATCCATTGGAGCTACTTTTGCAAATCCAGCTAAAGCTATGATTCCGCCTGCTATTGGTGAAGCTGCGCGACCTAAACAAGATGCAATTTCTACAGGTAAAACTAGAGTAATAGGTGCAATGCCTAATTTCGTAGCTATATCAGGAGCTAGTTTTCCAAAAGCATTAAAAGCAGCAATTCCACTTCCCATAATCACTGTGGCAAAATAAACTAAAAAGCTTAAAATAGCTATACTCAAAAGAATTCCAAACCATGCAAAATTTCCTGTTCCAAGATTTGAAACCGCGTTAGTAAGGATATTAACTCCACCAAGTGCTTTAATGCCTTTAGCACATACTCCAGCGGCGATGATTATGCTTACGACTAAGATAAAAATTTCAGCCATAGTCTTTTAAAATCACCATCATATCTTCGCCTAATTTTCTAGCATTTCTGTGTCTTGCAAATTCAACAAGAAAAACTAAAGAAATGCTTACAAAATTTGCTGTTACAACATCGAGCTTGATAGTAAAAAAATACGCTGTAAATAAAAATACAACAGGTAACCAAGGAAAGAGTATGTAAAAAGTAGGACATTTAGGATCAATGATTTGCGGAATTTCAACTTCATCATTTAAAACACCTTTTTCTTTATCTCTTTTATCAATCCAAGCAAAATAAAAAGGAATCAAGATGGCAATAACTACAACATAGGCAATCACACTATAAATTTGGTAATTTAAAAAAAGCCCTACGACATTATCACTTTGTCCTACCATATCTGCCATATTGATTGAATTTCCATCTTTTGGACCATAATCAAGCGCAATTAAAGAAAGCACACATACGGCTGTAATAGGACGGATTTTAAGTGAGATTAAAACAGGATAAATACATGCTAACAAAAGCAAAAGCAATCCAGCATAGCTAGAAATGACGATTTTTAAAGCCATTCCAACAACAAAAGTTCCACTTAAAATCAAGTATTTATTTTTGATTTTTCCTAAGGGTTTATTTGCTAAAAAAGCAAGTTTTGCCGAAGCATTGATATGTTTCATATAAGCAGCAAAACCTGCCACACTCATGATAATAAGTCCTACTCCAGAAAGCTGACTTTTAAAAGTCGCTGTGATAAAAGCATAACTATCAAGTAAAACATTTAAAAGCTTGTATACTCTCTGCTTGGAGCTTTTGGTATAGGTGTTCCTGTGATGTAAAAAGCAAAAATAAGCAAGATAATACCTGAAAGAAAAAATACAAAAATGGGATTGTATTTTTTGAGTATATCATAAAAATTAGCATAGGGTCTCTTGAATTTACAATAAATTGGATTTTATCTAAAATTTTTAAATAAAAAATATTTTTTATTTAAAAATTACTTGTTTTTTGTATTATAAAATTAACATATATAGTTTGGTTACTGAAAAGTTTATGTTTGTTTAAAAAAATGATTTTTGTATTATAATTATACACAAATCATAAATATTAAAAAGGATCTAGTGTGGCAAGAATTTTGGCATTTGATATAGGAATAAGCTCTATTGGCTGGGCATTTAGTGAAAATGATGAGTTAAAAGATTGTGGAGTTAGGATTTTTACAAAGGCTGAAAATCCCAAAACAGGAGAATCCTTAGCCTTGCCAAGACGCCTTGCAAGAAGTGCTAGAAAACGCCTTGCTAGACGCAAAGCAAGGCTAAATCACTTAAAACATTTAATCGCAAATGAATTTAAGTTAAATTACGAAGATTATCAAAGCTTTGATGAAAGTTTAGCCAAGGCTTATAAAGGATCTTTAATTAGCCCTTATGAGTTAAGATTTAGAGCTTTAAACGAGCTTTTAAGTAAGCAAGATTTTGCAAGAGTGATTTTACATATTGTAAAAAGGCGTGGCTATGATGATATTAAAAATAGTGATGATAAAGAAAAAGGTGCGATTTTAAAAGCTATCAAGCAAAATGAAGAAAAACTAGCAAATTATCAAAGTGTGGGCGAGTATCTTTATAAAGAGTATTTTCAAAAATTCAAAGAAAATTCCAAAGAATTTACAAATGTTAGAAATAAAAAAGAAAGTTATGAACGCTGCATAGCGCAAAGTTTTTTAAAAGATGAATTAAAGCTTATTTTTAAAAAACAAAGAGAATTTGGCTTTTCTTTTTCAAAAAAATTTGAAGAAGAGGTGCTTAGTGTAGCATTTTATAAAAGGGCTTTAAAAGATTTTTCTCATTTGGTGGGAAATTGTAGTTTTTTTACCGATGAAAAAAGAGCGCCAAAAAATTCGCCCTTAGCTTTTATGTTTGTAGCACTTACAAGAATTATCAATCTTTTAAACAATCTTAAAAATACTGAAGGAATTTTATATACAAAAGATGATTTAAACACGCTTTTGAATGAAGTTTTAAAAAACGGCACTCTAACTTATAAACAAACAAAAAAGCTTTTGGGCTTAAGCGATGATTATGAATTTAAAGGAGAAAAAGGAACTTATTTTATTGAGTTTAAAAAATACAAAGAATTTATAAAAGCCCTAGGTGAGCATAATTTAAGCCAAGATGATTTAAATGAAATAGCAAAAGATATTACCCTTATAAAAGATGAGATTAAACTTAAAAAGGCTTTAGCAAAATATGATTTAAATCAAAATCAAATTGATAGTTTAAGCAAATTGGAATTTAAAGACCATTTAAATATAAGTTTTAAAGCCTTAAAACTTATCACTCCTTTAATGCTTGAAGGTAAAAAATACGATGAAGCTTGCAATGAGCTTAATTTAAAAGTAGCAATCAATGAAGATAAAAAAGACTTTTTACCCGCATTTAATGAAACTTATTACAAAGATGAAGTAACTAATCCTGTGGTTTTAAGGGCGATTAAAGAATATAGAAAGGTCTTAAATGCCTTACTTAAAAAATACGGTAAAGTGCATAAAATAAACATTGAATTAGCAAGAGAAGTAGGTAAAAATCACAGCCAAAGAGCTAAAATAGAAAAAGAGCAAAACGAAAACTACAAGGCCAAAAAAGACGCCGAACTTGAATGTGAAAAACTAGGCTTAAAAATAAATAGCAAAAATATTTTAAAATTAAGATTATTTAAAGAACAAAAAGAATTTTGTGCTTATAGTGGAGAAAAGATTAAAATTAGTGATTTGCAAGATGAAAAAATGCTTGAAATTGATCACATTTACCCTTATTCTAGAAGTTTTGATGATTCTTATATGAATAAAGTTTTAGTTTTTACCAAGCAAAATCAAGAAAAACTTAATAACCCCCCCCCTTTTTTTTTGAAGCCTTTGGCAATGATAGTGCAAAATGGCAGAAAATTGAAGTTTTAGCAAAAAATTTACCTACTAAAAAGCAAAAAAGAATTTTAGATAAAAATTACAAAGACAAAGAGCAAAAAGACTTTAAAGATAGAAATCTAAACGATACTCGCTACATCGCAAGGCTTGTTTTAAACTACACTAAAGATTATTTAGATTTTTTACCTTTAAGCGATGATGAAAATACAAAGTTAAACGACACACAAAAAGGCTCAAAAGTGCATGTAGAAGCAAAAAGCGGTATGCTTACATCGGCTTTAAGACACACTTGGGGCTTTAGCACTAAGGATAGAAATAACCATCTTCATCACGCCATCGATGCAGTAATTATTGCTTATGCAAACAACTCTATCGTAAAGGCTTTTTCAGATTTTAAAAAAGAGCAAGAAAGCAACAGTGCAGAACTTTATGCAAAAAAAATTAGTGAATTAGATTATAAAAACAAAAGGAAGTTTTTTGAGCCTTTTAGTGGTTTTAGGCAAAAGGTTTTAGATAAAATTGATGAAATTTTTGTCTCAAAACCTGAGAGAAAAAAGCCAAGTGGAGCTTTACATGAAGAAACATTTAGAAAAGAAGAAGAATTCTATCAATCATACGGCGGAAAAGAAGGAGTTTTAAAAGCCCTAGAGCTTGGTAAAATCCGCAAAGTAAATGGTAAAATAGTTAAAAATGGCGATATGTTTAGAGTGGATATTTTTAAACACAAAAAGACAAATAAATTTTATGCTGTGCCAATTTATACTATGGATTTTGCTTTAAAAGTATTACCAAATAAAGCTGTAGCACGAAGTAAAAAAGGTGAGATAAAAGACTGGATTTTAATGGATGAAAATTATGAGTTTTGCTTTTCTTTATACAAAGATAGTTTGATTTTAATTCAAACTAAAGATATGCAAGAGCCAGAATTTGTTTATTATAATGCTTTTACAAGCTCTACTGTTAGTTTGATTGTTTCAAAACACGATAATAAATTTGAAACGCTAAGCAAAAATCAAAAAATATTGTTTAAAAATGCAAATGAAAAAGAAGTAATCGCAAAAAGCATAGGAATTCAAAATCTAAAAGTATTTGAAAAATACATAGTTTCAGCACTTGGGGAAGTTACAAAGGCTGAGTTTAGACAAAGAGAAGATTTTAAAAAATGAGTTACGATGAAGCTTTTAAAATACTGCTTATTAGCTCTAATGCCAAGCTAAATTTAGAGCTAAATCATCTTGTGATTAAGCAAGATGAAAATATAGCCAAATTGTTTTTAAAAGATATAAATATCATCGTTTTAGAAAGCTTACAAATAAGCATTAGTTCCGCACTTTTTAATGCCTTTGCAAAGTATAAAATTATCTTATTAACCTGCGATGAAACTCATAGTATAAATGGCGTTTTTACTCCTTTTTTTAGGGCATTTTCAAAGTGCAAAAATCGCAAAAGAGCAAATGAATGTAAGTGCTCAAAAAAAGGCTATTTTATGGCAAAAAATCATTAAAAATAAAATCCTAAATCAAGCCTTTATCTTAAAAAAACACAATAAAATAGAGCAAAGCAATGAGCTTATAAATTTGGCTAAAAAAGTAAGCTTAAATGATAGTAAAAATATTGAAGCTGTTGCGGCGGCGCTTTATTTTAAAACTTTGTTTGGTACTTCTTTTTCAAGAGATGAGCTTTGCTTTGAAAATTCTGCTTTAAATTATGGCTATGCAATCATTAGGGCTTGTATTATTAGAGCAGTTTGCATAAGTGGGCTTTTGCCTTGGCTTGGCATAAAGCACGATAATATTTATAATTCTTTTGCGCTTTGTGATGATTTGATAGAAGTGTTTAGGGCTAGTGTTGATGATTGTGTTTTAAAGCTTAAGGGTGAAAGTGAGTTTTTAAGCAAAGATGACAAAAGAGCGTTGATTGGCAATTTACAAAGTAAAATCAATTTTGATGGGCAAAATTATCCTTTAAACAGAGCGATAAATCATTATGTGGCAAATTTTAAAAATGCTTTATTGTATGAAGATGAACTAAAGATAGTGAAATTTGATGATTGAAGATAAATTTATGCGTGTGCTTTTGATGTTTGATGTGCCAACTAAAAGTAAAAAAGAGCAAAAACTAGCAAGTAAATTTAGAAATAATCTTATAAAATTAGGTTATTTTATGCTGCAATTTAGTGTTTATATGCGTATTTGCAAGGGTTTAAGTTCTGCAAAAAGTTCTATTGAAAATGTAAAAAAGATTTTGCCACCTTATGGAAATGTAAGGGCTTTAATCATCACTGAAAAGCAATTTGATAAAATGGAGCTTTTGCTTGGTGGCATAGTTTTTAACGAAAAAGTTAATAACGAAACCAATTTAACGCTTTTTGATATAGATAGTCATGGAGAATTTAAATATAAAAATTCAAATAATGAAGAAATTCAAATAAACAAAAAACAAGAAAAATATCATCAGCAAAATTTATTTGAATTTTAAAAGCGGTTTTAGGGGATTGTAACCCCGCAGAGTCCCGCAAACTCTTTATTTTAGTCCCTTTTTAAATTTCTTATGAGATTATAGCATAATTTTTGCTATTTTTCATGAAAAAACCCCGAAATTTTCATTATCTGGTAAATATCTATTTTACCATAAAGAAATTTAAAAAGGGACTAAAATAAACCCTAGTGGATTGAAACTCCGCTAGGGCTAATTACTCCACTAAAAGGAGGTTGCGAATTTGAAACTTATTGAAATTTAGGGTTGATTAAAATCGAAATAAAATTATTTAAATAATTTTAAGGCATAAAGATAATATCTACTAAACTTTCATTTTCTAACATTTCACATTCTTTTGGCACCACCATAAGGGCAGCTTTATTGTTAAGATTGTTTATAATCGCACTAGAGCCTTCTTTTTTGCCTTCAAGATTGGCTAAAATGCGTCCATTTTTAAACTCTATATTGCAAGCGACAAATTCCAAATAAGGTGTTTTTTTCTTGTAACTTCCTTGTAAAAAGGCTTTGCAAATATAGTCTTTAGGTTGAAGTAACCAAGAGTTTAAAATCTCTCTTGTGTAAAGATTAAACATTACCATAGCCGAGTAAGGAAAACCTGGTAAGGCGATGATGAATTTTTCATTAGCCTTAGCTATTTTGATATGTCTACCTGGTTTTATGTCGGCTTTATTGATGATGATTTCGTATTCTTTGATGGCTTTTTTTAAAAAGTCAAAATCTCCCATAGAAACCCCGCCCGTTGTAACCAAAATATCACAACTTTGCAAAGCACTTTCAAGGGTGGAAAAAGTGGCTTTCTCATCATCTTTTAAAAGAGGAAAAACCCTTGTATCGCAATTTAAATTTTTAGCTAAATTAGCTATGGCGATATGATTTGAAGAGCGGATTTGAGCAGGATTTTCCAAGGCTTCTCCTAGATCTTTGATCTCACTTCCACTACTTAAAACCCCTACAATAGGCTTTATAAACACACTAATGTGAAAAAATCCAAGTTCAGCTAAAAGAGCTATCTCGCTATAATTTAACCTTGTGCCTTTTTTGAGTAAAATTTCATCTTTTTTATAGTTTTCTCCTACCGCACGCACGGCAAAAGCTTGGGGAACTTTTTTTTCTATAAAAAGAGTATTATTTTCTATGCGTATATTTTCAACAGGGACTAAAGTATCGCTTCCTTCGCTCATGAGTGAGCCTGTAAAGGTTTTTACACAAGTGCCATTTTGTACGCTAAATTGTGGCATAGTACCCGCAGGTGTGAGGCCTAAAATTTTTAAAGGCTTGTCTTGATCTTCAAATTTGATCGCATAACCATCCATAGCCGAGGTTGGAAATTCAGGCTGATTTTTAGGGGCTTTTATATCTTGAGCTAAAATGCGTCCTAAACACTCTGTAAGGGCTATTTTTTCAATCTTTTCATAAGTTTTGATATGAGAATGTAAAATTTTTAAACTTTCTTCATAAGACATTAGCATTTTTTATCCTTTTAAAAGTCCTGCACCGCAAAGCTTGGTTGATCTTTCTTTGGCATAAATTCTTTCTTTGTTTATCACATCATACTTCCAAATGGGCGCACTTGCTTTAAAATCTTCAACAAATTCATTAAGAAGTTTAAGTCCTAATTTTCTTTGTTTGCTTAAAATTCCTGCAAAATACGAGCTTTCATGTATCGCTACATCGCCTATAGAGTGAGCAAAAAGCAAGCTAATACCATCAAAATCTACTCTTTTTTGCCACTCATCAAACCATTTTTTTAAAAGCGGTTCATAAATATCAAAACTAAGTGCCTCAATACCTCCTTCTTCACGCACAATACCACAAAAAGTCAGTAAAGCACCGCAGTTTTTATCCTTGGAAAATTCATACCATTGGCTATAAATTTTAGGAATATCTAAAGAGCCTTGATAAAGTGTAAAATGTTTCATTTAGCCTCCACAAACTGGCGGTAAAAGTGCTATTTTATCACCATCTTTTAACTTGGTGTTTTCATCAAAAATGATTTCATCATTTAAAGATACAGCACAAAGTTCTAGCCATTCTTTTAAACTCTCATCTTTTTGCAAAATTTCTTTTAATTCTTTTAAATTTTTTACTTCAAGTTCTAAATTTTCTTTATTTATAGGGCCTAAAAATTCCACTTTTACCATTTTATTCCTTTACTTCTAAATTTCCCATCATTCCTAAATCTTCATGTTCTAAAATATGGCAATGATACATTCTAAGTCCTTTAAAATCTTGTTTCATTCTAAGTCTTAACTCTTCATTAGGACGCACATTTATAGTATCTCTGAAGGCTCTAAATTCGGCTTTTTGAACTTTGCCATTGAGTTTTGATGAGATGAGTTCAAATTGCGTGCCGTGTATGTGGAAAGGATGATCCATGTGAGATTTATTTATCACTATCCAGTCTTCAACTACTCCAAGCTTGGAGCTTAAATCAATGCGTTTTAAATCATAGCTTTTGCCATTGATTAAAAACATAGACGCAAGAGCGATTTTTAATTCGCTTTCACTTTTTCCCATCATACCATGCATTTGCATATGATCTTCACTCATGATTATTTCTTTAAATTCCTTAGGTTCTTCTGAAGGTTTGAAAATTTTTAATTTTTTTGGAAGTTTTACATTTTCTTTTTTTAGGTTAATATTGGCTAGAAATAGGGTATTAGGTTCTTCTTTTACCATCATTTTATCCCTATCATAATAAGCACTTTCTAGCTTAAATTCCCCATCTTTTGGAGCGTCGATTAAAACTTCTACACGAGAAGCAGGACTTAAGAAAAGTTCTTCTTTATAAATAGCTTTTTCTATAAGTCCACCATCGGTACCAACAAGTATAAACTTAGCTCCTTGTATGCGTAAATTTAAATATCTTGCTGCAGTAGCATTATAAATGCGTATGCGTTCGTTTGTGGCGAGTTTGATTTTAGGTTTAAATTGTCCATTGATGAGTACAAATTCTCCTTCTCTACCATTTAGCCAATCATTTAGGTTATTGTTTGGAATTTGAGCGTTTTCATCAAGACGCAAATCGCTAATCATCAAATCTTTTTCTTTTAAATGACTTAAAGCATCTTTTTTTGCTTTGATCACAAAAGCCCCTGCTAAACCCATAAAAACTTGTTTAGAAGCCGTATAATGAGGATGTGGATGATACCAGTAAGTTCCTGCGCTATCTTGAGGAATTTCAAAACGATATATTCTTTCTTCTCCTGCTAAGATAGGATCATGTGGGCTTCCATCTTGATCAGGTGGCACAGGAACGCCATGCCAATGTATAGTTGTAGCTTCTTTGAGTTTGTTTTTGACTAAAATTTCAAGTTTATCTCCTTCAAAAACTTCTATTTTTGGAGCAGGCACGAGGCCATTGTAAGTATAAAATAAGGTTTTTTTACCTTTGATAAGCTCTATATGATTTTCTTTGATTTCTAGGGTAGCACGAAAAATATTTTTTTCTTTACTTTCATTTTTGAGTAAAGGCAAGGCTTTTAAAATTTCTCCTTGGGGGAATTGTTTTGGATCTAAAAGCTTTAAATTTTTTGGAGCAAAGTTTATAAAAGAAGTATCTAAGTCATGATTTATAGAATGATTTTTATGCATGGAGTGCATATCGTGCATAGGATTTGCATAGGCTACACCCATACTTGCTAGAGTAAGTGCATTAAATTTTAAAAAATTTCTTCTATTCATTAGTTTTTCCTTTTGCTTGATTTTTTATATTATAGTCATTATTTTTTTAGTTTTAGTAAATATTTATTTTGAAAATTTGGTTTAATTTTGTTATGATTTTAGCAATTTAATCAAGGAAAAATAATGTTTTATGAAAAAATTCAAACTCCAGCTTATATTTTAGAAGAAGATAAATTAAGAAAAAATTGTGAGCTTTTAGCAAGTGTTGGTGAAAAAAGTGGTGCTAAAGTGCTTTTAGCTTTAAAAGGTTTTGCTTTTTCAGGAGCTATGAAAATTGTCGGAGAATACCTAAAAGGTTGCACTTGTAGCGGACTTTGGGAAGCAAAATTTGCTAAAGAATACATGGATAAAGAAATTCATACTTATTCGCCTGCTTTTAAAGAAGATGAAATAGGTGAAATAGCCAGTTTATCTCATCATATAGTGTTTAACTCTTTAGCTCAATTTCATAAATTTCAAGCTAAAACACAAAAAAATTCCTTAGGTCTTCGTTGTAATGTTGAATTTTCTCTAGCCCCAAAAGAACTTTACAATCCTTGTGGAAGATACTCAAGACTTGGAATTCGTGCTAAAGATTTTGAAAATGTGGATTTAAATGCTATAGAAGGACTTCATTTTCACGCACTTTGCGAAGAAAGTGCTGATGCTTTAGAGGCTGTTTTAAAGGCTTTTGAGGAGAAATTTGGTAAATGGATAGGGCAAATGAAATGGGTGAATTTTGGAGGAGGACATCACATCACCAAAAAAGGCTATGATGTTGAAAAACTTATTGCTTTGTGTAAAAATTTCAGCGATAAATATGGTGTACAAGTTTATCTTGAACCAGGTGAAGCAGTGGGTTGGCAAACAGGAAATTTGGTTGCTAGTGTAGTAGATATCATAGAAAATGAAAAACAAATTGCTATTTTAGATACTTCAAGCGAAGCACATATGCCAGATACTATCATCATGCCTTATACAAGTGAAGTTTTAAATGCTAGAATTTTAGCCACGAGAGAAAATGAAAAAATTTCAGACTTAAAAGAAAACGAATTTTCCTATTTACTAACCGGAAATACTTGTTTAGCAGGTGATGTAATGGGAGAATATGCCTTTGATAAAAAGCTTAAAATCGGCGATAAAATTGTTTTTTTAGATCAAATTCATTACACCATTGTGAAAAACACAACTTTTAATGGTATAAGACTTCCAAATCTCATGCTTTTAAATGCAAAAAATGAACTTCAAATGATAAGAGAATTTTCTTATAAGGATTATTCTTTAAGAAATTAGTATTATTTATAATTTGCATAAAATGTTAATTTTATTTGGAAGAGAATCAAAGATATAAATTTTATGCAAAGTATTTTATTTTTTCAAATATAAAATCAACTTAAATATCTAATTTTCAATACTTTGGTATGATTTTTTTAAGATTTTAAATCCTTGTGGAATTTTATTGAAATTCAGTGATTTTTAAATCAAATAGTATTAAGATAAATCGATTTAAAAATCGGCTTTAAAATGAATATTAGGTATATTTTGCATAATATTCATTCAAGCAAAATTTAAAGCTATTTTTGAAAATTTTGAATGCATGGGGGCTTTAATGGATTTGGAAAAATTAAGATTAGCTAGAAGTCTTTATTATCAATGTCTAGGAGAGCTTTTTGTTTTTTCATTTTCTGAAGAAAGATTGTCAAAATTACAAGAGTATTTAAAGACAATGCAAGAATGTTTATTTGATGAAAATTTAAAATCAAATTTTGATATCTTGCTTAAGCATTTAGATGATGAAAATTCTATACAAGCATTTTTTAAAGAATATGATTTGCTTTTTTTAAGTCTTAAAAATAGCATTCCAACGACTTTTTCTTACATAGAAGAAGGTTTTGAAAATTCAAATCCTTTACTTTGCGTGCGTCAAATTTTAGTCAAAAGTAAAATAAGACGCAATGAAAAATTTTTTAAAGAAAGTGAAGATAGTGTTGGATTTTGTTTATTGTTGATGAGTGAATTTTTAAGGCAAAATGAAGATGATTTAGCCAAAGAGCTTTTTGAAAAAGTGATCAATAAAAGCATTGATGAGTTTTTAGGCGATGTTTTCATGAATAAAAATGCGAATTTATATAAGGAAATTGCAAGTATTGCATCGGCTTTTATGGAATTTGAAAGACTTTGCTTTGAAGTGGAAAAACCTGCAAAAATAAATTCTAAAAAAGTGCAAAACGATCTATCGCGTTCAGAATTTTTAAGAAGAGAAGCAAATAAACAAAGGAGGACTCGTGAAAAATCGCAGGGAATTTCTTAAAAAATCCGCTTTTGCCTTAGGGGCTGCTGGAGTGCTTGGTAGCACGACTTTAGCTCTAGCTAAAGATGAAGAAAGAAAAGATTTGGTTAAAGGTAAAAGTAAGAAAAAAGAAGTGCTTTTTCAAAGAAGTGCTAATTGGGAAAAATATTATATAAAGGCTGAGTAATGTCAAGTGTAGGTGAAAATATCAAGCTTACGCGTCGTTCTTTTCTTAAAATGGCAGCACTTTCAAGCCTAGCAACACCGTTGCTTGCTAGAAGTGAAACTTTAAGAGAAGCGAGTGCTGATGAGCTTAAAGAAGCGTATGAAGGTAGTAAAAAAGTAAAAACAGTTTGTACAGCCTGTTCTGTAGGCTGTGGGATTATTGCAGAAGTGCAAAAAGGTGTTTGGGTGCGTCAAGAAATTGCTCAAGATCATCCTGTGAGTTCAGGTGGACATTGCTGCAAGGGATCTGATATGATCGATATGGTGCGTTCACATGTGCGTTTAAAATATCCTATGAAAAAAGAAAATGGAGAATGGAAACGCATAAGTTATGAGCAAGCTTTAAGTGAGATCGGAGAAAAACTAGCTGCTTATCGTAAAGAAAATCCTGAAAGTGTTATGTTTTTAGGTTCTGCAAAACTTAATAATGAACAAGCTTATTATATAAGAAAATTTGCAGCATTTTTTGGAACGAACAATGTAGATCATCAAGCTAGAATTTGACACAGCGCAACAGTCGCCGGTGTGGCGAATACATTTGGTTATGGCGCTATGACAAACCATCTTGGAGACATTCAAAGAAGTAAATGTATCATTATCATTGGGGCAAATCCAGCGGTAAATCATCCTGTGGGTTTTAGACATTTCTTAAAAGCAAAAGAAAAAGGTGCAAAGCTTATCGTTGTAGATCCTAGATTTACAAAAAGTGCGGCAAAAGCGGATATTTATGCAAGAATTCGTCCAGGAACCGACATTGCTTTCATGTATGGAATGCTAAAAATCATCTTTGATGAAGGCTTAGAAGATACAAAATATCTTGATGAAAGAGTTTTTGGAATCGATAAAATTCGCGAAGAAGCAGCAAAATGGACAGCCGAAGAAGTAGAAAATGTTACAGGGATCTCTAAAGAACTTTTGGTGCAAATCACTCACGAAGTAGCTAAAAACAAACCAACTACGCTTATTTGGGCTATGGGTTTAACTCAACACACTGTAGGAACTTCAAATACACGTTTAGCACCTATTGTGCAAATGGTACTTGGAAATATAGGTAAATTTGGTGGTGGAGTTAATATCTTACGCGGACACGATAATGTTCAAGGTGCTTCAGATATGGCTTGTTTGAGCGAAAATTTACCAGGTTATTATCCTTTAAATGAAGCGACTTGGAGATACTATGCCAAAATTTGGGGTGTGGATTATGAGTGGCTTTTAGGAAATTTTGTAAGCAAAGATTGGATGCATAAAACTGGGCTTTCACTTGCTAGATGGTGGGCAGCGGCTTTAAATGGAAAAGATGGAAATGATGCTATCGATAATGCAGGAACGCCTTTAAAAGCTTTAGTAGTTATGGGAAATGGTATTACTTCGACTGCACAACAAGTAAAAGTTAAAGAAGGTTTGGAAGCTTTAGAGCTTTTAGTTTTAGCCGATCCTTTTGTAAATGAAGCAGGGATTATTGCAGAAAGAAAAGATGGAATTTATCTTTTACCTGCAGCAACACAGTTTGAAACAAGCGGAAGTGTAACAGCAACAAATCGTAGCGGACAATGGAGATTTAAAGTTGTAGATCCACTTTATGAAAGCATGGAAGATCAAGAAATTTTATTTGAGCTTGCTAAAAAATTAGGTTTTTATGAAGACTTTACCAAGACTTTACGCGATGAAAAAGGTGAGATTGTTTGGCCTGAAAATGCAACAAGAGAAATTGCAAAAGCAGTTAGAAGTATAGGGCTTAATGGTTGGAGTCCTGAAAGGCTTAAAAAGCATACTTTATACTGGGATAAATTTGATGAGGTAACTTTAGAAGGAAAAGACGAAGTTGCTGGCGAGTATTACGGGCTTCCTTGGCCTTGTTGGAGTGATAAGCACCCAGGTTCTCCTGTGCTTTATAATACCGACATTGAAGTAGCAAAAGGTGGTATGGGCTTTAGAAACAATTTTGGACTTGAATATGAAGGAGAGAGTTTACTTGCTAAAAATGCACCTTTAAATTCACCTATTGATACAGGTTATCCACAAATTACTAAAGATAATATAGAAAAAGTTTTAGGTATTACTTTAAGTGCTCAAGAAAAAGAAAAAATGGGATCAACTTGGTCTTATGATGATAGCAATATCATAGCAACTAAATGTATAGAAAAAGGCATAGTTCCTTATGGAAATGCTAAAGCTAGAGCTGTAGTTTGGACTTTTAAAGATAAAATTCCACTCCACCGTGAGCCTTTACATTCTCCAAGAAACGATTTGGTGCAAAAATATCCAAGTTTTGAAGATCAAAAAGCGCTTTACCGCGTGGATACTAAATTTGTTTCTGTGCAACAAGCTAAGGATTATTCTAAAGAATTCCCGCTTAATCTTGTTACTGCAAGACTTGTGAATTTAAATGGTGCAGGTATGGAAAATAGGGCATCTATGTATCTAACGCGTTTAACACCTGAAATGTTTTGTGAGATCAATCCTGAATTAGCAAAAGAGCAAGACATTAAAGCAGGAGATATGATTTGGGTGCATTCTCCAGAAGGTACTAAAATTCATGTAAGAGTGAAGGTTAATCCAGGTGTAGCAAAAGATATGATTTTCTTGCCTTTCCATTTTACAGGAGTTATGCAAGGCGTGGATTTAACGCACAATTTCCCAGAAGGAACTAAGCCTTATGCAAGCGGAGAAAGTGCTAATACGGTAACAAATTATGGTTATGATATCATGTGTCAGATTCCAGAGACTAAAGGTGGACTTTGTAGAATCAGTAAGGATGGAAAATGAGTAAGGTAAATTTTGCAAATTTAGAAAAAGAACGCTTGAAATTCTTTTGTGATAATGAGCGTTGTATTGATTGTAATGGTTGCGCGGTAGCTTGTGATGAAGCACATGAGCTTCCTATTCATATTCGCCGCCGCCGTGTGATTACTTTAAATGAAGGAATTCAAGGAAAAGAAGTTTCAACTTCTATTTCTTGTATGCATTGTGATGATGCTCCTTGTTCTATCGTTTGTCCTGTGGATTGTTTTTACATCCGTGCTGATGGTATTGTTTTACACGATAAAGAAATTTGCATAGGTTGTGGATATTGTCTTTATGCTTGTCCTTTTGGTGCACCACAATTTCCAAAAGATAGTGTTTTTGGAAATAAAGGCATTATGGATAAATGTACTATGTGTGCAGGTGGCCCTGAAGCAACGAATTCAGAAAAAGAAAGAGAACTTTATGGTCAAAATCGTATCGCAGAAGGAAAAGTCCCTGTATGTGCTGCGATGTGTTCAACAAAAGCACTTTTAGTAGGTGAAAGTTCTAAAATAGAAGAGATTTATCATAATAGACTTATGAATAGAAATTATGGCATTCCAAATCCTTCGGAAAGTTTGGAATGGAAGATTGCTTACACAGGAAAGGAACGCTTATGAGAAAAGTATTTGTAACGCTTTTATTAAGCGTAGTGAGTTTATTTGCTTATGGTAGCGAGAGAATGGGACAAGATACTCAAATTTGGGATTTTCATCGTATTACAAATATCCCAAATTATGATACTTTTGGCAAACTTTGGACAACTTTGCAAGGTGAATATATAGCTACTATAGCTTTAATCGCTGTTATTGCGGTATTATCTGCATTTGCTTTGCATTATATGGTTATAGGACCTAAGCAATTTTCACACGATGGAAAGAAAATTTATGCTTTTACATTATTTGAAAGACTTTTTCATTTTATCGCGGCAATTTCTTGGGTGATTTTAGTGCCAACTGGTTTTGTGATGATGTTTGGGGCGACTTTTGGAGGCGGACTTTTTGTAAGGGTTTGTAAAAATTTACATGCTTTTGCAACGGTTTTATTTATCATCTCTATAATCCCTATGTTTTTATGGTGGATTAAAAGAATGCTTCCTGCAAGTTATGATATCAGATGGATGATGATAGTAGGTGGTTATTTAAGCAAAGTAAAACGTCCTGTACCTGCAGGTAAGTTTAATTTTGGTCAAAAATCTTGGTATTATATAGCTGTATTTGGTGGATTTTTGATGATAATTACAGGTGGATTTATGTATTTTCTTGATTTTAATTCCACGGCAATTCAAGGTCTTTTTGGTTTAACTCAAATTGAACTTTTAAGAATTTCAGCTATAGTGCATAATTTCTTGGGTATAGTGTGTGCAGTGTTTTTTGGTGTGCATATTTATATGGCAGTATTTGCAATCAAAGGCAGTATCCATTCTATGATTAGTGGTTATAAAGAAGAAGAAGAGGTTTATATTTTACATTCTTATTGGTATAAAGAATTAAGCAATAAAAAGCAAATTGAACCTAGTTTTTCTTATGATCCTAATGTAAAAATTTAATCTTTAACCGCTATGTTATTGCATAGCGGTAGTTTTAAGCTTTTTTGAAATAAATAGAACGAATTTTATTTTATAAGTTGAATCTAAAATCTATTTTTCCATATGTGAATTTGTTATTTATGTTTTTTTGATATAATATTATTTAAAGATATTTAAAGGATAAGGTATGGATCCGTTATTTACAACTCAAATTTTAAAATATAAAGGCAATGAATCTTTTACATGTGATGATACTTTAGTGCGTGAAATTAAGCTTGAAATTTTTATTAATGATGAAAAAGTAGGTGCTTTAATGGCAACTCCTGTAGATGAACAGGCATTAGCAATAGGATATTTAATGAGTGAAAATATCATTGCGAAAGTAAGTGATATTGAGAGTATAGAAACAAAAGATGATGGTATGAGTGTGCATATTAAAGCAAAGATTGATAAAGAAAATTTAGCAAAGCTTAATGCTGAAGGTGTAGTTATAAGTGGTTGTGGTAGAGCACATACTGCAAATATCGATCCAGAAGCCATTGAAGCGAGTAAAATTAGTTCTGATGCAAAATTTAGCAAAGGTGAAATTTTAAAACAAATGAGTACTTTTTATACTCAATGCGAGCTTTACGAGAAAACAGGCTGTGTGCATACGGCTAAGCTTTTTGTAGATGAGAAAACTTTTTTTATAGGTGAAGATATAGCTCAACATAATACCATAGATAAAGCTTTAGGAAAAGCACATTTAGCTGGGGTTGATTTAAGTCAATGTTTTTTAATGGTTAGTGGAAGGCTAAGTTCTGAAATGGTAGCTAAAGCAGTTATGCATAAAATTCCAGTGCTTGTTTCACGCACGGCTCCTACTTGTTTAGGGGTTATGATAGCAAGAAAATTTGATTTAACGCTTTGTGGTTTTGCTAGAGAAAATAAGATCAATATTTATAGTGGAGAATTTAGAATTCATGGATAAAAATCAAGAAAAAGAAATCATCTCATATATGAGAGAATTGTTAAATAGCAATGAAAAATTAGATTGTGGTACGGCTTTTAAAATTGCAAAGAAATTTAATATAAATATAGAAAAAATCGGACAATTAGCCGATGAAAATCACATGAGAATTGATAATTGCGAGTTGGGGCAATTTGGACATTTAGATTTTGAAAAAGCAAAGATTGAAGTGCTTAAAAAAATAGAACCTAGTTTAGATGAAAAGCGTAGAATTTTTTGTAAAGATGCAAGAGATATTGCTAAAGAAGGTTGTGGACTTAAAAGTATGCGTTCAGCTTTAAAAACTTATAAGGTTGATGTAAAGTATTGTCAACTTGGTTGTTTTAAAGAAAAAAAAGGTAAGCAATTTATAGTAAGAACAAAAACTTGGATTGAAAATGCGGATGGAGATTTGCTTTTTGGTCGAGGAAAAACAGAACTTTTAGAACTTATCGGACAAACAGGTAGTTTATTACATGCTTCTAAACTTATGGGGATTAATTATAAAAAAGCTTGGATGCATTTACAAACCTTACAAAAAAATTCTCAAGAAATTTTAGTTAGCACAAGACAAGGACGCTCTAAAGAATCAGGAACAAAACTTACTCCTAGAGCTATGGAATTGATGGAAAATTACTCTATTTTGCAAAAAGACATAGAAGAATACGCTAATAAACGCTTTAAAGAATTGTTTTTAAAAGGAAAAAAATAAATCTTCTATCAAAAAATACTAATACATAATTTTTTTATAATTAATTAATATTATTTTTTTAAAAATATGTTAAAATTAGAATCTAAATTTTTTATTTTTTAGGAGTTATAAGATGTTTAAATCTTTAAATATAGGTTTAAAACTTATTTTTTCTGTGGCAGCTGTTGTTGTTATTGGACTTGTTATTTTAATTTCATTAATCACAAAACAAGTAAGTCAAAATATTACCAAAAATACAGAAGATATTCTTGCTTCTATCACGAAAGAATATGCTACTCAAACTCAAGGAATTTTTGGGGAAATGATCGCTTTAAATAAAAGTATTTCAGGTACTTTAACAGAAATGTTTAGATCAACCTCTAAAGAAGATTTAGATATAGACAATATAACAAATATTATAACCAATACTTTTGATAATAGTGCTTATTCTAATTTTACTTATTTATATCTTATTGATCCGCCAGAATACTTTAAAGAAGAGAGTAAATTTTTTAATACTCAAAGTGGAAAATTTGTTATGCTTTACGCTGATGAAGAAAAGGATAATAAAGGCGGAATAAAAGCAATACAAGCTAGTGATGAAATAGCTAATCTGCAAGTTGTGCAAGATATATTAAAAAAAGCAAAATATGGGGAAAATAAAGTATATATAGGCCGTCCTATTAAGATGAATTTAGAAGGTCAAGATTTTGATGCTGTAAATGTTGCTATGCCTATTTTTGATCGAAAAAATCAAGTTGTAGGTGTCATAGGCATGACTTTAGATTTTTCAGATATTGCTACTTATCTTTTAGACCCTAAAGGTCAAAAATATGATGGTGAATTAAGAGTTCTTTTAAATTCAGATGGTTTTATGGCGATACATCCAAATAAAAATCTAGTTTTAAAAAATTTAAAAGATATCAATCCTAATAAAGGTGCACAAGAAACTTATAAGGCCATAAGTGAAGGAAAAAATGGAGTTTTTAACTATATAGCTTCTGATGGTGATGATTCTTATGCTGCGATTAATAGTTTTAAAGTGCAAGATAGTTCTTGGGCAGTTTTGGTAACTGCTCCTAAATATTCAGTTTTTGAACCTTTGAAAAAATTACAATTAATTATTATTGGTGCATCTTTTATTTTTATTTTTGTTGTTTTAGGAGTGGTTTATTATTGCGTAAGAAAAATTGTCGCATCTAGATTGCCTGTGATTCTTAGTTCTTTAGAATCATTTTTCCGTTTTTTAAACCATGAAAAAATTGAACCTAAGGCTATTGAAATTCGTGCCAATGATGAGCTAGGAGCAATGGGCAGAATCATAAATGAAAATATTGAAAAGATTCAAATATCTTTAGAACAAGATCAAAATGCTGTAGATGAATCGGTGCAAACTGCTAGAGAAATCGAAAAAGGTAATTTAACTGCAAGAATTACTAAAAATCCTATAAACCCTCAATTAGTAGAACTTAAAAATGTTCTTAATAGAATGCTTGATGTTTTGCAAAGTAAAATTGGTTCTAATATGAATGAAATTAATAGAGTTTTTGATAGTTATAAAGCGCTTGATTTTAGCACAGAGGTACTTGATGCTAAAGGCGAAGTTGAGATTACAACTAATATTTTAGGTAAAGAAATTAAAAAGATGCTTGTAGCTTCTTCAAATTTTGCTAAAGATTTAGCCAATCAGTCAGAAGAGTTAAAAAATTCTATGCAAAAACTTGCTGATGGCTCTAATGCACAAGCGAGTTCTTTAGAACAATCGGCTGCAGCTGTAGAGGAGATTAATTCTTCTATGCAAAATGTAAGTGGAAAAACAGTTGAGGTTGCTTCGCAAGCTGATGATATAAAAAATATTGTCAATGTGATTAAAGATATCGCTGAGCAAACGAATCTTCTTGCTTTAAATGCAGCTATTGAAGCTGCACGTGCTGGAGAACATGGGCGTGGTTTTGCAGTTGTTGCAGATGAGGTAAGACAGCTTGCGGAAAGAACAGGAAAATCCTTATCTGAAATCGAGGCAAATATTAATATACTTGTTCAAAGCGTAAATGAAGTAGCAGAATCTGTAAAAGAACAAACAGCAGGAATCACACAGATTAACGATGCTATAGCACAACTTGAAACTGTAACTAAGGAAAATGTCGAAGTTGCAAATGTTACCAATAATATAACAAATGAAGTCAATCAAATTGCTGCGGCAATTCTTGAAGATGTGGATAAAAAAAGATTTTAAAAAAAGCTCATTTTTGAGCTTTTAAATTTTTTCTATATTATTTAAAATTTTTAAACACAAAACAAGTAATAAAATAATATTATTTTTCAAAGCTAATATCAAGGAAAAATAATGAAAATTGATTGTCGCAATCTTTCTTGTCCTCAGCCTATAGTTGAAACAAAAAACGCTCTTGAAAAACTTCAAGAAAATGAAATTTTAGAAATTGTTTTAAATTCTATTATTTCAAAAAATAATGTTGTAAAATTTCTTAACTCTTTAAATTTAAATCCTATTATAGATGAAAATGTACAAGAGTTTTGCATCAAAGTACAAAAAAAGAATTTTAATTCTAGTGAAGTAAATATTCACGATTATAATGTTTTATTTTTAAAAACCGACAAAGTGGGTGAGGGTGAATTGGGACAAAATTTACTTGTAGGATTTTTAAGTACCTTAACAAATTTAGATCATGCTCCAAGTAAAATTCTTTGCGTAAATGAAAGTGTTTTAATCAATGTTGATGAAAATCATAAAGCACATTTAGCTATGAAAGAACTTGAAAATTTAGGTATTGAGATCATAAGTTGTGGAGCTTGTCTAGAATTTTTTAATAAAAGTAAAGAACTTAAAATAGGAAATATAGGCAATGCTTATGAAATTTTAAACGAGCTTTTTGGTAAAGCAAAAATCATCACTCTATAAGGAAAAACACTGCAATATAAAAATCAAAATTTAACGCATTTTGTTAAAGCAGCAGGTTGAGCAGCGAAATTAAGCCCGGGTGGTCTTAAAACAATTTTAAATTTCATGCAAAAAACTCCTGCTTTACTTAGTGATATCGGAAATAATGAAGATGCAAGTGTATATCAAATCAGTCCCGATTTAGCTTTGGTGCAAACGCTTGATTTTATCACTCCTATAGTAGATAGTGCTTATCATTTTGGTGCTATTGCTGCAGCAAATGCTTTAAGCGATGTTTTTGCTATGGGTGCAGAGGTAATTAATGCCTTAAATATAGTAGGTTTTGATACTTGTAATCATGATGTAAATATCTTAAAAGAGCTTTTAGAAGGTGCAAATGATAAGGTTCAAGAATGCAATGCTTTAGTTGTGGGTGGCCATACTATAGAAAGCACTGAGCTTTTTTTTGGACTTAGTGTTACAGGAAAAGTACATCCTAGTAAATTTATTGCTAATAATACGGCTAAAGTTGGAGATTGTATCATTTTAACCAAGCCTTTAGGAACAGGAATTTTAAGTACAGCTTTAAAGGCACAAATGTTAAATCAAAAACATTTAGATATAATGCTTAAAAGTATGATGGAGTTAAATTATAAAGCCAGTCAAATTGCTCTTAAATTTCATTCAAGTGCCATGAGTGATGTCACAGGTTTTGGACTTTTAGGACATTTAAAAGAAATGCTAAATAAAAATATTTCTTTTGAAATTTTTGAAAGTGAACTTCCTTTTTTAGATGGAGTAAAAGAGTATTTTAATATGGGTTTAATTCCTGCTGGAGCTTATAAAAATTTAGAATTTATAAAAGAACTTATCCCTGATTTAAATGAAGAAAAATTATTACTTTGTGATCCGCAAACTTCAGGAGGACTTTTAATTTCTATAAGTGAAAAAGATTCCTTAGAATGTTTAAAAAAACTAGAAGATGAAAATATTCAAGCTAAAATTATTGCCAAGGTTGTAAATAAGCAAGAAAATGATATTATCATTTCTTAATTTTTGTTACTTATATACCCATTAAAATTTTTTTTATCATTTTTTATACATTTTCTATGATTTAAAATATTATTTTTATCTTATTTATATATTATTTATTAAAATTTATTATTATCTTAGGAGATACGAAATGATACAAAAAGCTTTAGCCTTAGCTGAAGAATTGCAAGGACAAATAGAAGCCAATATTTCAAATTCTGAAAAAGAATTTCATGCTAAAATGCAAAAACTTCTTAATAATCCCAAAAATAAAGTTATGCTTATAGAACTTTTAGATCGTTCTTTTAGATGTAAAGATAAAAATGCAAGTTTTGAGCTTATAGAATATACTTTGAGTAAATATGGCATAGCGGATTTTTTTAGCACTTTTGAAAAATTCCTACTTTTTAGCTTTTTAAATTTTGGCAAATTTGCTCCTAATTTAAGTGTACCTTTTTTTGTTAAACATTTAAGAGAAGATACTAAAGCTATGGTTCTAGATGCAAACCCTAGTGTTTTAGAACCACATATTAAGAAAAGAAAAGAGCAAGATAAAATTACTTTAAATGTGAATTTAATCGGCGAAGAGGTTTTAGGTGAAGCTGAGAGTAAATATCGTATGCAAAAATATGAAGAGGCTTTAAAATCAAGTTATATCACTTATATTTCCATAAAAATTACTACTATTTTTTCACAAATTAATATTATAGATTTTGATTATTCCAAAGAAGAGGTAGTAAAAAGACTAGATTATCTTTATGCTTTAGCCTTAGAAGAAGAGAAAAAACAAGGTGTATCTAAATTTATCAATCTGGATATGGAAGAATTTAGAGATTTAGAACTTACTGTTGCAGCTTTTATGGAAAGTGTGGCTAAATTTGATATTAAAGCGGGGATTGTTTTGCAAGCTTATATTCCTGATTCTTATGAGTATCTTAAAAAACTTTTTGCTTTTTCAAAAGAGAGGGTTTTAAAAGGTATGAAGCCTATTAAGATCCGTTTTGTTAAGGGTGCTAATATGGAAAGTGAAGAAACTATTGCATCTCAAAAAGGCTGGGAGCTTCCTACTTTTTACAAAAAAATAGATACTGATAGTAATTATAATAAAATGCTTGATTTTATTCTTGAAGGAGACAATTATAAATACATCAACATAGGAATTGCAAGTCATAATATCTTTGAGATTGCTTATGCTTATACACGCATAAGTGAAGTGGGTGCTTTGGATTCTTTTACTTTTGAAATGCTTGAAGGTATGAGTTTGCAATGTTCTTATGAATTATCTAAAATACATGATCTAATCCTTTATGCCCCAGTTTGCGATGAAGCACATTTTAACAATGCCATTGCTTATCTTGTAAGACGCCTTGATGAAAATACAAGTGAAGATAATTTTATGCGTTATTTTTTCAATCTTAAAGTAGGAGATAAGAACTGGAATATCCAAAAAGAACTTTTTTTAAAATCTTTAGAAGGCATAAAAACTCTTGATAATACTACACATCGTAAGCAAGATAGAAATAAAGAATCAAATATCATAAGTTCTTATGAAAGTAAAAAATTTAGCAATGAAAGTGATACGGATTTTATTTTAGCACAAAATAGAGCGTGGGCTAAAGAAATTAAAACTAAATATGAAAATTTAAAAGATTATGATGTTTATCCTGTTATAGGCGAACTTGATTTTAAAGCAGAAAATTTAAATGTTTTAGAAGTTAAAGATAAGATCGAAGATAGAGTTATAGGAAAGGCTTATTTAGCAGGAGAAAAAGAAATCAAACAAGCTTTAGAAGTAGCTAAAAATTCCAAATTTACACAAAAAAGTCATGATGAAATTTATCAAATTTTAGCCAAAAGCGCAAAACTTATGAGAGAAAGAAGGGGAGATTTAATAGGTTTGGCAGCTTTAGAAGTGGGCAAAACCTTTTTAGAGATCGATCCTGAAGTAAGTGAGGCTATTGATTTTATAGAGTTTTATCCGCATTCTTTAGAAGAGCTTAAAAAACAAAATCCAAAAGTTAAATTCGCACCTAAGGGCATAGGGGTTACCATAGCTCCTTGGAATTTTCCTGTAGGGATTTCAGTGGGCACCATAGCTGCGCCATTAGCCGCAGGTAATGTGGTGATTTACAAACCTTCTTCACTTTCAACTCTAACAGGTTATATGCTTTGTAAGTGTTTTTGGGATGCAGGTATTCCAAAAGACGCTTTGATTTTCTTACCTTCAAAAGGAAGTGATATTTCTAAATATTTACTTGTTGATGAAGCGATTAAATTTTCAATTCTTACAGGAGGAGAGGATACTGCTTATGCTATGTTAAAAGCTAATCCAACCTTGCTTTTAAGTGCTGAAACGGGCGGAAAGAATGCGACTATAGTTTCTAAATTTGCTGATCGTGATAGTGCGATTAAAAATATCATTCATTCTGCTTTTAGCAATAGCGGTCAAAAATGTTCAGCTACTTCTTTGCTAGTCTTAGAAGAAGAGGTTTATCATGATGAAGAATTTAAAAAGACTTTAGTGGATGCTGCGAGTTCTATGGCAGTGGGCAATCCTTTTGAATTTAAAAATAAATTAGGTACTTTAGCTGATAAGCCAAGTTCTAAAGTTCAAAAGGCCTTAGATGAATTACAACCTTATGAAGAATGGGCATTAAAACCTAAGTTTTTAGAGGATAATCCTTATTTGATGACTCCAGGCATAAAATATGGCACTAAAAAGGGTGATTTTACTCATATGAATGAACTTTTTGTACCGATTTTAAGTGTGATGAAGGCTAAAGACTTAAAAGAAGCTATTGATATAGTAAATTCCACAGGTTATGGTTTAACTGCAGGTTTTGAAAGCTTAGATGAAAGAGAATGGGAGTATTTTCACACTCATATAGAAGCAGGAAATATTTATATTAACAAACCAACCACAGGGGCTATAGTGCTGCGTCAACCTTTTGGTGGGATTAAAAAATCTGCCATAGGTTTGGGTAGAAAAGTGGGAATTTATAATTATATCACTCAATTTTTAGAGATTAAGCAAGAAGATTTTGATGATCATTTAATTGAAGATAAATTTTCAAAAAAATTAGCACAAATAGATTTAAAAGAAGCACAAGATTTTATGAACGATTTAATTAAAATGTCTCAATCTTATGCTTATCATTATAAAAATGAGTTTAGTGTTTCAAAAGATTATGTCAATATTCGTGGAGAAGATAATCTTTTTTCTTATACTAAAATAAAGAATATGGTTTTAAGACTTTGTGGAAATGAAAGCTTAAAAGATGTTTTAGGGGTGGTTTTAGGTGCAAATATTGCAAATATTGATCTAAGTATCAGTTATGATGAACAAGATGTTAGTATGATAGAACGAATTGTTCAAAGTATAGGAGCAAAAGTATTATTTTTAAAAGAAAATAAAGAAAATTTTATCAAGAGTATTAAAGAATATGAAAGAGTGCGTTATTTAGCAAAGCCAGATGTAAATGATGAGATTTATAAAGAGGCTGCAAAGCTTGCTAAAATCATCATAAGAGAAAAGCCATTGTTAAATGGTCGTTTTGAACTTTTAAATTATTTTAATGAAAAAGCTTTAAGTATATCTTTTCATCGCTATGGAAATTTAGGCATTAAAGCAATATCTTAATGATCAAGGAGAGATTGATGGAAGTGGTTCAAATTAATACCCCAATAGCAGTGATGTTTGTAGTTTATGCCTTATTGATGCTTTATATAGGTTTTTATTTTTATAAGCAAAATAAAAATTCAGAAGATTATTTTTTAGGTGGGCGTACTATGGGGCCTGTGATATCTGCGCTTAGCGCAGGGGCTTCTGATATGAGTGGTTGGCTTTTAATGGGATTACCAGGAGCTTTATATGTAAGTGGTTTTATAGATTCTTATATTGCAATTGGACTTACTATAGGAGCTAGTTTAAATTGGATTTTTGTGGCAAAAAGACTTAGAATTTATACCAGTGTGATTGCAAATTCTTTGACTATTCCTGATTATTTTGAAACTCGTTTTGATGATGATAAACATATACTACGCATCGTATGTGCAGTGGTAATTTTGATATTTTTTACCTTTTATGTTTCATCAGGGCTTGTAAGTGGAGCAAAACTTTTTGAAAGTACTTTTGGTATCAGATACGATTATGCTTTAACTACTGGAACGATTATTATTGTTGCTTATACTTTTTTAGGTGGATATAAGGCAGTTTGTTGGACGGATATGATACAAGGGCTTTTAATGATGATGGCTTTAATCATTGTGCCTTTGGTTATGCTTTATCATTTAGGTGGCTTTGGTGAAGCGATGAATATAGTAAGAGAAATAAAGCCACAAGCTTTATCTATGGGCGAAGGAGTAGGAGTTATAAGCATTATATCTGCACTTGCTTGGGGTTTGGGTTATTTTGGTCAACCACATATTTTAGTGCGTTTTATGTCGATTCGTTCTACTAAAGATATTCCTATGGCCACTTTTATAGGTATTGCTTGGATGGTGGTTTGTCTTTTAAGTGCTTGTATGATAGGTATTTTGGGCATAGCTTATGTGCATAAATTTGAATTAAGTTTGCAAGATCCTGAAAAGATTTTCATTGTGATGTCGCAACTTTTATTTAATCCTTGGATAGCAGGTATTTTACTCAGTGCTATTTTAGCGGCTATTATGAGTACGGCAAGTTCACAATTGCTGGTTTCAAGTTCTACTATAGTGGAAGATTTTTATAAAAAGATTTTTAGAGAAGATGCGCCAAGTCATGTTGTATTAAATTTAGGTAAATTAGGTGTTTTACTAGTAGCTGTAATAGCGTTTTTGATTTCTACTGATAAAAACTCAAGTGTTTTGAGTATAGTTTCTTATGCATGGGCTGGATTTGGAGCTTCTTTTGGTTCTGTAATGCTTTTTTCTTTATTTTGGAGTAGGATGACAAGAGTAGGAGCGATTTTAGGTATGATAACAGGAGCTGCTACTGTGGTGCTTTGGAAGAATTTTGCAAATTCGGGTCTTTATGAAATAGTTCCAGGATTTTTAGCAGCTTCGGTGGTGATTATTATTGCAAGTTTACTTACTAATGTCCGCTCAGGAACTAAAGCTGCTTATGAAAGGATGTTAAAAGAGCTTTGAGAACAAAAGCCTTTTTTAAGGCTTTTGTATTAAAAATCTTAGCGTGGGTCCACTTTGATCGATTTCAAGCACTTTAAAACCACGGTTTTTTGCATCTTGAGGTATGGAATTGATACTTTGTGGACAATCACAAAGCACTTCCAAAATTTCTCCGCTTTGAAGCTTAGGTAAGACATCAAGTGTTGCTATAGCAGGATAAGGACAAGCTTCACCTTGTAAATTTAAACTATAAGTAATTTTCACTGTTTATCCTTTAAGTTGATTTTTAAAGAAGTGTTTTTTGTAAAATACTACAAAAACAAATATTAAGATGAATAAAATAAGGTTGATAAAAAATCCATTTAAATTGCCAAATTCGGTTAAAAGATTGATTTTTATACCTTCTTTAAAAGCTTTTGGCAAAAAGTCATAACTTAAAGCTAAAATCATAGTTCCTATTATATTTGCAATTCCTACTATCATAAAATGACTTTGTCCTTCAAAGGCACGATAAGTCCAACCACACTCGCAACCTCCAGCAAAAACTATACCAAAACCAAACAAAAATGCTCCCACAGCTACAGCAGGAGAAAGTTCTATGAGTTTGCTAGTATGACCTTGCAAGATAAAAGCAAAAGCGATTAAAGAAGCGATAATCATACCGATTAATGCGCCTTTTATAGTATTATCTCTACCAAATAAAAACAAATCTCTAAAGCAAGAAGTAAAACAAATTTGTCCTCTAGAAATAACAAAGCCAAAAACAAAACCAAAAATCAGTGCTAAAGCTAGAAGACTTTGTTTGTTTTGTGTGCTGATATTGCCATTTGTAAAAACAAGATAAAACACCCAAACTAAAAAGGCTATGAAAAGCAATATGCCTAAGTTAAAATATAGTTTTGTACGCAAACTTTGCTTGTTTAACGGCAAGTTTTCTTTATTTACACGTTCTAATTTAGCTTTAGGTTTAAAAAAGGAAGTGTTGCAAATTTTCACTCCTAGATAAATTCCTAAAACCATAAAAACAGTAAAAAGCCAAGTGTGTAAAGAAAAATAAGGTAAACCTGTAAAAAAATTAGCTAAATTGCATCCAAATGCAAGTCTTGCTCCATATCCTGAAAGAATTCCACCTACTATTGCTTGAAAAATTCTTATATTGCTAGCAGGTAGACGAAATTTGACTTTGTTAGCTAAAAGTGCGGCTACTAAACAACCTATAAACATACCTATGAGCATAATACCATCAGTTCTTGTTAAAGGGGTTCCATTTAAATTTTGCTTTTGGTAATAAGAATATCCATCTAAATTCATACCTAAAAGCTCTAAAAACTCGCCACCCCAACGTGTCATTTCTCCAGTAACAGCCCAAACGCCACCAAAAATCCCAAAATACACTGCACTTAAAATTCCAAGTGCAATCATAGAACGGGAATTGTCCCAAAAATTGATTAAATATTTTTGTTTAAAAGAATTCAAAGAAAGATCCTAAAAATGTAATCATCAAAACTTGATGCTAAAAAAGAGTGAGATTATAGCTTAAATTTAATATGAAGTCAAAAAGAATATTGATAAATTTATTTTGTTTTTCATTAAAAATCGCTATAATTATCACTTTGGAAGATTAGCGTATCTGGTGATCGCCACTGACTTCAAATCAGATGAAAGGATAGTTGACTATTCTTTGGGGAGTTCGATTCTCTCATCTTCTCGCCAATATTAAGTAAAATCAAGGAAATTTTTATGAGCAAAGCAGATATTATTGTCGGCATTCAATGGGGCGATGAAGGAAAAGGCAAGGTAGTTGATAAATTATGTGAAAATTATGATTTTGTTTGCAGAAGTGCAGGTGGACACAATGCAGGACATACGATTTGGGTAAATGGTGTAAGATATGCGCTTCATCTTATGCCAAGTGGAGTTTTGCATCCAAGATGTATTAATATTATCGGAAATGGAGTTGTGGTTTCTCCTGAAGTATTGATCGCTGAAATGGCTCAATTTGAAAATTTAAAAGGTAGATTATATATCAGCGATAGAGCTCATTTAAATTTAAAACATCATTCTTTAATAGACATTGCAAAAGAAAAGCTCAAAGGCAAAAATGCCATAGGAACAACAGGTAAGGGTATAGGACCTTCTTATGCAGATAAGATTAATCGTACAGGACATAGAGTTGGAGAGCTTTTAGAACCACAAAGACTTTGCGAGGCTTTGATAAAAGATTTTGAAGCTAATAAAACTTTTTTTGAAATGCTTGAAATTGAAATTCCAAGTGCTGAAGAATTGCTTGCTGATTTAAAACGTTTTAATGAAATTTTAACTCCTTATATTACAGATACTACAAGAATGCTTTGGAAGGCTTTAGATGAAGATAAAAGAGTACTTTTAGAAGGAGCTCAGGGCTCTATGCTTGATATTGATCATGGAACTTATCCTTATGTTACAAGTTCAAGTACTATTTCAGCAGGCGCTTTAACAGGACTTGGGTTAAATCCTAAAGAAGCGGGAAATATTATAGGTATTGTAAAAGCTTATGCAACGCGTGTGGGAAATGGAGCTTTTCCTACTGAGGATAAGGGCGAAGATGGAGAAAAAATTGCGCAAATTGGAAAAGAGATTGGCGTAAGCACGGGACGCAAAAGACGCTGTGGATGGTTTGATGCAGTTGCTGTAAGATATACAGCAAGACTTAATGGTCTTGATGCTTTATCTTTGATGAAGCTTGATGTTTTAGATGGTTTTGAAAAGATAAAAATTTGTCGTGCTTATGAATATAAGGGCATGGAAATCGACTATATACCAAGCGATTTAGAAAATGTTCAACCTATTTATGAAGAAATGGATGGTTGGGATAAAGTTTTTGGTATAAAAGATTATGATTTATTGCCAGAAAATGCTAAAAAATATATAGCAAGACTTGAAGAGCTTGCAGGGGTTAAGGTAAAGTATATTTCTACTAGCCCTGAAAGAGATGATACTATCATCTTATGAAAAGTAAATATAATTCTGTTGTAAAGGTAAGAAAACAACAACTTGATAAAGCAGAATCAAATCTTAATCAAGCCAAACAAAGACAGCTTGAACATGAAAAAGCTTATGAACTTTCACGCCAAGAGTGCGAAAATTTAGGCGTATTGCCAAAATCAGGATCTATAGCAGAGTTAAGATCGAATTTAAGTATGGCACAAGTAGGACGCGAGGCTTTGGCAAGAGCTAAGGAGAAAGTAGAACTTTCTAAAAAAGAAATGAATCATTATCAGTTTTTATATCAAAAAGCACATTTAGATTATGAAAAAATGAAGGTTTTAGAAGCCGAGGAAATTAAACAAAAGCAAAAAGAACTTGCCAAGGCTGAAGAAAAATTTTTAGATGAAATTGCAATCAGTCGTTTTTTTAAAAGGGAAAAAGATGATTAAAAAATTTATATTGTTAGTTTTTATTTCAAGTGTAGTTTTTGGAGCTGAACAAGATTGTGAGCAGTATTTTGAAGCTAGAAAAGCTCAAATTGAATTGCAAACTAGAGAATTTGATGAAGCAAGACAATCTTTAGAAGCTTATAAAGCCTCTTTTGAAGCTTTGCAAAAAGAAAGGCTTGAAAATTTAGAAAAAAAAGAGGCTGAGGTTAATGCAACTTTGGCAAAAATTGAAGAATTAAAGCTTGAAAACGCAAGGCTTGTAGAAGAACAAAAAAAGATTTTAAATTCAATCAATGATAAAACTCAAGGTAGGGTTAAAGAAATTTATTCCCAAATGAAAGATGCAGCCATTGCAGATGTTTTAAGTCAAATGGATGCAGAGGATGCAAGCAAAATAATGCTTTCTTTGGAATCGCGTAAAATTTCAGGTGTTTTATCTAAAATGGATCCAAAAAAAGCTAGCGAGCTTACTTTGCTTTTGAAAAATTTAGATAATAATGCTAGTAATTAGGTGATTAAAATAATGAAAATTTTTCATTTTTAACATTCTTTTACCAAAAATAAGCTATTATTTCAAACATTATCAAATAAAAGGTTTTTAAGATGCGTATAAAATTACCACATATTCCTTATATCGCAAATAAAATGATGTTAGATATAGCTAATTCTTCTTTTGTAGAAATTAAAGATCAATTAGAAAAGCTTAAGGTATGTATAATAGAAGTTTTAGAGAAAGATATTCTAAATGAAAGAAAATTAGATGAAAGAGTAAAAGAGCTTTTAGAGCAACAAGAAGATGAAATGGAGCTTATGCAAGTAGATCGTAAAAATATGTTTTGGCTTGTGAAGAAAAAGTTAGCTCCTGAATTTAATGTGATTTTAGATTCTGAAGATAGACATAATCATCTAGCGCATCAAATTTTAGAAGAACTTGTAGAGAATGATTATATTAATTTTATAGTGAGTGAAAATAGAGTTAAAAATTTAATCTTTTCAAGCATAGAGTCTTATCTTAAAATTTATGAAAAACTTGAAGATGAGGTTTATGAGAAAATTAGCAATTATAAAACAAAACCTATTCCAGGTAGCGAAGAATATGATCTTATCTTTGAAAAACTCTATCAAGAAGAGCTCAGAAAAAAAGGTATGTTTTAATGAAGGCTTATATTTATTTAGAAAATGATATTTTTTTAAGTGCTAAGGCTTTTGGAAAGAGCGGTACTTTTTTTGGAGAGCTTGTATTTAACACTTCTTTAACAGGGTATCAAGAAATTATTTCAGATCCTTCTTATGCAGGGCAATTTATCGTATTTTCCATGCCAGAAATTGGTATAGTGGGAACCAATGAAAATGATAATGAAAGTAAGGAAATTTTTGCAAGTGGTGTTTTAATGCGTGAATTAAGTTCCAGTTTTTCAAATTTTCGCGCTAAAGAAAGTCTGCAAGATTATCTTGAAAAACATAGAAAAATAGGAATTTATGAACTTGATACGAGATATCTAGTAAAAATGATAAGAAATAATGGCAATTTAAGAGCTGTAATTTCAACTGAAATTTCAAATAAAGAAGATTTAAAAATCGCCTTAGAAAAATCAGCAAAAATTGATGAAGTAAATTTTGTAAAAGAAGTTAGCACTAAGAAAAATTATTCTCATAAACAAGGCGTTTGGAACGCTAGTTTTCAAAAATTTAATGATGCTAAAAGAAGTGAGAAAAAAGTTGCTGTTATAGATTATGGTGTTAAAACAAATATCTTAAATGAACTTGTAGAAGTAGGTTTTGAAGTAGAAGTTTATCCATATAATGTTAAAGCAGATGAGTTGATTACTCTGTATAAAAAAGGTGAAATTCAAGGCGTGTTTCTTTCTAATGGTCCAGGTGAGCCAAGGATTTTAAAACAAGAGATTGCAGAGATTAAAAAACTTGCAGAAGCTAAAATTCCTATGCTTGGAATTTGCTTAGGTCACCAGCTTTTAAGTAATGCTTTTGGATATGAAACTTATAAAATGAAATTTGGACAACATGGAGCAAATCATCCTGTGATCAATCTTGATACAAAAACGGTAGAAATTACCGCACAAAATCATAATTATAATGTTCCAGAAGAATTAGCTCAAGTGGCTCATATCACTCATAGAAATTTATTTGGCGATAATGTTGAAGGAGTAAAATATAAAGACTATCCTATTATTTCAGTGCAACATCATCCAGAAAGTTCTTCAGGCCCTCATGAAAGTAAGTATATTTTTAAAGAATTTATGAATTTGATGTGAGTATAGATTTTTTAGCTATTATCAGCGTTGCTTTTTTATCTAGTTTTGGACACTGCTATTCTATGTGTGGTGGTTTTAATTTACTTTTTATAAATTTGAATTCAAAAAGCAATAATTTATTTTTATTAACTTTTATTTATCATTTGTTTAGAATTTTTGCTTATATTGTTTTAGGGATAATTTTTGGGACTTTTGGGAATATCTTAGCAATCAATGCTAAGGTTCAAAGTTTGTCATTTTTTATTCTTGGTATATTTATGATGATTTTGGGTTTTGCTCTTATTTTTAGAGGCAATATGTTATCTTTTATTGAAAATAATGTTTTTTTTGATAGTTTTGTAAAGAAAATTATTAAAAAATCTAAAAATTTTAAAGGATTAAAATCAGCCATATTTTTAGGATTTTCAAATGGTTTTGTTCCTTGCGGATTGGTGTATTTTTTTATAGCCAATGCAATGAGTAAGCAAAATATTTTTGAAGGTATTTTGGTAATGATGATTTTTGGAATATCAACTTTACCTGCGATGTTATTTTTTTCTAAAATTTCACAGTTTTTTAGTGATTTTTTGAAAAATTTATTTAATTATTTATCGTATGGCGTTATTGTTTGTTACGGTATAAATCTTGCCTATATAGGTTTTAAGGCTTTTCAATGAAAGATTTTTTTAAAGATCAGTTTTTTAAAGCTCTTGAAAAAAATACAATTTTTTCAAGAGCTGATGTTCAAGGAAATTTAATTTTTGTCAGTGATAAGCTTTGTCAAATAAGTGGATATAGTAAAAAAGAGCTTATAGGAAAAAAACATTCAATATTTAAACATCCAGATGTTGAGGAATGTTATATTGAAGAACTTTTAAAAAAACTTTCATATAAAAAACCTTATCAAGTTATTTTTAAAAATATTGATAAATTAGGCAAAACTTTCTATCTTGAAACTTTATTAATCCCCATATTGGATAAAAATAATGAATTAATAGAAATAGTAGCATTCTCTCATGATGTTAGTAATTCTTTTAAGCTTAATGAAGAGCTTGCTCTAAATCACGCTAAATTAAGAGAATTAAGTATTAATCTTGAAAATACAGTTAAAAATCACCAACAAGAATTTATACAGTTAGGTAAAAAATTTGAGAAAAAAATGCAAATTGCCTTGGAAAAAAATGAAAAAGATATTAAAATAGCATATGAAGAGATTTTGAAATCTTCATTAGAACAAATGATTAGCGATATAGCACATCAATGGAGACAACCGTTAAATGAGCTCGGTATTGCCATGTTTCAAATGAAGCAAAATCTTAAAGATGAAAAAGGATTTGCTGAAATTTACTCACAATCAAAAGATATGATTAAAAATATGTCAGAAACAATTGATGTGTTTAGAACTTTGTTTAACAAAGGAGTAGAGCAGTGTGTATTTATAAAAGAGACTTTAAATAAAGCCTTGGAAATTGCTTTTGAAACTATAGAAAAAAATCATGTAAATATTAATATTGTTTCGAAAAGTGATTATGAAGTTTTGGCATATGAGAATGGTTTAATAAGAATTTTTCTTAATTTGATTTTAAATTCAATAGAAGCATTTAAAAACAAAAAAAGGAAAATCATAACAATAAATTTTTCAAAATTTGGAAAAAATTATCTGAAAATTACAATAAAAGATAATGCTGGTGGGATTGATAAAGAAAATTTAGATAAAATTTTTCAACCTTATTTTACAACAAAACATCCTAGTCAAGGTATAGGAGTAGGACTTTATATAAGTAGACAAATTATCGAAAGTTTCCAAGGAAAAATAAAAGTTAAAAATGGAAAAGACGGGGCTTGTTTTGAGATATTTTTAAAACTAAAAGAGAGGGTAGAGTAGAAATGTCACAAGAATGCAAAGAATTGATAATATTAGTAGTTGAAGATGAGGTTAAGGCTAGAGAATCAATGATTAATATATTAAGCGAACGCTTTAGTAAAGTAATCGGAGCTCAAAATGGAGATGAGGGGCTTAAAAAATTTAAAAAATTTAAGCCAGATTTAGTTATCACAGATATTGCTATGCCTATTATGGATGGACTGGATATGGCAAGAGAGATTAAAGAAATTTCAGATGATGTCCCAATTGTTGTTCTTAGTGCGTATTCAGAGAAAGAGAGACTTTTGCGTTCTATTGATATTGGTATAGATAAATATTTGATTAAACCTGTTGATATAGAAGAGTTGTTTAAAGTTTTAGATTATCTGATAGGTGAAAAAATTGAAGCAAATATGCTTGTAAAAATTTCTGAAGAATATCAATTTAACAAAACTAAAAGAACTTTGATTTACAATGGTGAAGAAATTGTTTTAACTAAAAAAGAATTAGCTTTTATTTCTTTGCTTTTAAAGCAACCTGGGGCTTTGGTTTTGCATGAAGATATAAAGAAAAATGTTTGGATAGGTGAACATGTGAGTGATACTGCTGTTAGAACTTTTATAAAAAGAGTAAGAGATAAAGTGGGTGAAGATTTTATAAAAAATGTGCCAAGTTTAGGTTATAAGATAAATATCAATAAATAAGACTGATTTAGCCTTAAAATATAAAGCATAACAAATGATTAACAAAATTGTTGTTTTTAAGAAAAAATGTATAATTAATATTCTATAATATTCTCTTGTTATCAAAAATTTTTAAGGAGAAAGTCGATGCATCCAGGTAATGTATTAAATTACGACTATACGGTTGCAAGATATTTTATGTTTGCGACCATATTGTTCGGCATTGTTGGTATGGCTATAGGAACTCTTATAGCTTTTCAAATGGCATATCCTAATTTAAACTATTTAGCAGGAGAATATGCTACTTTTTCAAGACTTAGACCACTTCATACTTCGGGTGTGATTTTTGGTTTTATGCTTTCAGGGATTTGGGCAACTTGGTATTATATAGGTCAGCGTGTTCTTAAAGTGAGTATGGCTGAGTCAAGATTTTTAATGGCTGTTGGTAAGCTTCATTTTTGGCTTTATATGCTTACTATGGTTTTAGCTGTTATATCTTTGTTTATGGGTGTGACTACATCTAAAGAATATGCAGAGCTTGAGTGGCCTTTAGATATTCTTGTTGTTCTTGTTTGGGTTTTATGGGGTGTAAGTATTTTTGGACTTATTGGAATTCGCCGTGAAAAAACCCTTTATATTTCTCTATGGTATTATATAGCTACATTTTTAGGTATAGCTATGCTTTATCTTTTTAACAACATGGAAGTACCAACTTATTTTGTTACTGGAATGGGTAAATGGTGGCATAGTGTATCAATGTATGCAGGAACAAATGATGCTTTAGTACAATGGTGGTATGGACATAATGCTGTGGCATTTGTATTTACTGTGGGTATTATTGCTCAAATTTATTACTTCTTGCCAAAAGAAAGTGGTCAGCCGATTTTCTCTTATAAACTCTCTTTATTTGCATTTTGGGGTTTAATGTTTGTTTATCTTTGGGCAGGTGGTCACCATTTGATTTATTCAACTGTACCTGATTGGATGCAAACTATGGGTTCGGTTTTCTCTGTAGTATTGATTTTACCTTCTTGGGGTTCAGCGATTAATATCTTGCTTACTATGAAAGGTGAGTGGAGTCAGCTTCGTGAGAGTCCGTTGATTAAATTTATGATTTTGGCATCAACTTTCTATATGTTCTCAACACTTGAAGGGCCAATTCTTTCAATTAAATCTGTTAATGCTTTAGCACACTTTACAGATTGGATTCCAGGACATGTTCATGATGGAACATTAGGTTGGGTAGGATTTATGACTATGGCTGCGCTTTATCATATGACTCCTAGAGTTTTCAAAAGAGAGCTTTATAGCAAATCTTTAATGGAAGCTCAATTTTGGATCCAAACCACAGGTATAGTTCTTTATTTTGCTTCAATGTGGATTGCGGGTATTACTCAAGGTATGATGTGGAGAGCGACAGATGAGTATGGTAACTTGCTTTATAGCTTTATTGATACTGTTGTGGCTATTGTTCCTTATTATTGGATTAGAGCGATTGGTGGATTGTTGTATCTTATCGGTTTCTTTATGTTTACTTATAATATTTACAAAACAATTGCTTGTGGAAGAGTGCTTGATAAAGAACCAAAAAGCGCTTCGCCTATGGCAGCATAAAAAGGAGAAAATATGTTTAGTTGGTTAGAAAAAAATCCATTCTTTTTTGCTGTAGCTGTTTTTGTAGTGATTGCTTATGCAGGCATAGTTGAAGTTTTACCAAATTTTGCAGAAAATGCAAGACCAATTGAAGGTAAAAAACCTTATACGGTTTTACAACTTGCAGGGCGTGCAGTATATATTAAAGATAGTTGTAATGCTTGTCATTCACAGCTTATTCGTCCATTTAAATCAGAAACAGATCGTTATGGTATGTATTCTGTAAGTGGTGAATTTGCTTATGATAGACCTTTTCTTTGGGGTTCAAAAAGAACAGGACCTGATCTTGCTCGTGTAGGAAATTATAGAACGGCTGATTGGCATGAAAATCATATGTGGGATCCTACTTCCGTTGTTCCAGATTCTATTATGCCTTCATATAAGCATATGTTTAAAAATAATGCAGATATTGAAACTGCTTATGCTGAGGCTTTAACTGTGAAAAAAGTTTTCAATGTTCCTTATGATACAGAAAATGGAACAAAACTTGGTTCATGGGAGGATGCACAAGCTGAAGTAAAAGCCGAAGCTCAGGCTATAGTTGATCAAATGAAAAATCAAGAAGTAAAAGATGCTTTTGCTAGAGGTGAAATCAAAGAAATAGTTGCTTTGATTGCTTATTTAAATAGCTTAAAGTAAGATGATGGAACATTTATCAATAGTTTTTGATGTGATTAAAAATTTAATCACATTTGATTTAGCAACAGTTCAAAAACATGAGTGGGAGATTTTCCAAGGTTATGGTTTTTTTGCACTCGTGATGTTTTTGTCAATAGTATTATATGCGTATTTGTATCATTTATATAGAACAGAAAAAAAAGGCGAGAGAAATTATGAAAATTATGCAAACCTTGCCTTAAAAGATGATATTGATGATAGTGTATTAGAAAGTAAAAGGAGTGCTTAATGCAATGGTTAAATTTAGAAGATAATGTTAATCTCTTATCTTTAATTGGAGCTATTCTTATCATTTTAATCACACTGGTTATTGTGGGTAGAATGTTTAAGCAAATGAAAGAAAAGAAAGGCGAATCAGAGCTTAGTGAACATAGTTGGGATGGAATAGGAGAGTATAAAAATGCTGTTCCTACTGGTTGGGCTGTGGTATTTTTCCTGACTATTGTTTGGGCTATTTGGTATTTTCTATGGGGATATCCTTTAAATTCTTTTTCAAGTATAGGTCAATATAATGAAGAAGTAGTAACTCATAATACAAAATTTGAAGAAAAATTTAAAAATTTATCTCCTGAAGATAAAATAGCAATGGGTCAAAATATCTTTTTAGTTCAGTGTTCGGCTTGTCATGGAATTACAGGAGATGGTATCAATGGTAAAGCTCAAAATTTAAATATTTGGGGTAGTGAAGAAGGTATAATCAATGTAATTAAACATGGTTCAAAAGGTATGAATTTTCCAGGTGGAGAAATGCTTGGTGCTGCTGATTTAGGTGTAGCAGAAGAAGATATCCCTGCTATTGCTGCTTATATAGCAAAAGATCTTTCAGCTATTAAGAAAACTGCAAATGAAAATTTAGTAGCAAAAGGTAAAGAAGCTTATGCAACTTGTGCAGCATGCCATGGAGAAGATGGAAAAGGTCAAGATGGAATGTTCCCAGATCTTACAAAATACGGTTCTGCAGCTTTTGTAGTAGATGTTTTACATAGTGGTAAGGCTGGTTTTATAGGAACAATGCCGAGTTTTCCAACACTTAATGATATTCAAAAAGAAGCTGTTGGCGAGTATGTAATTTCTCTTTCAAGGGGTGAATGATGGAAAATAATAATAGATGCGTGTTTTCTCTTTCAGGTGTTACAGGTATGTTAATTGCTACGGTTTTGTTGCTTGCTATCTTAGCAGTTTTAACTATTTGGAGTCTTAAAGCTCAGCAAGAAGTGATGCAAAAGCCATATAGTCTTAAAGATGTACAAAGTGTAAAGATGTTTGGTTCAAAAGAACAAGATCATAGAAGTATAAAGGAAGCACAATGAGTAAGGCTTTGGAATATTTAATTGTTATTGGTTTAGTTGTTGCTGCTGCAATCACCGCTTGGTCGGTTTTGACCGTAAATCATCTTCATATAGGATGAAAAAAATATTACAAGATGGCTTTTTTTTAGCTATCTTCTTCTTTGTTTTATTGCCTTCTAGGGTTTTTGCTCTTGATGCTGTACTTTTTAATGAAAATATTTTAAGTCAAAAAGTAAGTAACGAGATTAATCTTATAGGAAAAGAGCTTTACCAAAAAAGTAATATTTTTATCGGCGTTATGGTTGGTGATAAAACTGAAATTGAAACTTTATTAAATAAACAAAAAGAACTTCCTCAATCTTATATATTGCTTCTTTTGTCAAAAAATTCTCACAAAGTTGATATAGTGGGCTCAAAAGGTGCTTTAGCTTTGATTGATAAAGAAGCTGTGCTTAGTCCTTATCCTGGAACAGGATCTATTTTGCCGATATTAGCTACAAATAAAGGTGATATTTATAATGCTGCTATACTTAATGGTTATGCAGATATTGTAGATCGTGTGGCAAAATCCTTGGGATTACAATTAGAACATTCTATAGGTAATGCAAATCGTGATACTATCAATATTTTAAGAATACTTATCTATGGATTTATTTGCTTTGCATTGTTATACTATGCACAAAGAAGAATAAAGAGGAAAAAAAATGTTAGAAACTAAAAAAAGTTTTTGGCCTTATGGTATTTTGCTTTCACTTTTGGCTATAATTATTGCTTGTATTGTAACGATTTTTATAGCAAGTCACCATCCTGTGTATGAGGATGATTTTTATTTTGACTCTTATCAAAATGTTGAAAATAATTACAATCAAATACAAAAACAACAAGTAAATTTTGATAAATTTTTTAAAGTAAATTTTCAAAATGATAAAATCACTTTTATAGGTAAAAGAAAAATTCCTAGTTATGAAGTGGATCAAAATTCCTATGTTGCAAATTTTAAAATTTCTGCATTACAAAATATAAATTCTAATGATTTAAAAGTTCAAGTTCTTCTTACAAGACCATTCACTAAAAATTTTGATCAAAAGTTAGAAGGACAAGTTAAAAATGGAATTTTAAGTATCGCTTTACCTAAATTAGATAAAGGTAGATGGGAGCTTAAGCTAAAGTTTTATGCAAATCAAGAAACAGTGGGTTTTTTTAGCTACGAATTAAATGCTCAATGAAATTAAGAATTTTTAGCTCTTCAAGGCAAATTAGAGAATATTATAATCAAAAAAAACAGCAAAATGCTTTATTAGATAGTGCTATTCATATAGGTGAATTTTTAGATAAAGTTTGTTTGAGCAATTTTCATAAAGCAAGTTCTTATGAAAGTTTGCTTTTAATGCAAGAAGCTTGTCTAAAAAGTAAGGATTTAGAAAAAAAACTAGGAATTTCGGTAGAATTTTTTGCTTTTTTGAAAAATAACGAATATCTTTTTTCTTTTTTTAAAGAACTTAGTTTAGAAAAAAAAAGCATAGAAGATCTTAAAAACAATGATTATTATGCTACCTATAATGAACATTTGGAAATTTTAGATGAGGTATATAAGAATTATCTTGCTTTGCTTGAAAAGAATTCTTTTTATGATGATCTTTCTTTGCCTAAAAATTACACTCTTAATAAAGATTTTTTAGATGAGTATGAAGCTATAGTTTATGATTTGCAAGGTTTTTTGAGTAAATTTGAAGAAAATTTATTAAGTGAAATTTCTCAGATTAAAGAAGTAGTTTTAAGTTTTAAAACGAGTAAATTTAATCTTGAATATCTTTTAAAACTTGATTTTTTAAAAACATTTGATTTAAAAATAAACACTTATTATGAAATCAATCTTTCAAAACAAGAGATCTTAAAAGAAGAAATTTTTAAAACAAAAAATTCAAAAATTAAACTCAAATCTTTTGAATTAAGGGCTTTACAATGCGCCTTTGTTATGGATGAAATTTCGCATTTTGTACGCAAAGGTTTAAAGCCTGAAAATATTGTAGTTATAACTCCAGATGAAAGTTTTTGTGAGTTTTTAAGGCTTTTTGATAAAGACAATATGCTCAATTTTGCAAGTGGGATTAGCATTAAAGAAAGTTTATTTTATCAAAAATTTCAAGCACTTTATGAAAGTGCTAGTAGTGCTTCTTTTGTTTATAAAAATCAAGAGGATTATTTTGAAGACACGCAGATGATTTTCGATTATCACAATACGCTTTTACATTCTTTAAAGCTTGGTTTTATAGAGTTTAAAAAGTATTTTGATGAGAAATGTGATTTTGAATATTTTGAAAAATTACTTGCTTTATTTTTAGAAAATGAAAAACAAGAGCTTATTTATTTGATACGAAAAGAACTTTATTTTATTAAAGATTTATTGAAAAATCAGTCTTTAACTCTTAAAGAGTTGATCCATCTTTTTTTCATGCAAATTTCGCAACTTTCCCTTAGTGATGTAGGTGGAGGTAAGGTTACGGTAATGGGACTTTTAGAAAGTCGTGGGCTTTGTTTTGATGGGGTGATTTTGGTTGATTTTAATGAAGAATTTATTCCTAAAAGAAGTGTTAATGAGCTTTTTTTAAACAATGAAGTGCGTAAAAAAGCAGGATTGATTAGCTATGATAGAAGAGAAAATTTACAAAGATTTTATTATGAAAGCTTGATGAAGAATGCTTTAGAAGTAAGTATTTGCTTTGTGGAAAATGAAGAAAAAAGCAAATCACGTTTTTTAGATGAGCTTGATTTTGACTTTTTTTATGAAACCCATATCCATCAAAAAGCTTATCTTAATGCTTTAAAATTAGACTATGAAGGCATAAAACCTAATCTAACTCCTATAAAAGCTCCTATTTTAAAGCATAATCCTTTCGAGTTCCCGCTTTCTTTTAGTCGTTTTAATTTATTGGAAAATCAAAAAAGAACTTATTATTATCGTTATATTTTAAATTTAGCAGAACCTAGGGTTTTAAGCGAGGAAAGTAAAGCGAAAAATCAAGGAAATTTCATCCATAAAATGCTTGAAATTTATTATAAAAATTATGTAAATAATGATTTTGATATAAAAGTTTTTGCAAATTTATTGAATAAAGAATATCAAAAATACAATATCAGTGAACTTGATCTTGAAGTATTTAAATTAAAATTTATACAATTTGCTAAAAATGAAAAAGAGCATTTTTCAAAAGGCTTTTATGTCGCACATACAGAGCTTGAGTTAAACAATATTTTAAAGCTTGGAGCAGATAGCATAAAACTTAAGGGCACTATAGATCGTATCGATAGTTCAAAAGAAGGTAATTTGATCATTGATTATAAAAGTGGAAAAGTACCAAGCAATTCTTATCAACTTGCTTTTTACCAAGCTTTATATGATGAAAATGCAAGCGTGGGTTTTTATGATTTAAATAGTATGCAAATATTGCACCAAAAAGCTAAAAGTTTAGATGAGCTGAGAGAAAGACTTAAAGATTTGGTTCTTATGAGCAAGGAAGAAATAGAGTTTGAAAATGAACAAGATGAGCATTGTCCTTATAAACTCATTTATAAAAAGGAATTAAAATGAGTCAATTTGAGCCTTTTTTGGCATTAGAAGCGAGTGCGGGAAGTGGAAAAACCTTTGCTTTGAGTGTGCGTTTTGTAGCACTTATTTTAAAAGGAGCTAGGATTAATGAAATTTTAGCTTTGACTTTTACCAAAAAAGCTGCTAATGAAATGCAAAAAAGAATTATTGAGACTTTTTTAAACTTAGAAAAAGAAAATAAAACCAGTGAATGCAATGAACTTTGCAAGCTTTTAGGTAAAGATAAAGAAGAGCTTATTTCTTTAAGAGATGCTAAAAAAGAAGAATTTTTAAGAACAGAGTTAAAAATTAGTACTTTTGATGCTTTTTTCGGAAAAATTTTGCGTGTTTTTGCTTTAAATTTGGGCTTAAGTAGTGATTTTACAATGAGTGAAGAGAGACTTGATGTAAGAGAGATTTTTTTAAAACTTCTTAAAAAAGATGAATTAAAAGATTTGGCTTATTATATTAATTTAGTTGATGAGAAAGAAAATTTTTTTAACGAGCTTGAAAAATTTTATGAGAATGCTTATTTTCAAAATCTTCCTAAAATTCCAAATCCATCTAAAGCTTATATCAATAAAGCCTATAGTGAGTTAAGAAGTTATTGTTTGGGTCTTACTCATGTAAAAAATTATAAAAATTTGTGTGACAATTTTAAAAGCGAAGTTTTAGATTTATCCGTGTTTATGCAATCAAGTTTTATGACAAAATTTGAAAGTACAAAATATTTGCAAAATTTAGAAAGCACTAACTTGTATTTTAGTGCAAAAAGAATCGAGCTTATAAATGCTTTAAATACCTATGCCATAGAGCTTGAAAATTATAAAATTGCTAATTTAATGAATCTTTTAAATCATTATAGTGAAGCTAAAAATATATTTCATAAAGATAAAAATACCTTAAATTTCCAAGATGTGAGTAAAAAAGTTTATGAGCTAATAACCAGTGAATTTAAGGATATGATTTATTTTCGCTTAGATGGTTTTATTTCGCATTTGCTTATTGATGAATTTCAAGATACAAGCGTGATCCAATATCAAATTTTACGCCCTTTGATCGCTGAGCTTGTTTCAGGAGAAGGGATTAAGAAAAATCGCACTTTTTTTTATGTAGGAGATAAAAAACAAAGTATTTATCGCTTTCGTAAAGGAAAAAAAGAATTATTTGATTTGTTAAAACAAGAATTTAGTCAAATTAAAAGCGATAGTTTAAATACTAATTATCGTTCTAAAGAGCTTTTGGTTGATTTTGTTAATGAAACTTTTAAAGAAAAAATTAAAGATTATAAAGAACAATTTGCCTTAGAAAGTAAAAAAGGCGGTTTTGTGCGTATTGTGGAATCTAAAGAACAAAAGGTTAAAAACCAAGCCCAAGAAATCAAGGAAAAGACTTTAGAAACTTTATTTGAGCAAATTAATTTTTTAAGATCTAAAAATATTTCTTATGATGATATTTGTATTTTGTGTTGGAAAAATAGCGATGCAGATATGGTTTTGGATTTTTTAAGAGAGCAAAAAATTCCCGCATTTACTCAAAGTAATGTTTTGCTTGAAAATAAAGCAAGCGTAAGACTTGTTTTAGAATATGCTAAATATTGTATTTTTGGCGATGAGTTTTACTTGGTATTTTTAAAAGAACTTTTAGGTTTTGAGCCCAGAAAAATCGCCCTTGATTTTTCAAAAAATGCTATGGAAAATGTACTTTTTTTAATAAAAGAATTAAAACTTGATTTAAATGATATCGCTTTAATGCAATTCATCGAATATGCTAAAACTAAGGAAAATTTTTTAAAGCTTTTATTTGAGCCTTGTACTTTGAAAATAGTAAGCGAACAAAATATGGGTATTAGTATTATGAGTGTGCATAAATCTAAGGGTTTGGAATTTGATCATGTGATTTTGCTTGATAGTTTATCTAAAAACAATTCAAACAATGAAGATATCATGCTTGAATATGATATCAATCAAGGTTGGCAACTCCATATTAAAGATAAAATTCGAGAGCTTACTAAAGAGCCTATTTATACTCTTTTTAAAGAAAATATTACAAGAGCAAATTATGAAGATGATATTAATAAACTTTATGTGGCTTTTACAAGAGCTAAGGAAAGTTTGATCATCATAAAAAGAAATGAAGAAAGTGTAAATGGAAATTATCCAAGTTATTTTAAGGGGGGATTTTTAAATATACATTCTCAAGAGAGAGGTTTTTTAGAAAGCAAAGAACAAATTTTAAACGTTAAAAAAGAAAGCATTCAAGCTTTACAAAAATTTGAAAAAATTAGCCCACAAGAAGTTCAAAGTGAAGAAAAGCTTGATAGTAAAGAGCTATATTTTGGAAATGCTTTTCACTTTTTTATGCAAAATTTAAAACTCCCTAAGGGTGAAAATTTTCAAATACTTACTCAAAGATGCAAGAGTAAATTTAGACATTTTTTAGATGAGAGTGATTTTGAAAAGCTTTTTAAAAGAATTGAAATTTTACTTAAAAATATTCAATTTCAAAATTTGATTGGTGATGGAAAGCTTTTAAAAGAACAAGCTTTGAGTTTTAATGGAGAAATTAAACAATTAGACTTGCTTGCCTTAAAAGATGAAGAAGCTTTTATAATTGATTATAAAACAGGTCTTGCTATGCAAGATAAACATAAAGAGCAGGTAAGAACTTATAAGATCGCCATTAGTGAAATTTTGAAAAAAGATAAAGTGCGTGCTTTTATAGTTTATTGTTTGGAAAATGAAATTCAAATTTTGGAAATATAAACTTTATTTTTACTTAAATTAAGTAAAAATTAATATTATTTTTTATACAATCACATTTTAAATTTTTGGCAAAGGTAAAAATTATGACAAAGATAACAAAGCCAAACGAAGTAAAACGAGAATGGATTGTTTTAGACGCAGAAGGCAAACGCTTTGGTCGTCTTTTAACTGAAGTAGCAACAATTTTGAGAGGTAAAAACAAGCCTTGCTTTACTCCAAATGTTGATTGTGGTGATTATGTAATTATCATCAATGCTTCAAAAGCTGTATTTACAGGTGCTAATAAAGCAGAAGATAAGCTTTATCATAGACATTCAGGATATTTTGGAAGTGTAAAAAGCGAAAAATTTGGTGATTTACTTGAAAAAAATCCTGCAAAATTATATAAATTAGCAGTTAGAGGTATGCTTCCTAAAACAAATTTGGGCAGAGCTATGCTTAAAAAATTAAAAATCTATGCGGGTAGTGAGCACCCACACACTGCACAAATTGCTAAAGAAGGAAAATAATCATGGCAACAACATACGCAACAGGTAAGAGAAAAACTGCTATCGCAAAGGTATGGGTAAAACCAGGTAGTGGTAAAATTAGTGTTAATGGAGTTGATTTAAACACTTGGCTTGGTGGACACGAGGCGATTAAGCTTAAAGTGGTTCAACCTTTACTTGTGACTAAACAAGAAACTTCAATGGATATTAAAGCAACCACTTTAGGCGGGGGCTATAGTGCTCAAGCTGAAGCTTTAAGACATGGAATTTCAAGAGCTTTGGCAGCTATGGATGCTGATTTTAGAGCCTTATTAAAACCTAAAGGACTTCTTACTAGAGATAGTAGAACTGTTGAGCGTAAAAAATACGGACGCCGCAAAGCAAGAAGAAGCCCACAATTCTCTAAACGTTAATATTTTTGGTGGGATTTTCCCACCTTTCTACGATTTTTTATAAAACTCATCCTTTTTTCTATCATTTATGTTATAATTGCAAAATTTAAATTTTTATTTTATAACACAATGAAAGGTTTTTCTATGAAAAAAATATTATTATGTTTAGGTTTGGCAAGTGTTTTATTCGGTGCTGATAACAATGTAAAATTTGAAATCACTCCAACTTTAAACTATAATTACTTTGAAGGTAATTTAGATATGGATAATCGTTATGCACCAGGTGTTAGACTTGGTTATCATTTTGACGATTTTTGGCTTGATCAATTAGAATTTGGGTTAGAGCATTATTCTGATGTTAAATATACAAATACAAATAAAACTACAGATATTACAAGAACTTATTTGAGTGCTATTAAAGGTATTGATGTAGGTGAGAAATTTTATTTCTATGGTTTAGCAGGTGGAGGATATGAGGATTTTTCAAATGCTGCTTATGATAATAAAAGCGGTGGATTTGGACATTATGGCGCGGGTGTAAAATTCCGTCTTAGTGATTCTTTGGCTTTAAGACTTGAAACTAGAGATCAAATTAATTTCAATCATGCAAACCATAATTGGGTTTCAACTTTAGGTATTAGTTTTGGTTTTGGTGGCAAAAAGGAAAAAGCTGTAGAAGAAGTTGCTGATACTCGTGCAACTCCACAAGCAAAATGTCCTGTAGAGCCAAGAGAAGGTGCTTTGTTAGATGAAAATGGTTGCGAAAAAACTATTTCTTTGGAAGGTCATTTTGGTTTTGATAAAACTACTATAAATCCAACTTTTCAAGAAAAAATCAAAGAAATTGCAAAAGTTTTAGATGAAAATGAAAGATATGATACTATTCTTGAAGGACATACAGATAATATCGGTTCAAGAGCTTATAATCAAAAGCTTTCTGAAAGACGTGCTAAAAGTGTTGCTAATGAACTTGAAAAATATGGTGTAGAAAAAAGTCGCATCAAAACAGTAGGTTATGGTCAAGATAATCCTCGCTCAAGCAATGACACTAAAGAAGGTAGAGCGGATAATAGAAGAGTGGATGCTAAATTTATTTTAAGATAATGAATAAAACTATTTTATTTGATTTAGATGGCACTTTAATTGATTCTACTGATGCTATTTTAAATTCTTTCCAAGGAGCTTTTAAAGCCCTTGGATTAACTTCTAAAAATAATGAAGAAATCAAAAATCTCATAGGTTATCCTTTAGAGCAAATGTTTAGAATGCTTTATCCAGATAAAGTAAATTTAAGTAAAGAATTTGTATTAGCTTATCGTGAAATTTATGCACAAATTTATTTAGAACAAACCACTCTTTTGCCTAAAGCAAAAGAAGCATTAGAACTTGGAAGCGAAATTGCAGATCTTGGTATAGTTACAACAAAAGGAGGTAAATTTACTCCGATTCTGCTTGATTATTTGAGAGTTAAAAAATTCTTTAAAACTTTAATTACTCTTGAAGATGTCACAAATCCAAAGCCAAGTTCCGAACCTATAATTTTAGCCTTAAAAAGACTCAATAAAACTCAAGAAAATGCCTATATGATAGGCGATACAATATTAGATATTCAAGCTGCAATTTCTGCTAATATCACTCCTTTGGCCTTAACTTGTGGCTATGGCAATGAAAATGAATTAAAAGCTCATTCTATGGTATTTTTAAATGCATATGAGGCTGTTAATTATATAGCTAGATTAAACTAATTTCAAGTTTTCGTTAAACGCCTTTTAAGAGAATTTATAGTAAATTGATAGCTAAAAAATTATAAAAATTATCAATATAAAGGAAGGTCTCAATGGGTAAAATTATGAAAACTATGGACGGAAATGAGGCTGCTGCATACGCTGCGTATGCTTTTACTGAAGTTGCTGGAATTTATCCTATTACACCTAGTTCTCCTATGGCTGATTATACCGATATGTGGGCAGCTGCAGGAAAAAAGAATCTTTTTGGAGTTCCTGTAAAAATCGTAGAAATGCAAAGTGAAGCAGGAGCTGCAGGTAGTGTGCATGGATCTTTACAAGCTGGGGCTTTGACTACAACTTATACGGCTTCTCAAGGATTGCTCCTTAAAATTCCAAATATGTATAAAATAGCAGGTCAATTACTCCCCTGTGTAATCCATGTAGCAGCGCGTTCTTTGGCTGCTCAAGCTTTGTCTATCTTTGGTGATCATCAAGATATTTATGCAGCAAGACAAATTGGTTTTGCTATGCTTTGTTCGCATTCTGTGCAAGAAACCATGGACTTAGCTGGTGTAGCACATTTAGCTGCAATTAAGGGAAGAGTGCCATTTTTACATTTTTTTGATGGTTTTAGAACAAGCCATGAAATTCAAAAAGTTGAAGTAATGGATTATGCGCATTTTGATAGATTATTAGATAGAGAAGCTTTGCTTGAATTTAGAAATAATGCTTTAAATCCAGAAAATCCAAAAACACGTGGAACAGCACAAAATGATGATATTTATTTTCAAACTAGAGAAGTAAGCAATCGTTTTTACGATGCTTTACCTGATGTTGTTAATGAATATATGCAAGAAATTTCAAAAATTACAGGTAGAGAATACAAACCATTTACTTATTATGGTCACAAAGAGCCAGAGTGTGTGATTGTTGCTATGGGTTCTGTAACTCAAGCACTTGAAGAAGTGGTGGACTATCTTAATGCCAAGGGTGAAAAGGTAGGGATTTTAAAAGTTTATCTTTATCGCCCATTTAGTTTAAAATATTTCTTTGATGTTATGCCAAAATCAGTGAAAAAAATCGCGGTTTTAGATAGAACCAAAGAACCAGGAAGTCTTGGAGAACCACTTTATCTTGATGTAAAATCAGCTTTCTATGGAAGAGAAAATGCTCCTGTTATAGTGGGTGGAAGATACGGACTTTCTTCAAAGGATGTTGATCCTGCTCAAATGATAGCAGTATTTGAAAATCTTAAACTTGATAATCCAAAAGATGGCTTTACTGTAGGTATAATTGATGATGTAACTCATACTTCACTGAGTACTGGAGAGAAAATTTCACTTGGAGATGAAAGTACGATCGAATGTTTATTTTACGGACTTGGTGCTGATGGAACTGTGGGCGCAAATAAAAACTCGATTAAAATCATCGGAGATAAAACGGATTTTTACGCTCAAGCTTATTTTGCTTATGATTCTAAAAAATCAGGGGGTTATACAAGAAGCCATTTAAGATTTTCTAAAAAACCTATCCGTTCAACTTATCTTGTTTCAACTCCGCATTTTATCGCTTGTTCGGTAGCGGCTTATTTGGAAATTTATGATGTTTTAGCAGGAATTCGCAAAGGAGGAACTTTCCTTTTAAATAGTATTTGGAATGCTGAAGAAACCATAAGACAACTTCCAGATGCAGTAAAGAAAACTTTAGCTGAAAAAGAAGTAAATTTTTATATCATCAATGCAACCAAACTAGCTCGTGATATAGGTTTGGGAAATCGTACAAATACCATTATGCAATCAGCCTTTTTCAAACTTGCAAAAATCATTCCTTATGAAGATGCACAAAAATACATGAAAGAGCTTGCGTATAAATCTTATAGTAAAAAAGGCGATGCTATTGTAGAAATGAATTACAAGGCTATTGATGTGGGTGCTGATGGACTTGTAAAAGTTGAAGTGGATCCAAATTGGAAAAATTTAGAGCTTAAAGAAAAAGAACAAACCAATGCCTATAAAGGTACTGAATTTGTTGAAAAAATCGTAAAACCTATGAATGCGGCTAAGGGTGATGATTTACCTGTTTCAGCCTTTTTAGGTTATGAAGATGGAAGTTTTGAACACGGCACAACCGAATACGAAAAACGCGGTGTTGGGGTTATGGTACCAAGATGGATAGAGGCAAATTGTATCCAATGTAATCAATGTGCTTCAGTTTGTCCGCATGCTGTTATCAGGCCATTTTTGATTAATGATGAAGAAATGGCAAATGCACCTCGCGGTGTAAAAGATCATGCTTTAGAAGCTAAAGGAGCCAAAGGAGAAAAATTAAGCTTTAAAATTCAAGTTTCTCCACTTGATTGTACAGGCTGTGAGCTTTGTGTTCATGAGTGTCCTACTAAAGAAAAATCTTTGGTTATGGTACCACTTCAAGAAGAGATGGATTTTGGTGAGCAAGAAAATGCGGATTATTTATTTAAAGAAATCACATACAAAGATGATATTTTAAATAAAGAAACTACAAAAGGAGCACAATTTGCCCAACCTTTATTTGAATTCCATGGAGCTTGTCCTGGATGTGGAGAAACTCCTTATATTACTTTAATTACAAGATTGTTCGGTGAAAGAATGATTGTGGCTAATGCGACAGGTTGTAGTTCTATTTATGGGGGTTCAGCTCCATCAACTCCTTATAGAAAAAGTGTGAAAAATGGACACGGTCCTGCTTGGGGAAATTCACTTTTTGAAGACAATGCTGAGTTTGGTTTGGGTATGAAAATTGCAACTGAAAACACAAGACACCGCATTGAACATATCATGAATGAAAGTATGCAAGAAGTTCCAAATGCTTTATCAGCCCTTTTTAAAGATTGGATTGCAAATAAAGACAATGGTGCTATGTCTGTGGAAATTAAAGATAAAATGATCCCTATTTTAGAGCAAAATAAAAATATTAAAGCGGTGCAAGATATATTGGAGCTTAAACAGTATTTAAGTAAAAAATCTCACTGGATTTTTGGTGGTGATGGTTGGGCTTATGATATAGGCTATGGCGGACTTGATCATGTTTTAGCAAGTGGAGAAAATGTAAATATTTTAGTGCTTGATACAGAAGTTTATTCTAATACAGGCGGTCAAAGTTCAAAATCTTCTAGAACAGGAGCTGTAGCACAGTTTGCAGCAGCAGGCAAACCTATACAGAAAAAAGACTTGGGTCAAATTGCTATGACTTATGGTTATATTTTTGTAGCACAAGTAAATTCAACTGCTAATTATAGCCATCTTATCAAGGCTATCACTGCAGCTGAGGCCTATGATGGACCATCTTTGGTGATTTGTTATTCTCCTTGTATAGCTCATGGTATTAAAGGTGGGCTGGGTTACTCAGGAGAGCAAGGTGAGCTTGCTACAAAATGTGGTTATTGGCCACTTTATACCTTTGATCCTCGTTTAGAAGAGCAAGGAAAAAATCCTTTAACTCTAACAGGAAAAGAACCTGATTGGGATTTATATGAGCAATTTTTAATGAATGAAGTGCGTTATAATTCACTTAAAAAAGCAAATCCTGAACATGCTGCTGAGCTTTTTGAACGCAATAAAAAAGACGCTCAACGTCGCTATAGACAGCTTAAGCGTATCGCTATGGCTGATTATAGCAATGAGGTTGAAAGCTGATAAAATATATTTTTAGTGCTACATTGTGTTTTAGCACTTTGTTTGCACAAGATAATTTTGAAGAGTATTTTAAACTTATAGATAAAGAAAATCGCATAAATTTTAATACTCTTCAAAACCCATTTGTGAATCCTACTTTTGAAAAATTAAGACATATTAAAATTACTGCAATTATGCTTGATAAAGTAAAAATTTATGATCGATGGTATAAAAAAGGTGATATGATTGATGATGCTATAATACATGAAATAAATACTAAAGAGATTAAATTCCAATATGATAATTTAGAAATTGCAATCCAAATAAATAAAAATGATAAGATTAATATTAATTAACATTCTTTTTTGCCATTATCTTTATGCTTTAGATTGTCAAAAGCGTCTTTTTGATATCAGTATTAATGAAAAATTAAGCATACAAGAAAGTCTTGATGAGCTTGCAAAATATTGTTCTTTTAGTATTATTGTTAAAGATAAAATTGCCAAAGAAAAATTAGAAACGTTGCAAAACTCTGTCAATATTCATCAAATGAGTTTAGACGAAATTTTTAATTTTTTTATCAAAGAGCATGATCTTAGCTATGATTTTGATGGTAAAATTTTAAGAATTTCAGGCATTAATACGAAGATTTTTAAGATAAGTTATATCACTTCTATCAGAGAAGGACAAAGCATAACTAAAGCGTCTGTAGACGCTAAACCAAGGCAAAGTGAATATAGCGGTAGTTTTGATGACGCAGAAGACAATATGATTAAAAGTATGGAAAAATTTGATTTTTGGCAAAATATAGAAAAAGAGATTATTGTATTATTAAAAAATTCTCATGAAGATTATGAGGCTAAAACTCCCATTATAAATCCCAATGCAGGTCTTATTATAGTAACTGGAACAAATTCTCAGTTAAAAAGTGTGAAAAATTATTTGCAAAAACTAGAAAATCGTCTTAAAAAACAAGTTATTATCGATGTTAGCATACTTGCTGTGAGTTTAAATGAAAGCCATTCTAGTGGGATTAATTGGCAAAATTTTAATATAGGTTTAAATTCGCAAGTAAATAATGAAAATTCTTTTATTCAGTTTCAAAATGGGCAAGGTTTTGTTAAGAATTTGGGTTTAAGGGCGAATTTAAATTTTGATTCTATTATTAACTTTCTTTCTCAAAATGGAAAAACTAGCGTGCTTTCTAATCCAAAGCTTATGGCTTTAAATAACCAACAAGCCATTATTTCTGTAGGCGATACTATAAATTATCAAGTTAAAGAAAGTTCTAAAGGCACTGAAAATGGGACTACTGTTAGTGAAAGTTATAACAATTATTCTATTTTTGTAGGCATTTTACTCAATATCTTGCCTGAAATTTCTGATGATGGAAAAATAATGCTTAGGATTAATCCAAGCTTAAGTGATTTTAAGTATCCAGAAGATAATAAACGACAAAAAGAACCAAGAACTATTGCTCCTGATACCATACAAAAAAAGCTTTCTAGTGTTGTGCAAGTAGAGAATAATCAAACTTTAATTTTAGGTGGATTGATTTCTCACGATAAATCTAATGAGAAAAATTCTATCAATTTTCTATCAAAAATTCCAATCCTAGGTTCTTTGTTTAAAGGAGAAGTTTTAAATTCTAAAGCAACCGAAATTGTTTTTATTATCACTCCAAGTATAGTAGATAGTGTAAACGCTCCAAGTCTTAAAGATCTAGGATTTAAGCATTATGAGTAAAATTATTCCATTTAGAGAAGAAATTTTTCATCAAATCAATCAAATTTTGGAAAGCCAAAAAGCTTTTATTTTTTTATGGGGAAAAAGTGGTAGCGGTAAAAGTGTATTGTTGCAAAGATTGGCAAAAAAATATAATGTTGATTTTATTAATGAAAATTTTAAAGATCAGAGTTTCTTAAAAGAAAAAATTGAGTTTTTGATTTCACAAAGTCAGAGTTTAATCATTCTTGATGAAGTAGGAATGTATGATTATGCAATGCTAGAAAGCATTAGGATTTATAGTGATTCTATAAGTTTTGTTTTAAGTTCTCATAAAAAGTTAAATATACTTAAAAAAGAGCATTTTAAAAGTCGTTTAAGTGCTTGTTTTGAATTGAAAAATATTAGTCTTTTAGAGCTTGATGATTATATTAAATTGAAATTCGGAATGAATTTTTCAAATAAATGTCTTAAGTTTTTACAAAAAATTTCTCAAGGAAATTTAAGATATATTGATAAAACTTTAAAAAGTTTTTATGAGATAAATAGTTTTTTTGATAAAAACAAAAGTCAAGAGTATATTTTAAAGCTTAGTGCTTTAGAGAATGGCTTATTAAGGTAAGATATGCAAGAAAGAATTAAAGAGCTTGAGCTTAGGTATAAATACTTTTTACTTAAAAAATATTTAAAATATTTATTGTTAGTTATTTTAATATCAGTTATAGCATTTTGTTTTTTTGTGCTAATGCAAAAATATAATAAGCAAAAAAATATTTATTTGCAAGCTATTGAACATAAAAAGCATTTAGAGCAAAAGATTCTTCAAGCGCAAATTTTACAAGAAAAAAATAAGATTTCTAGGGAAAAGTTATATAAAGAACTAGAAGAAGTTAAAGCGGTGCAGGAAAATACACACATTAGTAAGATAGAAATTGATTCTAAAATTTTAAATATTTCTGATTTAAAAAAATCTTTTTATCGAAATCCAAGCTATGAAAAGGCATTAAATTTAGCTAAGAAGTATTTTGATATTAAAGCTTATCAAAAGACAATATTTTGGGCTTTAAAAGCCAATGAACTTGACAAGCAAAAACAAGATTCTTGGCTGATTTTTGCTCAGGCTAAAAGAGCTTTAGGTGAAGAAAAAGAAGCTCAAAGTGCTTTAGATGCTTATATAAATTATTATGGTTTAATGGAATTAGATGGAAAGTAGAATGGATAAAATTTTTCAAGCTTATATTGATAATGAAATAAGTCTTGATGAAATTTGCACTAAATTTAATATCACTTCTTGGGATTTTTTTAAAAAATTAGCAAATTTTTGTAATTTACATTTTGTTGATTTAGATGAAGATAATGATTTTATTTATGAAGGTATACCTTTTTCTTTACTTTTAAAATTTAAATTTCTGCTTATTAAAAACAATGACGGCTTTATGATTATTAGATCCAAACCTTGTTCTTTAGAGCTTTTAGAGCAAGTTAAGACTTTTATGATTTGTGAAAAAATCGACACTGCAATTGCCGATGAATTAAAGATAGCTAAAATTTTAAATCAAATTCGCATTCAAGAGGAGATTAAAAGATTAAGCATTAAGCTTAGACTTGAATGGCAAGAAAATCAAAAAAGAGATGATCAAAGTTGCATCAGTCAAATTTTTGATTTTTTATTACATGAAATTTTATCTTTTCATGCGAGTGATATTCATATAGAAGCAAGGAATGATGACGCTTTGATTAGATTTAGGGTTGATGGAATTTTGCGTGAATTTGCTATTTTTGAGAAGGATATTTATGAAGCTTTGGTTTTTCATGTCAAATTTTTAGCTTGTTTGAATTTAGCTGAATCAAGAAAAACGCAAGATGGAAGTTTTGAATTAGATTTTGAAAATGAAAGATATGATTTTCGTGTTTCATGTTTGCCTTTGATTTATGGCGAAAGTGTTGTTATAAGAATTTTAAAACATGATAAAGAAATTTTGGATTTGCATAAACTAAATCTTGGAGATAAAAATTTAGAAATTTTAAAAAAGATTTTACATCGTCCCAATGGAATGATTTTATTAACCGGTCCTACAGGTAGTGGTAAAAGCACAACTTTATACGCGTGTTTAAATGAATTGAAAAGTATTGAAAAAAAGATTATCTCCGCAGAAGATCCTATAGAATATAAAATTCCTTTAGTGCAGCAAATTTTGCTTAATTCAAAAGTTGGAGTCGAGTTTAATAGTGTTTTAAGAGCAATTTTAAGGCAAGATCCTGATATTATCATGATAGGAGAAATTCGCGATGAAGAAAGTTTAGATATTGCACTTAAAGCTTCTTTAACAGGTCATTTGCTTTTAAGCACCTTGCATACTAATGATGCTCTTAGTACCATTGATAGGCTTTTGGATATGCAAGCAAAAAGTTACTTGATAGCATCGGCTTTGAGTCTTGTTATAGCACAGCGTTTGGTTAGAAAACTTTGTCCTTGGTGTAAGCAAAAAAGCAAAAAACATTATATTGAATTTGAAGGTGAATTTTTTGAACCAAAAGGATGTGAGCGTTGTCATCATAGTGGATTTTTTGGCAGAGAATTAATCGCTGAGTGCTTAGAGATCAATGAAGATTTAGCTTGTGCAATTAGGGAAAATCAAGATAAAACGATTTTAATGGAGCTTGCAAAAAAATATGGCTTTCAAACTATGTTTGAACAAGGTTTAAAAAAAGCCAAAGAAGGTCTTACAAGTATAGATGAGCTTTTAAGGGTTGTAAGATGAAATTTTATGAAGTAGAATTTCTTAAAAACAATCAAAATTATACAAAAACTATAAAAGCTGAAAATTTAAATACAGCACAAGCAAAAGCCTTATCAAAGAATTGGAAAATCATTGATATAAAAGAAATTCAAAAATCTAATTTTCAGAGATTAAAGGATGAAAATTTTATACTCTTTTTTAAAGAGCTAGCTTTGTTGTGTGAAGTTGGATTAAGTGTTCAAGAAGCGATTAGAGAATTATATCTTATGCATTCTTGCAAGATTATGAAAAAAATATTAGACAATTTAATTTTAGCCCAAAATCTAAATCAAGCTTTTGAAAATGCTAATTTTGGATTAAATCGTGCGGAGTTAGCTTTGATTAAAACGGCTGAAAAGACAGGAAAAATCAGTGAAGTGTTTAGTCAAATTTCTAAACTTCGAGAAAAAAGCTTAGAGAGTCAAAAACAATTAAAAAAGGCTTTTAGATATCCTACTTTGGTTTTTTTAAGTATTATCGGAGCATTTTTGTTTTTAATGCTTTTTGTAGTGCCTAATTTTAAAGATTTATTTGAAAATTTAGGCGCGAGTTTGCCTTTTATCACGCATGTAATGTTAGAAATTTATAATTTTTTAGATGACTATGGAATTTTTTGCATATTTTTGTTTGTTATTTTTATTGTTATGCTTATTTTAGCTTATAAAAATTTTCATTCTTTTGCTTTTTCTTGCGATTTTTTATTTTTAAAAGTACCTTTGATTTCTCGTTTGATTATTTATAATCAAAATTATTATTTTTTTATGGTTTTTTCTTTGCTTTTAAAAAATGGAATTTCAATATCTAAAGCTTTTGATTTAGCTATTATAGGGCTTGAAAATAAATTTTTAATTTTTCAGTATAAAAAACTTTTTAGTTTTATAGATTCTGGTCTTGAGTTAAGTCAGGCTTTTAAAAAGATTGATATTTTTGATTCTTTGGTGTTTTCTATGCTTAGTGTTGCGATGAAAAGTGGGAGACTTGAAGTATTAAGTGAAGAAATTGCCAAATATTATCAACAAAAAAGCGAAAATTTGATGGATAGATTTTTGATTTTTTTAGAGCCTATGATGACTTTATTTGTAGCGCTTTTAGTTTTGTTTTTGGCTTTAGGTATATTTTTACCTATGTGGGAGCTTAGCTCAGGGGTCAATTTTAACTAAAATAATCCCAAGCTACTTTAATAATAGTAGCTCCTACAACGATTAAAAATAAAGTTTTTATAAACTTTCCATTAGTTTTTAATACAAGTTTTGAGCCTAAATAAGCTCCTAAAACTTGTCCTACACCCATAAGCAAACCTACAGCCCATAAAAGTTCATATTGCCATAAAAATATAGCAAGAGCAATGATGTTGCTTGTGAAATTTAAAATTTTAGTATTAATGCTCGCTTTTCTCATATTAAAACCTAGTAGCATCACACAAGCAAAAATCCAAAATGAACCCGTTCCAGGCCCTAAAAATCCATCATAAAATCCTAAAGTTAAGCCACAAATTAAATGAAAAATTTTGATATTTTTTATTTTAGGTTCGCTTTCGTGTTTGCCTAAGTTGGGACGTAAGGCTGTATATAAGAAGGTAAGAGTTAAAAAGATTAAGATAATAAGCTTTAATTGCTCATCTTTTACAAAAAGAACACTATAACTTCCTATAGCTGCTCCTAAGGCTGTGAAAAAAACACCCCAAGCAAGATGAGGTAGAGTGGTGGATTTAAAATAAGTTAAAGTAGCTGTAAAAGAACCAAAGACGCTTTGGAGTTTGTTTGTTGCTAAGGATAAATGCGCAGGAATTCCACAGGCTATGAGTGCTGGTAGAGTAATAAGCCCTCCTCCACCTACAATAGAATCTATAAAACCAGCAAAAAGAGCTACAAAAAAAAGTATGAAATAATAAATCGTATTTAAGTGCTCAAAACCCATTCTTCACTCCTTAAATTTGTCAATTTCCTTACTTTGTCCTAAACGATAGAGTGCAAAGTCATATTTTATGGGATCATTTGCATCTAATTTTTTTAAATTTTGTGTGAGTTCTAAAACACTTTTATAATCATATATTTTACGCTTTAGAAGTCCTAAAGCCAAGGAAATTTTATGTGCATGTGTATCAAGTGGGATTAAAAGATCTTTGGTGTGAATTTTGGTAAAAAGTCCAAGATCAAGTTCATCTTTTCTAACCATCCATCTTAGATACATATTATAGCGTTTAAGAGGTGAAGTAGGGGTGTTTTGCCAAATTTTTCCAAAGAAAAATTCATATCCATAACTTGAATATGAATTTAAGGTTTTGATTTTTTGCATAAAAGCTAAGATGGCATCTGTGGTATTTTCTCTTTCTTGATAGGCTTGATAAAAAAGTTCGTAGAGTGAACTTTCATTTTTCAGCCTTGAAAGAGTGATAAAAATTTCTTGTATATCTTTTTCATTTTGGAAGCGGTATTTTAAATTTTTAAGTTCTTTTTTTATTTGTTTTTCTTGAAGGTTTAATAAAGAAAAATCAAGTTTCTTTAGAAAATTTACTATATTTTTAGCATTTCCATAGGCAAATAAAGCACAAATTAAGGCAATAAATTCATCATTGTGAATTTTAGCAATTTGCAAAGGATCTGGAGTTTCAAAAAGGGAATGATTGGTATTTTTTTGACTGGCTAAAAAATCGAGCTTAGCTTTAAGATGGATAAAATTTTTCATTTGATATTACTAGAGCTTAAGATTTAAGCCCTAGTAAGGTATCAAGCATTTGATCTACGGTTGAGACGATTTTTGCTGCTGCACCGTAACTCGATTGATATTGTATAAGAGCGGCTAATTCTTCATTTGTATTTACGCCACTTTTAGATTGGTACTCGCTATAAACAGAATTATAAAGAGTTTCATTGCTTGAATTGACGACATTGTTATTTTCACCATCTGAGGCTATTTTACCTGTAAGTTTGCGGTAATATTCTTCCATGGTAAGATTATCGATAGTGCCATCTTCATTATAAAAATTAACTTTTTCATATTGAAGTTGGATGATTTTATTTGCCATGTCATTTCCACTATCAACCCCACTTAAACTTGCTCTTACTGTGCTTGGATCATTTAAGATGGAATCTTTTACTTTCATATTACTTGCATCAGTTCCGCTGAAAAAACCACCTATGCTAAACGCACCTGCGAAATTTGTGCCCTTATCTTCAATGGCTACCTTAAAACCTGATTTTGCATTGATTTGAAATAAACCATCTCCAGTTTTTGCATCGTAGCTAAAACTTGCATTGATATGATCATCAACATCATCGTTTGAATTTTTATTGTCATTATCATCTGTATTAGCATTGATTTGACGCATGATATCATTCATGGTTGTATTTACATCTATGGTGATGGTTTTGGTGAGTTTTTTATCGCCTTTATCATCATAAATGACTATATCAAAACTTCCTGGTTGTATGGTTTTATCGTAATTAACTAAAGGAATATCTCCCTTAAGCCCAGATAGATAATCAGAAGTAACAGAATTTTTCGCAGAACTTGCATAAAGATTGTTAGTTTCATTGATCATGGTCTTAGCAAAAGTATCTAAAGAATCCATATAACCTTGGATAATTCCATCTTCATATTTTCCTTCGCTTTTGCTATAGTTTCTACCGCGTAAGTCAAGTTGAGCACCAAGCTGTCCACCGCTAATTTTTGCAGTAAGATCGCGAACTTTTTCATCAGGAGTTTCATAATAAATGCTATAAGATTTATTTTTATCATCATAATCAAGCTTTAAAGGATGAAAATTTATTCCATCTACTATACTAAAACCTTCTATACTTAGATTGTATTGATGTCCTGGATCAGTGATGGTTGTATCAAGGCGATTGTCTTGATTGATTTCATTTTTGCTTGCAACTGCACTAACTAGCTTTGAAAGAGTAAGCTCAAGTTCATCTCTTCTATCCCTAAGTTCATTTGCGTGTTCTGTTGGTAAGGCTTCTTGTCCATAAATTTGTTTATTTATAGTAGCAATTTCTTCGCCAATTCTATTAATCTCATCAACTGTATTTTTAATATCATCATTTACTTTTTTTTGGATTTTATCTAAGGTTGCAAAAGTGTTATTAACGCTTTCTGTTAAGGTCTGAGAAGCTTTTACAAGGGCTATTTTTGTGGCATTTTCGTTGGGGTTAGATGCAAAATCATTCCAAGCTTTGTTATAATTTTCTAAATCTTGCAAAATTCCAGTATTTTGTAAGTCGGGAAAACGCTGCGCAATTTCTTGTAAAGTGGAAGCCATATATTTAGTATATTCTAGTTGAGTAGATGCACCTTTTAATTTATAGTAAGAATACTCATCATGCAAACGCACTATACTTTCTACAGCAGTTCCTGTACCTACTTGAACTCCACCTGTTGTAATATATCCATTTGTAGTTTGCACCACTCTTTGGCGTGTATAAAAAGTTGCATTAGCATTTGAGATATTATTTCCAGTTGTTGCGATTTGAACTTCGCTTGCCTTTAAGCCTGTAACACCTGTGTATAATGTTCCAAAAATACCCATTATAAATCCTTATACATTGATCTTGAAAATTGACTCTGGATTTGTCTTTTTATCTCCATAAGCATTATTTGTTCCATCATTGATATCAAACATTTTATTTACTAAGCTATCAAGAAAATCTTTGACAATAAGAACAAATTTAGCATACTCTTTGTTTTTACTATGAAGGTTTTGAAGATTTTTTTTAAGTAGATCTAGTTTTTGTTTATCTTCATCATCTAAGAGTTCACTAAGCCCTTTTGTAGAGCTATTATTTAGCTCAACCAAGGCAACATCAAGTTGTTTTTTAGCTGTAATAAATTCGGCGATAAGTTTGTTTTTTTCTTCTACACTTGGCGTTACACTCTCATGTTTAGCCACTTTGATATTTTCTATATCTTCTTCGGTTAAAGCAATAAGTTTTGCTAAGATAGCATTTACTTCATCAAGTCTTTGTTTAAGCATATTTTCTCCTTTTCTCTCTCAAAAAAAGGAGAATGAAAGTTTTTAGATTAAAGAGTCAGCAATCGCAGCAGCCGTAGCTTTTGTATCGATTTTATAAGTACCATTTTTAATCTGCTCTGCGATTTTACTCGCTTTATCATTTTCCGTTTTTTGAGTATCGTTTGTTTTAGTTTCTTTATCTATTCTATTTGTATTTAATGCGGTATTTGCCACATAACTTTGTTGTATAGGATTGATCATTTCTGCCTCCTTGATCTTAGTTATAATCCTCTACAAACCATATCGACCTAAATTTAAAAAACTTAACCCCTTTCTTTTAAAAAATCGTATAATAATTTTGAAAAACCCATACCTCCACTTAAAGCTTTACTCATGGTATCATTATACATGGAAGAGTATATTTCATCGCTGGCATCTTTTCCAAAGAGTGAATTTTGACTTTTTAAAGATACATCTAAAACTTGCTTTAAAAAAAATGCCTCAAAAGCATCCGTTTGTTCTTTTAAGGCTTCATCTTCTTTGCTCTTTGTAACTATATCATTGTCATTTATTTTGATGCTTGATTCTAAACTTCTTGCTTTGGCTGCACGATCAAGTAAAGCGCTATTCATACTATAAGTATTTAAAAAATTATCCACTTTCATTAGATGATCTCCAAATCCGCGTTAATTGCACCTGCGCGCTTTAAATTTTCCATAATAGTGATAATGTCATTTGGGGTTGCTCCAAGTTTGTTAAGCATTCTAGCTATATTTGCAACTGTGCTTTTTGCATTGTTGATTCTTAAGGTATTTGAACTTGGATCTACAAAACCACCATCTTTCATATCGATTTCATTTTGATTAGCTACTGCGTTATTGTTTGGATCTATTTTTATAGTGATATCTTTATGAGTGATTAAAACAGGTTCTACCTCCACATCAACTCCAGCAATCACTGTTCCTGTTCTTTCATCGATGATAACTTTGCTTTGTGGTTTATAAGCTATATCTTGTTCTAAAACTCTTGCCATAAAATCAACATTTGAAAGATCTTCAGGTTTTTTGAGTTTTACTGTGCGAGAGTCGATGGCTTTAGCTACTTCTTCGCCAAAGACAGTATTTAAAACTCTTTCTATATCGTTTGCGGTTTTAAAATCCGCTACTTTTAAACTTAAGGTTAGATCATTGTTTTGGCTAAAATTTTGTGGAATTTCTCTTTCTACATTAGCTCCGCCCATTACAGTTGCAGCAGTTGAGTGAGAACCTGCTCCTCCTGGTCTAGGTGTTAAACCTCCTGTTGAGATAGAGCCTTGTGCTATAGCATAAATTTCACCATCAATCCCACGAAGTGCAGTCAGTAAAAGTGTTCCACCTTGTAAAGATTTTGCATCACCCATAGATGAAACGGTAATATCAAGTTTATCTCCGCTTTTTGCAAAGGCTGGAAGTTTGGCTGTAACCATAACAGCTGCGGTATTTTTTGATTTGATATCATTAGGATCTACTTTGATATTCATACCTTGCAAAAGGTTTGAGATAGATTGTAGTGTAAATTTAGAGCTTGTTCCATCGCCGCTTCCATTAAGCCCTACAACAAGTCCATAACCTATAAGTTGGTTATCTCTTACACCTACAGTATTTGCTACATCCTTGATTTGCACTGCAAAAATGCTTGTCATAAAGAGTAAAAATATCGTTAAAACTCTCATGGATTCTTCCTTTAATCTATTATTGATGATAGATCAAGCAAGAAGTGTTCCAAGTGAGTTAAGAAGAGTAAAAACTTAAGCTAGTTGATCCAAATTTCTTTTCTTTGACTTTTTGAAAATTTTGGATTTTTTCGGGAGTTTTTATGGTTGAGTGGTGTTCAAAAATGATTAAATTTAAAGTCTTTAAATCTAAATTTTCTAAAAAATGATAAATTTTTTCATAAATATCACTAAAACCTTCTCTGATATCAAAAGGTGGGTCAAGATATAAGATGATTTCATTTTTTGAATTTTCTATGAGTTTAGGTAAAATTTCAAAAGTATTTGCATGGATCACTTCTAAATTTGGATCTATATTTTTAGCATTTTCTAAAGTAATTTTATAAGCTTTTATATCAAGTTCTATAGCATAAGCTTTTAAAGCATAATTACTTAGTGCTTCAGCCGCTATTAAAGCACTTCCGCCAAAGGCTTCAATGAAAATTTTACTTCTTAAATCTTCTCTTATTACATTAAAAACACAACTTTTGACTATGCTTTTAGTACTTCTTGTTGTTGTAAGACTAGGTAAAAGTAGTTTTTTCCCTTTGTATTTACCACTTTCTATATTTGTATAAAGCTTTGTTTCTTTAGTTTTTTTTGTTTTTTCTTTAGGAGGTTTAATTTCTTGTTTTTGAAGAAATTTTTTTCTTTTTTCATTGTGATTAAAAAAGTCTTTAACGCTTATAAATTCATCATTCATCATTAAGTGCTTTTACGAGTTTGTTTTTAAGATCTTTTATGGCAAGATCGATTTTATTTTCATAATCTTTTTTAAATTCCAAAGCAATAGCGTCAATTTTTTCTTCAAGCAGTCGTTTTTGTTCAAGTGCAAGTTGCAAAGCTGCTGCTTTTAAGGCATTATCAAATTCATTTAAAGACTCAAACAAGGCTTCTTTGCTAAATGGTATGCTTAAAAATGGAGAGTTTTTAGAGATGATAAATAAGGGTTTTGCGGTATGAATTTTTTCATCGCTAATGATGAAATCACAATTTTTTTTCATTACCAAATGATCTTTTAAAAAAAGTTCTAAAGTTTTTTCTATGATGAGATCTTTGCATTCTAAAGAGATTTTCATATCAAACTAACCTTTAAAGTGTGATTTTTTAATGATGGAGCTTGTATGCCTTCGATAAGGGCTAAAAACTCAAAACGGTTCAAAATATAAAAGTCTTCAAATTCCCTTCCACTTGTTTGCATAAGTTTTTTAGCACAAGTATCAAAAAGATAAAAATCTTTTTCTTCTTTTACTACCATAAAATCAGCCCCGCTATCATAAGCGTCCAAAACAATATCTGCGGCTATTTTATAGCTTAGCGTAGGATTTAGATTAAGCAAGCTAAAGCCATTATTTTTTGCACTGTTTTCATAGGAAATAAATTTAGCCTTAAGTTTGGATTTTAAAGTATCGCAAGCATTAAAACCATAAAAAGCTATATTGAAATCTTTAAAATTATGTTTAATTTCTTTAAGTTCTTTGATCTCATTATCAAAAGCATTGGTTTTAGGTAAATCAAAGTGTAAAATATTTTTATCAAAAAGCCCTAAATTTAAAATTTCATTTTGTAAGTTTTTGATCGTTGTTTCTAAAATTTCATTTTTGCTTTCAAGATGATAAAAAATACCCTTTTCTTTATCTGCTAGAGTTTTTAAAATTTCTATCTTTTTTTCAGGATATTTTTCTATCATTTTTGAAGCCAAATAAAACACTCCATCGCCCATATATTCAGGAAGATAGTCTAAAATTTCACTTGCATAATATAAATAATCATATTTTGCATAAAGTTTTTTATCCTCTTCATCACCAAATTTTTCAAGATATTTGTATTTGTCTAAAAAATCATTTTTATCGATGATAAGATCTTTAATGGCTCTTTTTGTGCTTAAAGGCTCGATACAAAGACTAAAATCAAATTCTTTTGCTATTTTTTCTAAAGGTGTAAAAAGTGGTATGATTTGCTTATTTACAACTATGTAAGTATCTTCATCTTTATCAAAATCAAAATAAATATCATCATCTTGAACTTGCAAAAGCAGATCATAAAAACTTGCAAAATTTTCATAATTATCATAAATATAAGGTTTATAATAAGCCTCATAATCTTTGGTTTTATCAAATCTAAAAATTCTTAATTCTAATTTTTTCATGGTTTTTCCTTAAATATTTTTATATTATATAAAATTATTCTAAAATTCACTAGAATTTAAAAGGAAATTTTATAAAATCACGCATTATGAACAAAGAAGATTTTATTATCAAAGCTTTTTTAAATGAAAAAAATGGCGATGATGGAGCTATTATTGATGATTGGTGTTTTAGTAAGGATTTGTTTTTTGAAAATGTGCATTTTAAAAGAGAGTGGTTTAGCTTAGAGCAAATTGCTACAAAAGCAATGCTTGTTAATATCTCAGATGCTATTTCAATGAATGCTGTACCAAAATACGCACTTTTAGGACTTGCTTTACCAAAAAATTTAAGCGAAAATGAGATCAAAGCCTTGCAAAAAGGTTTTTTAAAAACAGCTAGGAAATTTAATATAAAAATCATAGGCGGTGATACTATAAGCAATGATAAAATAGACATTAGTCTTACTATCATTTCAAAGATTAATGATAAAGCTGTTTTTAGAAAAGGTTTAAAAAAGGGGCATTTACTTGCTTATACGGGAAAATTAGGACGAAGTTTAAAAGGGCTTGAAATTTTACAAAATGGGGGCACTTTAAAACCAAACCATGTATTTATAAAGCCAAAATTAAGAGCTAGTTTTTTTTATGAAATCGCACCTTTAATTTCTTGTGCTATGGATATTTCAGATGGTTTAAGCAAGGATTTATCAAGACTTTTAGCCTTAAATAAATGCGGTATTTCTTGGTTTAAAAAACTTGATGATTATACGCTTTATAGCGGAGAAGAATATGAAATTTTGTTTGCTTTTGATGAAAAAGAGCGTCAAAATATAAAAACAATAGCCAAAAAACACGGCGTGAAATTAAATATCTTTGGAAAAGCAGTGAAAGGAAAATATGAATTTAGAGGAAGAGAACACCATTTTTAAGCCTTTGTATAGTTTAAAACACAGTCCTATTAATGCGTATTTTAGTAAAAATAGCGATGATTTTGTAGTGCGTGAAAGGCCTTTGTATGAATTTAGCGGTAAGGGTGAACATCTTATTTTGCATATCAATAAAAAAGATTTAACCACAAATGAAGCTTTAAAAATTTTAAGCGAAACAAGCGGGGTTAAAATAAGAGATTTTGGTTATGCAGGGCTTAAAGATAAGCAAGGATCAACCTTTCAATACCTTTCTATGCCTAAAAAATTTGAGAGTTTTTTATCAAATTTTTCTCATCCTAAACTTAAAATTTTAGAAACTTTTATCCATGAAAACAAGCTAAGAATAGGGCATTTAAAAGGAAATACTTTTTTCATACGCTTAAAAAAAGTTTTACCAAGCGATGCTTTAAAACTAGAACAAGCTTTGATGAATTTGGATAAGCAAGGTTTTACGAATTATTTTGGTTATCAGCGTTTTGGAAAATTTGGGGATAATTATAAAGAAGGGCTTGAAATTTTGCGTGGCAAAAAAATGAAAAATGTAAAAATGAAAGAGTTTTTAATTTCAGCTTTTCAAAGTGAGCTTTTTAATCGCTATTTGAGTAAAAGAGTGGAGTTATCACATTTTGCAAATGATTTTAGCGAAAAAGAATTGATCCAAATTTATAAAATTTCTAAAGAAGAAGCTAAGGAACTTAAAAAACAAGAACAATTTTTTAAGCTTTTAAAAGGTGAGGTTTTAGGGCATTATCCTTTTGGAAAGTGTTTTTTATGCGAGGATTTAAGTGCTGAGCTTGGGCGTTTTAAGGCAAGAGATATAAGCGCCATGGGGCTTTTAATCGGTGCTAAGGCTTATGAAACAGGAGAAGGTTTGGCCTTAAATTTAGAAAATGAAATTTTTAAAGATACTTTGGAGTTTAAGGCTAAAATGCAAGGTTCAAGACGCTTTATGTGGGGATATTTAGAAGAGTTAAAATGGCGTTATGATGAAGAAAAAGCTCATTTTTGTATAGAGTTTTTCTTGCAAAAAGGCTCTTATGCTACTGTGGTTTTAGAAGAAATTTTGCATAAAAATTTGTTTGAGTGAAATAATTATGAGTTAAATTTTTACGTGATTTTTACTTTAGAATTTATTGCAAAAATGATATTTAAATTTTAAATTTAGGTATAGTTATATTAATTTAATTTTAAAACTAGGAGCAAAAATAATGAAAAAGATTTTAACAAGTGCTTTGGCTTTAGGAGCTATGACTTTGATTATAGGTTGTGGCGATGGCGATTTAGTCGAGTAAAAAAACAATGGCAACGATCAAGCTATGTTTGATTTAGGTAATCAAGAGATTATGAAAAAATATCCAAATCATAAACTTTATGATTATACTTCAGTCAGAACAATTAGTGATATTAACAATCCAGAAGGCAAAATTAAAGAAATGAAGCGTGATTTAGAAATAGATAAACTCCATACTCAAACTATGTTTTCTTATTAAATCCAAACGATAAAAAGACTATAAAGTTGTGAGTGTTTATTGCGATAAAGATTTTAAGAAAAGAGTTTATTGTTCTGTGAATGATGCTCTTAGGTTTTATGCAAGATAATAAAACAAGCGGGAAAATCCCGCTATCTTTCTAATTTTTTTATACCGACATTTTGCAGAAATTACTTATTTTTAAGCCTGTTACTCCGCTTTTAAGGCAATTAAAACGCCTTCTATCATTTTTTTGATATCCCCATCAAGGATATTATCCACTTGAGAAAAAGCTTCTCCGCTGCGATTGTCTTTGACTTGCTGATAAGGGAAAAGCACATAAGAACGGATTTGATGCCCCCAACCTATCTCGCTTTTTTCTCCAGTATTAGCACTATCTTGTTGTTTCATGAGTTCAAGTTCATAAAGGCGAGATTTTAGCATTTTAAAAGCGGTGGCTTTGTTTTTGTGCTGACTTCTGTCATTTTGGCATTGTACGACTATGCCGGTTGGAAAATGCGTGATTCTCACAGCCGATTCTGTTTTATTGACATGTTGTCCGCCTGCACCGCTTGCTCTGTAATAATCTATTCTTATGTCTTTTTCTTCGATTTCAATTTCTATATCATCATCAAGTTCAGGGCTTACCATAACACTTGAAAAGCTTGTATGACGGCGTCCTGCACTATCAAAAGGAGAAGTTCTTACCAAACGATGGATACCATTTTCAGCCTTCAAATAACCATAAGCATTTTCTCCTTTAACTAAAAAGCTCACATCTTTAAGTCCTGCTTCTTCGCCTTCTTGAAAGTCTAAAGTTTCGACTTTAAAACCTTCTCTTTCACAAAATCTTAAATACATTCTATAAAGTATGCTTGCCCAGTCATTACTTTCCGTTCCACCTGCACCTGGGTGAATGGAAACAATGGCATTTTTACCATCATTTTCCCCGCTTAAAAGCATGGAAATTTCAAGACTTGTGATGGTATCTTCAAGTTTTGGTGCATCATTAAATAAAGCTTCAAGTGTTTCTGTATCGTTTTCGCTATTGGCCAGATCGAAAAGTTCGCTTGCGTCATTTAGGGTATTAAAAGCATTTTCATAGTTTTTAAGTAGATTGGTGATTTTAGTTTTTTCTTTACCTATGATTCCTGCTTGTTTAACATCACTCCAAAAAGAAGGAGAATTTTCAAGCTCTTCGATTTCTTTAAGCCTTGTTTGGATATTTTCAGGCTTGATGATGGAGGCTATGTTGCCGACTTTGTTTTTTAAAGTTTTTAAAAGTTCGCTAAATTCGTAATTATCCATAAAATTTCTTTGCTATAATTATATTTTTAAAGTCAAAAATTATATCAAAAGAAAACTTTAATATAGGAAAAAAATGTCAAAACTTTATCTTATGTCTTTAGGTTGTAATAAAAATTTAGTCGATAGTGAGATCATGCTAGGGCGCCTTAGTGCTTATGAACTTTGCGATGAACCAAGCAAAGCTGATGTTATAATCGTAAATACTTGTGGTTTTATCGATAGTGCAAAAAAAGAAAGTATTAATGCGATTTTGGATTTGCACGAACAAAGAAAAAAAGATTCTCTTTTGGTGGTTACGGGTTGTTTGATGCAGCGTTACCGCGAAGAACTTATGAAAGAACTTCCTGAGGTTGATCTTTTCACAGGTGTGGGTGATTATGAAAGAATCGATGAAATGATACTTAAAAAAACAAATTTATTTTCAAATTCGACTTATTTGCAAAGTGAAAATTCTAAACGTATTATCACAGGTTCAAATTCCCATGCTTTTATAAAAATCGCCGAAGGTTGTAATCAAAAATGCTCTTTTTGTGCTATCCCAAGTTTTAAAGGCAAGTTAAAATCTCGCGAGATAAGTAGCATTATAGCTGAGCTTAAAGATTTGGTAGCTAGAGGTTATAAGGACTTTTCTTTTATTGCACAAGATACGAGTTCTTATTTGTTTGATAAGGGTGAAAAAGATGGGCTTATACGCTTAATCGATGAGGTGGAAAAAATCAAAGGCATAAGAGCGGCTAGAATTTTATATCTTTATCCTACGAGCGCGAGTGAAGCTTTGATCAAACGCATTATAGCTTCTGAAATTTTTGTAAATTATTTTGATATGCCTTTGCAGCACATAAGTGATAATATGCTTAAAATCATGAAGCGTGGGGCAAATAGCACAAGACTTAAAGAAATGCTAAATTTAATGAAAAGTGCGCCAAATAGCTTTTTACGCACGGGCTTTATCGTAGGGCATCCAGGTGAAAGTGAGGCATATTTTGAAGAGCTTTGTGAGTTTGTTAAAGACTTTGGTTTTGATAGGGTGAGTGTTTTTGCGTATTCTAAGGAAGAAGATACAGCCGCTTTTGATATGGAGCAAGTGCCTTTTAAAGTGATCAATAAAAGGCTTAAAATCATAGAAAAAATTGTTGATGAAGTGATAGAAAAAAGTTTTGAAAAAGAAGTAGGGCAAAAGCGTTTAGTAGTTTGCACAGGAGAAAGTAGCGAGGGAGAGTTTTTTATCGCAGCTAAAGATTTAAGATGGGATAGAGAGATTGATGGGGAAATTCTTATTAATGAAAGCGAATGTGGAAATTTGGAAATGGGGCAAATTTATGAATGTGAAATTTTACAAAACCTTGATAAAAAACTCCTTGCTAAGGCTTTAAGAAAAGTAGATGCAAATTAAAGATGAAATTTTAGCCCTTTTAAAAAGGGGTAAAAATTTACTCGCTTTTTCTTATGGAAGTGATTCTAGTGTGCTTTTTTATCTTTTAATACAAGAAAAGATCGACTTTGATCTTGTGATGATAAATTACAAAACTAGAAAAAATAGTGATTTAGAAGAGTTAAAAGCCAAAGAACTTGCTTTAAAATTTCATAAAAAAATTTTCATAAAACACGCTCCTAAATTTCAAAGTAACTTTGAAAAAAAAGCCAGAGATTTTCGCTATGATTTTTTTGAAAAAATTTGTCTTGAGCAAGGTTATGACCATCTTATCTTAGCCCATCATTTAAACGATCAATTTGAATGGTTTTTGATGCAACTTTCACGAGGCGCAGGTTTGGCTGAAATTTTAGGTATGCAAGAATGTGAAAAACGCTCAAATTATACACTTTTACGCCCTTTACTCTTTATAAGTAAAGAAGAAATTTCATCTTTTTTAAAAGAAAAAGATATTTTTTATTTCCATGATGAAAGTAATGAAAATGAAAAATATTTTAGAAATTATATAAGAAAAAATTTCTCTAATGCCTTTGTGAGTGAATTTCATCAGGGTTTAAAAAGAAGTTTTTCTTATCTTGATGAAGACAGGAAAAAACTTTATGATTTTGAAAATATCAAAGAAATTCAAGGACTTCTTATTTGCCCTAAAAATGAAAGCTTGATTGCTAGAGCGGTGAAAATGAAAGGTTTGCTTTTAAGCACGGCACAAAGAAAAGAGCTTTTAAAGGGTGATTGTGTTTTAGGTGGTAAAATAGCACTTGCATATAAAAACGAACAAGCTATTGTTTTTGAGTATGAAACTTGTCAAAAATTACCTAAAAATTTCAAAGAAGAGTGTAGAATAGCTAAAATTCCAAGACTTTTAAGAGCTTATTTATACAATCACAAAATCGATATTTCAAGCCTTAGCTTTTAGTTTTAAAATTCTTTGATAGCTTAAATGTGTGAGAAAAATCACAAAAAATACTTGCAAAAAAAGTCCTAAAAGTGGTACTGATGAGAGTAGATAAAAACAAAGAGTGCTAAATTTAAACTCTAAAGGCGAAAAATCAGAATGAAAATTTTTAAAACTTTCTTTGTCTAAAATCGTGCTTGTAACATCAATCATTAAAAGTTTGTGAAAGAGATAATAAAAAGCAAGATAATATACAAAAATATTGATAAAAGGTGAAAATAAAGCCAAGGTGCAAAGCAATAAAATCCCTATAAATTTTATAAATATTTTAAAAATTTCAAAGATAGTTTTTAAGGTTGAAACTTCGTTTGTATTATCATAATGGTAATATTTTTGGTTGATTTCTTTAGCGATAAAAGGAGTAAGAAAAGAAGTGATAAAAAGGGCTAAAAAAACCGAAGCAAAAACAACAATAAAACCTGAAAATAAAAAACTTATGATGGTGATTAAAATTTGTACAAAATGAAGAGCATAAAACCACGCCCAAAACGAATCTTCTCCAACGCTAAATAAAGAATTAAAATAATCAAGCAAGGCCGAAAAGCCAAGTACTCCTAAAAAAAGCATCAGTATAAGGCTAAAAATCAAAGGAATTAAGGCAAATTTTAAAAATTTAAGACTTAAAAAATCTTTGATTGCAAGTTTTAAAATATCCAAATTATGCCTTTTTGTAGCATTCTTCTAGTTTTTTATAAATAGTATCAAAATCAAGCTCTTGTTCTAAAATTTGAGCTAAAACTTCATTGTCTTCTTTGCCATTCCAAGTTTTTTTATAGCTGCCATCTTTGTAACCATTGTTTTGTCTAAAAATATTTAAAACATTTTTACCTATGTAGGTCTTATAAAGAATTTCAAGATTTAGCCCACATTTAATAGCTAGGGTAAAATAGGTTGAAAGTAATTCTTCAAGATTAAATCCAAAACCACTGCATTTATGGATAATAAGCTCTATATCATTTAAAATGCCATAAATATCACCCTCATTAGGGTATTCTTCTTCTTTGCAAAAATCTTGAAACACGCTTACAGCATTAACTTCTGTGGCTATAGCTTTGAAATCTTTATTGTTTTTATCGCGATACTCTTCAAGTAAAAGACTTAAAATAAAATGCCAAATATCGACAATCTCTATACGCACATTTTCCCAATTTGTCGGATTTGAAATGTTTTTCCAATGTTTCCATGCAAAAGAGTCTATAAGTTCTGCACATTCCATATAAATACAGCGTCTCCAACTGATCAGTTTTCCTTCTTTGGTGTAGCCATTTTCCCAATTTAAGCCGTTTGTTTCGTCGTTAAGTTTTTGTTGGAGTTTGAGCATATTTTCTAAAATTTCGATATTTGTCATTTAAAACTCCTTGATAATTTTTAATATTATATGATTTAAGCGTAAAGATTTAAACTATCATCTGTCTTATCTTGATTTTCCTTGGCTTTTTCTTGTTGTTTTTCAAGTTGTTTTTTCATTTGTTCTAAAACTTCATCAAGAAGTTTTTTGCTATCTTCAAGCATAGAAGTATTGATATCTTTATCATTTGTTTGATTTTGTTTTAGCAAATCACTGAGTTTATTTGTAAAATTATTCATAATAGCATTTTGATGGTTTTTATCATTTGGAGTTGGTAGAACATTTGCCATTTGCATAGCTGATTCGATAATTTCCTTTGGCTTTAACTCTCCAACTTTAGAATTTGCTAAAAAATCTTTGATCATAGGTTCAACTTCTTTCATAGCATTTTTAATCTCATCAAGATCATTTTGTGTGAGTTTAGAGCCTTCAAAAGTAAAGCTAAAACCATACTGACGCTTAAGATTAAGAGTTTTACCTTCTTCATTATTTGCATAACTTATGCTTTGATTGTCATACATAGATAAGGCTAAGTGTTTGCCACTTTTTGTTGTATAATCCATCGAAAAACTTTGGTTTTTACTAGCATCAATTTGCATTTCTTCCCCTTATATTTATAGTTTAAATCAAAAATCGGTTATTTTTAAAAATATTTTAGTATAATTTTTATAGTCATGGATGAAAGAATTTTAGAATTTATAAAAAATGAGCAGCTTTTATCTTGGGCTATGATTGATGAAAAAGGTGTTTATACGGCTAGTGCTTTTTATGCTTTTGATGAAAAGAATTTAGCTTTTATTATCGCTTCTCATGAAGACACTAAGCATATAAGATTGGCCAGTGAAAATTCAAGTATAGCACTTAATATAGCTAAAGAAAATAAAATAGCTTTTTTAAAAGGTGTGCAAGCTAAGGCCGAGTTTAAAATCGCAAACAAGGAACAAATGAAAATTTATTTTTCTAAATTTCCCTTTGCTAAGCTTGATAAAAGTGCAAAAATTTATGCTTTAGAGCTTTTTTGGCTTAAATTTACTAACAATGCTTTAGGACTTAGTAAAAAGCTTGAATTTTGTAAAAAATAAATTTTTATGATTTTATTTAAAAAAATGAGTTATGATTATAGTTTATGTAAATTGTTAGGTATAGAAAATAAATGTTAAATGTAATTCACGCTTTATTTTTTAGGGAGTTAAAAACTAGATTTGGAAAAAATAGGTATCTTGGATATATATGGGTAGTTGGAGAGCCTATGAGCGTTGTGCTTTTGGTGACTATTATAGGAACTGTTATTAGGGAATATCATCATCAAGTTATGCCTGAAGGAATTTCTATTTTTATGTTTTTAATTTCAGGTATTATGCCTTTTTTTATGTTTAGAAGTATAGTTACTCAACTTATGAATGGAATAGGGGCAAATTTATCTTTGTTTGCCTATAAACCTGTAAAACCTATACATGTATTTATTGCTAGAACTTTACTCGAGTTTTGTATTTATTTTGTGATTTTTATCACTGTGCTTTTTTTTGCAGGGTGGTTCTTTAGACTCGATGTATTTCCTATTCATTTACTCGGAGTTTTATTTTGTATTTTTTTACTCATATGCTCAGCTTTTGCTTTAGGGATTTGTTTTGCTATTGTTTGGCACTTTGTAGAATCTTTAAGAACTTTATTAGCTTATTTTAGTATAGTATTTTATTGGAGTTCCGGGATTATATTTCCTACCTGGTTAACTCCTCGTCCTTTACTTGATATATTTTATTACAATCCTTTGCTTCATATTTTTGAACTTTTAAGATTTAATTTTTTTGAGAATTATCCTTTGCAAGATGAATATAGTTATTTTTATGCTATATTTTGGATTTTACTAGTTTTATTTATAGGGCTTTTTATTTACTACTATAATAGACAAGCTCTAACGGCGGCAAAAAAAGAATGATAAAGCTAATTAATCTAACTAAATCTTATCCTTTATTTAGTGGCGGAAGGCATTATGTTTTTAAAAATTTTACTTTTGAATTTCCTGAAAATTGTAGTATAGGATTGATGGGGGGTAATGGCGCAGGCAAGTCCACTCTCATGAGACTTTTAAGTGGAGCAGAGCTTCCTGATAATGGTAAGATAATTACTAATAAAAAATTATCTTGGCCTTTGGGTTTAAATGGGGCTTTTCAAGGTTCTTTAACCGCTAGAGATAATGCTAAATTTGTAGCTAGAGTGTATGGTTATAAAGGCAAGGAACTTCAAGAAAAAGTAAAATTCGTAGAAGATTTTGCAGAGCTTGGGAAATTTTTTGATGAGCCTATGAAGACTTATTCTTCGGGAATGAGTGCTAGGATAGCTTTTGGACTTAGCATGGCTTTTGATTTTGATTATTATTTGATCGATGAAGCGGGAGCTGTTGGAGATCCTGCTTTTAGGGAAAAAAGCGTGAAATTATATAGAGAAAGATTAAGCAAATCAAAAGTGATTATGGTATCTCATAATGTAGCTGAAATTAAAGAATGGTGTGATAAAATAATTTATATGAAAAATGGACAAATTACGGTTTATGATGATGTAGATGAAGGAATAGCTGTATATCAAGGAAAAGCTTAATGGAAGAAAATAAAACTTTATTAGAAAAAATCAAAGATTTAAGTATATTTGATTCTTTTAAAATTGTTTGGTTTATAATGATTCTTGTTGTGATTTATTATACATTGATTGCAGCACCAAGATATGTAAGCACGATGATTTTAGATGTTAGATCAACAAGTGGAGAAAGTGCTCAAACAAGTGGAATCTTGTCTTTGCTTAGTAGTACTTCTACAGCAAGCGAAGATTTAAACTATCTAAAAGGTTATATAGAATCAAGTGATATGTTAAAGATTTTGGATGAAAAAATCAAACTTAAAAGTCTTTATCAAGAACAATATATAGATTTGCCTTTTAAAATTTGGGATTCAAGCTCGATAGAATCTTATCTTAAATACTACCAAGCAAGAGTTAAGGTTCATACGGATGAAACCACTAAGCTTTTACAGGTAGAAGTAGAAGGTTTTACACCTAAATCAGCTCATTTGATTGCTCAAACTATTATGCAAGAAAGCGAAAAATTTATCAATGAAATCTCTCATAAAGCAGCTAGAGAACAAATGGCTTTTGCTGAAAATGAAGTACAAAAATACAAAGAACGATATCAAAAAGCACAAAATGATTTGATTGCTTTTCAAAATAAATATGGGGTTTTTGATCCCTTGAAACAAGCTGAAGCTAAAGCAAGTTTGGTTGCGCAAATTGAGACTAATTTAGCTCAAAAAGAAGCTAAACTTTTAACTTTACAAAGCTATATGAATGATGCAGCACCTGAAGTAGTAGCACTTAAAGCAGAAATTGAAGCGATTAAAAAACAGCTTTTAAGGGAAAAATCTAAAATTTCAGCTAACAATTCTTCTCAAAAGCTTAATGATTTGGCTGCTAAATTTCAAGATCTAACTATAGAAGCTACTTTTGCGCAAAAAGCTTATGAAGCAGCTTTAAAAGCTTATGAAAGTGCTAGAATAGAAGCATTAAGAAAAATAAAACAACTTGTCATCATTCAAAGTCCAGATATTCCAGAAAGCGCAAAATATCCTGAAAGAATTTATGATATTTTAACAGCATTTATTGTATTATCTTTGATTTTTGGGATTGTTAAATTTATTAAAATGATAATAGAGGAGCATAAGTATTAAAATGAAAAAAATATTAATTTTACTTTTTAGTTGTATTTTATGTTTTGGAGCTGTGGATGTTTCACAAATCATTTCAGCAGAGGATCAAGGTTCTACTACAACTAGCATAGATCAAAATTTAAGCTCAAATTATGATATAGCAAATAAAGAAAATAATCTTACAAAAATTCATCAAATTTTAGTATTCGGTGCTCATCTTTTTAATGGAAATTTTAAAAATTACAATCAAAGAGTTTATAACCCAGATTATAAGATCGCAGTTGGTGATCAAATCAGTCTTAAAATTTGGGGAGCTGTTGAGTTTTCGCAAGTTTTAGTGGTGGATTCTCAAGGAAATATTTTTATCCCTAAAGTAGGAGCTGTAAATTTACTAGGTGTGAAAAATAGCGCCCTTGTAAGTGTTATAAAAGCACGTGTTAATAAAATCTATAAAAGCAATGTTTTTGTTTATGCAGATATGAATGCTTATCAAAATGTCAGTGTTTTTGTAACAGGAAGTGTTAATGCTCCAGGACTTTATCAAGGACTTAGTTCGGATTCAGTGATACAGTATCTTGATAAAGCAGGGGGTATAAATTTAGAATATGGAAGTTTTAGAGATATTCAAATTTTGCGTAATAACAGCGTGATAAAAAATATTGATTTATATGATTTTTTGCTAAAAGGGCAAATGGATCTTTTTCTTTTTAGAAGCGGAGATGTTATTTTAGTAGGAAATGTTCAAAATTACGCTTTTGTTGATGGTGATGTGCAAAGACCTTTTCGTTTTGAACTTTCAAATGATATTAAAACTTTAGCTGACTTAGCTAGAGTATCAGGTGCTAAACCTATCGTGACTAATGCTATCGTAAAAAGTTACGGTGAAGATCATAAACTTGATGTCAGTGCTTATAATAAAATGCAATTTTCAAAAGTTTTACTTAGAACGGGAGATGAGGTAGAATTTCACCCTGAGTATGTTTCTAAAAATATAACTATAAGTGTAAATGGCGAGCATAATGGTTTAAAAACTTTAGTTGTGGGTAAAGGAACGACTTTAGAAGATATTTCTAAATTAATTAAAGCCAATCCACAATCAAACATGCAAGCTTTACAAGTGTTTAGAAAAAGTGTAGCTAGAACTCAAAAAGAACTTATCAATGCTCAGCTTAAAGAGCTTGAAACTCTAGCTTTAACTAGTGGTTCTGTTACAGCTCAAGGTGCAGCTATAAGAGCTCAACAAGCAAAAACGATTTTAGAATTTATCCAAAGAGCTAAGCAAGTAGAGCCTAAGGGTCAAATTGTCATTGATAATCCAAAGTCTTATAATTCGGTTATTTTAGAAGATGGTGATACTATTAATGTACCAAGTAAGAATAATCTTGTTATAGTTCAAGGCGAGGTTTCTTTACCTGGGGCTTTTGTATATGATAAGGGCAAAGATTTAAGATATTATATCAATCTTGCAGGAGGTTATGGAGAAAGAGCGGATACTTCAAAAGTTTTGGTGATACGAAGCAATGGAAAAGCTGAAAAATATCATAGTGGTATAGATATGAAACCAGGCGATTCTGTGTTGGTATTGCCAAAAGTAGATAGTGAGAATTTGCAAATTTTTTCAATGTTAACTCAAATTCTTTATCAAATTGCTATTGCAACCAATGTTGTGCTTAATCTTTAAGGTTTAAAAATGAATACTCTTGAAATAGCCAAAGAAGTCTTTGAAAAAGAAGCGCAAGCTATTTTGGATTTGGCTAAAAATTTAGATGAAAATTTTAATCAAGCTGTGAATTTGATGCTAAATACCAAAGGGCGTTGCATAGTCAGTGGAATGGGTAAATCGGGTCATATAGGTGCTAAGATAGCAGCTACTTTAGCAAGTACAGGAACGCCAAGCTTTTTCATCCATCCAGGAGAGGCTTTGCATGGAGATCTTGGAATGCTAACTCCTGAAGATGTTTTAATTGCTATTTCAAATTCAGGGGAAACTGAAGAAATTTTAAAAATCATTCCAGCTATAAAAAAGCGTAAAATTCCACTTATAGTAATGTGTGGTAAAAAAAATTCCACCCTTGTAAAGCAAAGCGATATATTTTTAAATATAGCTGTGGAAAAGGAAGCTTGTCCTTTGCAGCTTGCTCCTATGTCTTCGACAACCGCAACTTTGGTTATGGGGGATGCTTTAGCTGCTGCTTTGATGAAGGTAAGAAATTTCAAGCCTGATGATTTTGCCCTTTTTCATCCAGGGGGGAGTTTGGGGCGTAAGCTTTTAACCAAGGTAAAAGATCTTATGGTTTCAAGTAACCTTCCTATAGTGCATCCTGATACCGAATTTAATGATCTTGTTGATGTGATGACCAGTGGAAAACTAGGGCTTTGTGTGGTACTTAAAAATGAAAAATTGGTTGGTATCATCACTGATGGGGATTTGCGTCGTGCTTTAAAGACAAGCGATAAACCAAGATTTGATTTTAGAGCCAAAGAAATCATGAGTACAAATCCTAAAGTAGTCGATGCTGATGCTATGGCAAGTGAAGCAGAGGAGATCATGCTAAAACATAAAATCAAAGAAATTGTTGTGTCTAAGGAAAATAAGATTATAGGTATTATTCAACTTTATGCGATAGGGAATGTATGAAAATTTTTAGTATTTTTTTTTATTTATACAGGAGATTAATTCGTTTGTTTTCTTCATGCAAATTATTTGAGAGAAAAAAATGGATATTATTAGATAATTATTTTAATAATAATTCTGATTTAAATGATAATTTATGTTTGTTTGAATTTATATTGCAAAATAAAACCAAATATGTTTACTATGTGATTTCAAAGGATCATATGTTATGTAAAAAATTAAAACAGAAATATCCAAAAAATCTTATTATTGTTAATAAGAAATTTTTATCATTTAATTTTATGTTGCATTTACTACAAACAAAATATATTTTAGATTCTTTTCAGGTTTTTAGCTCTAAACTTAGATTAGGAAGTATTTTTTGTAATTCTGAGATCCACTATATCTATACACAGCATGGTGTTAATTTTTTTAAAAAATATTTTTTAAAAAATACAGATAGTTTATCTGATGAAAATTTTAATGCAATTGTTTTTTCAAATCCATATGAAAAGTCTTGTTACAAAACAATTTATAATTATCCCGAAGATAGACAGCTTTTAATTGGTTTAGCAAGATGGGATAGTATATTGCCTATTGAGCAATGTGATGAAAAAATTGTTTTAGTGTATTTTACTTTTAGAAGATATTTAATGCAAGATCAAAAGATAATAGAATATAAGATATTTAAAGAGTGGTATTGCTTATTAAATGATGATATTTTTATAAATTATATGAAAGAAAATAATATTAAAATTTATTTTGCATTGCATCACGAGATGGAAAAGATGAATGATAGTAAGTTTGATATTTTAAATCCTATTAGCCAGAGTAGATTAAGTGAAATTAAAAATAAAGCAAGTTTGTTAATAACAGATTATTCTAGTATGGCTTTTGATTTCATGGTAAAAGACAAACCTGTTTTGTTTTACAGAATAGATCAAGATGAATTATGTTTAGATGAAGAAAGTAGAGAAAATTCTAAATATGCCGAAGAATTAAATGATCAAATTTATAATATTTTTTATAATAAAAAAGATGTAATTAATAAATGTATGTATTATTTTAAAAATAATTTTATCTTAGAAGATGAATTTAAAGCACAAAATAAATGTTTTTTTGCTTGTAGGGAGAATTTTAGAGAAAATATTTATAATGCTATTAGCTCATTAGAAGAAAATAGTCCATTTGCAAATATTTTAACACCAATTAATACGGTTTTATCTATATCAACATCAAAAAATATTAGAAGTGTAGGTTTATCTAAAAGAGAAACACATGGAAGATGGAGTTTAGGTGATGAGGTATCTTTTTATTTTAATTTCACTGAATACAAAAGAATTATTATTGATTTTAAACTCCATGCTATTACAGATTTAGATACAGCTGTTTATTTGGATTCTAAAAAGATGCTTTCGTGTAATATTTTCAAGGTAGTTAATCAAAATAAAATTTCTATTGTTGTTAGCAGAAAAAAATTATTAAAACAAAATGGTTGTATCATGATAAAATTCATCATTCGTTTTCCTATTAGTCCAAAAATGTTAAAGTTAAATCAAGATTCAAGAATGTTAGGAATATTTTTTCATTCTATAGATATTCATGAGGTAAAAAAAGGTTAGAAATGTTTATTATATATGATTTTACTCGTTTAGATCAAAGACAGAATTTGCCTACACCTTCTGGTGTAGATAGGGTTGATTTATATTATATATTGTTTTTATTAAAAACCTATAGCAAGATTATTTTTGTTCGTGGTTATGGTGGCTACTTAAAAACATATCCAACACAAAGTGCTTTAGATGTACTAAGAAAGATAGCGAAAAATTGGGCAGAGATTGATAATATTTCTTATAATATTGATAAAAATGATTTTATTAATACAAAAATAGATGCAGAAAGAATTTTGAAAAATAATATACAATATACTTATTTTAATCTTACTCATAGTCTTTTAATAGGAAGATATACTATAGCTAAATTTGCCGTAAAAGATAATATTAAAATGATTTATTTTTGTCATGATATGACGCCAATTACACATCCAGAGTATCATGCAGAGGGAATGATTTCTTTTAAACAGCATAGTTGTGTGATGAAATTAATGCTTTGGAGTGCGGATTTAATTCTTACTACTTCTCAAGCAGTACAACAAGATGTTTTGAATTATTCAAAAGAAATAGGTGTCAATCCTCCAAAAGTTGTTGCGAAAGAAATAGGTGCTGAAGAAAATTTTCTTAAAGCAAGATGGAGTAAGCAAGATTCTCATAAACATTTTATTTATGTTGGGACTTTTGAGCCAAGAAAAAATCATATATTATTATTTTTAGCATGGAAAAAATTATATTCTATTTTACAAGAAAACACGCCCATGCTTTACATTATAGGAAGAAAAGGGTGGTTGATCGACTGGCTTGATAGATATTTTGAAGTTGAACCTAATGTTTCAAGATTTGTAAAAAGATTAGAAAATATTCAAGATTCACAATTAGAAAAATTAATGCTTGAATCATATGCTACATTAAATCCATCATATACTGAAGGTTGGGGTATGCCTGTAGCTGAATCTGTATCTATGGGTGTACCAACTATATGTTCTGATATACCAGCTTATCATGAGAGTTCTCAGGAATGTGCTATATTTTTATCTCCACTTAATGTAGATGTTTGGGTTGATACTATTTTAGATGTTCTAAGTGATAGGGTGATTTTTCCTGATTATGTTTATAAAATTCCTACTTGGAAAGAATATTTTGCTGAAATAGATGAGATTTTAAATAAGGATTTCTTTTTAAGAGATAAAAAACAATATATACAAGTTTTTTACAATAGTTTAGAAGATTTTCATTTTGCAGCACATAAAATACAACCTAATCAAAAAGTTAAAAAAAGCATTAAATATAAAATGAGATTAAAACTCTTAAGGTCAAAATTTTATTTTGTTAGGTTTTTTGGACAATTTTTTTTAACTTTAAAAATCAAAAAGAGGAGGGATAGTTAAAATATGCAAAGTATAATTGTAAAGGTATGTAAAATTCCTATTTTTAAAACAATAAGTGATGATAATTTGAAAAAATATTATTTATTGGGTGTTTTATTTTTAAGAATTCAAATTTTTAAGAAAAGCAAAAAATATTCTTTATTTGGTTTGCCAATTTTAAAATTATTTTATAGTGATAATATTTCAAAATTTTGCAATATAAATCAACAACAGCAAACAATGGAAAAGTTGATAGGGCAATTAAATAAAAATGATATAGTTAAAGAGAGTGATTTTGCTTTTTTAAAATCTAGAAAAACAAATAAAGAAAAGAGTGCCGTTTTTGGTGTTTTACCGCCAGAAAAAACGGGAATAGCTATTTTTAATCACAATGCCTTTGTTGATTGTGACTATTTTGATATGTTTTCCGATATTCGTGATTTGAGTGTAGCTAGAGGATTATCTAAAAATGTTTTTGATTTAAAAACCTTTATAAAATTTGATATAAATTATTTGTATAAAAAATTTATTTATATTTTGGGAAATTCTAGTCATAATAATCCATATTTAAATATGGCAAAAAATAGCATTGATAAGCAAAAATCTTGGCTTTATATTCATGAAGCTAATTTAAATAATTTATTATTTTCTCATTGCAATGGTAACTTTTTAACTATGAAACAGTATCTGATTGAGCATTATCCGGAATTTAATTCAGAACTTATTGAGCTTAAAAATTTTCAAGAATTTAAAATTTGGAATGAAGAATTAAAAATTTACAGTTTAAGAGTTATTGTTGGATTAACAAATATTTTCAATTTTATAGTAAATAACAGCTTATGTAAGAATTTGGTTTTAAAAGAATTAAAAGACTGTAAGGTTAACATTATCGAGGCTTTTTTACCATTACCTAAAATTGTAAATATCAGTCATTCTGGTCTTGATAAAAAAAATAGTCAATTTTATATTGGAGCTTTTGGTGTTCCTCATGAGTTAAAATTTTCTTTAGAAATAGTTCAGGCGATAGAGTATCTTAATGAATATAAGAATATGAGTATAAAGTTGTTGGTTGTTGGCTATGGGGCTAATGATTTTTTTAAAAAATATGATTTTAATAAATCTTATCTGGAAATTTATGAAAATGTTAGTGACACTCAATTTTATGATTTAATTAAAGAAGTTGATTTGGTGATTCAATTAAGAAAAAAACCTCATGGGGAGAGTTCTGGACCGATAGTAAGTGCACTAGTTTTAGATAAAAAGATAATTACAAGTAAAGATTTTTTAGATAAAAAAATAGAGGATAAAGTATTTGTGCTAGATAACCATGAGCTTGATTATAAAAAAATAGCAGAAAAGATACTTGAATGTATTCAAGTATCTAGCAATGTGGTTAATTATAGTGAGATTAAGAATTCATATACTTATAGTAATCTTGTTAAGTTATTAGATGAATTATGATTAATTACAAAAAAAAGCTACATTTAATAATTTTTAAAAAAGTATTTTCTTGTGATTTTTTAAAAAGGAAAGCTATTGTTTTTACAGATATGTTTTATGATGAAAATCATGAATTAATAGATAATTTTTTGTTATTTAAATATATGCATGATTTAGGTTATGATGTTTACTATGTGATCAATAAAAATCATATTAAATATAAAGAAGTAAAACAGAGTTATAAAAAAAATATCATAGGTTGTTTGCCAAATAGAACTTCTTGGAGATTGTTAAGTATTATAGCAAAGACAAAAATTTGGGTTGATTCGTGTCAGTTGTTGTTTTTATCAAAATTATATTCTCTTGTAGATAAGAGTAAAGTATGTTGTATTCAGGCTCAACATGGGATAAATTATTTTAAAGAAGGATATAGGTTTCATTTATCTGAATTTATTTATGATAAAGTGATTGTAAGTAATGATATAGAAAAATCAATTTATCGCAAAAATTATTCTTATTGTGAAGATAATTTCATTAAGGCTGGGTTGCCAAGATGGACATTGTTAGAAAACTATCAAGAAGAAAATTCAATTTTAATTTACTTTACGTATAGACAATATATTAGTCTAATAAAAGATAATTTTAAATCTTCTAGCTATTATAAAAAAATTATGGATTTTTTAAATAGTGAAAAATTAAATGAAATTTGTAGCAAGTATAAGACAAGAATTTATTTTGCCATGCATCATGAAATTGCAAGATTGTTTGGAGAAGATTGTTTTGAAACTGAAAATTCTTATATAATCTTTATAGGTGAGCAAGATATAGGAAAAATAAAAAATAAAGCTTCTATGCTGATTACAGATTTTTCATCCATGTGTTTTGATTTTATGTATATAAATAAACCTGTTATTTTTTATAATATAGCAAAAGATGATATTTTAATGCAAAAAATTCAAGAAGAAAGAGATATTTATAATCGTTTGGAGGAAAAATATAAATTATTAAATCATGTCTATATTTTAGAAGATAAAGTTTTGGAGCAAATAGAGTATTATTTAGATAAAAAGTTTTCATTAAGAACAGATGAAGAGAAAAAAAATAAAGAATTTTTTTATTCTTGTAATGTTATGGAAGAAAGTGTAAAAGGTATATTAGAAGAAAAAAGAGAAACAAATATTTTTTTCAATAATTTGCATAATCCTTTGAAAAAAAACTATTTTTATACTTTTTTTGAAGATAAAGATTTTAAATTTTATGGATTTTATGCCGATGAGAATCAAAAAGGAAGGTGGACTGCGGCTAAAGATTCAGTTATATCTTTTACGATTCCGTATAGCGATAAAAGCATTTTTTTAAATATATCATGTAAAGCTTTTTTGTGCAAAAAAAGACCACAAGTTAAAATAGAGTTATTTCTTAATGATTGTCAATTAATAGAAAGAAAACTTTGTTTGACTTCTAATAAGATAAACCAATATTTTACAATTGATAAGCAACTATATGGAAAAACAGTTTTTCTTAAATTTAAAGTAGAAAATACGGCTCAACCTATATTTTATAGTAAGTCTTTTGATACAAGACCATTGGGCGTGTTTTTAGAAGGTTTATGTTTATATGAATTATAATAAGGATGGATATGAAAAAAAATGATAAAATTTATATAGCTGGCCATAGGGGGTTGGTTGGTTCTGCTATTTTGAGAAAATTAAAAGATAATGGCTATGAGAATTTAATTTATAAAACGCATTCTGAATTGGATTTAACTGATCAAAGTACTGTAAAGTTTTTTTTTGAGAAAGAAAAACCAGATTTTGTTTTTTTGTGTGCAGCGAAACTTGGCGGTATGGATGCGCATAGAAAATTTAGAGCCGAATTTATTTATGATAATTTACAAATTCAAAATAACGTAATCCATCAATCGTATATAAATAATGTAAAAAAACTTTTATTTATCAGCAGTACAAGTGTCTATCCAGAGCATGCTTCACTGCCTATAAAAGAAGAATGTTTATTAAGTGGTAAATTACAATATCTGCATGAACCTTATGCTATAGCTAAAATAGCTGGTATGAAGATGTGTGAAGCATATTCTGATAGATATGGTGTAAATTTTATTTCAGTATGTCCTACAACTTTATATGGACCAAATGATAATTTTGATATTGAAAGTGCTAATGTTGTTTCAGCTTTAATGAGAAAAATATATTTGGCTAAGTTATTGAAAGAGAAGCGGTATGATCTAGTTTTAAAAGATTTAGAAATTGATGATATTGATAAAGCCAAAAACTATTTAGATATTTTAGGTGTGAAAGAAAATTCCATAGAAATTTGGGGAAGCGGTAACCCAAAGAGAGAATTTTTATATAGTGATGATTTGGCTAACGCTTGTATTCATATAATGCAAAATATTAATATTGAACATATAAATAAAATAGATAGAGATAATCCGCATATTAATATTGGTCCTGAAAAAAATTATTCGATTAAAGAACTAGCGTATTTATTAAAAACAGTTATTCAATTTGAAGGTGAATTTAGATATAATTTAAGTAAGCCCGATGGCACATATGAAAAATTAACTTGTTGTGATAAAATAAAGCAAATGAATTGGCAAGCTTATACAAAATTAGAAGATGGGATAAGATCAACATTTCATTGGTATAAAAGTAACAAAGGATTGATATGAAAAAAACAGCGTTAATTACAGGATTTACAGGGCAAGTTGGTTCTCAAATGGCAGATTTTTTGCTTGCAAATACGGATTATGAAGTTATAGGAATGATGCGTTGGCAAGAGCCTATGGACAATATCTATCATTTAAGTGATAGGATTAATAAAAAAGATAGAATAAGCATTTTTTATGCAGATTTAAATGATTACTCTAGTCTTCAAAAACTTTTTGAGAGTCAAAGACCTGATGTGATTTTTCACCTAGCAGCTCAGTCTTATCCAAAAACTTCTTTTGATATACCGATTGAAACTTTACAGACTAATATAATAGGTACGGCAAATATCCTAGAAAATATTAGAATTTTAAAGGCGAAAGATGGTTATGACCCTGTAGTGCATGTATGTTCTTCCAGTGAAGTTTATGGTAGAGCAAAGGTAGGTATTAAGTTAAACGAAGATACAACTTTTCACGGTGCAAGTCCTTATAGTATAAGCAAAATCGGCACCGATTATTTAGGAAGATTTTATGGCGAAGCTTATAACATTCGCACTTTTGTTACAAGAATGGGAACACATAGTGGCCCAAGACGTTCTGATGTGTTTTTTGAAAGCACGGTTGCAAAGCAAATTGCTTTGATTGAAGCGGGTTATCAAGAGCCTGTTATCAAGGTTGGAAATCTCTCAAGCGTAAGAACCTTTCAAGATGCCAGAGATGCTATAAGGGCTTATTATCTACTTTCATTAGAAAGCCAAAAAGGAAAAGTTCCTTGTGGGGAAGCTTTTAATATAGCAGGAGAAGAGGCTTTTAAACTCCCAGAGGTTATAGAAATTCTTTTATCTTTTTCTACAAGAAAGGATATAAAAATAGAGCAAGATGAAGAAAGATTGCGTCCTATTGATGCGGATTATCAAATGTTTGATAACACAAAAATCAAAAGTTTTATTAACTGGAAGCCAGAAATTGCAGCTAGAAAAATGTTTGAAGATTTGTTAAATCATTGGAGAGATGAGATAAAAAAAGGAAGGATTCCGTTAAATAGATGAAAACCATACGCACACAAACTCCTCTTCGCCTTGGTTTAGCAGGTGGAGGGACTGATATAAATTTATATTGTGATAAATACACAGGTTATGTTTTAAATGCGACTATATCTTTATACATACATTGTACTTTGATCGAAAGAGAAGATGGAAAAATCATTTTTGATTCGCCTGATACAAATTCTTACTCTGAGTACGAAAGCAAAGAATTCTTAGAAAATGATGGAAAATTAGATATTTTTAAAAGCATTTACAATCGCATTGTAAAAGATTTTACAAAAAAACCTTTGAGTTTTTCTTTGCATACTTATTCGGATGTACCAAGTGGTAGTGGCTTGGGCGGAAGCTCAACCTTAGTTGTAGGTGTTATAAAAGCTTTTTCAGAATGGCTTAATTTACCTTTAGGGGAATATGAAATCGCTAAGCTTGCTTATGAGATAGAAAGAGAAGATTTAGGCATAGTAGGCGGAGCACAAGATCAATACGCTGCAACTTTTGGCGGCTTTAATTTTATGGAATTTTATAACAATAAAAGAGTCATTGTTAATCCTTTGCGTATAAAAAACTGGATTGCAAGTGAGCTTGAAGCTAGAATTGTGCTTTATTTTACAAATATCACAAGAGAAGCAAAAGATATAGAAGAACATAAAAAAGGAAAACTTGGAGATGAAAAATCTCTCGAAGCTATGCACGCCATAAAGCAAGATGCAATAAAGATGAAAGAAGCTTTGTTTAAGGCGGATTTTGATACTTTGGCGAAAATTTTAGGAAAATCTTGGCAGTCAAAAAAAATCATTTCTGAAATTGTTAGTAATGATGAGCTTGAAAGAATTTATAAACTAGCTATAGATAATGGAGCTTATAGTGGCAAAACCAGTGGAGCAGGAGCAGGTGGGTTTATGTTTTTCTTTGTGGATCCTACAAAAAAATACAACTTAATCAAAGCTTTAAGCAAAGAGCAAGGTTATGTGCAGGATTTTTCATTTACAAAAGAAGGGGTTAAATCATGGAGAATTTAAATTCATATATAAAAGAACATTTTCAAGAATCGATTTTGGTAAAAGAGCAAATTTTAAAAGATGAGAATTTAATAACTCTTATTAAAAATACTTCATTAGAAGTCATAAAAGCTTATAAAAATGGTAACAAAACTTTATTAGCAGGAAATGGTGGCAGTGCTGCAGATGCACAGCATATCGCAGGGGAATTTGTAAGTAGATTTTATTTTGATAGACCAGGGATCGCAAGTATTGCACTTTCAACGGACACGAGTATATTAACTGCTATCAGCAATGATTATGGTTATGAAAATTTGTTTGCAAGACAAGTGCAAGCTCAAGGAGTTAAGGGAGATGTTTTTATAGGAATTTCTACAAGTGGAAATAGTAAAAATATTTTAAAGGCTTTAGAGCTTTGCAAACAAAAAGAAATCATAAGCATAGGCTTAAGCGGAGCTAGTGGCGGGGCTATGAATGAGCTTTGTGATTATTGTATAAAAGTACCTTCAACTTGCACGCCAAGAATTCAAGAAGCACATATTTTAATAGGACATATTATTTGTGCTATCGTTGAAGAAGAGCTTTTTGGTAAAGGTTTTTCTTGCAAGCAATAATACTTTGCGGTGGCTTAGGAACAAGGCTTAAAAGCGTTATAAAAGACATTCCTAAGCCTATGGCACCCATAAATAATAAGCCTTTTTTAGAATTTATTTTTGAGTATCTTAAAAAGCAAGGCATAAAAGAAGTTATCTTAGCAGTATCATACAAGTATGAGGTGATACAAGAATATTTTAAAGATGAGTTTTTAGGTATAAAAATAAAATACAGTATAGAAAAAGAACCTCTAGGAACAGGCGGAGCCATAAAAGAGGCTTTGAAATTTATAAAAAATGAAGCTTATGTTTTAAATGGTGATACGATTTTTGATATTGATTTAAAAAAGCTTATTTTAAATAATAGTAAAATCTGTCTTGCTTTAAAACAAATGAATGATTTTGATAGATATGGTACAGTAGAGCTTGATAGTAAAAATTATATTAAGCTTTTTAAAGAAAAAGAATTTAAAAAGCAAGGGTTGATAAATGGCGGAATTTACTTTTTAAATAAAGATATCTTTAATGATTTTACTTTACAAGAAAAATTTTCTTTTGAAGAATTTTTACAAGAAAATTATGAAAAACTAAAAGCTAAAGCTCATATTTTTGATAATTATTTTATAGATATTGGCGTACCTGGGGATTATGGGAGATTTATGAATGATATTTTTACATCGTCAAAATAATTTAGACTTATCTATTGAAGGTTATGGTATAGAAATTGATTTAAGGTATAATCAAAAATTAGTATTAAACCATGATATGTTGAAACAAAATTTCTTATACCCTTATCTCGAAGAAAAAATTCAATTGATGAAAAATATTCCTATTATTTGTAATGTAAAGGAATCGGGATTAGAAGAAAAAACGATAGAGTTACTCGGTAATAATTTTGAGTATTATTTTTTAGATTCTCAAATTCCAGATATTTTAAGGTTATCAAAAAATGGACATCAAGGTAAATTTATTATTAGAATTTCAGATGTTGAATTTTATAATAAAAGACTTATGGAAATTAGTAAACCTAAGTATGTTTGGATAGATTATTCACGGTTTTTTAATTTCGATCTTAAAGATTATCAAGAATTTATTTATAATGTCAAGCCAAAATTAGAACAAGTTGAACCTATATTGGTTTCTCCTGAGTTATATGATCTATCATATATAGAACTTATAAAACCTATTCAAAGTATTCTGCCAAAAGGATTTTCTGTGTGTACCAAAAAACCTGAGCTATGGAGTATGTATGTTTAATTTAAGAAAAATAGCTGAAAAATATAAACTTATTATGGTTGATATTGATAATACTTTGTTTAATTATACATTTGCACATAAAAATGCTTTAGAAATTGTAATGAAGCAATATAATTTCACACTAGAGGATTACAATCTAGCAAAAAAGATGATTGCAAAAAGAGGATTATCTGCAAATCATCATAAAAAGGAATTGTATTTTAAAATTATTTGTGAAAATAAAAATATTCATTTTTCAAAAGCTAGTGAAATGTTTGAGTTGTACATTTCTATTTTTACAAGAAATTTAAAAGTAGATAAAACAATGTTTGAATTTTTGTATTTTAGTAAGAGTCTTAATAAAAAAGTAATAGCTATAACAAATTTTTATTTTATTGAGCAAACTCATAAGCTAAATTGTGCAAATTTGACAAATATGATTGATTATTTAGTGTGTTCTGAAGAATTTGAGCTTGAAAAACCAAATAAAGCACTTGTTAATAGAGCTTTAGAGCTTTATGGAGAGCTTGTTGATGAAGAAGAAATTGTAATGATTGGAGATTCTATCGCTGATGATTTTCTAGGAGGAGGGTATAGGATAAATTACTATCCATATAATTGTTCAAAGCTGTTGATCTCAATTTCTGGAAAAAGTGGAAGTGGAAAGACTACTTTGAGTAATGCTATTGATGAGATATATAAAAGTTTTATTATTAGTACAGATGGCTATCATAAATATGAAAGACACTCTAAGATGTGGGAGAGGGTGACGCACTACAACCCAAAAGCAAATAATCTTATTCAGTTAGCTATGGATATAAAACATATTTATCAAGACATAGGAAATAAGCTGTATATACCAATATATGATCATAAAAATGGAGTGATTGTTAAATCTGATGAGATTGAGATTAAAGATTTAGACATTGTAATTATAGAGGGTTTGCATACTTTATATCAAGAAGTTATAGGAGATTTTGTAAAAATTAAAATATATATTGACTCAGATGAAGCAGATAGGCAGAAGATAAATAGAGATAGTAAAGAAAGAAATTATAGTCATTCAAAGATTATAGATACTATACAAAAACGAGAGGAAGATTATAAAAAATATCTTGAAAAACAAAAAGATAATGCAAATTTTTTGATTTTAGTTAGAGATGGTATTTTTAAAATATATTTAAAGGATATATTGTTAAATAATTACTTGCAAAAAGAATATACTGGTAGATATGAAGATTTGATTCAAACTGTAAAAAATATTTTCAGTTTGATTTTGCAAAATAGATGGGTAAAGAAAAATGATATACAATAAAGAAAAACTTGATGAGTGTATTAAAGATTACCAAGAATTGTGTAAAATTTTTGGTAATATCTTGGATGCACCATCAAAAGGTGGAAATATTTCTATAAAGAATGATGAATATTTTATAATTAAGGCTTCAGGCGAGGATTTAAAAAAAGAGCATAAAATCTCTGTTTTTAAAAATAATATCAATTCTTTTTCTTATTGTAAAGGTTATTCTGAGGATATTGCAAAGCCATCTATGGAGATTAAAATGCATATGGTGTTTAAAAATAAATATGTAGCACATTATCATCCTGTTTATATTTTACCTTATTTGTGTGCTAAGGAATATAAATTTGTAAATTACAAAACAATTGATTTTGCTTTACCTGGAAATGATTTATATGAAGCATTAAGTAAAAGTTATTCTTATCAAGAAAAGGGTATAGTGTTGCTGCGAAATCATGGTGTCATTGTTTATGCAGAGCAAATTCAAGATATAATAGAATTATATAATCAATTAAAAAGTGATTTTTTTGAACAAAATGATTTTGTGTATACTCCGGATGATGCAGTTGATAAGATCAATGGGGAATTGTGGTTATTTAGAAATGCGATGGAAAATATTGCTTTAAAGAAACAAATTAGTTTAATCCCATTAAAAGTAGATGAAATTGATAAATTATTAAATTTACCTGATGAGCAATATAGAAAAAAAATTATAGAAAGTGAGAGTTAGAATGAATATTATTATACCTGCAACTGGAATAGGTAAGAGATTTAAGGAAGCTGGATATAAAGATTTAAAACCTTTTATTAAGGTTATAGAAGATAAAGTTATTTTGGATTATGTGGTTGAATGCTTTGATGTTCGCAATGATGTTTATTATTTTATTGCTCAAGAATGTGAAAAAAATAAATTTGAAGATTTTATTTTATCTAGGAAAATTCATGCAAAAGTTATTGTTTATAAAGGAGGAAAACTAGGACCTGCTGGAAGTTTATATGGCGTAGCGTCACAGTTACAAGATATACTTGATGAAGAAGTTATTATTAGTTATTGTGATTTTGGACAAGAATGGAATTATAAGGATTTTCTGCAATTTACACAAGAAAATCTAGATGTTCAAGCTATAATTCCTTGTTATACTGGTTACCATCCTCATTTATTACCTTTAGAAAATGTGTATGCAGCATGTAAGATGTATGATAATACTTATAAAGCATATAAAGTTATAGAAAAATATAATTCTAAGAATAAATTTGAAGAATATTATTCTTCTGGTATTTATTATTTTAGAACCTTAAAGTTGGCTATTGAGGCAATAAAAAAACAAATAAAAGCAAGAGATATGGTTTTTGGAGAATATTATATATCTATGACCAATAATTATTTAGAAAATGTTTTATGTTATCCTTTTATAGAGAAGTTTTATCAATTTGGCACCCCGAAAGATTTTGAATATGCAAAAAAGAAATTAAATTCACAAGATGTTAATAACGAAAAGATAAAAATACAAAATACTATTATATTATCTGCTGGTAGAGGAGAGAGGTTTTTAAATCTTAATTTTAATCAACCAAAACCATTTTTGCCTCTTGGTAAAACAAGTATTATAGAGAATATAATTGATACCTTAAAAGATGTTGAGACGAAAATTATTTGCGTTGGTGCACAAGATCATAAAAAATATTGGGAAAGTATAAAACAAGAAGTAAGGTTTGTGAAACCGAATAAAATTGGTGCGGCATATTCTTATAAAGAATCTTGTGGAAATTTATCAGGTGATGTTTTAATTCTCCCTTGTGATTTGATTGCCAAGCATATTACTAAGGAATTTATAAGATTGCAAAAAGAATATGAAGTTATTGTATTTGTTACACATGCTTCTAAATATAATGTCAATAATTCGCATTATTTTACTTGGGTAGATGGGGAAAATAATAAAATAGATAATATTTTTGTTAAAAATAGACCTAATGATGCAAATTTAGTAATGATAGGAAGTTTTTATTTTAAGGCAAATTCCTTGTTGTTAGAATATATAGATAAAATATTTCAAGAGGATATTAAAACTAATGGAGAATTTTATATAGATAATGTATTTGAGTTGTTAATTAAAAAACATAAGATAGGTTATATGATTGTTGATAATTATTTTTCTTATGGAACTCCCGAGGAGTATTTGGAAAATCAATATTGGTTTAAGGTTAAATCGTGATGCAGACAATTAAATCTAAGTTGCAATTATCTTTGCAGAATTGGGATTTTAATACTTTGGAAAATTATTATGAGCTATTAGTAAAGAATAATAAAAATCATATGGATTATATTGTTTATTTGTATGAAACTGGACAAATTAAAAAAATAAAAAAAATACTTAATTCTTGTCAAAATGAGCCAAATTGGTGGGTGAGTGATAAAATTAATATCTCTTATGAAAATCTTGTGAGTATAATAAATAGCAAAGAGATGGTTAATTTGTCTGATGTTTCTATTGGTTGTTTTGCATGTTTACAATTAAATAGTTCTATATATAACGGGATTGTAGATATTGAATTATTATGTAAAAATTTTCTTTATGAATATAGCAATAAAATGAGTAGACTATCGAAAAAATATTATATTTCGAAAATTATAGATTTGGCTTTATCGGGAGAAAAAATAAGCAAAAATGAAATTTTTAATAATGAAAATCAAATAAAAGATTATTTATTCTTTGCAAATTTATCAACTGTATTACTAAATGATTTTAATCAAGATTATGGTAGTAGGATTTATTATAAAAAATGTAATTATATTTTAAAATCTTTTTTATTTAAAAATAAAAAAATACATACACCTAATAGGATTGCTCTTTGTATTTCTGGAGCAGCTAGGGGTAATTGGTTGGAGGGTTTAAAAGACGTCATAAAAACCTTCTCTCAATCATTTAAAGTTGATTGTTTTTTATTTACATGGAAAGAGGCAATAGAATGGCCTGCATTGTGTGGAGGTGGATACTGGGTTAAAAGATTATTAGATCCAGCTTTTGATAAAATAGCAGATGAGGAAATTAAAAAAGATATTTTATTTAAAAAATTTTTTCCAAATGTTTATTCTATTTTAAATAAGGAGTTTTATTCGCAAGATGAAGTTTCGGCTATACAGTTAGATGGTATAAGTGAAATTAAATCTTATGTTATAGAGAGACAAAAAGATTTTGAAGATAGATACGGGAAAGTTGTAAACAATTCTAAATTAAATTATGGTATTTTTAGAGCTTTTGAATTAATGGAAGAATATGAAAAGCAAAATAATTTTAAGTATGATTTTGTTATTAGGCTTAGACCCGATGCTAAATATATTACAAATTTAGATTTAAAAAGATTAAATGAGGTAAACAATGGCGAGTTAGCTTTAAAAATTTTTCCTTATCAAAGTGGCACTCCAAAAGATTTTGCCGTATATGGCAGAAGAAATACAATGGAAGTTTACTCTAAAATATGGTATTATGCCTTTTTTAACAAAGATTTTGATTTTTTTGAACAAATTCCTAAAGTACTACATAATCATCATGTTGCAAGAAATTGGATTTTGCTTAATAATTTTGAAATTGTTCAGACCTATATAGAGGAAAAGTTAACGGGAGAGTCTTTAGTCTCTAATGGCTACATTATGCCTAATATATCAAGAGAAATATATTTGGATTTACTAAAACTTCAAGGTAAAGTTGATAACAAGAAGCTTAATAGATTTGAATATTTTTTTCAAGAGATTATGAAAAAGTATGGAAAAATTGAAAATAATGTTTATTTGAGTGCTTTGCAAAGGGTTAGAAATCATCTTTGTTATAAATTTGGAGTTGCATTAATAGAAAATTCAAAAAGCATATTAGGATATATAAGAATGCCTTATGTATTATCTCATATAAAAGATAAACATAAACAAGAACAAAAAGCCTATGAAGAAAAAATAAAAGAAAATCCAAATTTAGCTTTGCCTCCTTTAGAAACATATCCAGATTATAATGAAGCTTTAAAAGAAAAAGAATGTTTTACTTATAAACTAGGACAAGAATTTATAAAAGCAAGTCAGAATTGGTATGGGGGGGGGTATATCAAGTTGCTATTTGAAATTAGGAGGTTAAAGAAGGAATATTATGATAAAGGAAAAGGAAAAGGAAATCTTTAGTATAATTGAAAGAAATTTGCAATTATGGAATTTTGATTTAGTTGAAAGTATTTATTATACGAATTACAAGCTATCTGTAAATATAGAAACAAAATTTTATAATTTTTTATATTTAACTGGTAATATAGGTAAATATATACTAGAGGAAGAAAGATTAAATGATGAAATATTATATACAAGAAAAATATTACTTAATGGCAATATAAACTATCAAAACATAAAAGATAATTTATATGAGAGGGTGTCTAAGGATATACTTTCTTGTTATTTATTAAATAAAAATTTTTATTTTTGCGATACAAATGATAGTATAGACAATTTATTGGATTTATATAAAAATTATATCCATGGTTCTAGTAATATTATTACGAGAAATTATTTTATTGCTACTTTAATACGTTTTTGTGTTATTTTAGGCAAGCAGGAATTGTTTTATATTAAAGAAGGTTTTGATCTAAGATATTATTTATTGCAAAAGATGTATGATATTAATACCAGTGGTTCTAAAATATATCATAGTTTATTTATTGATGAACTACAAGATCAATTAAAAAATGGAAATATAAAAAGTGAGGTAAAATTTGCAATTTGTATGTATGGTATGTTGCGTGGTGATTGGAAGGGAACGTTAGAAAAAAATATAAAGATTGCCAAAGAGCAATTAAATGCTGATATTTTTTTATTTACTTGGAGTAAGAAACAGGATTGGCAAAATATAACAACTGGTGGAGATTGTTGGGTAGATAGGAAATTGGCGAAAGATTTTTTTCAAGAAAGTCCAAAAGAAATTTTAAAAACTAGTGATTTAAAAAAAAATATGCCCAATGTTTTTTCTAGACTCAATCATGATATTTTTTCTAAATATAATTATAGCGAGTTAAAAAATCTTATTGAGTATTATGAAAATTTTCGTGGTTTATTGGTTGAAGATCAGCAAAAGGTACAGCAAGATGAAAGCTTAAGTTCTAATATTGAATTCATGTATTATGCTATTTATAAGTCTTTTAAAATTCTAGAAAAGTATGAAGAGTCAAATAATATTAAGTATGATTATATTATCCATATGAGAGTTGATTCTGAAATATTGATAGAAGGTTGTTTAAAAAATGAAATTATAAAACTACGATCGAATAATATTTATGATTTAAAAACTTTGGCAGGTAATGGAGTTGGAAACGTTGTCGGTAGTAGAAATGTAATTAATATATATTCTTCTTTATATGTACATAGAAAATTTTATAAAAATTTAATGATTGCAAATACAAAAGATCCACATGAGATGTTTTTTAAATGGTTATCTTTTAATGGTATTTACTCTATTAAGCCAAACTTTAAGATAGAGCATAGATATACAAAAGCGCAAAATGGATACATTATGCCAGATATATCAAAAGAGTTATATTTAGATTTATTAAATCTCCGAGATAAATTTGATACTAAAAAACTTGATAAGTTTATATATTTTTTTCAAAAAGTTACAAAAAAATATTGTAAAGAAAAATTAACTGATAGTGTATATTTTAGTGCCAAATCAAGGATAAAAAATCATTTGGCTTATCAATTTGGTTTGACGATGATTCAATATTCAAGAAATATTTTAGGATATGTTAAGATGCCATTTATATTATTTGAGACTTTTAGGCAATATCAAAACAAAAAAAAAGAATATTATGAAAGAATTTCTGAGAATCCTAAGTTCATATTGCCTAAAATAAAAGAGTATGCAGATTATCAGGAAGCGATAAAATTAAAAGAAAGTATTACATATAGACTAGGGCAGGCTCTTATACAAGCCAACAAAAATTGGTATGGGGGGGGGTATATCAAGTTGCTATTTGAAATTAGGAGGTTAAAGAAGGAATATTATGATAAAAGAACGATTTCTTAGCTCGTTTAAAATTTCAAGGGAGTATTCTTATTTATATATATTTTGTTATAAATTTTTTAGTAGAATAAAAGACTCAGATGTTTTTGTGGGATGGGGACGAAAAAAATCGGGTTTAAAAGCTATGAATTTAGCTAAAAAACATAAGGCTAGATTCATACTCTTAGAAGATGGATTTATTCGCTCATTAAACTTAGGGGTTGAAAATAGCCCAAGTTTTTCTATAGTTAAAGATGATATAGGTATTTATTACGATGCAACAGTGCCTTCAAAGCTTGAAAATCTTTTAAATACTTATGAATTTAAAGACAAAGAAACCAAACAAGCTAAAAAAGCTATAGAGCTTATCAAAAAATATAAAATTAGCAAGTATAATAACAATCTTGATATTCCAGATGATTATTTTCAAAAAGATGAAAAAAGGGTTTTAATCATCACTCAAACGGCCAATGATGCCTCGCTTGAATTTGGACTTGCTAAAGGTTTTAAAACCGTCGATATGATAAAAGATGCCATAAAAGAAAATCCTAAATCTAAAATTTATATAAAAATCCATCCCGATGTTTTAAGCGGTAAAAAACAAAGTGATTTAGATATAAATTCCTTGCCTAAAGAATGTATTTTAATCACTGAAAATTTTAATCCCGTAGTCTTGCTTGAGTTTTTTGATAAGGTTTATACCAAAACTTCTGGTATGGGTTTTGAAGCTTTGATGCAAGAATGTGAGTGTATTTGTTATGGTATGCCTTTTTATGCAGGTTGGGGTCTAACAAAAGATAAATTAGAGTGTAAAAGAAGGATGCAAAAAAGAAGTTTAGAAGAAGTTTTCTATGCTGCTTATATACTTTATGCTGAGTATTTTAATCCTTATTTAAATCAAAAAAGTAATATTTTTGATACTATTCAAACTTTAGCAAAATATAAAGATATAGAAAAGGCAAATTCTAATAGACTTTTTTTCTTTGGATTTTCAAAATGGAAAAGGAAATTTGTAAAACCTTTTTTTATAGCTAAAAACAATGAAATCATATTTCTAGATTTCTTAGATTGCTTAAAGAATATACAATTAAAAGAAAATGATAAATTTTTCATTTGGGGTAAAAGGATAGATTATAACGCTCTTAAAACTACTCTTATAAAAAAAGCGCAAGATGAGAATTTGCTCCATTTTACTCCCAAAATTTCTTTAGTTGAAGATGGATTTATTCGCTCAATCTCTTTAGGTTCTGATCTTACGCGCCCTTTTTCTTTAATTGTTGATGATAAAGGACTTTACATAGATCCAAATAAAGCAAGTAAATTAGAAGAGCTTTTGCAAAACGAAATTTTTGATGAAAATATGCTAAATAGGGCAAAAAATATTATAAAAATCTTACTTGAGAACCGCTTTTCAAAATACAATGGCTTAAAGCATGAAGACTTAAAAATCAATGCCAAAATAGGACAAAAGATTATTTTAATCCCTGCTCAAGTTGAAGATGATGCTTCGATGATTTTAGGGGGTTTTGGTTTATCTACTCTTGATTTGCTTAAGGAGGTGCGTTCTAAAAATCAAGATGCTTATATCATCTTTAAGCCTCATCCTGATGTGTTAAGTGGCAACCGTGTGGGTTTAAAAGATGAAACACTCATTTTGGAATTTTGTGATGAGATTGTAAAAGATTGCAGTATCGATAGTGCTATAAAAATTGCTGATGAAATTCACACTATTACTTCTACAAGTGGTTTTGATGCTCTTTTAAGAGCTAAAAAAGTTTTTACTTATGGCATGCCTTTTTATGCAGGCTGGGGTTTAACAAAAGATAAACATAAATGCGAAAGAAGAACAAGAAAACTAAGCCTAGAAGAGCTTGTGGCAGGTGCTTTGATAGCATATCCAAGATATATAAATCCTAAAACAAAAACTTTATGTGAAATTGAAGTTTGTTTAGATATAATGCTAAATTTACAAAAAGCTTATTTTTCAAAAAAATATATAAAATTGGCAATAGATTTTAAAACTTTTATGCTTAGAAAAATAAGAAGATTTTATGAATTTTTAGCAAAGAAATGAGATTTAGCACTAAAATTAAAAAAGAATTTAGCGGTAAAAATGTTTTACTCTTGCAAGGGCCTGTGGGAAATTTTTTTCATCATCTTGCAATAAAAATGAAAAAAAAACAAACCAAAGTTTTTAAACTCAATTTTAACGGTGGAGATTTTTTTTTCTATCCTAGTGGAACGAGGTGTAAGTGCGATGAAAAAGATCTTGAAAATTTCTATAGAGATTTTTTTCAAAGCAAAAAAATCGATGCTATTTTAATGTATAATGATTGTCGTATTATCCATGCTAAGGCTATTAAAGTGGCTAAAGAATTAGGAATTGAAATATGGATTTTTGAAGAAGGATATTTAAGGCCTTATTGTATTACTTTGGAAAAAGATGGGGTGAATGCAAATTCTTCTTTACCGCGTGATAAAAATTTTTATCTTTCTCAAAATATTTTTACCAAAGAAAGCATAAAAGAAATTCCAGGTGGATTTAAATTTATGGCTTTTGATGCTTTTTTGTATTGGTTGTTTGCTTTTATTTTAGCTCCATTTTTTAACAACAAACTTCATCATCGCACTTTATATCCTTTTGAATTTTTATTTTGGTTTAGATCATTGTATAGAAAGTATCTTTATAAGATTACAGAAAAAAAACTAAATGAAAAGATTTATAATTTAGAAAAAAAGTACTTTTTGGCGATTTTACAAGTTTATAGCGATACGCAAATTAAATATCATTACAAAAAAAGCATAGAGCACTTTATAGAGGAAACCATACTTTCTTTTGCAAATCATGCAAGAGCTAAATCTTATCTAGTTTTTAAACACCATCCCATGGATAGGGGTTATAAGAATTATTCTAAACTCATAAATGATTTAAGTCAAAAATATCATGTAGAGGGAAGGGTTTTATATGTTCATGATACCCACTTGCCAGTTCTTTTAAGAAAGGCTTTAGGTTGTATTACTATAAATTCAACAGTAGGCCTTAGTGCTATTTTAGAAGGCTGTCCGACTAAGGTTTGTGGCAATGCTTTTTATGATTTTGAAGGCTTATCTTATCCAAAAAAACTTCAATTTTTTTGGCGTGAAGCTCATGCTTATAAACCCAATCCTGTTTTGGTATGTAATTTTAAGAAATATCTTTTACAAACTAACCAATTCAACGGCAATTTTTATAAAAATTTCTTTTTAGACAAATAAGACTAAAAAGCTTTGATTAAGAGAGCTTTTAAAGCAAAGTTGTTATAATTAAAAGCAAAAAGAAATTATTGTATGGATAGGGAAGTATTTTATATAGCAGGATATGATCCTAAAAGTTATAGATTTTATTATGATTTATTTAAAAAAAACCTAAAAGATTATTCTCATGCTTTTAACATTAAAGTTGATTTAAGTAAAATTGAAAAAAATGAGCAATTTCCTTTTTTTCAAATTTCTTGCGAAGGGGTACAAACTAAATATCATTTTTTAACATGGAATGATATTGTTAAGAAAAATTGGTCAGAAAATTATAAAGATGCTTTGGCAGATTGTTATAGTTTTTTTAGAATTTATACTATCACAGGGCTTTTTATCAAATTTGGCAAAGAGTCGATTTATCAACTTATCACAGGTTATTATCCTTTTTTTTATGTGTTATTTTCTTTACTATTTTCTTTGATTTTGGCTTTTGGAAGTTTTGCTTTTTTGCAAAATTATATGCATTTTTCTTTAGCTATCATCATAGGATGTTTTTTAGGATTTTTACTAAATCATTTTTTATTTAAATTAGGTAAGAAATTAGCTGTATTTTGGATAGCAAGAATTTGTGCTTTTTGTGCTACTTGGCAAGATAAAAAAACAGGCACTATGCAAGAAAGAATCAAGCTTTTTGCAAATACCATAGTAGATAAGCTAAAACAAAATGAAAATAAACAAGATTATGAACTTGTTTTAGTAGCACATAGTGTTGGAACTATAGTTTGTATAGAAGTTTTGGAGTGTATTTTAAGACAAAATTTAGCTTTATCTTTACTTCATAAGTTAAAAATTCTTACTCTAGGAGAATGCATTCCTTTAGTGAGTTATCAAAAAAAAGCGGATGAATTTAGAAAGAAGCTTGAATTTGTTTCAAGGTTTGATTTAAAATGGTATGATTACACATCGATTATTGATGGAGCATGTTTTCCTCAAGTGGATTTTTTCCGCACGAGTGGTGTAAATGCTAAATTTACACCCCCATTTTTAAGTGCTAAATTTCACACTTTATATGAAAAACATGAGTATAAAAAAATAAAAAGAGATAAAAACAAAGCGCACTTTTTATATCTTTATAGTATTAGTGTTAAAGGTGATTATGATTTTTTTTCTTTCATCATAATGCCTAAATTTTTAGAAGAAAAGGTAAAAATATGAGTGAATGTCCCTTTTTTCCAAAACCTTATAAAAATAAGGCTTCTACACTTTTAACTTTTTTGTTAAAACGTAGATCTTGGCTTGATGGGCTTTATGAGCGTAGTTATAAAATGCAAACAGGCTATGTGAAGATGCCAAATTTTGATCTTTATGTTATAAATGACACTAAAGAAGTTAAAAGAATGATGGTTGATGAGGTTAGAGAATTTCCTAAAAGTGCATTTTTACATGAGCTCTTAAGTCCGCTTTTAGGAGAGAGTATTTTTACTACAAATGGTGAAGTTTGGAAAAAGCAAAGAGAGCTTTTGCGTCCAAGTTTTGAAATGACTCGTATCAATAAAGTGTTTAATCTTATGAGTGAAGCCGTAGCTGATATGATGGATCGTTTTAGCAAGTATCCAAATCATGCTGTTATCGAAGTAGATGAAGCTATGACTTTTATTACCGCTGATGTGATTTTTCGCACCATTATGTCTTCAAAACTCGATGAGGAAAAAGGTAAAAAAATCTTAAATGCCTTTGTTACTTTTCAAGAGCAAAGCGTGCATACAGCCATGCGTCGTATGTTTCGTTTTCCAAAATGGCTTTCTTATGTGTTAGGAGATTGTAAGCGTGCTAAGGCCGGAGATGTGATCAGACAGGTTTTAAGTGATATCATAAAACCAAGATATGATATGGCAGATAATGCAGAATTTGAAGATATTTTAGGATCTTTGCTTTTAGTAGTGGATGCTGATACAAATAAGCGTTTTTCTTTTGAGGAAATTTTAGATCAAGTGGCTATGCTTTTTTTAGCAGGACATGAAACCACAGCAAGTTCTTTGACATGGACGCTTTATTTGCTTAGTCTTTATCCTAAGGAGCAAGAAAAAGCTTATGAGGAGATTACTCAGGTTTTACAGGGTGGAGCCATTGAAATTTCGCATCTAAGACAGTTTAAATACTTAACAAATATTTTTAAAGAATCTTTAAGACTTTATCCTCCTGTTGGATTTTTTGCAAGAGAGGCAAAAAAAGATACCCAAGTTAGAGATAAGCTTATTAAAAAAGGTTCTGGGGTGGTGATTGCTCCTTGGCTGATACACAGACATGAAGAATTTTGGACAAATCCGCATGGATTTAATCCTTCTCGTTTTGAAGGAGAATACAAAAAAGATGCTTATTTGCCTTTTGGGGTAGGGGAAAGAATTTGTATAGGACAAGGTTTTGCTATGCAAGAAGCGATTTTGATTTTGGCTAATATTTTAAAAACTTACAAACTAGAACTTGAAGAAGGTTTTGTACCTGATGTAGTAGGGCGTTTAACAGTGCGTTCGGCTAATGGTATGAGGATAAAATTTAGCAAAAGAGAGTTATGAAAAGAGTTAGAGTTAAAATTCGTGCCAATTTTCGTCGTCGTGTAAAACGCACCTTAAAAGGAAGCTTAAAAGAAAAATTAGCAGGGACTATTTTGCTTTGTGCGATAGTACCTTTAGCAGTTTTAGGATATCTTTTTATCGTGATTATAGGAACTTTTTTTAATACCGCACGAGCAAGACAGGGTGTTAGAGCCTTAGATCATTTTGTAAATGCAAGCTTGTTTAATGGCTATGCTTGGGAGAGCGTTTCTTCTCATGCGTGGCGTGAAAGAAATCGCAAAAAATGGGCAAGGATTGTTATAAAAATCACAGATTTTTTTCAAAAAGATCATTGTAAAAGAGCAAATAAAAGAGAACAACCTGTGGTGGATTTCATACTTTCAAGAAATTTAGATAAGCAAACTATAGGAAAATAATCAAACTATAGCTACTATGGCTATAGCAAAACCATTATCATGAGAAATGCTTAGGGAAGTTTGAGTGATATTAAAATCTTTTGTAATTTTTTGAGAATATTTTAATTTAGGCGCGTTTTTTTCATCTTTTGATATTTCAATATCAAAAAAACTGCATAATTCACAAATTCCAACACCTAAAGCCTTGCTAGCGGCTTCTTTAGCAGCCCAAAGACCTGCTAGAGTTGCTGGATTTTTAATGAGTATTTGTTCTTTTGGGCTTAGAAATTTATCCAAAAAATTTTTGCCATGTCTAGAATGAATTTTTTCTATTCTAGAAATGGCGATGATATCACAGCCTACACGCATTTAAGAAACTACAAAATCCGTAAAATAAACATTTTTAATAAAGCCATCGGTTAAAATTTCATTGATTTTTCCAACTAACTCATCTTTTAAACGTTCTTTGCCTTTTTGTGTACTTACTTCTTCAAAAGTTTTAGCTGTTAATGTACGAATAATAATATCACGAATCACTGGAACTTTTTTGTCAAGTTCAGGTTTTAAAAGTTCGCTATTTTGTTCTAATTCTATAGTGCATTTTACATATCTTGAGCCACTATCGCTAAGTAAATTTAGGGTAAAAGGATCAAGTGGATACATAGGACCTATATTAGCAAAATCACTACCTCGTTGAGTAGGGGCTGAAACCTTAGGTTTATCGGCTTTTGCCTCTTCTTTTGGAGCTTCTTTGACTTCACTTTCATCACTTGAACTGCTTGAAATAAGCCAAGCAATCACTCCCATGATACTAAGAAGCAAAACAAAAAGTAAAATAACAATAATAATTACAAGTGAACCGCCTTTTTTCTTTTTCGTTTCTTCGTTTTCTAATTCTTCATCCATAAATTTTCCTTCATTTAGTGAAATTAATGTAAAATTGTAGCAAAAATTTCTTTTCTATCCAAATTTGCTTTAGAAAAACGATAAATTTAGGTTAAAGAAGAGATGAATTTGAAGGAAAAAAATGTTAGATGTGATTTTTAGAGAATATGATATAAGAGGACTTTATGGAAAAGAACTGAATGAAAAAAGTGTTAAGGCTATAGGTTTTTGCTTAGGACAAACCATGCTAAATAAAGGCTGTAAAAATGTAAGTGTGGGTTATGATGCAAGATATAGTGCAAATGAGCTTTTTAATTATCTGGTGAGTGGACTTAACAAAGCGGGAATAAAAATCTATGATATAGGGCTTGTGCCAACTCCATTGGGGTATTTTAGTCTTTATGAGGGCTTGAAATTTGATGCAAATGTTATGATAACAGGCTCTCATAACCCAAAAGATTATAATGGTTTTAAAATCACTATCAATAAAGAAAGTTTTTTTGGCGTAGAGTTAAAAGAGTTTTCAAAAGAAGTTTATAAGCATTTAAATGATGATATTGAAGAAAATTTAGAAGTAGAAAAGTACGATATTTTAAGCCTTTATGTGAAATTTATATGTGAGCAATTTAGCTTTTTAAAGGATTTTAATTATAAATTTGGTGTTGATTGTACAAATGGTGCGGCTGGAGTAGTGATAGAGCCTTTAATTAAAGCTTTAAATTTAAAAGCTCATGTAATGTTTGCAGAGCCTGATGGACAGTTTCCAAACCATGCCCCAGATCCTACAGAAGAAGAAAATTTAAGTGCGATTAGAGAATTTTTAAATCAAAATCAAGATTATTCTTTGGCTTTTGCTTTTGATGGGGATGCTGATAGAATGGTTGCTTTAAGTAAAACTCATGTATTTTGTGGGGATGAGCTTTGTTATTTGTTTGCTAAAAATATCCCTAATCCACGCATTTTAGGCGAGGTAAAATGTTCTAAAAATCTTTTTGATGAAGTGGCTAAATTTGGAACTATTTTTATGGGAAAAACAGGACATTCTAATATCAAAAAAATGATGAAAGAAAAAGATATTGATTTAGCTGCTGAAGTGAGTGGGCATATTTTCTTTAAACATAGATATTTTGGTTATGATGATGGAATTTATGCATTTTTAAGAGCCTTGGAGCTTGTTTATAAAGGTTTTGATCTAGAAAGTATGATTAGAGCTTTACCAAAACTTTATACTACACCTGAAATTAAAATTCCTGTAAATGAAGAAGAAAAATTCAAACTTGTGGAAGAATTTCAAAAAGAGATTGAAAAAGGAGCTTTAAAAGGTGTTAAAAGTCTTTGTGAAATTGATGGAGCTAGGATAGATTTTGGCGATGGATGGGCTTTACTTCGTGCATCTAATACCAGCCCTTATCTTATCACACGCTTTGAGGCAACATCTTTAGAAAGAGCAAAAGAGCTTGAAAGTATGGTATTTACTTTGTTTAATGATATAAAAGCTAGATTTAAGAATTGATGAGATAATATTCCGCGATTTAATTTATTTTAAAAAGGAATTAAAAATGAAAAAAATACTTATTCTACTTACACTATGTGCTTTTGCTTTTGGTGCAAGTGAATGTGATAGAAAAATCGATCGTATCAATAAAGAAATCAGTTTTTCTAAAGCGCATAATGATACAGCTAGAACTTTAAGCTTAGAGCTTGCTTTAAAACAAGTACAAAATGATTGTGCTAAAGATCCTATGTTTTATGATAAAAAGTTAGAAGCTAAAAAACTTAAAGAACAAGAAGTGGAAAAAATCGAAAAAGAACTTGATGCCTTGAAAGAACAAAAAGATTATATGAGTAAGGCTGAGTATAAAGCTAAAAAAGAAGCTTTAAAAGAACAAAAAGAGAAAATTAAAAAAGAAATTAAAGAATATATTGATAATCTCTAAAAATTAAAAGGCTAATTAAATTTAGCTTTTTTAAACCCTACCTTTTTTAAGATTTTCTAATAATTCTTCTATATTATAAATTCCTCTGTGTTCTGGTGTTAAAAGATGGATTAAAATATCACCAAGATCAATCACGCTCCATTCTTCACTACTATCTATGTTTAAAAATTCCTCACCTTTGGCTTTAAGTTGTGTTTTAAGCTCATCGATCAAGGATAGAGCGTGTCTTTCTCCTAAAGTGGCTGCAATAATGACATATTTTACAAAGTATTCTTGCTTGCTCATGTCAATGGTTTTGATATTTTCGGCTTTTTTTTCATCTAAAATTTTAACGATTAAATCTATTCTTTCTTGCATTATTGTCCTTTAATTTTTGAAATTGTATCAATTTTTTTGTAATTTTTCATAATATTTTTTTACTTCATCTTTAATTTCTTCACAAACCTCATTTGTATTTAAAGTGTCGCGTATGAAAGAAGAAGCGATTTTTTTATTGGTTTTTAAATCTTTAAAATTCTTAGGAATTCCTATATCATTGCGATTGGCAATAACAAATTCTACTAAAGAATTGAGTTTTTCAAAATCATGCCAAAGATGAAGTTTTTCTAAATGATCTGCGCCAATTAAAAGATAAAATTTACTAGGATTATAAAGCTTATAAAGATACTTAACACTTTCTATGCTAGGAACAGGGCGTTTTTGCCTGATTTCAAAATCGCAAATTTCAACTTTTGGCAAATGTCCCCAAAGTTTTTTAACCCATAAGAATCTTTGCTTTTCATCAGCACTAAAACTTTGTTTAAAAGGATTGATATAAGTAGGCATAATAATAAGTTTATCAATATCTAATTTTTCCAAAGCCTCTAAAACAACGCTATTGTGTCCATTATGTGGTGGATCAAAACTGCCACCAAAAAGTGCTATCTTCATTAAAATTTTAACCTTTTTTTTGTAGAATATTAACATTATATTTTGCAAAAGGAAATTAAATGGCTGTAAAAGTTGCTATAAATGGTTTTGGACGCATAGGCAGATGTGTTGCAAGAATCATCTTAGAAAGAAATGATATTGAGCTTGTGGCGATAAATGATACTACGGATATTGAACTTACAAAATACCTTTTTAAATACGATACAGTACATGGTGAATTTAAAGGCAGTGTTGATAGTGAAGGCGATGATTTAGTGGTAAATGGTAAAAAAATCAAAGTATTTAAAAGTCGCAATGTAAAAGATCTTGACTTTGCAAAACACGGCGCACAAATTGTTTTAGAGTGTACAGGAGCGCATTTAACTATGGCAAAATGTCAAGAATTTATAGATATGGGAGTGCAAAAAGTGATCATGAGTGCTCCTGCAAAAGATGATACACCTACTTATGTTTTAGGAGTAAATTCAGAACTTTACAAGGGTGAAAGCATTATTTCTAATGCAAGTTGTACAACAAATTGTTTAGGTCCTGTTTGTCGTGTTTTACAAGATAATTTTGGTATAGAAAAAGGACTTATGACAACAATACATGCTTATACAAATGGACAAAGTATTATTGATGCTAAGGCCAAAGATAAACGCCGTTCTCGTGCCGCAGCGCAAAATATCATTCCAACTTCTACAGGCGCAGCAAAAGCTATGAAACTTGTTATGCCTGAACTTAATGGCAAGCTTCACGGACAAAGTATGCGTGTGCCAGTGATTGATGTATCAAGCATGGATTTAACTGCGCAGCTAAGCCGTAAAGTCAGCAAAGATGAAATCAATGAAGCTTTTAGAAAAGCTGCAGCTACAAATTTAAAAGGCATTTTAATGGTGGATGATGATGAAAGAGTTTCAAGCGATTTTATCACTTGTTCTTATGGAGCTATTGTAGCAAGCGATTTAACTCAAGTGATTGCGGATGATTTTATCAAGGTGATTGCTTGGTATGATAATGAATGGGGTTATTCAAGTCGTCTAGTAGATATGGCAGTATATATTGCAAATAAGGCTTAATCATGAGTGATATTATTTCTATAAAAGATATTGATTTAGCTAAGAAAAAAGTTTTTATAAGATGTGATTTTAATGTTCCTCAAGATGATTTTTTAAACATCACTGATGATAGACGCATAAGATCAGCTATTCCTACGATAAGATATTGTTTGGATAATGGTTGCAGTGTGATTTTAGCCTCTCATTTAGGGCGTCCAAAAGAAATTAGCTCCAAGTATTCTTTAGAACCTGTGGCTAAGCGTCTTGCTAGACTTTTAGATAAAGAAATTATTATGGCAAAAGATGTTATCGGCGAAGATGCAAAAACCAAAGCTATGAATTTAAAAGCAGGTGAAATTTTACTTCTTGAAAATTTACGTTTTGAAAAAGGCGAAACTAAAAATGATGAAAATTTAGCCAAAGAACTTGCTTCTATGGTTCAAGTTTATATCAATGATGCTTTTGGAGTATGCCATAGAGCACATTCTAGCGTGGAGGCTATTACTAAATTTTTTGATGAAAAACACAAAGGTGCAGGATTTTTACTCCAAAAAGAAATTGATTTTGCAAGCAATCTTATCAAACATCCAGCACGTCCTTTTGTCGCTGTTGTTGGAGGTTCAAAGGTAAGTGGAAAACTTCAAGCATTGACAAATTTATTACCAAAGGTAGATAAATTAATCATAGGCGGAGGTATGGCATTTACTTTTTTAAAAGCCTTAGGTTATGATATAGGAAATTCACTTTTAGAAGAAGAACTTTTAGAAGAAGCTAATAAAATTCTTACCAAGGGTAAAAATTTAGGAGTGAAAATTTATCTTCCAGTAGACGTTGTAGCCGCTCCTGCGTGCTCACAAGATGCGCCGATGAAATTTGTTCCAGCGCAAGAAATTCCAAATGGTTGGATGGGTTTAGATATAGGACCTGCGAGTGTGAGACTTTTTAAAGAGGTGATTTCTGATGCGCAAACGATTTGGTGGAATGGACCTATGGGTGTTTTTGAAATTGATAAATTTTCAAAAGGTAGCATTAAAATGAGTCATTATATCAGCGAAGGACATGCAACTTCTGTTGTTGGAGGCGGTGATACGGCTGATGTGGTTGCGCGCGCAGGTGATGCAGATGAAATGACTTTTATTTCCACTGGAGGTGGCGCTTCTCTTGAACTTATAGAAGGTAAAGAACTTCCAGGCGTAAAAGCTTTAAGATCTAAGGAAAATGAATGATCTTTGCTGCAAATTTAAAATGCAATCACACAAGAGCAAGTTTTAAAATTTATGCTGAAATTTTAAATAAAACTATAGGGGTAAAATGCGATGATATTATCGTTTTCCCACCTAGTGTAGCATTTTTAGAAAAAGAAAATAACTTCATACAAGGAGCCCAAAATTTTTATCCTTGTGTTAATGGTGCTTTTACAGGCGAGCTTGGAAAAGAACATTTGGACGAATTTGGGATCAAATGCGTTTTAATCGGGCATTCTGAAAGAAGAGCTTTAGGAGATGAAGAATTTATTAAGGCTAAATTTGATTTTGCTAAAGAGCATGGTTATAAAATTGTTTTTTGTATAGGTGAAAATTTAGATACAAAAAATTCAGGCAAGACTTTAGAGTTTTTAAAAAAACAACTTGAAATTATTGATTTAAATTATGAAAGACTCATTATCGCTTATGAGCCTATTTATTCTATAGGAACGGGAGTGAGTGCACAAAGTACAGATATCGCTAAAGTGCTTGAATTTTTAGCGAGTTTAACCAAGGCACCTTTGCTTTATGGTGGAAGTGTGAATGAAAATAATATCAAAGAAATTTTAAGTGTAAATCATTGTGGTGGAGTTTTGATAGGCTCTGCAGCTTTAAAAGTAGAAAATTTTATAAAATTAATCAAAGGATAAAAGATGATTATGAAGGGTAAAAAAGGCCTTATTGTAGGGGTTGCAAATAATAAATCTATCGCTTATGGCATAGCAAAAGCATGTTTTGATCAAGGAGCCGAGCTTGCTTTTACTTTTTTAAATGATGCTTTAAAAAAACGTGTAGAACCTATAGCACAAGAGTTTAATTCTAATTTTGTTTATGAGCTTGATGTAAATAATAACGAGCATTTAGATTCTATCGCTGAAAAAATCAAAAAAGATTTAGGTGAGATTGATTTTGTAGTACATGCGGTTGCTTTTGCTCCAAAAGAAGCTTTAGAAAATTCTTTTTTAGAAACTTCAAAAGAAGCTTTTGATATAGCTATGCAAACTTCTGTGTATTCTTTACTTTCTTTAACACGTGCGGTTTTACCTATTTTAAAAGATAAGGGTTCGATTTTGACTTTAAGTTATCTTGGTGGGGTTAAATATGTACCTCATTATAATGTTATGGGTGTAGCAAAAGCCGCACTTGAAAGTTCTGTGCGTTATTTAGCAAGAGATCTAGGAGTAAAAGGAATTCGTGTTAATGCTATTTCAGCAGGTCCTATTAAAACTTTGGCAGCAAGTGGAATAGGGGATTTTAGAATGATTTTAAAATACAATGAAATCAATTCTCCTTTAAAACGCAATGTTAGTATAGAAGATGTAGGCAATTCGGCTATGTATTTACTTAGCGATTTAGCAAATGGTGTTACAGGTGAAATACATTATGTTGATGCAGGATATAACATCATGGGTATGGGTGATGTTGAAAAAAATGAAGAAGGGCAAACTGTTCTTTGTTGGGATAATCAAAAAGGATAAAAAATGGCAAAGCTTAGCAATGAAGAATTAAAAAATATACTTGAAGATCGCATTAAAAAACTTGAGAATTCTACTTTAAAAGAGGATAAGGTTATCAATGAAGAAAGTGTAAAAATTCTTGCTAGGCATTTATCTTTAGGCAATGAAATTCCAGCTCTTGCTCAAAGATTTTTTCAAATCGCACCTAAAACAAAGTTAGTATGGCTTCATCTTTGTGAATGTACAGGGTGTAGCGAGAGTTTGTTGCGTTCTGAGTTGCCAAGTTTTGATGAGCTTATTTTTGATTTTTTTTCTTTAGAATATCATGAAACTTTAATGGCGGCAAATGGCACTAAGGCTGAAGAGCTTTTAGAGTATGTTTTAGAAGAAGATTTTATTTTAGCGGTTGAAGGTGGTGTTGCAGCCATTGATACCTTTTTTCTTACTATAGGAGCGCAAGGAGAGAGTGGCTATGAAATTTTAGAAAAACTAGCCGCTAAAGCCAAGGCTATCTTTGCAGTGGGTACTTGTTCAAGTTATGGTGGTATTCAGGCTGCTTATCCAAATCCTAGTAAAACTTGTGGTATTAGCGAAATTTTAAGTCAGAAAGTAGTAAATATTCCAGGTTGTCCTCCAAGTGATATAAATATCATTGCGACTTTAAGTTTTTTTGCTTTATTTGGAGTTTTGCCTGAACTTGATGAGCAAAATCGTCCTGTGTGGGCTTATGGTAAATGTTTGCATGATATGTGTGAAAGAAAGGCGAAATTTGAAAGTGGGATTTTTGCTGAACATTTTGACGATGAAGCTGCAAAGAATGGAGCTTGTTTATTTAAGATAGGTTGTAAAGGACCTTATACTTACAACAACTGTCCTAAAGTGAAATTTAATGCTAAAACTTCTTGGCCAGTGGCTGCAGGACATGGTTGTATAGCCTGTAGTGAGAAAAATTTTTGGGATGAGTTTGGGAATTATGAAAAACCTATGGCAAATATTTTTTCTTACGCTAAACTTTGCAATGAAGAGTTAAAACAAGAATTTTTTCTAGAAGAGCAAATTAAAATTTTAGAACAAATAGATTTTGAATTTGAAAGCAATATAAAATTTATTTTACAAAATATAGCTAAAAATAAATTAGGTGTTTCGCTTGTAGAAAATTATAAAAAATCCTTTGAGAAAAACTATGCTTTTATAGAACAAAATTTTGATGAAAATCCTATGCCTTCAAAAGATTTTTGGAAATATCTTGAGATGAGTTTTATTTTGGTTAAAGGCGCATTTTTAAAAGATAAGAATGATTTTTTAATTGCGGCAAAAAATTATGCTTTTAAACATGCAAGTCCTTATGATTTTAAGTTAAATATGAATGCTGAAAAACCAAAGCTTGATGTGAGTAAATCTTTTCGTATGACTTTAATCTATCTTTGCGGTGGGCTTGATTTTGAAGGTATTGCTTATAGTATTTTAAAAGCTTTTGAAGATAATATTACTAAAATTTCATCATTAAAAGCAAGTTAATTTAATAAAATTTTAGCAATGTGAAGCCCTATAAAAGCTACTATATAAGCACTTGTGCAGGTAAAAAGAAATAGAAAGAGAGTGTATTTTAGCTTTCCACTTTCTTTTGAAAAAACTATAGTTGCTGCAAAGCAAGGATTATAAATCATTACAAATAAAATAAAAGCCACTGCACTTGGTATAGGTATATTTTTGGCAATAATTCCTTTTAAATCATTATTTGTTTCATCTACATCTTTTCCTAGTGAATAAAGTACTCCCATAGTTGAGATCATCACTTCTTTAGCAGCCAAACCACTGATTAAAGATACGCTTAATTTCCAATCTAACTCAAGGGGTTTAAAAATAGGTTCTATGCCTTTGCCAAATTGTCCTAAATAACTTTGTTCTATAGCTCTTTCTTGAGCATTAAAATCATTTAAATTTTCTTCACTTTTTGGAAAATTACTAGCAAACCATATAAGCAAAGAGGCCAAAAGTATGAAAGTTCCTGCTTTTTTAAGATACATTTTGGCTTTATTATAAACCATAAACCAAATTAAATGCCAATTTGGCATACGATATTTTGGCATTTCCATAACAAAAGGTTCATCAAGTCCACGAAATGCTGTCATTCTTAAAAATTTTGCAGCAAAAAGTCCTAAAATCGCACCTAAAATATAAATTCCAAAAAGATAATTTCCTGCTTTTTCACTTGGAAAAAAAGCACCGATAAAAAGCACATATACAGGAAGTCTTGCCCCGCAACTCATAAAATTGATCACAAAAAGAGTTAAAAGTCTATCTCTTTTGTTCTTAAGAGTGCGTGTAGCCATAAAAGCAGGTACCGAACAACCAAAACCAGTGATTAGTGGAATAAAGCTTTTACCATGCAAACCAAATTTATGTAAAATCCCATCAAGTAAAAAAGCTACTCTTGACATATAGCCTGTGGTTTCTAAAAGAGCTATGCCTAAAAATAAAATCATTATATTAGGCAAAAAAAGTATCACAGCACCAACACCTGCGATAATCCCATCAGCCAAAGCTGAAGCGATAAAGGTATTAGAAATATTGTTTTTAACAAATTCACCTAAGGCATTAAAGCCTGATTCTATATAATCCATAGGAATTTGTCCCAAGCTAAAGGTGAGTTGAAATAAAAGCCACATTAAAAATAAAAATATAGGTAAGCCAAAGAATTTATGGATAAGTAAGGCATCGATTTTTTGGGTTAAATTTCTTTCTTCTTTTTTGTGTGTAATAATTTTTTTTGAAAGTTCATTAATAAAATATAATAAATCTTCTTTTTCCGGACTTTTTTCGCAAAGCGGAGTATAAAATTGAGATCTTGGAATAAATTTACTTTCAAATAAAATAATAATTTTTTGCAGCAAAAGTTCTAAATTTTCTTTTGTTTTTGCTGAAATTTCAACAACTTGACTTTGAAATTCTTGGCTTAAAACAGAAGTGTCAAGCTCTATACCTTCTTTTTTGGCTTCATCGCACATATTTAAAGCTAAAAGCATTTTTTTATTAAGGCTTAAAAGTTCTGCACTAAGGATAAGATTACGTTCTAAATTGGTAGCATCTAAAACATTAACAATAACATCATAGTCATTTTGATTTAAAAAATGGCGTGTGATTTTTTCTTCTTCACTATATCCATCTAAAGAATAAGTTCCTGGTAAATCAATGACTTCAAATTCATAGTTTTTGTAAAAAGTTTTTGCACTTGCTTTTTCTATAGTAACTCCGCTAAAATTTCCTACTTTCATATTAGCTTTGCAAAGCGCATTAATAAGAAGACTTTTGCCTACATTAGGCTGACCTACAAGGGCTATTTTGATTTTTTTCATATAAGATTCACTTCTATGGTTTTAGCTTCATCAGATCTTAGGATAACACAACTTGTATCAAGTTCTACCATTATGGTGGCATTTTTTAAAGAGGAGTGAATTTTTTTCAAGTTTTTATTTTTAATAAATCCAAAGCTTAAAAGTCTATTTTTGAGTTCTTTGTGAGCGTTTAAATTGACAATAATAGCCTTTTGTCCATCTTTTAACTCGTTTAAAGTCATTGTAATTCCTAAATTAATAATAAATATTATAATAAAAAAGTGTAATGAAATTATCCTTCTTGTAAAAAGAAGGATAAATATTTAAAAAGAAAAGTGGTTTAAATTTTCTAGATTGATGATTTGATCTAGAATTTTGTTAGCTTTAGCATTATCAAGGTAAATTTGTGCATTGGCTAAAAATTTAGCTTTTAATTCTTCAAAACTTAGTGGATTATCAAAATTACCTTTATTGATAAAAACATCTTTTTGGATTGTGCGTCCATCTTGCAAACTGGCTTCTAAATGCCCTGGAAAATATTTTGGAAAGCCTTGAGATTTTCTTTTTTCGTAACTGATTTTTTTAGCAAATTCTAGTACTTCTTCACGCTTTAAATTTTCATAAGATTCAAGAGTGATTTTACCATCAAAGAATCCTAGAGCCATTAAAAAAGGCATGGAAAATTTAGCTTCATAAGCACTATTTGGAGTGTATTTTGCTTCCAAAGGATCGCAGATAAAAGAAATAGGAACTTCATCTACAAAACAATGAATACTTTTAATTTCATCAGCCTTAAAGCCGTCATTTTTTAAAGAAATTGCACAGTCAATAAGTCCATGTGCAAAATGACAGCTTGGATAAGGTTTAATCGACACTTGCATAGTTTGCCAAATTTCTCCTAAGGCTTTGTTAAGTTCTGTTTTATCGCATTCTTCTTCTATGCCAAAACATTTAAAGATATTATCCCTACCTTCAAAAATACTCAAAGGTCCACTCATATGGTTTTTAGCAAAATGAGCTACTATAATACCGTTTTTAATAGCATTGGCAATATGTAAAACTTTTGAATTAGATCCATTGGATAAAAACTCATTAACCCCACTTCCAAAAATTCCTGCAATAGCAGTGGTATGAAAACCACGCTTATGAAAAGTGCCTTTGCTTGCAATGCCTACTCTAGCTGCAATTTCCCAGCCTACTATAAAAGCTTTGATGATTTTTTTTGCATCTTTGTTAACATGAAAACCATAACTTAAACAAAGTGGAGTTAAAATCGCACTTGCATGCAAAATCGCTTCTGTATGTGTATCGTCAAAATCTAACGCATGAGAAGCAATGCCATCTAGCATGGCTGCGTATATAGGATCTAATTTTTGATCATTTACCCAAATAAGAGTATTTTTTTCTGTGCTTAAATTTTCAAAAGCTTTAAAAGCATTTAAAACACATTCTTCTTTGCTTGCTGCTATAGCTGTTCCAAGGCTATCAAGCATAAGTTCTTTAGCTCTTTGAACAACTGTATTAGGGATATTTTCATATTTAAGATTGAAAATAAAATCCGCTAAAATTTCACTATAGAACATGATTTTTCCTATTTTAAAATAGCACTATTTTTGATTTTTTCCAAAAATTCATCTACAAGTTTTGGTGCATATCCTACATAGGTTGTTGCATCAAGCAAAGCATCAATTTCTTTTTCTTTTAATACCTTAGATACTCTTTTATCTGCAAGTAAAACTTCTTTAAAAGTTTTTTGTTTTTCGATACCTAGCATAGCATTTTCATAAACAATCTCATGGGCGTGTTGTTTTCCATAATGATCGCTTAATGCAAACATAACACGCTCTGCTAAAACAAAACCATTAAGAGTATTTAAATTTTTAAGCATTTTGTCTTTTTTTACTTCTAAATCACTAAGAGCGAATTTCATATTTGCTAAAACCACAGAAAGCATTAAAAACATTTCAGGTAAAAGCTTCCATTCCATTTTCCAAACTTGACCATCTCTTTCATGTTCATGTCTTTCAATATCGCTTAAAATGGCTAAATTTGCCTTAAAGGCATTGCTTACTGTAACTGCATTTTCGCTTACTGCAGGATTTCTTTTGTGTGGCATAGTGCTTGATCCTACTTGTCCTTTGCCAAAAGGTTCAGCAACTTCATCAATTTCATTATGTGAAAGGATTAAAATTTCATGAGCGATTTTGTTAAAGGTTGCGTTGATATTACCTAGTACAAAACCAAGTTCTATAAAGCGATCACGTGCGCTCTGCTAAGAAATATTAGGCACATCAAGTCCTAAATTTTCTAAAGTGAGTTTTTCTACTTCATTGCACTCATCACTTAAACTTGCTTTAGTTCCTACAGCACCTACTATACTGCCTACATAAAGTCTTTTTTCAAGCTCAAGTATTCTTTCAAAATGACGCTCAAGTTCGCTTAACCAAATAGCCACTTTATGTCCAAAAGTAATAGGCAAAGCCTGAAGTGCTAAAGTTCTTCCCATCATAGCAGTGTTTTTATGGGTTTTAGCTAGTTTCGCTAAGGCTTTTGCAATGGCTTTTAATTCGCTTTTTACAAGAGTCATAGCTTCTTTAAATTGCAAAACAAGTCCTGTGTCAATGAGATATCTTGAGTGGTTACCCCAAAATGTACATATTCGCCTAGATTATTATCGCAAGCTTTTTCTAATCCTCTTACAGTAGGAACTAAAGGGTGTTTGGTTTTTTTAAATTCAGCAAAGATAAAGTCCATATCCATAAATTTATAATGAGCTTTTTTGCGATCTCATCAGCTGCTTTTTTAGGGATAATTTTAAGTTTTGCTTGTGCTTTTGCTAAAGCTGCTTCAACATCGAGCCATTTTTGTATGCGGTTTTGTTCGCAAAAAATAGCACGCATTTCCTGCGTGCTCCATGAGTCTGCTAGTAATCTATGATCAAATACACTAATTCCTGTCATCTTATCTCCTTATTTTTTAATACTATCAAAAGCTTGTGTTAAATCAGCAATTAAATCTTTAGTATCTTCAAGACCTATATGAAATCTTACAAATGGTCCTCTTGCACTTAGGTCTGTTGCAGTTCTAGGCGGAGTAGTTACGGTGGCTAAGCTTTCATATCCACCCCAGCTAGCACCAATTGAAAAGTATTCTAGTTTATCTACAAATTTAATAGCATCCTCTTTGTTATAACCTTCTGCAAATTCTATGGTAATCATACCATTTGCACCTTTATGATCACGCATGAAAATTTCATGATTTGAGTGGGATTTGAGTTTTGGATAGAAAATTGTTTTAATTTCTTTTCTGCTTTGTAAAAACTCTACAATTTCATCAGCACTTTTTTCATGAGCTTTCATTCTTACATCTAGTGTTCTCATACCACGAAGTACTAAGTAAGCATCATCAGGGCTTGTTGTAAAGCCTAAAGCTTCTGGAAGTTTGTCAAAATTTTTCCATTCTTTTTCGTTGATTACTACTATACCCATGGTTACATCAGAGTGTCCACTAAGATATTTTGTAGCGGCGATAACTGAAATATCCACTCCAAGTTCTAAAGGATTTAGAAAATATCCACTAGAATAAGTATTGTCAATAGCTACAGGGATATTATGCGCATGGGCAATTTTGCAAAGTTTTGGTAAATCTATGATTTCATAAAGTATAGAACCTGGACTTTCGCATAAGATAAGCTTGGTATTAGGTTTGATTTTTTCTTCTACATCACTTGCATCAGCTTTTAAAAAATCAATTTCAATGCCCATTTTTTCTAAAAATAATTCGCAAATCGTTCTTACAGGCCCATAAATTGCATCAGTGATTAAAAAATGTGTATCTTTGCTTGCATAGTTTAAAAGCACCATAGCTAATGCTGCAAGTCCTGTTGGGAAAAGTTGTGCTCTATAACCACCCTCTAGAGTGCAAATAAGTTTTTCAAGTTCAAAATTGGTTGTTGTTCCTCTAGCTCCATAACTTAAAACACGATCTGTTTTTCTTAATCCTCTGTATTTTTGCCAAGTTGCGTGATCTTTAAAAAGTATGGTTGATGTACGCATAAGTGTAGGATTGACTGATCTTACTTCAGCGCCTTGATCGCCTCTGCCACAATGAATAAGTTTAGTTTTTGAGTTCATTTTTTCTCCTTTTTAAAGATAGATATAAGTCATAATAACATTTACAATAGCCGCTACAAGCATAGGAATAGCTGTTCTTTTAACCACGGCAAAAGGATTTACTCTTGCAATAGCTGAGATAGCTAAGATCGCTGGTGCAATAGGACTAACACATCTTCCAAAGCCCGTCATGATTTGAATCGGTGCTATCATAGTGATAGTTTCAACTCCAAAGTGTTTTGCTATATTTGGGATAAGTGGAGCAAAGCTAAAAAATGCCGCATTTCCTGAACCCATTAAGAAAGCACAAACCGCAAGTAAGATTGAAACAGCGATAATAATAGCCAAAACTCCAAATCCTGCATTTTTCAAAATTCTATTAAAGTATCTACAAAACCTACAGATAAAAGACCACTTGCAAATACTTGACCACAAACGATGAGTGAAACTGTGATAACAAATAAATGTCCCATTCCTTTAAAGAAAATCATCATAGAATTAAGAGTTTCTACTATACTTTTATAGCGTATCATTTCAAAAATAATAGCCACAAAAGTTGAAATCACCATTGCTACTGGAACATTCATTTTAATTGCAGTGCTAGCAGCTGCTTTAACTTCTTCAGCGCTACTTATTCCCATTAAAACCAAGATGCTATCAAGCACGGAACTAAATCCTAGGATTAAAACCAAAGGAATTATAGGTAAAATCGCATAAATTCTAGGAGGCTTTTTAAGTTCTTTTTCTTTACCTTCATTTTCATTTAGTTCTTTTTCAATTTCTTGCGCATTGAAGACAAAATTATCTTTTTTGTCAAAAAATTTATTGCAAAGATATATTGCAATACTTACAGCTATAATGATAGGCAAGGTTGTAGGGAGTTGATAATGAACAAAATAAATTGCAGGATCAACTTCAGCTTTTTCTGAGGCCATGATCACATTTCCACTTCCAGGTTCATGATCGATATATTGACAAATAGCAATCACACTTAAGGCAGAAAGTTTTGAAACACCAGAGCGTACAAGTATAGGATACATAGTAACCATAAGTAAAAGTGCCAAGCCTGCGTGAGAAGGGATGAAAAGAACTAAAAATTGCACGATAAAATAAGCAACTATGAGTAAAACATAAGGAGATTTTACGGCTTTTAAAGGTTTTTCAAAAACTTTAAAAAGTGCATAAGAAGCCCCTACATGATCCATATAAGCAGAAAAACCTGCTATAGTCATAAGTGTAAGTCCAAGCTCTGCTAATGTACTTGACATGGTTTGATTAAAAACTTGAAAAATATCAAAAAAACCTAGATTTAAAGAATCTTTGGTAACAATGTGTGGAGAAAGTCCAAAAATAGCAGCTAAGGAAAGTTAAAAGCAAGCCACTTAAAAGCAGTGCCATGTGAGCATTGATTTTTTTATAAAGCATAAAAACAAGTAAAAAAACACTAAATAAAGAAAAAACAATACCTAGCATATTTTATCCTTTTTGAGCGATGATCTCTATCTCTACTTTAGCTTTTTTTGGTAGATCTTTTACTGCAAAAGCACTTCTTGCTGGATAAGGAGCTTTAAAAAATTCAGCATAAATTTCATTAAATGCTACAAAATCATTAATATCAGCTAAAAAGCAAGTGGTTTTAACCACTTTATCATAACTGATACCATTTTCTTCTAAGATAGCACCGATATTTTTCAAAGATTGTTTGGTTTGTTCTTTGATATCATGGCTTTCTATTTCGCCTGAATCAGGGTTGATAGGAAGTTGTCCTGATATAAATAAAAGTCCATTTACTTCTCTGTAAGCTGAGTATGGACCAATGGCCTTTGGATAGTTTGACATGAATTCTCCTTTGTTAAATATAGATTAAGCAGAATGCATTTTATCACTACAATAATAATTTGTCAATAGTTTATTATCATAATAATAAAATTTTATTTTTAAGAAATGTTTTAAAGTATAAAGAGTAGAATTTAATATTATATTAATTTTTTATTGAAGGCAGTTTTATGGATGAGGGACAAAAACAACAATTTATAAAGTTGACATATTTTTTAGGAGAAGTTTTAGGTGAGCAATATGAGATAGTTTTTCATGTAATTACTGAAGATGGGGCCTATATTGCAGCAATTGCTAACAGTCACATTAGTGGAAGAAGTTTAGATTCTCCCTTGACTGCTTTTGCAAGTGAGCTTATGCAAAATAAAAAATATTTAGAAAAAGATTTTTTATGTGATTATAAGGCTCTTGTTGGAAAATCAAAATTAATTAGAGGATCTACTTTTTTTATTAAAAATCATGACAAATTAGTAGGTATTTTGTGTATCAATCATGATACTAGCATTATGAGAGATTTAATATGTAAGATGATTGATTTAGAAAAAATTGGAGATATGGGTGATATTTTAGGAAATATTAGTTTTTCTCAAAATGATTCAAGCATAGAAACATTAAGTCACTCGATAGAGGATATTTTAGTTCAAAGTGTGGATTCTAGTTATTTAAATTCTAATTATCAATTAAGCATTACTCAAAAAGAAGAAATTGCTGAAAAGCTATATGAAAAAGGTATTTTTAATATAAAAGGAGCGGTTCCTATCGTAGCAAAATTTTTAAAAATTTCAGAACCTAGTGTTTATAGGTATCTGAAGAAATTTAAAAAATAACTAAAATTTTTTGATAAATTTTAGTATTTTTAGGCTCATTTTCTTTAAAAAATTATTTTTAGATTTTTTGAGTAAAAATTCTGCCACATCTTTGCGTCCAAACATAATAGCAAAGGTATAAGGTGTCATTCCTAAACCATTGTTTTCATCAATATTTGCTCCATATTTAACTAAAAGTTCACACATAGGTAAATATCCTTTAAAACAAACTCCCGCTAATGGGGTTTGTCCACGATCGTTTTTTTCATCTACTTTTGCACCTTTTTCTAAAAGCATTTTAGCGCTTTCATAAGAATTATTATAAGCTGCAAGCATAAGCAAGCTATCGCCTTTATGAGTTTTTAAATTTACATTTAAACCTGCTTCTATCATGATTTTAAGATTTTCACATTCATTATTTCTTGCAAAATTAAAAGCCATTTTACAAAGCTCTTCAAATCTTTTTTCTTCTTCTAAACTAAGAGTTGTCATTGTTTTTCCTTAATTATTATAATCTTTAGTTTGCCACCAAAAGTGGCAAGTAAAAATTATTTTTCTAAAGCTTTTTTAATTCCTTTTGCATAATCAGGTGAAATTTTTTCAAAATGTTCTAAAGCTCTAGTGATAATTTTTTCATCAACTCCCTCCATAGAAGCGGCGATATTATGAAAAAGTTGAGTTTTTTGATCATCATTCATAAGATTAAATAAAGCTCTTGGTTGAGTATAAAAGTCATTATCTAGTGGAGCATATCTTTGTGCTACGCCTTCTAAGACTAAATCAGGTTCAAGATAGCTTTTGTCTTCTTTTGGGCTATTATCATAGCTGTTTGGTTCATAATAAGCAGCATCATTTTTATAACTATCAAAATTCATAGCACCAGCGACATTGTAAGTATTCACTTTGCTTTTTGCACGATTTACTGGTAAAAGATGATAATTAGTTCCTATTCTATATCTTTGTGCATCAGGATATGAAAAAATTCTAGCTTGCAACATTTTATCAGGGCTAAAGCCAATTCCAGGAACGATATTGCTTGGACTAAAGGCAGCTTGTTCAACTTCATTAAAATAATTTTGAGGATTTTTGTTTAGAATCATTTCGCCTATATCCATCAAAGGCACAAGACTATGAGGCCAAATTTTTGTTAAATCAAAAGGATTAAATCCAAGTTTTTCTATATCTTTTTCAGCAAGAATTTGAACTTGAACTTTCCATTTTGGAAAATCTTTATTTTCTATAGCATTATAGAGATCTCTTTGATGACTTTCTCTATCTTTTGCTATAAGCTCGGCAGCTTCTTGGTTGGTAAGATTTTTAATCCCTTGTTGGGTTTTAAAATGGAATTTCACCCAAAATCTTTCATTTTTATCATTAATAAAACTATAAGTATGGCTTCCAAATCCATGCATATGACGATAACTTGCAGGAATTCCTCTATCGCTCATAAGAATGGTTACTTGATGTAAACTTTCAGGACATAAACTCCAAAAATCCCAAGCAGCATTATTACTTCTTAGATGAGTTCTTGGATCTCTTTTTTGAGTATGAATGAAATCAGGAAATTTATACGCATCACGGATAAAAAAAGTTGGAGTATTATTTCCTACTAAATCCCAGTTTCCTTCTTTGGTGTAAAATTTAATGGCAAATCCACGTACATCACGCTCAGCATCTGCTGCACCTGCTTCACCTGCAACAGTAGAAAAGCGTAGGAAAAGAGGAGTTATTTCTCCTTTTTGAAATATTTTTGCCTTAGTATAAGCAGATAAATCAGCGGTGATTTTTATTTCTCCATAAGCCCCACTTCCCTTGGCATGAACGGTTCTTTCTGGAATTCTTTCTCTATTTTGATGAGCAAGTTTTTCAAGCAAAAGATAATCTTGCATAAGCAAAGGTCCTTTTGCGCCTGCACTTAATGAATTTTGGTTATCGGCTATAATGTTTCCAAAATCGTTAGTTAATTTTTTCATTGTTTTCTCCTAAATAATAAATTTTATTAATTGGTAAATTATATCTATTAAAAATTAAAATTAACTGAATAATTGCATTTTATTGATAATAAATTTCAAAATAAATTTAGTTTTTTTATATTATAATAATAATTATCAAAATATATTTTAAAAATCACAAAGGAGAATTTATGTCAGTTTTGGTTATTGGTGCAGATGAAATCACTCCTATTAGAGCTGTTTTACATGATTTAGGTGCTAAAAAAATAGAACACTGGGATGCGCGTAATGAAAATAGAGTTAATCGCAAGCCGATTCCTTGTGATACAGAATGTATAGTAATGTTAACAAGCTTTTTAAATCATAATACTATGAAAAAAATCAAAAATGAAGCTAAAAAGCGTAAAATTCCATTAGTTTGTGCAAAAAGAAGTGTAAGTTGTGTGTATTGTGAATATTGTAAAATTTTTAATCTTAATAAAGAATTTTCTTGCTATAAAGGTTAAAGATGTTATTTGGATTTGATGATAAGCAAGAATTTATACCGCAAATTTATCGCTATTTAAACAATCAAGAGCTTATGTTGACTTTTTTAACTCAATATAATGCGAGCGTTGATAGCGCTCTAAAAATTCCTCTTTCATATGCAAAAAATACCAAGAGTTTAAAAATGATATTTGGAAATTTTTTACATGATATAATGCATGTTTCATTTGGTAAGATTCAAAATATAAATATCAAGCTTAATGCATACGCTTTTTACTTTCAAAAAAGAAAAAGCTTAATTTTTAATACTAAAATATCTAAGAATGTCGATTTTTTAAGACTTTTAAGAATTTATCTTTATGGCATTTGTTTTGATGCGCAAATTTTATTTAGCTCTTATGTTTATGATAAGGTTTCTTTTCAAAATAATGAAAAAAATATAGATCAAGATGGTGATCTTATTATAATAGATAAGAAATTTGCAATTTTACCACTTTGCAAAGAGATTAATACACATAATTTAAAAATTGAAAATGAAATTCATGGATTATTGAATTTAATAAAAGAAAACAATTTTGAAAAATTTTATATTGTTTGTCCGCGTAACAAAAATTTCACACATTTTATTGAAATAAAACATTTTTTGTGTGATTTAAACAAAACTATGTTAAAATTAGTTCCGTATAAAATATCAAATCAAATTATAAGGAGAAAATAATGTCAGTAGCAGTAATCTATGGTAGTGCTATGGGAAATACAGAAGGAGCGGCTAATACAATTGCTTCAAAACTTGGAATTAGCGATGTTTTTAATATCTCAGATATTGATGCGGCTAAAATGAATTCTTACGATAAATTAATTTGTGGAACTTCAACTTGGGGAAGTGGTGATTTGCAAGATGATTGGGATGGTTTTGATTTTTCAGGGCTTAGTCTTGGTGGAAAAACTGTAGCTGTATTTGGTATGGGTGATAGTGAAAGTTATTCTGACACTTTTTGTGGCGGCATGGGTAAATTAGCTCAAAATTTAAAAGATGCAGGTGCAAATTTGGTGGGAGAAGTTTCAACTGATGGTTATACATTTGAAGCAAGCGATGCGGTTGTAGATGGTAAATTTGTTGGACTTGCTCTTGACAATGATAATCAAGAAGATCAAACTGAATCAAGAATTGATGCTTGGGTAGAACAAATTAAACCTTATTTTGCTTAATAATTCTTAAAATCAAGAGTCTTTATACTCTTGATTGTCTTTTCTTAAAAATAAAAAAAACTCACTATTTGATTTATAATTTTATTTTCTAAAGATAATTGACAGCGTTCTTTATTTCCAAGATAAGCTGTTCTTGCAAGAAGACTTGTTTTTTGAGAATTGTGATTTTTAGAGTTGATTTGTAAATTAACTTGCATAGTATAGTAGTTTTCTACCATCCATTCTCCATCGCTTTCCAAAGGATCAAAATCATAAAAAAATCTTGCTGAAGTTGTGATTTTTTGAGCATAAGAATGCTTTTTCATATCTACAAGATTGATTAAAATTTCATAATCTGCATTCTCTTTTACTTCTTTTAAGCCTAAATTTTTAAGTTTTAAAGCCAAATCTCTATCTAGAGTAGTTTGAAGTTGACTAGGATTTTGAAAGGAAATTTTAAAACTTTGTTGTTTTTGTGATCTGATAAAAATGCCTTCATTGCTTGTTTGAATAAAGCTTTGTGTGAAAGTTGCATTGGTGCAAGCACTCATAAAGAGTGCTATAAAAAAGCTTAAAATTAAAGCAAATTTAGACATTAGGTTTATTTAATAATAGTTGGAGTAGCGCTAAGACCTAATGAGCGATATTTTTCATATAAGGAAAAAACTTCTTTTAATTCTGCATCACTTACTTTTGGATAATTTTTGATATTTGCATCATAGTATTTGTTTAAAATTGCGATTTTTTCTTTATCATTTTTTGCTTTTTTTGCTTCCTTGTAGATTAGAGCGGATTTTTCAAAAGCAGATTTTCCATGTACTGGAGTTAAAATATAATTAACTTGATAGTTTTTAAGTTCATCATCAATTTGAGCTAAATGTTCTCTACAATAAGGGCATTCAGGATCTGAAAAAACATAAATTGCAGGTTTATTTTTATCTCCCAAAGCTATTACCATGGTTTCTTTTTGTGCTACAGCTTTAGCATTTTTTGTAAAATTTTCTCTTGCTTCTTGAAATTTTTTCATTTCATATTCTTGAGCATAAGAAATTCCCGTTTTCAAGTCGATAAGATCAGGGGTAATAAGACTATCTTTTGTAAAAAGAATGTTTTTTTGTTTTTGTCCATTTAATTCAACGCTTACAATAACACTTTCAAAACCCGTATTACCAACCTTTTGACGATTTGATACACTAACGGTAGCATTTGGAAATTGTGCTTTAATGCTTTTTGAATAAAAATCACTAATTTCTGAATTACTTGCAGCAAACAAAGATGCTGAACAGACAAGAATTAAACTTAATTTTTTCATAGTTTATAAATCCTTTAAATAAATTATGTTTAATTCTATAATGATTTTCTAAATGTTTGTTAAAAATCTTTTTTCAGCTTCTTTACTTACTTGAGGAAATTTGTCTAAGTATTCTAAATAAGCAATAGCATATTTTCTTGAAAGATTAAAATATTCTTTCATACTTTGCACATCAAGACTTTGATTTTTTAATAAATTTAAACATTCTTGCATAAGTTTTTCAAGAGCTTGTTTTTCTATAAAAAGATTGTGTGAAAGTCTTACAACCAAGCCTTTTTGGGTAAGTTTTTTGAGTATATTATCTCCGCTTTTTCTATCAAGTTCTAAAAAATCATAAAGATTATAAGGAGCTTCGGGTTTAATACCTTGTTTTTTTAAAATTTCATACATTTGGTTATTGTTTTTTTCTTGAAGTTTTTCAAAATCTATACCTTTTTTAAAATAAATTCCATTTTGAAAATCCAATAAATTTGACATTTCTTTAAGCCCAAGTTCGCAAAAATTTTCACTTGCCCAAGTAATCCTTAAAGCTAAAGAATGTGCTGAAAGCATGGCATAAGGATTTTTTTCAAGTATGAATTTGATGAAATTTTTAATTTCTTCTAGACTTTGTAAATGATATACATTAAGATTTTTTTCATCAACAAATACTTGATTTAATTCTTTTGCTAATTTCAATGCTTTTTGATGAGAAAGTTTAAATCTCTGATAACTTGAAAGCAAGCCAAAGCCGTATTTGTGTGCGTCTTTTAAGAAAGAAAAAGCCGCTTTAAAATCTTTATTTTTCAAAAACATTAAAAATTTATTTTTTTGTTCTTTTTTTAAAGGTTCGCTTAAAGGATTTAAAACCTTACCACCGCCTATAACACGATTGTTTTGTAATAAAATAAAAGCCTCATCAAAACTTAAAAATACATTTTTATCAAAACTAAAATGCACAAAAAATTCATCATTTTCTAGTTTTTTTAATATATTTATTTTGCATTCTATTTGTCTTGAACCCACGCAAAAAATCATTTTGCTATTTTGTAAATTTTTTGCTTTAACTAAAGCATCGCATTCTTTAAAGGCTTTAAAATAACCTTTTTTGCTTAGCAAATAACCTTTTTTCAACTCTTTATAATCACAATTTAAACTTAAAGCCACACGGTTACAAGCTTTGATTTGCTCTAGATTGGTATCGTGGTTTTGTATATTTTTAACAATGAGTTCTTTTTGAGTGTCTAAACAGATGATTTTTTCATTTAAAGTGATGCTTCCTTCATTAAGACTGCCTGTAACGACAGTTCCTATGCCTTTTAGAGAAAAAACTCTATCGATATAATAATGAAAAATCAGTTCTTCATCGTTTTCTTTGTTTTCTATGGTATAAAGATAATTTTTTAATTCTTCTATGCCTTGATTATTTTTTATACTGGTGTGAAATACTTTTAAAATGGGATAATCTAAATTTTTTAACTCTTCTAAAATTTCTACACTTTTTTGCTCTATATTTTCACAAAGATCACATTTGCTAAGCACTAAAATGATATTTTTAATATCAAGAATTTTTAAAATTTCTAAATGTTCTAAACTTTGTTCTTTTAAACCTTCGTTAATATCTACGACAAATAAACAAACACTAAAGCCAAAAGCTCCACTTACCATAGTTTTAACCAAATCTTTATGTCCTGGAACATCGATAAAAGAAATGTTTTTATCTTTTAATTTAAGATTTGAAAAACTTAAATTAATGGTGATTTGTCTTTCTTGTTCTTCTTTTAAACTATCGCCTTCAAAACCATTTAAAGCTTTAATGAGTGAAGTTTTTCCATGATCAATATGTCCTGCGGTTCCTATAATAACAGATTTCATAAGTTTTCCATTTGATTGATTATAAGAATAAGTTTTTGAAGTTCATTTTCTCGTATAGTTCTAAAATCAAGAACAAATTCATCATTTTCAATGCGTCCTATGATATTTTCTTTTCTAAATCGAGTTTGTAGTTTTAAAGCATCTCCTTGAAAAGTCAGTATATAAGTATCTAAACTTTTATCAGGCATAGAACCTCCTCCTACTAAACTTTTGCTTTTTTTGAGTTGGGTTTGAAATTTTAATTCTTTTTGCACTCTTAAAACTTTTTCTTCTATAAAGGATAAGTCATCATTTAAAAGTTTCAAGGTAATAATTTTTTCATAATCTTTTTGTAAATAAGCTTTTAAGCTTTCATTTAAAAAAGATAGAGTTAATTTATCCACTCTTAGCATTCTTAAAAGTTGATTTTGTTTAAGTTTTTCTATGAGTTCTTTTTTTCCAAGTATAATGCCTGCTTGCACACTACCAAAAAGTTTATCTCCACTAAAACTTAAAATATCACATTCTTGTACGAGTTTTTTGATTTTAGGTTCATTTTTAATCAGCTTTTCATTTAAATTTTCACACCAGCCAGAACCTAGATCATAATAACTCAAAAGCCCTTTTTCTTTTGCTAGTTCATGTAGATCTTTTATATTTACTTCACTGTGAAAACCCATAAGAGCGAAATTAGACTTATGGGTTTTTAAAATTAGAGCGGTATTTTCACTGATGGCTTGTTCATAGTCTTTTAAGTGTGTTTTGTTGCTAGTTCCAACTTCGCAAAGCTTTACACCTGCAGCTTTTATCACTTCAGGCACACGAAAACTTCCGCCAATTTCTACAAGTTCTCCTCTTGAGCTTATGACTTCTTTATCATAACAAAGAGAATTAAGCACTAAAAAAACTGCTGCAGCGTTGTTATTGACTACTAAAGCATCTTCGCATTCAAAAAGCATTTTAAGTTTTTCCAATACCAAAGCATAGCGAGAGCCTCTTTTTCCATTTTCTAAATCAAACTCTACATTAGAATAATTACAAATGATATCTTTACACGCTTCATAAAGTTCTTCATGGATTACACTTCTGCCAAGGTTTGTGTGTATAACCACTCCGCTTGCATTAATCACACTTTGTAAATCTTTGCGGTAAAAAGTTTTGATTTCTTTTTTGATTTCTAAAAGTAGTTTATCTTTAGAAATTTCATCTTGGGAAAAATTTTCTTTTAGTTTTGCGACAACTTTTTTACAAAAAAATGCTTTGATATAAAAAGGATAGGATTTTAAACTCTCATCTTCAATAAGAGTGTTAATCTGTGGAAAAGTTCTAAATTTGTTCATCTTAAGCCTTAAGAAAATATTTGGTTATTTTAACATAGAATTTATAAAATGATGTTTTAAAGAGATTAAGGAAGACAATGCAAGATTTTGTTTATATAAAAAATGATGTTTTAATCCCTTTGCCTGATGCTATTGAAATTTTAGATCAGGCAAATGATAAAGAAGCATTAATTTGCAATGATAAAAATCAAAAAGCACAAATTTATGCCCCTGAGATTAATTTTTATCTTAAAAATTCTCAAGATGAAATTTTAGATCAAAGTAAAAATGTTTTAACGCTTTATAAAGCAAGAGCTAGCGTTTATGATTTAGGGCTTGATTTAGAACAAAGCAAAGAAGTGCAAAATCGTTTGATTTTAGTAGATAGTGATACTCAAACTGTCGAGTTTTTAAAAGAACATGGATTTAAGGTTATTGCTTTAAGCAGTGCAGAAATTTTAGCTGTTTTTGGAAGTGTAGGGGAGCTTTGTGCTGTGGTTAAAAATCAAGGCGAAGAAGTGGAAATAGATTTTGATTTTTTACTTTTTAAAGCTGAAGATTTAAGCGTTGTGCGTAAAGATTTTACAAGACAAAGTGGATGTTATAATCTTTTAAATTTTGAAAATCTTGAAGTATTGCTTGAGTTTTTGCAAAGTAAAAGTCCAAAATATCCTTATAAAACTTATATTAGCTATAATGCTAGCGTGTGTCAATACCACGAAAGACGCAGTGAACATTGTGCAAAATGTGCTGAAATTTGTCCTACTGTAGCGATTTTAAAAGATGATGAAAAAAAGCATTTAGAATTTTCTCAAGTGGATTGTTTGGGTTGTGGAGGATGTATTAGTGTGTGTCCTAGCGGATCGCTTGATTATGCTCCTATGCCAAGAGAAAGTTTTTTTACCCTTTGTGAGTTTTATAAAGATAAAAAAAATTTAATTATTCCTAAAAAAATGTCTTTAGAAAATTTAAACCTTGCTTTACCAAAAGATGTTTTACCCTTTATGATAGAGGGTGAAAAATGGCTTTCTTCTATGCATTTTTTAACACTTTTGCAAAATAGTGGTGCAAATTTGGTTTTTTATACGGACTTTGTATCTCGTGGTAGCAATGAAGCCATTACGCTTTTAAATACTTTTTTTGAGAGAAAATTTCAAAAAAAAGCTATTTTTGTTGCTAAAGATGAAAAAGAATTGCAAAATGTTTTAAAAGAGCAAGAATTCATACAAGATTTAAAATATGATTTTCATAATAACACCTTAACTACAAGAGAAAATTTTGCCAAAAGAATGCAAGAAATGATAAAAAATGAAGATTTTGGTAGTATAGAAAGTGGCGAATGGTTGCGTTATGGTAAGGTAGAAATCAATCCTAATACCTGTACGCTTTGTCTTTCTTGTGTGGGTGCCTGTAATGTAGGAGCTTTAATCGCTGATAAACAAGAAAATGCTTTGAAATTTAATGCTTCTCTTTGTACGACTTGTGGGTATTGTGAGTTAAGTTGTGCTGAAAAAGATACTTTAAAATTATTTCGTAGTGGAATGGAGTTTAGAGCTTCTTATTTTGAATATCAAACCATGGCAAAAGATGAGCTTTTTTCCTGTATAGAATGCGGTAAAGAATTTGCGACCAAAAAAGCTGTAGAAAAAATAGCCAATTTAATGAAGCCTAAATTTGGTAATGATGAGAATAAAATCAAAACACTTTATTGCTGTGCAGATTGCAAGGCAAAAGTGATGATAAAAGCAATGGGTTTTGCGGGGCAAAATTAGATCTTAATTTTGCCTTCTAATTCTTCTTTATTTGTAAGTTTCCTATCAAATTTAACAACAAGATTTTTAGAGTTTTTATAAATATCTACAACCCCTAAATTTTCACTAAAAGTACTGAAAATTAAAGGTGTTTCTAAAGGTAGATAAAGGTTTTTAAAATCAGCTGGATTTTTTAAGAAAAATAATGCCACAAGCCAAATTAGAGCTAAAATTACTAAAATAATAGCTAAAAGATTTAAGGCATCTAGATGTAAAAATATCCCTCCGATAATACCACCTATAAAACTTCCACCATATCCAAAAGCATTAAACAACCCTAATGCCGCACCTTTTTCATGAACTTTACAAAATTTTGATGCACAACTTTGCATAATAGGCTCATGTAAATTAAAACCTATAAAAAAAATCACAACTGCTATGATAAAAAAATCTATAGAATTACTAAAAGCAAAGAAAAGATAAGAAAGTATGAAAAAAACAATTCCTAAGAGTAAAATTTGTTTAGCTAAACCTCTTTTTTCGCCTAAACTTCCAGCAAAGCCCATAGCGATAAAACCTGCTACCATAGAAGCGCTATAAACAATCCAAAGTTTATCAGAAGCAAAGCCTAAATGTTTTACTAGAATGATAGGAATGCTTAAAAATGCTATACTCATAAGCATTTTTTGCATGAAATTAGTAAGATTCATAAGGGCTAAATTTTTTTGTTTAATAAGATGAAAAAAAGGAGTTTTTTCATTTTCATGAGTGATTTTGTTTTCTTTAGGTACAATAGTATAAAGCAAAATTATACATAAAAGAGACAAAGCTGCACTAAGATCAAAAAGGCTAGATAAACCCCATTTTGCACTCATTAAAGGAGAGATCACCATAGAAGCTGCAAAACTAAGTCCTATAAAAGAACCCATTACCGCCATGGCTTTACCACGATTTTCTTCTGTGATAAAATCACTTATCATTGCTGTAGCCACAGCTCCAATAGCTCCTGCACCTTGGAGCATTCTTCCCAAAAGCATGGTGTAAATATTTTCCGCAAAAGAGCAGATTAAAGAGCCTATTATAAAAATAATCAGTCCAATGAGCATGGTTTTTTTACGACCAATTTTATCACTTAAAATCCCAAAAGGCACTTGTAAAATCATTTGAGTTAAGGCATAAACACCAACTAAAAGTCCCACTAAAAATTCATTAGCACCTTCAAGTTTTAAAGCATAAAGACTTAAAACTGGCAAAACTATAAACAGCCCAAAAAATCTTGTTCCAACTATGAAAGATAAGGGTAAGACATAATTTAGCATTATCAATTTCCTATTAAATTTGAAATTTAAATTAGGATAATTTTACTATGAAATGGATTAAGCATTGATTAACATCGTTTTATCATTTGATATTTAAAAGCTACGCACAAGGATAAATTTTATAAAATCATATTTTTGTTTTTGATATTATTTTGGAGCTTTTGTTATGAAGATTATCCTAGCTACGAGCAATAAACATAAAGTTTTAGAACTTAAAGAAATTTTAAAAGATTTTGAAATTTATGCTTTTGATGAAGTTTTAATGCCTTTTGAGATTGAAGAAAATGGAAAAACTTTTAAAGAAAACGCCTTGATTAAAGCAAGAGCGGTTTTTAATGCTTTGGATGAAAAGCAAAAAAAAGATTTTATCGCTTTAAGTGATGATAGTGGCATTTGTGTAGATGTTTTAGAAGGAAATCCAGGAATTTATTCTGCTCGATTTAGCGGTAAGGGCGATGATAAAAGTAACCGTGATAAACTTGTCAATGAAATGATAAAAAAAGGTTTTAAACAAAGTAAGGCGCATTATGTTGCTGCTATTGCTATGGTAGGTTTGATGGGGGAATTTAGTACGCATGGAACCATGCATGGAAAAGTAATAGATACAGAAAAAGGTGAAAATGGTTTTGGTTATGATAGCCTTTTTATTCCAAAGGGTTTTGATAAAACCTTAGCTCAACTTAGCGTGGATGAGAAGAATAATATCTCTCATCGTTTTAAAGCTTTAGAGCTTGCAAAAATCATTTTAAAGATTTTAAATAAAGGATAAAAATGAAAAATTTTTTAAAATATATAGCTATTATTGTTTTAATATATGCTCTTTATGTTGGTTTGGAAACTTGGTTTTCTTAGAATAAATAGTGATTAAAAAGCTTGGTAATAAGAACAAACTTCCACTTAAAAGCAAAATCATTACAAAAACGGTTAAAATTCCAAAATAAATTGTTGGAATAAAATTGCTATTCATCATAACACTAAAACCTAAAACTATGCTAATTGTGGTATAATAAAGTGCCGAACCTATACTAAGGTGAGAAATCATAATGGCTTCTTCTAGGCTTTTGTTTTTAATTTCTTCCCTAAAACGATAAATATAATGTATAGCATCATCAACGCCTATACCTATAGCAATAGCAGCTATAGTAATACTCATCATATCCAAAGGAATACCTAAAAGCCCCATAAGAGCAAAAACCACACTTAAAGGAATAACATTTACCAATATAGCCGCAACTGAAAATTTTAAATCTCTAAAAACAATGATAAAAAGTATAAAAATAGCTAAAATTACAAATATAAGAGTATCAAATTGCGATGAAAAAAGACTTTGGAGCATATTATTATAAAGCACCATTATGCCTGTGATTTGAACTTCTACTCCATCGTTTTTTACAAGCTCGTTAAGCTGTTTTTTAAGATCTATTAAAAATTCATTACGTCTTAAATTCGGATCAGAATCAACAATACGCATACTAAATCTTAACTCGTTATTCTCTATACTTACAAAAGGTGAAAGCAAGTCTTGTTTAAATTTAGCAGGTAAATTCTCATTTAAAAATGCAAGAGTAAAATCATCTAACTCTTTTCCATCGTTGATATTTTTCCCTAGGGTTAAAAGACTATTAAGACTTAAAACCGAGCCTACAAATTCTTTGTTTTCTAAAAATTCATGAACTTTTTTTGCAATACGTGTTTTTTTAGAGTCAAACCAATAAGTTTCTTGTGTGGCTAAATTTTCAAATTCACTTTCAAAACTATCAAGAGTATCACTTGTATTTTGATCGTTTTTATTATTTGGAAAACGAATGATGACTTCTAAAGGCAAGGTTCCACCTAGATTTTTATCAATAACCAAAAGTCCTTTTTTGATTTCACTGCCATCTTTGAAATAATTGACAAAAGAATTTTCAACTCTGAGTTTTGAAATGCCTATTAAAGCTAAGATTATAGCAAGAACTGAAATTCCATAAATCATGCGACGCTTTTTAGGATCAAGAGCGGTTTTAGCACAAAAGGCTAAAAGATTAAATTTAAACTCTTTTTTATGATAGTTTTTTGGTTTTAAAAGAACTAAGATACTTGCTAAAAATAAATAACTAAAGATAAGAGCTAAACCTATACCTATACTCATCATAATACCAAGTTTTATGATAGGTTCGATATTTGAAAGCATTAAAGAAAAAAATCCTATCATCGTTGTAACAATGGCATAAAGGCTAGGATTTGCTTTGGCTAGTAAGGTTTCAAGCACTATGCGCTCAACTTTAGCTTTGGGATGATTTTGGGTATTTTCGATAAAATGCGTGATCAAATGAACAACTACACTTAAGGTGATAATTAAAACCAAAGCAATGTAATTTGATGAAATAACTGTGATTTGAAAATTTAAAAGTGCAAAAACTCCACTAGCTGCACTTAAGCTTATAAAACAAATAAAAAGAGGTAAAAAAACAAAGCGCCATGAACGGAAAAAATAATAAAGTGCAAATCCTAGTAAAAATACAAGAGAAACACCATAGAGTACAAGATCAGATTTTATATAAGCTATCATATCATCAGCGATCATGCTTACGCCACCAAGGTAGAGCGTATCTTTATTTTTTTCATAATTTCGAACTATGCTTTTAATAGTATCTAGACTTTGTTTCGTGATAACTTTTTGCTTGTCTTGATGTTTTTTTATAGCAAGACGAATTTGATCTTTTTCTTTTTCATCGGTAGCAAGATCGCGTTTTTCTACAAGATCATTATAAACTGTATCAGGCTTTAAGTAAATAATAAGCCCTGTTACTTTTCCATCTTTTGAGATGATATTATTTTTATAAAAGGGACTATTTAAAATTTCATTTCGGGCTTTTGTGCGGTTTATATCTTGGCTTTCTATGTTTGGGATATTTTTTAACAGTTCTTTTAAATCCGTATTTTGTGAACTTTGAAGCAAAGGGGCATTGATGATGCTAAAAACGCGCTCTACTAAAGGGGCCTTTTCTAATTCTTCATGAAGTTTTTTTAATTTGGCTAAATTTTCATTTGAAAAAGGTTTTTCATCATAGGGTTTGAAGGCTAAAAGTAAAAAATTATCACTTTTATAATGTTTTGAAATTTCTCTAAAAGTTTTTAAATCTGCATCATCTTCTAAAAGTAAACTTTCAGCACTTGCATCTACGCTAAGCTTAAAAGCAAAAAAGCTTAAAAACAGGCATATAAACAAGGTTCCAAAAAAAGTACTTTTTGGACGAGAAATAAAAAACTTTAAAAGCTTTGCAAACATTATTCTATGACAATACTCTCAAGTTTTTGAAGTAGGGCATCAAAGCCTTGGTTAGCTAAAATATCTCCAAATTGTGATCTATAAGTTTGTACTATACTCACACCTAAAACATCTACATCATAAATAAGCCAGTTGTTATTATCATTGTAAAATTTGAAAATGATATTTTTTTCTTCCCCATCTACTACCATAGAAGTGGTTAAAAAATAGCGTTTTTCATTTTTTAACTCACCATTTTTGACCTTTAAAACCTGATCTTTATAAAGACTGAGTTTATCGGTAAAACTTTTTTTAAGACTTGCTTCAAAGGCTGTGGTAAATTTTTCTTGTTCTTTTGGATTTAATTTAGAATAATTTTTCGAAAGACTGAGTTTTGCCATGAGTTTATAATCTATTATGCTATCAAAAAGTTTAAAAATTCCATCAGCAGCTTGTTTTTTGTCTTCTTTGCTATCTTGTAAAAGTTTTAAGCTTGCATCAATGTTTTTTTGCATAGTACTAGAAATTTCATCTAGCTGCAAGGCAAAAGCATTAAAAAATAAAGCCAAGATTAAAAATATTTTTTTCATTATTTTCCTTTATTTGCTAAGTTCATTGCGTCTTTGCTCGTAAGCATCACGCAAGAATGGATATAAATTAGGCGTGTTGTGATAAATTTCATCAATTTCATCAAGTCTAAAACTAAGTTCATTACCAAATCCATAAGCACTTATAGCTATACTTGCCCAAGTAGGATCAATGTAAGCAGTAAAACTTGCATACCAAGTTGCAGGTAAAGCAAGAGTATCTCTAAGATTACTAGGGCCGAGTATAGGTAAGACAATATGAAAACCGCTTCCTACACCCCAGTGAGCCAAAACGGTTCCTAAGTCCGCGGGATGTTTTTTAAGACCCATTTTTGATGCCACATCCATAAGTCCACCAAAGCCCATAATGGTATTGGCGGTAAATCTTTTAAATTCTTCTCCTGCTTCTTCAAATTTAAACTGCAAAATATTGCCTACAAAACGCAAAGGAGCAAGTAAATTATCAAAGAAATTTCTTACCCCTAATCTTATAAATTCAGGAGTGATAGTGTTATAGCCCTTAAGAACGGGACGCAAACCATAATCATACAAAGCCACATTAAAACTTGTCATAGCTTTGTTATATCCTGAAAGTGGATCGTTTACTTGATAGTTTTGGTATTCTTGTTCGAAATCATCTAAATTTTGTTCTTTAGCAAAAGCAAAAATAGCAAAAAAAATTAAAATAAAAGATATAAATTTTATTCTCAAGCAAAAACTCCTAAAAATTTTAAAAGTAAAATTATAGCAAATTTTTAATCAAGATTTATATCCCAGTAAAAATCCACCCATTCAGTAGCTTCTTTTACTTTAAAATCAGGCTCTAAAAGAGCGGTTTTTTTGTAAAAAATGGTTGCAATTTTAAGTTCAATATGAGGAAATTTTTCAAGCAAAACTTTTTTTATTTCTGCTAAACTTTCTCCACTATCTACTATATCATCAATGAGTAGAATTTTTTTGTGCTTGCTTAAATCGGGAATGTTAAAAATTTCAATAGTATCAAGTTTTTTCGTATTATCGTAATGAATTGAGTTTAAAGCAAAAAGTTGACGCGTTTTTAAAGCCACTGCTAAAGAGTGTCCTAAACTCATCCCCCCTCTTGCTATAGCTAAAAGTGCATCAGGGTTAAAATCTTCTTTAATTTCTTTAGCAAGAATTTTTACATCTTCTTTAAATTCTTCATAGGAGTAAAATATCATTATATATCCTTATTTATTGTAGTGCCATAAGTAAAAAATTACCCAAAGATAATAAACTTAAAACTATAATGCCAAGATTGATTTTATCCCATTCGCGTTTAAAAATTCTTACAAGTAAATAAGAAAGAAAACCAAAAGCAAAACCTGTGGTGATGGAGTAAGTAAAAGGCATCATGATAATAGTAAAAAAGCTTGCTACAGCTATAGCACTATCTTTAAAATCTATATTTTTAACTTCCATAAACATTAAAATTCCAACCATTACAAGTACGGGGTATATTGCGTTTGCAGGAATGGCTTTAAAAAGTGGCAGTAAAAAAAGTGTAAAAGCAAAACAAATAGCTACAACTAAAGCTGTAAGCCCAGTTCTTCCTCCGCTTTCAACCCCTGTAGTGCTTTCAATAAAGGCTGTAACTGTAGAAGTGCCTGTCATAGCTCCTAAGGCTGATCCTGTTGCATCTGCCATTAAGGTTTTGCTTAGTTTTTTTTCTCCATTTTTGGGATCATCAAAAATCTTTCCTCTTTCACCCACACCTGTGATAGTTCCTATGCTATCAAAAAGTTGAGTGATAAAAAAAGTAAGAATTATAGGTATCATAGTAATATTTAAGGCGCTTTTGATATCAAGTTGTAAAAAGATGGCTCCTAAACCATTTTCCATGCTAAAATTTGGCCAAGAAAAGATTTGCACAGGAAAACTTGCATTGTCTAAATGGAAAATCCAAGCAATAATAGAGCTTGCTAATACCCCCAAAATAAAAGCTCCGCGAAGTTTTATAGCCCAAAAAAAGATGATTAAAGCTAGAGTGAAAATTCCAAAAAGCACATGAGGGCTTTTGAAATTTCCTATGCTGACTAAGGTATCTTTATTATGCATTATCACACCCATTTGACTTAAGCCTAAAAATGCAATAAAACAACCTATGCCCGCACAAATTGCAAGGCGTAAATCTTTTGGGATATTGCGGATTACCCAAAGGCGAAAATGCGTAAAAGAAAGTATGAGAAAAATAATACTTGAAATAAAAACAGCTCCTAAGGCACTTTGCCAAGCTATGTTTTGACCTAAACAAACCGCAAAGGTAAAATAAGCATTTAAACCCATTCCTACACTCATAGCTACAGGAGTATTGGCAAAAAAAGCATTAAAAGCACTTGCAACTATGGTAATTAAAGCTGTTGCGGTGATTAAAGCTTCTATAGGCATTCCTGTATTTCCTACTATGCTAGAATTTACGGGGATAATGTAAACCATAGCTAAAAAAGTAGTAAGTCCTGCTATAACTTCGGTTTTAAAACTCCTATTGTTTTCTTTGAGTTTAAAAAAGCTCATTTTTTCTCCTTAGTAGGTTTTTAGCTCGTTGTATAAACTATCGCGTTCTACAGGAATAAGATTTGAAGTTTTTATCATATCGATAAAAGTTTTTAAACTTGTGCCTTTGGCGGACTTTGCACCACCTGCACTTTGTATACTTTCTTTTTCTATAGTGCCGTCTAAATCATTAGCTCCAAATTCTTGTGCTACCATGGCTAAATTTAAAGTCATTGTTGCCCAGTAAGCTTTGATATTTTTGATATTATCAAGCACTAAACGAGAAATGGCAATGGTTTTTAAAATTTCTTCACTATCCATGATTTTATCAGTTTGTATAAAGCTATTATCCCTTTGCCAAACTAGAGGGATAAAAGCATTGAATCCACCAGTTTGATCTTGAAGATTACGCAGTCTTAACATATGATCGATCCTGTGATGTCTTTCTTCTATATGTCCAAAAAGCATGGTAGCATTACTTTGCTTGTTTTTTTCATGCCAAAGTTTATGAATTTTAAGCCAATTTTCACTGCTAACTTTTCCATGACAAATTTTCTTACGCACTTCTTCATCAAAAATTTCAGCTCCACCACCTGGCATGGAATCAACGCCGTATTCAAGCATTTTTTCTATCACTTCTTCATAACTCATTTTAAAACGACGATGTAAAAAATCAATTTCAGCAGCAGTCATAGCTTTTACATGAAGATTAGGATATTTTTCTTTTATCATTTTAAAAATTTCTAAATACCATTGCCAAGTTGTATCTTTGTTGTGAGCTGAAACGATATGCACTTCTTTGGTTTCTCGTTTTACAGTTTCATCGACGATTTTCATGATTTCTTCATGAGTCATCAAATAAGGATTAGGATTTTTTCGGTGCGCTGAAAAGGCGCAAAATTTACAGGTATCTGCACAGATATTAGTTGGGTTGATATGGCGATTGATATTAAAATAGACTTTTTTTCCATGAAGTTTAGTGCGTTTTTTGTGAGCGTATTTGCCTAAGGTAAAAAGATCTAGATCCCAAAGTGCATTGGCTTCTTCTTGGTTTAATCTTTCTTCATTTTCTAGTTTGGTAATTAAATTTTTCATTTTAATTTTACTCTTTTGCTGTTTTTAAATAAAGCATTATAATTTTTGCTTACTGAAAAAGAGTTTATAGAAAAAGCCAAAATAAAAGATATTTTTGTTAAGATTATTATTAAAATATTAAAATTTAAAGAGAGTAGAAATTTTGTTAAATAAAGAATTAGAAATTTTTAAAAAAAATCTTAGTTCCTATACCCAAAGTTGTAGAAAATTTTTTCTTAAGCAAGGGGCGTTTAGCTTATATCATTCTAAAAATATGGATAATTTCATAAAAAAAGCTTATGATATAGTTCTTAAAGATTATTTTGATGATTTTTCACCTCCAAGTGATAATATCCCTTTTTGTGTTTTAGCAAGTAAAGCATATGCAAACAATAGTCTTTGTTTTAATGAAAGTATTTCTTTAATTTTTGTTTATAAAGATATTAAGGCTTTTCATTTAAAACCTATGATTAAGGCTTTTATCGAAATTTTAAATGATGCGCATTTGCAAATTGATTCGGTTGTTTTAGAATTTAATGGACTTTATAATGCTAGCAATGAGCTTAAGACTTCTATAATACAAACTCGTTTTATATGTGGTTCTAGGATTTTATTTAAAAGGATTAAGACAAAATTTGAGAGTATTTTAAAAGAAAATAAAAATGATTTTGCCAAGCTTTTGCTAGAAAATTTTAAAGAATTTGATATTCCATTTATAAAGCAGGAATTTAATATCTTAAAAGATTTTGGCGGATTAAATCATTTAAGATCCTTAGAGAGTTTGCTTGTTCTTTTTAAGACTTCTCCAAAAAATTATGCTTTAAATTTTATAGATGAAAAAAATTTAAGCGAGTTGCGTTTAGCTGGAGATTTTTTACTTTCTTTAAAATCAGCGATGAATTTATTAAGTGCTAAAGATGAGGATGAGTTTTTACTTATTAATGTTCATGATTTGAGTGAATTAATGTATAAAAAAGCTAAAAAACATTTTGGAGCAAATGAGTTGTTGGTTCAAAAGGCTTTACAAAGTATGCATGCTATAGGTTTTTATACACACTTTTTAGCAAAGCAAATTCAAGATGGATTAAATCATACTCTTAAACAAGAATATAAATTTAAAACTCTTGTGGAGGTTTTAGAATACTTATTAAAACTTGAAGATAAACAGGTTATTTTCGATCTTAACTTGGTTTTTGCCCTAAGAAGATTGAAATACGGTAAAAAAGATATAGAAAAAGCTTTAATGCTTTTTGAGAAAATTTTTTATAAAAGGCATAGTTTTTGTGTTTTAAAGCTTTTGCTTGATAGTGGAATTTTAAAAGATTTATGCAAGCCTTTTTGGACAGTTCGTTTTTTAAGTGATGAAGAAGGAAATTATAGTTTTGATGAGCAAGTTTTTCTTATGTTAAGTGAATTTGAAAAATACGAAGATGAGCTTGAGATACTCCAAAAACTTAAAACCGATGAAAAAATGATTTTAAAGCTTGTGATACTTTTAAGCGCTATAGAAAGTGAAAATGAAATTTCTTTAGCAGGCATATATAGAGCGTATTGCTCCAAATTTGATTTAAAGAATGAAATTTTAGAATGGGGTCTTAAGATATTTAAAAACAATAATGCCTTAAAAGATCTTGTAGAAAAAGAAGATATATACAATCCTATTGTTGTAAGTAGCTTGGTTTCTAAGCTAGAAAATTTAGAAAATTTAGAGCTTTTATACACTTTAACTTGGCTAAAGGCTAAGGCTTTAAATTATAATGCTTTTTATTTTAGAGTTCTTGATAAACTTTTAGAAAATGCAAAACAAGGTTTTGAAGATGAAAATCTACTTGAAGAAAGCGCAAGAAGAGTAAAAAAAGAATTAACACTTAAAAGAAGTAAGATTTTTTTAGAGCAAGATGAAATTTTGCAAGATAAAATCATACATATCAAATCAAATCTTTTTATTATAAAAAATACTTTTGAAGATATTGTTATGATTTCTAAATTAGCCAAAGAAAATGATTTTAAATTTTGGTTTAGTAATGAAACAAATCTTAGTTTGCAAATTGTTGCACCACTTCATTTTAATATTGCCATTATTTTAAGTTCTTTAACAAATTTAAATCTTATTTTCATGAATTTTTTTGAACTTTTTGATGATAAAATTTATTTAAGATTTGAATATGATAATATTATCAGTGATGAGCAAAAACTAAAACTTTGCGAGCTTTTAAATTCAAATCTTTCTGGTTTTAATTTGAAAAAAATTAAAAAGCCAGTCATTAAAAAAGATGAGTTAAAATTAGACTTAAACTATTCTAAAATGTATGCCAAATTAGGTCTTAATACTAAAGATCAGCAGGGTTTAATGGCGTATTTGATGAATGTTTTTAATGAACTTGAACTTGTTTTATGTGCAGCAAAAATTCAAACCATAAGACAAAGGACGCGTAATATTTTTATTTTTCAAAAGAATGAAAAATTAGAACATAGCGAGCAAAAGTTAGTTAATTTATTAATAAGTGAGTAAAAAAATGTGTGGAATCGTAGGCTATATAGGAAATAATGAAAAAAAACAAATTATACTAAATGGACTTAAAGAATTGGAATATCGTGGCTATGATAGTGCGGGTATGGCAGTGATGCAAGAAGGAGAGCTTAGTTTTTTTAAAGCTGTAGGAAAACTTGAAAATTTGGCGAATAAATGCACGGATTTTGAAAGTCAAGGTTATGGTTTTGCTATAGGTCATACAAGATGGGCAACTCATGGTAAGCCTACTGAAATCAACGCACATCCTCATTTAGGACAGTATTCTTGTGTGATTCACAATGGTATTATAGAAAATTATAAAGAAATCAAAGATAAACTTGAAAAAGAAGGCGTGAGTTTTTTAAGTCAAACCGATACAGAAGTGATTGTTCAGCTTTTTGAATTTTATGCAAGAAATTTGGGAGTTTTTGAAGCTTGGCAAAAAACCATCAAAGAACTTCGCGGTGCTTTTGCTACTTTGTTGGTAACAAAAAAAGATCCCAATCATGTGTATTTTGCAAAAAATGCTGCTCCTTTGATTATAGGTAAAAATGCAAATAAAGAATGGTATTTTTCTTCAGGTGATGCGCCTTTGATAGGAAGTTGTGATGAGGTAATGTATCTTGAAGATTTAAGCTTGGGATACGCGAGTAAAGATGAGCTTGTCGTTTATGAAAATGATATTTTAAAATCACTTTGTTTTTCTAAGCTTTCAGGCGATAAGGCTTATGCAAAAAAAGACGGCTTTCGTTTTTTTATGGAAAAAGAAATTTATGAACAAAGTCGCGTGATGAGTGAAGTTTTAATGGGGCGTATTCAAGGCGATGAAGTCGTTTTTGATGAGCTAAACAATGAAGATTTAAGTCAAGTAGATGAAATCACGCTTTGTGCTTGTGGAACAAGCTATCATGCTGCAATGGCAAGTGCTTATTTGTTTGAAAGAATTGCTAAAGTTAAAGCTAAAGTAGAAATTGCAAGTGAATTTCGATACCGTGAAGCAATTATAAAAAAAGATTCTTTATTTATCATTATTTCTCAAAGTGGAGAAACAGCAGACACTTTAGAGGCTTTAAAGATTGCAAAAGAGCAGGGTGCTAAGACTTTTGCAATTTGCAATGTGGATAATTCTAATATAGTGCGTTTAGCACATCTAAGTCTTTTAACTCGTGCGGGCATAGAAAAAGGAGTTGCTTCAACTAAAGCTTTTGCTACTCAGGTTTTAACACTTTGGATGCTTGCTATTTTTATGGCACAAAAAAGAAATTTAAATGTTTCTGCTGAAATTAAAGCACTTTTGCATACTCCAAATTGCGTGAGTGTAAAACAGGCTTTACATGAAAAAATTCATCGTTTATCCAAGCGTTATTTAGATGGACATGGCTTTTTCTTTATAGGCAGAGATGTGTTTTATCCTTTGGCTTTAGAAGGAGCTTTGAAACTTAAAGAATTATCTTATCTTCACGCTGAGGGTTATCCTGCAGGAGAGATGAAACATGGCCCTATTGCTTTGGCTGATTCTAAGCTTTATACCATAGCTTTAATGCCAAAGCACATGCTTTATGAAAAAACAAAATCAAATGTTGAAGAGCTTATTGCTAGGGATTCTACAGTGCTTAGCATTTCACCTTTAGAATTTGATTTAAGTGATGATTTTATAAAAACCAATGAGCAAGATCATTATATGTGTGAATTTTTTGAAATGATGGTCATTACTCAACTTTTGGCGATGGAAATTTCCATAAGACTTGGCAATGATGTGGATATGCCAAGAAATTTGGCTAAAAGCGTAACGGTAGAATAGAAATGAAAAAATTTTTTTGTTTAACTTTAGTTTGTAAACTTTTTGCTTTAAGCGAATTTGAACTTCATCATATTGATAAAGTACATAAGCTAGGGTATAGTGGAGATACTATTATAATAGGTGTAGCCGATGATGCTTTTAATCAAGATCATACTAGTTTAAAGGATAAGATTTTAAAGTCTACTTATCCTACTGATACAGCTGGGAAACAGCTTATACCTGATTTGAAAAAATCAACACACGGAAGTCATGTAGCAGGTATAGCTGTTGGAGCAAAGATAGGCGATAGCAAACCTTATGGAGTGGCTTATGGGGCAAAATTTTATGGAGCTGGGGTGTTTCCAAATGGCTCTTACACTCAAATTCCTGATATTTATAATTTTTTCAAAGATGTGAGTATTATTAATAATAGCTGGGGTATTAATTTTTATCCTTATTTTAATCTTAAGGCTTCAAATTCTGGATTAGTAGATTGTACTCAAACTAATCAAGGGACAAGCTATAATATCTGTAATACTCCTTTGGAATATGTTATGAAAGCAGATAAGGTTGCTAATGATATGATGAGGCTTAGCAAGGATAAGGGAGTATTAAATATATTTGCTGCTGGTAATGAAGGAATTCTTAGCCCTGCTTTGCATGCGATTTTACCAAGTTATGATGAATCTTTAAGAGCTTGGTTGGCTGTTGGAGCTTTGGATGCAAATGAGATTACTTTAGAATCAGATGGGACTTTAATAATTAAAAGTCAAGGTTTGGCTGATTTTAGTAATGGTTTTAAGGGAGCTACGAATTTTTCTTTAGTTGCTGCTGGAGTAAATATTAATAATGTTGATTCAAGCACTAATGATAAGTTTACAAAAAAAAGTGGAACTTCTATGGCAGCACCTATGGTAAGTGGAACAGCGGCACTGGTCAAGCAAAATTTCCCCTTTTTGGATGGTAAGCAAATTGCTGATATACTATTAAGTACAGCAAATAAAAATTATAAGGCTCCAAAATTTACTGTTAAACAAGTAACCGATGGAACAAATCAACCTAAATTTCTTATTGTGTATATTTCGCAAGATCCACCTGGGATAGAAGATGAAATAAAACGGGATTTAAAACAGCTTTACAATGGAATACAAGTTCAAGTTAATGGACAATGGATTGATTATAGTGATTATATTTGGGATAATAGAGATAGTGCGCAGTCACAAAAACTTAATACTTCCACTATTAGTTCTATTAATGGAGTAGTTAGAGTTGAGAAAGAAGAATTATTTGGACAAGGAATTTTAGATGCACAAAAGGCGTTAAAAGGACTGAGTATTTTAGATGCAAACAGACTCAGTGATCAGGATGTATTAAAATATGAGCAAGAACCTAATACAGCTTATTATACTATAAACACTGCAGGTTATGATGCTGAATTTTCTAATGATATTAGTCAAAGAAAATGGGATGAAAGTACTCATTTATCAAGTGCTATTAATAAACCTACACATTTAGCTAATCTTAACATAGGGTTATCTAAAGAAGGTGAAGGTATTTTGATTATCAGTGGTCAAAATACTTATGAGGGTGCAACTTTAATCAAACAAGGAGAATTAAAGCTTAAAGGAAAAGTTAAAAATAATGCTTATGTAGAACAAAAAGCAATATTAAGCGGTAATGGTATTGTAGGGCAAAATTTAAACAATAAAGGTATAGTTAGACCTGGAAATGAAGATTTGAATGATTTAACCGTGCAAGGAACTTATACTCAAGAAGGAGTTGACTCTAAATTGCAACTTGATTTTGGTAATTATAAAAATTCTAAACTGATTGCAAAAACTTATGATATTAAGAGCGGGAATTTAGAATATATTCCTTTACCTAAATACTATATCTTAAATAAGCCAGTGAAAATTAATTTAGGAGATTTGGAAAAAAGTTTATCATCTTTTAATCATGTTTTGATACAAAATACCTATGCTTTAAATTTTGATTTTGTTTTAAGTGATGATTTAGTGAGTATTAATAAAACCTTAATAAAACCTAATTTAAAGCCAAATGCTTACGAAATTCCTAATACAAGCTTGGGAAATGCTTTAAGACAATTGCGATCTAGGGCAGACTTGAGTCAGACTTATCAGGAATTTTTTGCTTCTTTAGATAATGGAATAGATGTAAAGACTAAATTAAATAGAATAGAAGGTTCAGGGTATTTAAGCACTTTTAGTAATCATAATCAATCTAATTTAATGCAAAATAATATGTTATTTACCCTTCATCCTCTTAATATTAATAATTTTGCACAAAACAATAATATCTTACTTGCTAGTACTTATTTACCTAGAATTTTTAGCAATGAAGAATATTTTTGGCATCTTACTCCAAGTTATAAATACTATAAAGATAAAGATTTTTCAGGTCAAAAAACAGGTGCTAATATCTCTTTAGGAGAAAATTTCTCATCAGGCTTTTTAGCTTATGCTTTATCTCTTTCTAGCGCTAAATTTAATTTTAATAATGGTAGTGATTTGAAGAGTTATAACATGGATTTATTGCTTAATTATAACCATGATTTAGATTTTATAAAAATATTAAGTGGATTAGGTATAGGTGTAGGATTTAATACTCTTAATCGTTTTGTAGTAGAGCAGCCAATTGAAGGCAAATATAAAACATTGCAAACTTCAGCCCAGCTTGGTGTAACTAAAGATATTATTTTAGGTCAAGATTTTATTTTTAATCCTTTAATGTATTTTACACATAGTTTTTTTTATCAAGAAGATTTTAAAGAAAATAAAAGTCCTTTTGCTAAAAATTATGAAAGTTTAAAACATCATAGCATAAATGCAAATTTAGGTTTTAATCTTGCTAAAAATATAGAGCAAGATGATTATCAAGCTTCTTTTTCTACTTTTGTAATTTTTGAAAAAAGAATTTATGGAAGAACTTTAGAAAATAAGGCTAGTTTTGTTGATTTTCCTATTGCTTTTATTCAAAAATATAAATTAAAAGATAATATTTTAAGTCAAGGTTTTAATTCAGAATTTTTATATAAAAACAATGTATTTTGGCAGTTTATGTTAATGAATAGATTTTCTCATAATGCCTATGAATTGCATTTAATGAGTTCAGTGGGAAAACGTTTTTGAAAGTATTTATTTTTTTAGCTTATAATAAATAAAATTTTAATCAAAGGAAAAAATTATGGAATACAGAGTTGAACATGATACCATGGGTGAAGTTAAGGTCCCAAATGACAAATATTGGGGAGCTCAAACTGAAAGAAGTTTTGAAAATTTCAAAATCGGTTGCGAGAAAATGCCAAAGGTTTTAATCTATGCTTTTGCAAATCTTAAAAAATCTTTAGCTTTGGTCAATAACAAACTTGGCAAACTTGATGATGCTAAGAAAAATGCTATAGTTCAAGCTTGCGATGAGATTATCGCAGGTAAATTTGATGATAATTTTCCACTTGCGATTTGGCAAACAGGTTCAGGCACACAAAGCAATATGAATATGAATGAAGTTATTGCAAATCGTGCCACTGAAATCATGGGCGGGGATTTTCGCAAAGAAAAGCTTGTACATCCAAATGATCATGTTAATATGAGTCAAAGTTCAAATGATACTTTTCCAACAGCTATGAGTATCGTTGCGGTTGAGCAAGTAGAGAAAAAGCTTATCCCTGCGCTTGATGAGCTTATTGCAACTTTTGAAAAAAAAGTAAAAGAATTTGATGGTATTATCAAGATAGGACGCACGCATTTACAAGATGCTACTCCACTTACTCTAGCGCAAGAATTTAGTGGATATCTTTCTATGCTTTTACATTCAAAAGAGCAAATCATCGCTTCTTTACCAACTTTAAGAGAACTTGCCATAGGAGGAACCGCAGTGGGAACAGGGCTTAATGCACATCCAGAATTAAGCCAAAAAGTAAGTGAAGAGCTAACTCAACTTATAGGTACAAAATTTATTTCAAGTCCAAATAAATTTCATGCTTTAACAAGTCATGATGCGATTAATTTTACTCATGGAGCTATGAAAGGTTTGGCTGCAAATTTAATGAAAATTGCAAATGATATAAGATGGTTAGCTTCGGGTCCAAGATGTGGTCTTGGTGAGCTTATCATTCCTGAAAATGAGCCAGGAAGTTCGATTATGGCAGGTAAGGTAAATCCTACCCAGTGTGAAGCTGTTACTATGGTTGCTGTACAAGTGATGGGAAATGATGCAGCTATCGGATTTGCAGCAAGTCAAGGAAATTTTGAACTTAATGTGTTTAAGCCTGTGATTATTTATAATTTCTTGCAAAGTCTTGATTTGTTGGCTGATTCTATGCATTCATTCAATATCCATTGTGCTGTAGGCATAGAACCAAATCGTGCAAAAATCGATCATAATCTTCATAATTCTTTAATGCTAGTTACCGCTCTAAATCCACACATAGGTTATGAAAACGCTGCTAAAGTGGCCAAAAATGCTCATAAAAAAGGTATTTCTTTAAAAGAAAGCGCAATGGAGCTTGGTTTGGTTAGCGAAGAAGATTTCAATAAATTTGTTGATCCTACTAAAATGATAGGCTCAAAAGCCTAGAACATAAAACTTGCCTTTTTTAAGGCAAGTTAAATTAAATTCTTATCTTTTAAAATCACATACATTCTTAAAGTTGATACAAAAAAAGTTAAAATCGCAGGACCTAGTATAATACCCCAAAAACCAAAGGTTGAAATTCCTGCTATCATGGCCAAGAAAATTAAAAGTTCGTTAATTTTAGTGGGAGTTTTTACAAGTTTTTTGTTGATCCATTTGATGATTAAAGGTTTGATTAAAGTATCTGCTATAAAAGAAATTACAATTACAGAATAAATAAAAATAACAAGAGCTGAATTAAGATTGTTTGAGGCAAATTCATAAAGACTTACAGGCACATAAATTAAAGCTCCTCCTATAGCAGGTATGAGAGAACTTACAGCAAAAATTACTCCCATTAAAATTCCATCATAACCATAAAACATTGTGATTAAACCAAAAAGTGCACCTTGAAATATTGCTACAATTACCATAGAGTAAAGCACAACAGCCATAACATTACCCACTTCGCTTAAAACATCATCGAGTTCTTTTTTATCAATAGGAATGATAGATTTAAGATAGATAACAAGTTCTGTTCCATATAGATTTGCAAAGAAATAAAACACACAAATTAAAACCATATCTATAAGAAATTTAGCTCCTGATTTTGTAAAACTTGAAGCATAACTTAGAATTTGTTTAGAAATGCTATTTAAATCTATAGAAGCTAAAAATTCTTTGATTTTAGGTTCTAAAAAATTAAAGCTTTCGGGCAAGGTAAATTGATAGTTTTTGACATAATCAAGTGTTTGTGTAACTAAATTAATATCAAAATTCTTTAAAGCTTTGGCAAGTTCTATCATAGCATAAACAAAAGGTGCAAAGAAAAGCAAAACCATACAAGTTGTTGTAAGAATGGAAGCTAAAAATTTATGCCCTTTAGTAAGATTTAAAAATTTCGCATTGATATTTGAGGTAGCTACCGCCATTAAACTAGCTATGATAATTACAAGTAAAAAACCTTTAAAAAGGTAAAGCAAAAGAAATAAAATGACTAAAATAAAGCTTATAAGAAAGAATTTTCCATTTTGCAAAATTTACTCCTCAAATAAAGTTTTTTCATAGTTTAATTTTAAAGCACTATAGCTTTTCGTGCTTGCTATACGCCCTTTTGCAGTGCGTTCTATATAGCCATTAGCTAATAAATAAGGCTCGATTACATCTTCTATGGTATTTTCATCTTCACTTAAAGCCGCAGCAATGCTTGCAAGTCCTATAGGTTTTTGCTTAGCAGCGGTTAAAAGTTCAAGATATCTTAAATCCATCGCATCAAAACCAAGCTCATTAACTCCTAAAGAATTTAAGGCCTCATTAGCTCTTTTTTCTGTGATAATTTCTTCATCATTAACATCGGCAAAATCTCTTACCCTTTTTAAAAGTCTTAGAGCTATTCTAGGGGTTGAACGACTTCTTTTAGCGATTTCAAGTGCGGCTTTTTCTTCGCAAGTTTTGTTAAGTTTTAAAGCTGCTTTTTGCAAGATGAGGGCAAGTTCGTTATCTTTGTAAAATTCTAATCTAAATTGCATGCCAAAACGATCTCGCAAAGGATTGCTAAGCATACCTGCGCGAGTTGTAGCCCCTATAAGAGTAAATTTTGGTAAATCGATTTTTATGGTTTGAGCGGCTGGACCACTACCTATGATAATATCAAGGCGGTAATCCTCCATTGCAGGGTAAAGCACTTCTTCGATAGCAGGACTTAAGCGATGAATTTCATCGATAAAAAGTATATCTCCTTCGCTAAGATTGGTTAAAATAGCGGCTAAATCTCCGCTTTTTTCTATCATAGGAGCGGCGGTTGTTTTGATATTTGCACCCATTTCATAGGAGATGATATTAGCTAGTGTTGTTTTTCCAAGTCCTGCAGGACCACTAAAAAGTATATGATCTAAACATTCATTGCGTTTTTTGGCTGCAGCTATAAAGATATTTAAATTTTTTTTAATGCTTTCTTGACCTATATAACCATCAAAATTTGAAGGACGCAACGAAGTTTCGTAAGTTTCATCAAAGGAGTATTTTTCTATTTCTACTATTCTATCCATATCTTTGCTTATATTTTGGAAAAATTAAAATAAGATTTTAGCTAAAATTTGCTAGAATTTACATTAAACTTTAATGATTATGGTTTAAAAATGGGAATTTTAACAAAATTAGAATTAGATTATGAAATTGACGATATAGAAAAATTTTTACAATTTTTTAGAACCATGTGCGATAGGTTTGAACCTTTAATCATCAAGCTTGGAAGCGATAGCGTGCGTTATAAAGAAGCCATAAAAGAGCTTGAAACTTTAGCACACAATACCGCTTGGGCAGCAAGACGCTTAAATCTTGAAGAAGTGACTGATTTTTGTGTATTTTGTGAAGAGATGATGGCGCAAGCAAATCGCTTTAATGGGCCTGCTAGTGATGAATTTACGGATTGGATGCTTTTGATGAGTGATCAGTTTGAAAAATATTGTCGTTCATATGAAAATGATGATTCTGTTTTAGCGGTTTTTAATCCTTTAATTGTTAATGTTCCAAATATTATTTCTAAATAAGGGAGCGACTTGGCTTCGACAGGAGTAAGTCTGCTTAGATGGCATGTCGCTTTGGGCAAAGCGTAAAAAGCCCAAATAAAATTAAACGCAAACAACGTTAAATTCGCTCCTGCTTACGCTAAAGCTGCGTAAGTTCAGTTGAGCCTGAAATTTAAGTCATACTATCTAGCTTAATTTTCGGTCATCTTTGATAGTGTAGCCTTGCGTTTGACAAGCGTTGAGGTGAAATAAAGTCTTAGCCTTGCTTTTGAGTTTTGGAAGATGAGCGAAGTAGGGTGAAGTAGTCATCTTTGCTAAGCATGTAGAGGTCTTTGTGGGATTATTTTTGGACAGGGGTTCGATTCCCCTCGCTTCCACCATCACGCTAATTTTAAGTAAATCATAAGTTTATTTCAAATTTTTAGAATTTTTTATATGAAGTTAAGAACGATTTATTACCCTTAAAAACTTTGATATATTAGGTTTTATAATTTTTCATTAAAAATTTATAGTTTTATTTTTAAGCTTATTTTTAGGGGGGGGGTATAATTATTCCTTCAGTTTAAATTTATTGAAGGAGAAACTTATGAAAAAAAATGCTTTAAGCAAGATATTGCTAAGCTTAGGTGTAGCAACTTTGCTTTATTCGAGTGCTTTTGCTGAAGAAATCAATCTTACACAATCTTCAGATGTGGGAAATTATTTTGAAGAAAATGGTAAGGATATCAATCTTAAAAATCCTGATGATTACAAAGGAAAAGATTTAAGTATCAAAATGGGCATTGGGGATTTACCAAGCGATGGCTATGATAGCGCTGATTATCGATTTAACATTGATATCGGTAAAAACAATACTTTAAGCTTTACGCATAATAACAATCAAGAACCTGCTTATGTAACAAATCTAAACGCTACTGCTAAAAAAGTTGAAACAACAGATATAATTTTACAAGCTTTTGCGCCTTCGGTGATTAATGGAGATTTAACTATGACTAGCTCAGGAAAGGAAGCCATTACTCAAGATGAAGAAAAAGGCTCAGGTATAATTCTTTATAATGGAGCAGGTGAAACACAAAGTGCTAATGGTAGCTTAACTATAAATGGAAATTTTACCGCCGATAAAACCCTTTTTGCTACTTATGGAAATTTTGTTAAGGTAAATGGAACTGCAAATCTTACAAATTCAAATTTTGGACTTATCAAACGCTCTTATACAGACTTAGAAGCAAATAATGTAGTAATGGTTCAAGCTAAAGATTTCAATGAAAACATTTTAAAAGCAAATAATAACGCAGGTGCATTACTTGTAAAATTTTTAAATGATTATGTTTCAACTGATCTTCATGGCAAAGATGTTACAGAAACAGGAGTTGTTATAGATATTAGCGATGAAGATGAATACGGCGATGGAGAAAAAGGCTTAGTAGATTATAAACTTAGCGTTCAAAATTGCGGTGGCAATAAATGCTTGGTAGTTAATGGAGGTGCTACTGCAGCGGCTAAAAAATTAACTAATCAAATTACAGTAGATATAAATGCTATCGATAAATTACTTAAAAATGATTTTGATTCCGATGAAGCTGAAGCTGAAGAATGGGTAAAAGTTAAAGAAGCCCTTGAAAAACAAAAAACCGAACTTGAACAACTCAAACAAGAAGCTGAGAAAAATGGCGGTAAAATCGATGATGAAAAATACATTGATTTAGTAAATAAAAATTCAAATTTAAATCTTAGTGCTAATGATAAAGCTTCTATCCTAGCACTTCGTTCTATCACAGAACAATTAGGAAGTATAGGAGCAGATTTAGCAAGTAGAGAAGGTGTAAAACTAGCCCTACAAATCAAAAAAGACACAGACAATACAGGTAAATCTGTATCTAATCTCAATTCAGCTTCTAGTGCAGTAAATACCACTATGAATATTTCTAATGATGTTTCTATAGGTTCTCGTGTAGCAATGCTAAACAATCCTTTTGGAACTTATGCTTCTAAAATGAATGGTCTTAAATTTGCTGCTTTAGATAGTGATATGAGACCAAGCTATGTAAATGAATATACCAATAGTGTTTGGGCTAATGCTTTTGGTGGTGCTAACATTATCGATGGAGATAGTGGTGCAATGCATGGTGCTACTATAGGTGTAGATAAACAAGCTAATGATGATGTTTTATGGGGTGTTTATTTTACTTATGCAAATGCTAAAATCAAAGACAATAATCTAGAACAAAAAAGTGATAACTTCCAATTAGGTATGTATTCTACTATCAATATAGCTCCACAATGGGAACTTAATCTTAAAGTTTATGCTCAAGTTTCTCCAACTAAACAAGACAATGTTCAAATAGATGGTGCATATAACTCAGATTATACAAGTAAATTCTTAGGACTTAGTGCTAATGCAGCTCGTGTGTTTGACTTTAGTGATAATACTTTATTTATTAAACCTTTTGCGGGAGTAAATTATTATTTTAGTTATACTCCATCTCATACAGAAAATGGTGCTATTGCTAAAGATATTGATTCTATGAAAAACAATTCTGTAAGTATTGAAGTGGGTGCTGAATTTAGAAAATATATGAATGAAAACTCTTATATTTTTGTAACTCCAAAAATAGAACAATTTGTTATCAATAGTGGTGATGATTACACAGCTAACCTAGCTGTAAATAATGCTTTCTTTACTAGTGTAGAAGCTAACAACAAGAAAAAAACATACGGACAAATTATCGTAGGGGGTAATGTAGATTTTACAAATCAACTCAGTATGAATCTTGGCTTTGGTGCTAAACAAATACTAGCAGGTAAAGTAGATAATAAAAATGAAACTTACTTAAGTGGTTAAGTAGGACTTAAGTATAAATTTTAATCTTAAAAATCATTTCTAAATCTTTTTATAGTTTAGAAATGATTGTTTATTTCTATGGGAAATCTCCTAGGGCTTTATCTTAAAGCCCTTTTTTATAACAAACAAGTAAATAAGTCTTTAGAGTAAAAAACTCTAAAAACTTTTAGTTTTCTTTGAAAAGTTTGGAAGCTAAGTGCGTTGCACGACTTTGATCTGTATCTTTTTTAAGTGTTTTATAAATTTTACTTACATATTCTTCTAAGGTTTGTTGAGAATCTATGATTTTTTCAGAAGAAGGAATTTTTTCATATTCTCCATTATTTTTAAGCTCATAAGCTAAAACATTATCGCTAAGTTGCAAGCGTAAAAATTGAGCTAATTTAGCTTTACTTCTTTCATCATATATAGGAGTCATAAGTTCTAAGCGACGCTCTAAATTTCTTGGCATCCAATCTGCACTCGATATAAAATAATTTGGCTCACTATGTTTAAAATAAAATACTCTAGCATGTTCTAAGTATTTTCCTATGATGCTTCTAACGCGTATGTTTTTGCTGTGTTTTTCATCAGGTTTTAAGCAACAAATTCCGCGTATGATAAGATCAATTTGCACTCCTTCCATACTTGCTTCATAAAGCGCTTGTATGATATCACTATCCACAAGAGAATTCATTTTAGCTACAATCACACCTTCATTTTTCTTGCTTGTTTCAATGCGTATCATTTCTAAAACTTTTTCTTTGATTTGATTTGGGCTCATTGAAAGAGTTTGAAGGCGACGATTTTTACTAAAGCCCGATAAGATGTGAAAAAAGCTTGTCGTATCTCTTGCAAATTCTGCTTTGCTTGTAAAATAACTCACATCAGTATAGATTTTAGCACTGCTTGCATTATAATTTCCTGTGCTTAAATGCATATAAAATTTAAGTTTATCTCCTTGTTTGCGTATGACTTGAGAAACCTTAGCGTGGACTTTAAAACCTGTAATGCCATAAATAACATGAGCTCCGGCATTTTCTAAAGCTTTCGCCCAATGAAGATTATTTTCTTCATCAAAGCGTGCTTTTAATTCTACCATCACAGTTACTTGTTTTCCATCACTTGCAGCATCAATTAAAGCTTGAACTATATTGGAATTTTTTTCCACTCTATAAAGTGTCATTCTTATGGAAATTACTTCAGGATCTTTGCTTGCTTCTTTGATAAATTTATAAACTGGATCAAAACTTTCAAAAGGTTGTATGATGAGTATATCTTCTTTTTCTACAGCATCAAAAATAGATAAATTCTCATCAAAAGGTGGTAAAGTTTTAGGCGTGTAAAGTGGGCTTAAAAGATGCGTAAAGGTTTTATTTCCTGCGATTTGCCAAAGGCTAGGGAGATTGAGTAAAATAGAATATTCATAAACATCTTTATGAAAAATTTTCATGTGAGTATTAAGAAATTCTACGATTTGCTCATCTGCATCTTTTTGAATTTGCAATCTTACAAAAGCTCCTTTTCTGCGAAGTTTTAAGCCTTGTTCTAAAATCATCATAAAATCATCAGCTTCTTCCTCTTCTATTACCATATCTGCATTTCTAGTCACTCTAAATGCTGCTGAAGCTAAGAGTTTATAGCCTGGAAAAATTTCTTCTGCGTGTTGATGGACTATACTTTCTATAGGAACATAAATATTTGCACTTACTTCATAAAAACGAGGTAAAACTCTTGGAATTCTAATCATTCCAAATTTTATAAGTTCAGGATGCGCTTTATCGCAAATTTTAACCGCTAGTGAAAAAGATAAGTTGTTTAAATGCGGAAAAGGGTGAGTAGCATCAACAGCTATTGGAACAATAACAGGAAAAATATTGGAGAAAAAATACTCATCACATTTTTGTTTTAAATTTTCATCTAAATTCTCATAATGTTTTATGAAAAGATTTTCTTTTTCTAATTCACTTGTGATTTCATTAAAATAACGCTCCAAAAGTTCTTTTTCTTGGTGTAAGTATTTGCGTATGGCTTTTAATTGTTGTAACGGGGTCATTTCATCGCTACTGCTTGCATTAACTCCAGCTGAAAAAAGTTGTTTTAAGCCTGCGACGCGTATCATATAAAATTCATCTAAATTAGTGCAATATATAGCTATAAATTTTAATTTTTCTAACAAGGGTAAATTTTTAGAACATTGGTCTAAAACACGAGAATTAAAGCGAAGCCAAGAAAGTTCGCGATTGATAAACATATCAGGACTTGTTTGCATTAATTTTTCCTTTTTTAGTTGTATTTTATCATTTATTTTGAAATTATTGAATAAAAGTTTTAAATTTTTTAGGTTAATTAAGAGTAAATATATCTTTAAAATTATATTAAATTCATCTATGTTAAAATCACAAAATTTATTTCTGGGAAATTCTGTGACATTGTTGTTTCATTGAAGATTTTAAGAAATGATAATTTTAAGGAGGAAAATTTTGAAGAAAACTTCGAATCTTTTTACTATTTTTCTTGTTTTGCTTTTTGTTTTCTTTGCGGTTGGGTTTTATACTTTTTATAACGCTAAGGGCACATCTTATTTAAGCAATGCAAGTGAATCTTGTAATAACTGCCATATTATGAATGAAGTTTATAACGAATACATGGCAGGACCACACTCTCAAAAAGTCAAAGGCGAACCAAGAGCAACTTGTGTGGATTGTCATTTGCCACATAATTTTGTAGCTAAGTGGATAGCTAAAGCGCAAAGTGGTTTAGGACATGCTTATGCTTTTACTTTTAAACTTGATGAGTTGCCTACAAATTTGAGTGCGACTGAAAAAAGCAGAAAAATGGTGCAAGAAAACTGCATACGCTGTCATGCAGATTTTGCTCAAACAGCTATCAATGCTACAACAAATCCACATGCAGACAAGTCATTAAATTGTGCTTCTTGTCATAAAGATGTTGGACATAAACACGGAATTTAATAAGGAGAAGATGAATGAAAAAAAATATTTTACGCTTAGGTATTGTCGTTTTGGTTTTACTTATAGCGGGAGTTTTATGGCTAAATAATGATATCAATCAAAAAAAAGAAGATGAAGCAAATAAAAATGCCATTGCAGCAAATGCTGATTTTTCTTTGCTTAGCGATGATGATCCAAATTTTGAAAAATGGGGTAAGGTTTTTCCAGAGCAACTAAAAATGTATTTAACGGTTGAAAAAGAAGAGCCTAAGGCTACTGAATTTGGTGGTAATTTAGCTTATTCAAAATTAATTCGCTTTCCTCAATTAACCATACTTTGGGCAGGATATCCTTTTAGTCTTGATTTCAATGAAGAAAGAGGGCATTTTTGGGTTCAAGTAGATCAAATGAAAACAGCAAGAAACAACAAAGATTTTCTTAATGCCCATGGACTTGCTGCTTTTAAAGGTCAACCTGCAGCTTGTATGAATTGTCATAGTGGATGGACTCCATGGCTTATAAAAAATGTTGCTAAAGGAGATTTTACTGCTTTTAACTCTACGAATTATTGGACTATGATTAAAAATATCCCAGCTGTTGATGGTATAGTAGAAAATTCACCTGAACATGCAGGCCCACATGGTGGTAAAAGAATGGGTGTAACTTGTGCAGATTGTCACAATCCAAATGATATGAGTTTAAGACTTACTCGTCCAGCAGCTATTAATGCTTTAGTTTCTAGAGGATATGAAAAAGATCCAGTACAAGGCGTAAAAGCTACAAGAGAAGAAATGAGAACTTTAGTTTGCTCTCAATGTCATGCTGAATACTATTTTAAACCAACAGGGGAAAAAGTAAAAGTAATGGGTGAAACTATTGTAGATGATAGTTCTAAAAAATGGTGGAATGGAACTCAGAAAAATTATGATGAGTATGAGTTTTGGAGAGATGGCAATAAAGCTAAAGAGATTGAAACCGATGGTATAGTTTTAACTTTTCCTTGGAGTGAGTGGAAAAAAGGACAACCATTTAGAATTGAAATGCTAGATGATTATTATGATAAAGTTCGTGGAGTATTTGGAGCTGATTTTACTCATAAATTAACAGGAGCGCAAATTATTAAAATTCAACATCCAGAAAGTGAACTTTATAGTGGCGGTGTGCATGCTGCAAATGGAGTAAGTTGCGTGGATTGTCATATGCCTTATGTTAGAGAAGGAGCTAAAAAGGTTACTCAACACAATATCACTTCTCCTTTAAGAGATATTAACTCTGCTTGTAAGTCTTGTCATAAACAAAGTGAAGATTATTTAAAAGCTCAAGTGCTTGACATACAAAACAGCGTTGCACATGATCAAAGAACTGCAGAGTATGCAATTGTTAGTTTGATTATGGATACTAAAAAATTACGCGATGAACTAGGCAATATGGAAAAATTCCAAAGCGATGGAAAAGCTGATGCGAAAAAAATTAGCGAAGAGCTAAAAGAAGTTTTAGAACTTCATCGTAAAGCTCAAATGAGAGCGGATTTTGTTAATGCTGAAAACTCAACTGGTTTCCATAATCCTCGCGAAGCTTCAAGAATGTTATTGCAAGCTGTTGATATGGCAAGAATGGGACAAACTAAACTTGTAGAAATTGCAGCGGCAAATGGAATTAAAGATTTTAAAACTTCAAATTTAGGTTTTGAAGATATTCAAAAATTTAATCCAGGAGAGCTTTATTATAAAGTAGATGTTAATAATCATAAAGCTGGAGAGCGTTACTATGCAGATGAAAAAGATGTTAATGGCAATCCTCCAAAAGAACTTTTAGAGCATGATAAAGAGCTCGCTCCTTATAATTATCAAGTGATTGATAAAAAATAATTCTTAAGCCCTATAAATCATAGGGCTTTTTCTTTTTTTATTTTAAAAAATATAAACTTTTTATTTGAAATTCACTTTTGCTTCACTTTGTTTTGTCAAAATATCACAAATTTTGATAATCAAAAAGGAGTTAAAATGATCAATAAAAATAAATTGTTTAGACAGGTTCATATCTATCTTAGTTTGTTCTTCTTGCCTTGTGCTTTGCTTTTTGCTTTAACGGGTATAGCGTATATTTTTGGTATTAATCAAGATGTGGGCTTAAAAGTTGAGCAGTATCAATTGTCAAAAGTTATAGAAAGTGGTAAAGAAAGAGAAGCTTTAATAGAGTATTTAAAAACAAATGGTTTAAAAGTACCATCTAATACAAATATAATTAAAAGTAAAGATAAAGGTATAACAATAGGTGGAACTCATTATAGTGCTAATATAACTCAAAATTCTACTAATGAATACAATATTACCTTAAAAACAAGATCTTTACTTGGAGATATGATTATGCTTCATAAAGATAAGGGTGCTTGGTATTTTTCTGTGCTTAGCGTAGGCTTTGGTATTACTTTATTTATGCTTTATATTTCAGGGCTTATGATTACTTTGTTTGCAAATAAAAAAGATAGAAGTAAACAATTTGCAGTTCTTGGAGTAGGGGTTGTTGTAACTTTGCTTTTGGCTTATCTTAGCCTTTGATTTTTCCTAGCTTTTTAAGCTAGGTATTATTTATTTTTTTGTATAATCACACTTTACTTTTATTGGACAGATGGGTGAGCGGCTGAAACCACACCCCTGCTAAGGGTGCAGATCTTAACGGGTCTCGAGGGTTCAAATCCCTCTCTGTCCGCCACTAAAACTTTCTTGAAAATCCCAAGTATTTTATTAGGTATCGAAGCAAGAGACTAGCCCTTGCGAAGTTATATTATTTTACAGCGTTTTTGATTTCTAAAATCATAGTTTTTAAAGACTCTAGTCCATTTCCACTTGCTAAATACCAGTATTCTGGATCAAGATAGATAATTTTTTTGTTTTGTGCTGCTTTGGTTTTAGCGACAAGCGCATTATCGAGTATGCCTTGAGCGCGTTCTTTGTTGCCTACAATGATATTTCTATCAATAACAAAAATATAATCAGGATTTTTTTCTAGTATAAATTCAGAATTGATACTTTTGCCGTGTGTGCCTACTTTTATATTCTCATCTACTGCGTTAATCCCTAAAACATCGTGAATAATCCCAAAGCGAGATTGAGGACCAAAGGCTGAAATTTTGTTAGAATTTGTAAGAATAATAAGAGCTTTTTTATCTTCATCAACTATACTTTTGGCTTTTTCAATTTCATTTTTAATATCTGAAATTTTTTCCAAAGCTTCTTTTTCTAAACCATAAAGTTTTGCAACGCTTAAGACATTATTTTCAAAAGAGCTTAAAAAATTTGCATTATCAAGACCTACAAATAAAGTTGGAGCTATTTCTTTTAATTTGTCATAAAATTTACTTTGGCGTCCAGAAATGATAATAAGATCAGGTTTTAGAGCATTAATGGCTTCAAAATCAACTTGTTGTACTCCACCTACACTAGGTTTGTTTTTAAATTGTTGTAGGTATTTTGGTAAATTTTTAGCAGGAACGCCAACGACTTTATCATTTAATTTTAAAGCATCAAAAGTATCTAAAATTCCAAGATCTAAGATCACTACCTTAGAAGGATTTTTAGGGATTTTATTTTCTCCTAGACTATCCTTCACTAAAAAACTATCACCCTCATCACTCATGCTAATAGGCAAAACTTTCACCGTAGCAGTGTTGGTTTTTGTTGTAGAACTTGCGTTGTTTTCATTTGAGTTTGAATTACAAGCTGTTAAGATTAGACTTAAAAAAAATGCAAAAAATGCAAAAATTAAAGATTTTTTCATATTTTCTCCTTTTTAAAAATAAATACAAATTTTCTTACCATTAATTTGACTTACGGGTATATCCATATCATAAATTTGTTTTAAATTTTCTTGATTGATGATTTCATCTTTTGAGCCTTGTTTTAAAAGCTTCCCATCTTTTAAGGCTATGATTTCATCAGAATAAATCGAAGCAAAATTAATATCATGTAATACAACAGCTATACTTTTGTTAAAGTCTTTGACTAAATTTTTCATTAGTTGCATGATTTGTACGCTATGCTTCATATCAAGATTGTTCAAAGGTTCATCAAACATTATAAATTCAGTATCCTGAGCGATGATCATGGCTATAAAAGCTCTTTGCTTTTGTCCCCCGCTTAATGTATCTAAAAAATCATTTCTTAAGTTGCTAAGTTCCATGTATTCTAAAGCTTCATTGATTTTGATTTTATCGTTTGTATTAAGTCTTCCTTGAGAATGCGGAAAACGCCCAAAAGCGACTAATTCTTCAACTTTTAATCTTAAATTGATATTGTTTTGTTGTTTGAGAATGGAAATTTTTTGTGCTAAGATTTGCTCTTTATAATTTTTTAAATTCATTCCATCGATATAAATTTCTCCACTACTAGGTTTTATCAAACGACTTGCTAGAGCTAAAAGAGTGGATTTTCCAGCGCCATTGGCTCCTATTATAGAAGTGATTTTGCCTTTATGAAAATCAAGGCTAAGATCTGAAATAATGACTTTATTATCATAAAATTTGGTGATATTTTTTAGTTTAATCATAATTTATTACCCTTTAATACAAGATAGATAAAATATATCCCACCTAAGAAATTAATAACCACGCTTATAGTGGCATTATAATCAAAAACTCTAGAGACAAAAAACACCCCTCCAAGCAAAGCCAAAATACTAATAAGTATACAAGCGCTTAGCAAAATACTATGCTTTGCAGTTTTAAATAGCTCATAAGTGATATTTACTACTAAAAGTCCTAAAAAGGTTATAGGACCTACAAGTGCGGTGCTAATAGAAGTTAAAATAGCTATGATAATCATCAATTGTTTTGAAATTTTTTGATAATTTATCCCTAAATTTATCGCTAAATCTTTGCCTAAATTTAAAGGATCTAAAAATTTCATATAGCGAAAAATCCATATAAAACTTAAAAAGCTAATAATATAAGCAAGAATTAAAACATCAAAAGCAATATTATCAAAACTAGCAAACATTCTTCCTTGTATTACCATGAATTCATCAGGGTCGATTAGCACTTCAAAAAAAGAGCTTAAAGTGCTAAAAAGTGTTCCAAAAACTAAACCTAAAAGCATGATAAGATAAATACTTCTATCGCTACTAAATAAAATTTTATAAAGTCCTAGTGAAAAAACCACCATACAAACTAGAGTGATTAAAAAATTGATATCGTTTTTATAAACACTTAAATTAGCCGCACCAAAAGAAAAGATAAGAGCACTTTGAAGCAATATATATAAAGAATCTAATCCTATGATAGCAGGGGTTAGAATTTTGTTATTGCATAAAGTTTGAAAAATCACTGTTGAAACAGCGATACAAATAGCTACTATGATAATAGCTGCAATTTGTAAAAAACGACTTTTTAAGGCATACTCATCAAAGCCATTTAAACCCACAAGTATAAAAATCCCTATCATACCAAGTGTTAAAAAGCTTAAAATCAGCATTTTTTTACGCATAAACTTTCCTTTTTAGCAAAAGAAAGATAAAGATTAAAGATCCTAAAACACCTGTAGTGATACTTAAAGGCATTTCAAAAGGAAAGATGACAAGTCTTGAAATGATATCGCAAACAAGTAAAAACAAAGCTCCACAAAGTGCTATATAGATAAGATTTTTTCTAAGATTATCACCTAGATAAAGAGCTACTAAATTTGGGATAATTAGCCCTAAAAAAGGGATAATTCCAACGCTTACAATCACTAAGCTAGTGATAATGCTTACAATCATCAAGCCTAAAAATAATATCCCATTATAAGAAATTCCAAGATTTAAAGCTATATCTTCACCCATGCCAACTATGGTAATTTTATGAGCTAAAAAATAAGCAAGTATAAAAAGTGGCAAAGAAATGTAAAGTAATTCATAATTTCCTTGCATAACATTTGCCATACTGCCTTGTAACCAGCCTTGGATATTTTGTATATAATTTAAAGCATAGGCAAAAAAAGTGGTTATAGCACTAATAATGCCTCCAAACATCAAGCCTATCAAAGGTACAAAAATCACATCTTTGAGTTTGATTTTTCTTAAAATTTGGATAAATATAAAAGAACCCAAAAGTGCAAATACAGAAGCAATGATAGTTTGAGTAAAAAAAGACGCTCCAGCAAAAAATATTAAAGAAATAAGTATGCCAAATTTAGCACAATCCATAGTTCCTGCCGTAGTTGGAGAAACGAATTTATTTTGCGTGAGTTGTTGCATGATAAGCCCGCATATACTAAGACTCATTCCTGTGAGTAAAATCGCTATAAGTCTAGGAATTCTTGTAAGGGTTATGATTTCTAGTTGAGTGGAGTTAAGATTAAGGATATCTTTTACATTGATACTGATAACTCCTATAAATAAACTTATCATTCCAAAGAATAAAAGTAAAGCTATAAGCACTTTTAAACTCAATATATGCTTAAAAAACAAATCTTTCCTTATAGTAATAATAATTATCAAAAATGAAATTGTAATGAAAATTGTTTTAAGAAATGATAAAACTACAAAGGATATTTTAGTAAGAAATCAAAAATCCAGTGGAAAGTCTTTGTAAGTGTTTGTTATAGTCTATAAGGCTTTCTCCATAGCCATTAAAGTATTGTAAATACCAATAAATTCCGTTATTAAAAATATCATATCCTAGATCAACTTGTATAGCGCCTTTGTTATTGTGGAATTTAAGATTATTTCTTAGCATAAGATTGATAAAATAATCATCACCTAAATACGCTAAATTCACATCAAAATTTCCCATATAATGCAAGATAGCAGGATTATCATCATCTTTTTTGTTTTCAGGAATTCTATACCAAAGGCGTGGAACAAATAAAAATTTATTATATAAAATAGCAGTAGATACATAAATTCTATTCCATGAGCGAGATTGTAAATTCTCATCTCCCTTGCCATTGCTTTCATGCAATATACCTACGCGTAGATTGTTAAAAAATTCATAATCTTTAAGATATAAAGGAAGATCTATAAAAAATTCTGGTTGATAGTTGGTTTCTCTAAAAGGAGAAGAATGCTTATAAATTTGCCACCAAGAAGTTTGAGTATAGGCTATATAATATTTTTCATCTAGTCCTAGTAAATTTTCAAAAAGTCTTTTTTTAACACTAAGTTGAAATTTCGCCTCACTCTTATTATTATTTGTTCCTAAAGAATTAAAACTATAAGCAAAAGGTAAAAAATAATTCATCTTATAAGAGCTAATGCCAAGGGGATTAAAACTTTTATTTTCACCAAGATAATTAGCCAAAGCTAAGCGAGAAAAGTCTTGTTTTTCTTCTTTTTTTATAGTGATAGAATTTTGCATTTGTGTTGCTTCGCTTGAGTTATTTTGTTCTTGAGAAATCAAAACAGATGAATTTTTTAAAGCGAGTTTTTTGTAAATTTCCATAGCTTTTTTATAATCGCCTTGTTTTTCATACTCTAAAGCTTGTTGTAAATCACTAGCCCATATAAAAACGCATAAGCTTAAAAATAAAGCAATTTTTCTCATTTTAACTTGCTTTTAAATTTTTCATATTCTTCATAAAAATTAAGATTTAAAAAAGCATCTTCATCTTCAAATTCTACAAATTTGGTTTTAATCTCAGAAAATAAAAGTCCTATTTTTTGTTCATTTTTTTCTAAGAAATTTTTACAAGTTTGAGCTAAAGAGCTGTGATAAAAGCCACATAAGGGATGTTTATGCAAAGGGGTTTTTGCTATGATTATTTTATAGTTTTGTTCTAAAAAAGGAAGCATTTTTAAAAGTTCATTTTCACCTACTTTAGGACTATCTACACTTAAAACAAAAACAAATTCATTTTTAAAATTTGAAAGTATAGAGTAAAGCGCAAGCATAGGAGAGTAAACTTCAAATTCTAAAGAATCTTTTATCAAGCTAAAATGGTTTTCAAATTTGTCTTCTTTCACACTCACATAGACATTTTTAAAAATTTTAGAAAATTTATCTACTTGAAATTGAGTTAAATTTTGATTTTTAAGAATCAATTTGCTTTTATCTTGTCCCATACGGCTAGATTTACCACCACATAAAATCACGCAATTTAGCTCATTAAGCTGCACAAATTTCCTTTTTAATGTAATTCTACCACAAAATTCGCCAAAATATTTTATAATTTCTTTTATGAAATACACAGAACTTTTACAATTACAAACTTTTTTTTCTCGGTTTAAAAAAATCGATTTTATCAAGCGTATCAATGACAATATTTTGGAATTAAGCTTTGATAGAGAAAGATTTATTTTTGATCTTACTCGTGCAATGAGTGCGATTTATACAGCTAAATTTAATGTAAAAAATTATAATGCACCTTTTGATTTTATGCTTAAAAAGTATTTTAGCAATGCTTTTATAAAGGAAGTTAAAGTCCTTGAAGGCAATCGTATTTTATGTTTTAGTGTAAAAGCTAATAAGGCTTATAAAAGCTATGAGAGCAAAATTTATTTTGAATTTACGGGTAAAAATACCAATGTTATTCTTACAGATGAAAAAGATTTGATCATAGAGGCTTTAAGACACATTGATAAAAGTTATCGTGTTGTAAAACCTAATGTGATTTTAGAGTCTTTAAAGCCTTATAAAATGGATGAAAATTTTGAGGAAATTAAAGACTTTGCAGATTATTTTTCTCGCAAATTTACAAGCATTTATGAGAGTAAAATCAAACAAATAAAAAATTTAAAACTTGCACAAGTGGATAAAAAAATACAAAATTTACAAGAACTTTTTTCTAGTTTAGATGAAGAAAATTCTTTACTCTTAAAAGCTTTAGAATACAGAAAAAGGGCTGATGTATTGTTTGCAAATTTGAGTGTTTTAAAAGATTATGAAAGGGAATTTAAGCTTGATGATTTTGAAGGCAAAGAGCTTGAATTTAAGCTTGAATTTAATCCTAAGCAAAGCGCTAATTTATATTATAAAAATGCTAAAAAATTAGAACAAAAAGCTAAAAATTTAAACATACAAAGACAAAATTTAAAAGAAAAGTTAGATTTTACCTTGAGTTTGAAAGAATTATTGCTTCAAGCTAAGAGTGAGATAGAGCTTGAAATTTTACTACCTAAAAAAAATAGCAAAAAAAATCAAGATCATAAACAAGAAGATCTTGTGGCAAATTTTTATTTTAACGAGTTTAAAATTTGCGTGGGTAAAAATGAAAAAGGCAATGAATTTTTACTTAAAAATGCTAAAAAAGATGATTTGTGGCTTCATGTAAGGGATATTCCTAGCGCACATACTTTGATTGTATCAAACAAGCAAAAAATCAGCCTCGATGTGATAGAATTTGCTGCAAGGCTTTGTGTAAGCTTTTCTAAGTTAAAGAAAGGTTCGTATTGGGTCGATTATACCTTAAAAAATTTTGTTAAGGTTCAGCAAAAGGCGTTTGTAAATTATACAAATTTTAAAAGTATTAATATCACAAAGGATTAAAATGCCAGTTAGCCCATTAGGAAATGTCAATTATATAAATCAAAATATGGCTTATCCAGCTACACAAGCAAGCAATGAGCTTGCAAAAGAAGGTTTTGCAGCTACGCTAAATATGGCTGAATTTAATGAAAAAGAAAAAACTTTGAACAAGCTTGAAAAAGTCAATGAGACTCATGAAATCAAAGAAGAGATCAAAGAAAAAGCCGAACAAGAAGAAAAAAAGAAAAAACACAATCAAGAAGCTAAAACCAGCGATGATGAGAAAAATGAAGAAGATGAGTCTAAAGATCCAAATTTTAAAGACGCACAAAGCATTCATCGCTTAGATATTAGTATATAAGGAAAAATATGTTTAATACAACTAGAATTATTTCAGCTCTTGTGATGATAGGGGCTATTATTATTATCGCGTTGATTGATCAATTTTTTATCAATTTTATCGTTTTTGCGGTTTTATTGTATCTATCTTTTAGTGAAGCAAAAAAACTTTTTGCTTTAGAAAATATCTCTATTATCCCTTTGGCTATAGCTTTTATTTTGGGAAGTTTATCGCATAAAGCTTTGCTTTTTGGGATTTTAGCTTTGTTATTAGTCGTTGGATATTTGGTTTATAAAAAGGCTTCCTTAAAACCAGCTCTTATTTATATTTATCCTAGTTTGCCTATTTTAGCACTTTGGCAAGTGTATTTAGATCAGGGTATGTTTGCACTTTTTTGGCTTATCATTATCGTTGCAGCTTGTGATAGTGGGGCGTATTTTATCGGAAAACTTATGGGTAAAACTCCTTTTTCTCCAACAAGTCCAAACAAAACCTTAGAAGGTGTTATAGGTGGCTTGATTTGTGCGAGTGTTATTGGAACTATTTTGGGAGTTTTTGTTTATAGTTTTTGGCTTTCTTTGCTTTGTTCGTTTTTTGTAGCGATTTTTGCAGTGATTGGAGATTTGCTTGAGAGTTATTTTAAAAGAGAAGCAGGTGTAAAAGATAGTGGAGATCTTATCCCTGGTCATGGGGGCGTGCTCGATAGGATCGATGCGGTGATCATTGCTGCTTTTGTGATGGTTGCTCTTTTATGATACTTTTTGGAAGTACGGGCAGTATAGGAGTAAATGCTCTTAAACTTGCTGCTTTAAAAAACATTCCCATTTCTGCTTTAGCTTGTGGGGATAACATCGCTCTTTTAAATGAGCAAATCGCAAGGTTTAAACCCAAATTTGTTGCCATAAAAGATTCAAAAAATAAGCATTTAGTTAAACACGATAGAGTTTTTATAGGGCAAGAAGGTTTAGAGCAAATTTTAACAGAATGTCAAGATAAGCTTTTACTCAATGCCATTGTAGGTTTTGCAGGACTTAAAAGCACTTTAAAGGCTAAAGAGCTTGGCAAAAACATAGCTTTAGCTAACAAAGAAAGTCTTGTAGTAGCTGGGAGTTTTTTGAAAGGGGTTAAATTTTTACCCGTTGATAGTGAGCATGCAGCTTTAAAATTTTTACTCGAAGGTAAAAAAAATATAGCAAAACTTTATATCACAGCAAGTGGTGGAGCTTTTTATAGGTATAAAATCAAAGATTTAAATCAAGTCAGTGTCAAAGATGCTTTAAAACATCCTAATTGGAACATGGGAGCAAAGATCACTATAGATAGTGCGACTATGGCAAATAAGCTTTTTGAGATTATAGAGGCTTATCATTTATATGATTTTAAAGAAATTGATGCTTTAATAGAACCAAGATCTTTAGTGCATGCAATGTGTGAATTTAAAAATGGAGCTAGCACGGCGTATTTTTCAAAAGCAGATATGAAACTAGCTATTTCAGATGCTATATTTGAAAAACAAGATACGCCTATTTTAGAGGCTGTTGATTTTAGCAAAATGCCTGCTTTAAAATTTCATCCAATCAGCACAAAAAAATATCCTATTTTTAAGCTTAAAAATACATTTTTAAAAGAGCCAAATTTAGGTGTTATCATCAATGCTGCTAATGAAGTTGGTGTTTATAATTTTTTAGAAAATAAAAGTGGATTTTTAGATATCACTAAATGCATTTTTAAAGCCCTTGATCATTTTGGCGTGCCTAAAATTTCAAGTATAGAAGAGGTTTTTGAGTATGATTTTAAAACAAGAGAGTATTTAAGGAGTTAAAATGAAAATTTTTTTAACAATTTTATTTTTTATAACAAGCATTTTTGCTTTAGAGCTAGACTTTAGCGTAGGAGAAAATGGAAAAAGTCTAGATGATAATAATACAGTTTTAATTTTTGGTGGAATTCAAGGTGATGAGCCTGGTGGATTTCATGCGGCAAGTTTGCTTTTGAGTGATTATAATATCACCAAGGGTAAGATTATAGTGGCTCCAAATTTAGCTTTTGATAGCATTATCAAGCGTTCACGTGGGAATAATGGGGATTTAAACCGTAAATTTGCAAGCATTAGCCCAAAGGATCCTGATTATAAAACCGTGCAACGCATTAAAGAGCTTATTTTACTTCCTGAAGTTAGTATGGTGATCAATCTTCACGATGGTTGGGGTTTTTATAAACCTACTTATATCGATGCGATGCAAAATCCTAAGCGTTGGGGAAATTCAAGCGTGATTGACACAAGTGAAATCAATGCAAGCAAATACCCTGATCTTGAAAATATCGCCACTCAAACCGTAAATAGTGTCAATTCTTCACTTGCTGATCCAAAGCATGCTTATCATCTTAAAAACACCAAAACCCAAGAGCTTGGCGATACGGAAATGCTTAAAGCTTTAACTTATTTTGTGATTTCAAATCACAAAGCCGCTTTTGCAAATGAAGCAAGTAAAAATCTGCCTGTAAATTTAAGAGCTTATTATCATCTTTTGGCAATTGAAAATTATTTAAAAACCGCAGGAATTGAATTTAGCAGAGATTTTGAACTCACTCCACAAGGGGTTGATAAAGCCATAAATAAAGAGCTTGAAGTGAAGCTTTTTAATGATAGAATTTTACTTTCTTTAAAAAATCCAAGAAAGATTATCAACTATGTGCCTTTTCCGGTAAATAAAGAGTTAAATTATAACACAAGCAATGAACTTACGGCTGTTATCGCAGAAGGAAATTCTTTTTATATCCAATATGGCAATCGTTTTCAAACAAGATTATATCCTGAGTATTTAGAATTTAGCGATGCTTTTAATGAAGTAACTTTTCAAGTTGATGGCAATGAAACCACCGTTCCTTTTGGAACCAAGGTAAAAGTAAAAGAGAATTTTCTTATCCCAAAGATAACTAATGTGCGCGTAAATATCATAGGTTTTGATCATGGAAAAGATGAAAGTGGTATTTTAGTTCATAAAAAAAATATGCAAACACAATACTCTTTAGACATGGCAGGTAAAATTTATAGAGTGGAATTTTATGAGTTAAGAGGGGCGAATTTGCAACAACTTTTAGAGGCAAATACCAATAGCAAGTTGATCAAAAATGCTAAAAATTTGGATTTAAACACTCTTAAAATGGCAAGATCAAAAGATAAATTCTTAGGTTCTATTTTAGTGGAATTTGAATGAAAAATCTTATCCTAGCTATAGAAAGTTCTTGTGATGATAGTTCTATAGCTATCATTGATAAAAATACCTTAGAATGTAAATTTCATAAAAAAATTTCCCAAGAATTAGATCATAGTATCTATGGGGGAGTGGTACCTGAACTTGCTGCAAGACTTCATAGCGAGGCTTTACCAAAGATGCTTAAGCAATGCAAAGAGCATTTTAAAAATCTTTGTGCCATAGCGGTGACAAATGAACCTGGACTTAGTGTTTCTTTGCTCAGTGGAATTTCTATGGCAAAAACCTTAGCAAGTGCGCTAAATTTACCCTTAATCCCTATAAATCATCTTAAAGGTCATATTTATAGTCTTTTTTTGGAAGAAAAAATTTCTTTAGATATGGGAGTTTTGCTTGTTAGTGGTGGGCATACCATGGTGCTTTATCTTAAAGATGATGCAAGCTTAGAGCTTTTAGCAAGTACAAATGATGATAGCTTTGGAGAAAGTTTTGATAAAGTGGCTAAAATGATGAATTTAGGTTACCCTGGTGGGGTCATCATAGAAAATTTAGCAAAAAATGCCAAACTTAAAAATATCTCTTTTAACACACCTTTAAAGCATTCTAAAGAACTCGCTTTCAGTTTTTCAGGGCTTAAAAATGCAGTGCGTTTGGAAATTTTAAAACATGAAAATTTAAATGAAGACACAAAAGCAGAAATAGCTTATGCCTTTGAAAATACAGCTTGTGATCATATCATGGATAAATTAGAAAAAATTTTTAATCTTTATAAATTTAAAAATTTTGGCGTTGTAGGTGGAGCTAGTGCAAATCTTAACTTGCGTTCGCGTTTGCAAAATTTATGTCAAAAATATAATGCAAATTTAAAACTAGCTCCTTTAAAATTCTGCTCTGATAATGCTTTGATGATAGCAAGAGCCGCAGTTGATGCTTATGAAAAAAAGGAATTTGTAAGTGTAGAAGAAGATATTTTAAGCCCTAAAAATAAAAATTTTTCAAGGATATAGATGAAAAAAGCTTTTACTATATTAGAACTTGTTTTTGTGATCGTTATTTTGGGAATTTTAGCCGCTATTGCTTTGCCAAAAATGAGTTCAAGTAAGGATGAAGCTGAAGTTAGCAAGTCTTTAAACAACCTTAAAACTTTGATCAATGATATAAGCATTTATACTTTAAAAAATGATCATTTAAGCTCTATAAAAACGATGAGTAATGTAAGCGGGGTTGAAAATGTTGATCTTAGTAATTTTAACGGTATAAAAGAAGTAAATTTTCGCGTAGGCGATGATAAAGAATGCTTAAAACTTGTTTTTATAAATAAAGCTGATTTTATACTCATGGGAATTTCAAGCAATGAAGCAAGTAAAAATGCTATCATCAACGCAGCTAATCAAAGCCATGAAGATTTAGAAAATATAGACTTTACAAGCTCTTCTAGTAATAAAGCTTGTGTGATTTTAAGTAAGAATGAAAATTTTAAAAACCTAGCGAGTAAAACTTATCTTTTAATAGGGGGAATGTAATGATAGTGAGTAAAGCTTATGAGATTGACTCTTGTGATGATGTAGAGCTTGGTATAAAAAGAGAATCAAAGCTTGAATTTAAGCTTTGGTATGATGATGAAAAAACACCTGAAGCCTTGGTGTTTGTGGTGCAAGGTATGGGTGATGATATATCATCGATCCAATATGTTGGTGATTATATGGTAAGGCAATTTAATACTGCTGTAGTTGGAGTAAATTATCATTGTATTGGCAATCGTCCTCAAACTGGATCAACTTTTTATTTAGATGATATAGACAAGCTTATTTTAAAAGCAAGTTGTGAAGCTGCGGATATCAAGCTTCCTTATGATGTTGATAAAATTCAAGACTATAAACAAATGAGTGAAATTTTTCATTTTGTAAATAATCAAATGGTTGAAGGCAAGCAAAAAGGTAATTTTACACCAAATTATTTTTTAAATTTACATGTGAGTTTGCAACCTGCAAAAAACGAATATCAAAATTTTGGGATTATGCAAGCTCAAGATCTTTTAAATGTTGCACTTTACCTTAAAAAACATGCTCCTTTTGATACTATGGGGGGGGGTATACCCGTTATTATGATAGGTAGTTCTCATGGGGGATATTTAGCACATTTGGCAGCTAAGATTGCACCTTGGTTAGTAGATGGAGTGTTGGATAATTCTGCATACGCTAAGTTTTTATGGAGAGTTGTAGGTTTTGGAAAGGAAATAGATTTTATGCAGTATAGCGAATTTGCTACTTTTGATTTTTTTCATCATATTAAAACACATTGTTCGACAAAAACTTTTTGGACAAGTAATTCTTCGTCGCCTCGTTTTTTTTCTCCCGCAAGAAGAAAAATTCGAAATCTTTTAGAGGAAGATCATCTTTTAGAACAATCAAAATGTTTAAAAACTTGCTTTATAAGTTATCATTCATTATATGATGAGTATGTTTCTTTAAAAGAAAAAACTATGCTTTATAAAGAGCTTGAGAAACTTGGTTTTGATGCAACTTTGCATTCTATTACTAAAGAATCTCAAGTTGATGGAAAATTTATTAAAAACTTAAATCACGGCATGGGAATTCCAGTAAAACTTTTGATTAAGAAAGAACTTCCTTTAATGCTAGAAAAAATAAAACAAAATCCAAAAAAAGATTGTAAAGAAAAATACATCTCTTATCCTTGTGAGGATTTGTTGTATAAATTTAGCGAAAAAGATGACAAAATATCACTAAAAATAGATAAATTTTAAGGAAACCCAATGACCATAC
>JFBN01432875.1_pt1 | contig 178874 bp, 192 predicted proteins | sample 768741 | NCBI WGS metagenome assembly JFBN01 (sample SAMN01983846, study PRJNA193217) | chicken gut metagenome | biome: terrestrial biome; isolation source: ceca of Broiler chicken | host: Gallus gallus | place: United Kingdom: England | collected 2010-09-07
GTCCATTATTATTTTTGTGGCTTGTTCGTCGTCGATATTGTCCGCCTTTTCGATTTTCCACGAATAGGCGAAACGCTCGTCGTAGTCGTCTGTATAGGCTTTCGCCGTTTGGTCGTATTTATGCACTTTGACCGTTTTAGTATCCGCAACCGTTAGGAATTTCCCCGCGCAAAGTTGGTCAATAATTGTATTTTTGACCCCTGCGCGGTGGATTTTGGTATTTACCATATCGGTAAATGCTAATTTTCCCTGTTTTCGCTTTTCTACCGTCGTCCCCTCCTCATCAATTCGCGCAATTTGTGTTAAGTACATAGAACGCGCGAAAGGTGCGGCGGGGTCGGTAAAATCCACCATAAACAACCGTTGTTTTATTTCCGTCCCATATTGGCTAACGGTCGCAATCCAGATAGGTTTTTTGGTGATATAAAGCCGTGCGCCTTTTTCTAATGTAGGAACCGAAACAATATCATTTTGCATAAATCTAACCGTTTCACCCGTTCGCGGGTCTACCATTAAATGTATCATTGTCGTAAAATTTAGGGGTTATTTAATGAGGTTAAGGGCTTTTGCTTGCTCCTTTGTAAATTTGTAGGTTGGCAGTGTTTCAGTGTCATAGTCGAAGCAATTAGCCTCTATTTCCTGCCAATTCTGCAAATTGATAATCCCATTTTCGACAATCTTAATTTTACTGTCGGTTGCAATAATAGTTACCATAATGTAAAGTGATTAAAAGGTTTGTAAAAAATTTTATTAAAGGCTCAAACATTTCAAAGACCGTGCGCGGCTATCGTTGTTCCCTAACCGCATTACAAAGATAGCGAAAAAAGATAAAACGCCAAAAAAATCCCGAAAAAATCGCATATTTCGCATAAATGTTTAATAATTGAACCCCCACCCCGCCGATTATTTCCATTTGTTAAAAAATTGAACCAAAAAAATTAAATGATTTTCCAAACGAAACGGGAGGGGGCGAAAAAAGCTAACTGTCCTCTCGTTCACAATACCTACACAATTTCTTGTATTTTCCCAAAAAATTTTCTAACTTTGCAAAAACATAAAACACTATGATAAAACAAATCATTTTTCAAAATTTAGGGGGGGGGATTATTTTAAGATTTAATACAGATGCAGGAAAATTATTAGAAGAATCTTCTTATAATGGAAATCGTTTTCTTCCCGATAAAAAATTAAAGTCTATATATCTTTATGGAGATAAAAATTTAACAATAAATGATTTTGAACCTACTAAAAATTTGTTAGAAATTAAGTTTCCAATAGAAGATTTATCTTTAATATTTGATAAGTTATCAACAGATATATACGGAAATGAGATTGAAATAGGATGTACATATGAAGATGATTCTGAACCACTCACCTATATTAATGTCACTCCAAATATTATCGAAAATATGGAAGATTATGTAATATACATATCACCTGGTACTTGATATTATATAAATATAACTTAGTAATGCAAGCAAACAAGTATTTTCAAGTAAAAGAATTAGTATCATCAAATATCTACAAAGAATATGGAGATGATGCTATAAAATTTTTAGATCCAAAAGCACTTAAAGCTTTAGAGAACGTTAGAGAGATTTTAGGAGTTCCTCTGATTTGTAATAACTGAGCAGCAGGTGGATCTAGAAATTATAGTGGTTATAGAGAGCCAGGATGTGGAGTTGGAGTTAAAAATAGTTACCATTGTATAGATATAAATACTGAAATACTTACAAACCATGGTTGAAAAACTTATAATACAATAGATATCCAAAATGACAAAGTATATAGTTATAATATAGATAAGAATGGAATAGAAATAGTGCCAATTCAACAATATTTCTTTCAAAAATATGACGGAGAAATAATTCAAATACAAAATAAGTTAATTGATATTTTTGTAACAGATCAGCATAGACTTTTAACTAAGGCGAAGAATAATTATAAAGACCGTGAGTTTTATAGATTTGAACTAGCAAAAGATTCATTTGGCAAACGTAGAGAAATAATGAATGCTGCTAATAACTTAAGTGTTAGTGAAGATTTTGATTTAAATATTTGGCGATTAGCAATGGCAGTTATTGCTGATGGTTCAATTTCTAAAAAAAATATTAGAAAATATAATAATTTTGTATTTAAGTTGGTTAAAGAAAGAGATATTAATGAATTGGAAAACATTCTATATAATCTTAATCTATCTTATAGTAAAACTAAAGTTATTAGTTATTATTTATCAAATGGCGATCCTTATTATTGTTGGCAATATATACTTCCAGTAACGAAAGTCACAAAGTCGGTTTTAGATATAATTGGAAAGAATAAGAAAATACCTAATACTGTATTAGAACTTCCCTCTTATATATTGAAGGAATTATTAATTACATATGCTAAATTTGATGGAACAATTGATAAACGAACTAATTGTAACTGCATGACCATATACTCTACAGACGAACATAATATCGATATGCTGCAAAAAATGAGTATACTTGCAGGAATGCGATGTATTAAAAGATCGTTTACAAATCAGAAAGTAATATGTAATAATATTGAAACTACAATTCGTGAAATACATCATTTATATATCCACTTAAATAGGTCTGAAACTAGAATTAACGAAAAGGATTGATCTAAAAAACAATTTTCTGGATATGTTTGATGTGTTAGTAACCGTAATGAGACTATTATAACTCGAAGAAATGGCAAAATCGCAATTATTGGAAATTGCAAAGGACAAGCTTTTGATTTAATATCAAGTAAAATGACAGCTAAAGAGATGAGAGATAAGTTAGAACAAAATCAAGATAAACTTATCTATCCAATTCGTGTTGAGAAATGAGAGGGTAACAAAGAAATAGGTTGACTTCATATCGATATTTCTCCTAATACACATGGACAAAAATTATATTTTTTTAAAGCATAAAACAATTATGACACAATCATTTATATCACAAAACTTAGCGGGGGGGGGCGTAAAAATTTATAGATTAATAACAGAGCCTGTCACATTTACTATAAAAGACAATGCCCAAAAACTACATCTTCCTATGGAATTAAAATCAACAGATTCTTTACTTATGGAGTATACTATAGGTAAGGTGAGTTTAAATAATGTGAATGGCCTTACTTGTTATACAACACAAAGAAATACAGCAATTTTGCCATTACAGGGCGTAGATGTACTGAAGAATATGGGGAAACTAATAATTCCTATGTTTAGTGGTACTGAGAAAAAATTTATAGGAATACAGTACTATCCTCATGATTTTGATTTTGTCTTTATGCAATACGGTTCAGACTCAACTGGCATTCCATTTATTATACATGAATTATATCTTCTTAGATAACAAAACTTTAAACAATTTTTTAAAAATGATTTCTCTCTTTATGGCACAAAACATCACTAATAGGGGGGGGGTTATTTATTCGTAAGACAGTAAATACCTTTAGTACCTCCACAGTAATTGCACAGAATGGATATTTTTATAAAAATAATTCATTTGAGGGTTTTAAATTTAACACATCCCGTTTAAATAATGGAGATAGTTTTATAATTTACCAATCAGAGGATAATGGAGGTCCTTATACATTTACTGACCCAATTGCTTCAAATACTATTATACAAAGTGGTGCAACTGAAAAGCGCAATATCGAAATTAGTTATATATTTAAATGAGATGATGAATTAAATAAATTAACATTTATTATGCAGAACGAGTAGATATACTATTATATTTTTGAAGTAATTGTCTTTTAAAACCGCTCTTTTATTAGGAGCGGTTTTATTTTGTTTTTACTAAAACAATAATTATATTTGTAGTGATCAAATAATGTAATTATGAAAACATGGTATAGGAAAATTTCAAGAGGGCCAGATGAGCTTCAAGGTTATTTACCCAGATTCAACACTGAAGAAAGGGAAGAACCAAGGCCTCAAACTGTTGCCTCCCCTATAATTGATAGTATTGAAACTTCAGAAGAAGAACCTAGAGCCGAGAAAGAATCAAAACCTACATATACAACTAGTGCAGATACTACTTCATCTTCATTTAAAAGTAAGAATGAATTTAAGGCTACTATGTTACCTATTTATGAGAGAATCCTTTCTCAAATGGGTTTAAATACAGCCTATGCCAAAGCACTAGTTGCACAAGATGGACTTGAATCTGCCTGAGGAACTAAGCCTTCTGGTAAATTTAATTTTGGAGGTATTAAAGGAAAAGGCTCTGTAAAAAGAACAAGAGAAGTTATTAATGGGAAAGATGTTTATATTAATGATAGTTTTAGAGATTTTGATTCTTTAGAAGACTATGCAAAATATAAAATTTCTCTACTTAATAATAATAGATATAAAGCTTTTACTGGAGATATATCTGGATTTGCAGATAGGGTTTTTAGAGGAGGATATGCAACTGATCCAAATTATGCAGAAACATTAAAAAGAGTAATAGCTTCTGCAAAACACGGAGGTATACTCAAATTTCAAGCAGGAGGAACTGGAGAAATTAGACCAGATAATAGATCTTGACTTAGAAGAAAGTGAGATAATGTTATTACTGCATATAATTCAAGTAGTTGGGCAAATTCTGCTCCCGCTAGTGTTATAGCAGGATTTACTCCTTATGGTTTATTTCATTATTCTGCATCAGGAGATGAAGATTCAGCTAGATTAGCTGTATTACCTGGTGCTGTGGGAACAAAAGAAGTTGCTAAAAATGCGGTAAAAGCTGCAGAAGAAGGTGTAAACTTAGTTTATAGGCATTATGGGAATGATATTTCTAAATACTTTCAAGGTGCTTTAAAATGGTTACGGAATGCTCGTAAAGGTAGTATTCCAGCTGCCGAAAGATTAGAAGTACCTAAACAAATTTCTAAAATTAGATTAGGAAATCCAAAACATGACTATGCATTCTTTAAAGATGCAAAGACTGGAGAAACAATTTTAGAAATAAGTCAAACTGCACAAAATCCTTTACGTTCGGGAGAGAAGGCTGCATCAAAGCAGCTTCTTCAAGAATTAGTTGGAACTAAAGATGATTTTGGATTAAGAGGATTATCTTATACAGAGAAGGAATTATTTCCAAAGAAATTCTTATCTGCAATGACTCAGGAAAATAGTGCTAAAGATATCTATTCCAAAATTATGAGTTACAAAGCAGAAGCTGGAATTAGATCCTCTTTTACAGAATTAACTGAAGCAGAAGCTAGAAAAATCTTTGATATAGGTTGGGATGCTAATATGTTTTATCCAACTACAAGCTCTAATGCTTTACAAACTAAAGAAACCTTCTGGAAAGAGAATAAGGATATCATTTTGAAACTATTTAGAAGAGTCCCTGCGATACTTGGAGCAGGTGTTCTTGGAAATGAGGTAGTATCAGAACGTAATAGAGGAATTATTAAAGCTCAAGATGGTGCAGATACTCGAAAATGAGTTGATAATTGGCTTTCACAGAGGAAGGATAAACTTAAAAATAATTCTGTTTATTCAGGATGATTGGCAATACCTGGATTAATAGAAAATCCTTATTTTAGACAATCTGCATCTATGAGTAAATACTCTTTTAAAAGAGGAAAACTCCCAGGTAAAATTACAGGACAGACTAATCATAAAGAGAAAACTATAACTACTTCTGATGATAGTAAGAGTACAGAAGTTCATGAATGGACCCATGCAGCCAGACCTTATGAACAAATAGCTAAGGTTAAAGAAATTATTGATAGATGAGGATTAAAGCCTGGTGTAATACGAGATGATTATTGGGATGATCCTGCAGAAATTTATTCCAGAGTAATGGAATTTAGATATAACAATAACTTAGATCCAAATCATGACTATACTTTAGAAGAGGTACAAGAACTTAGAAATAAGAACCATACAGGCGATTATTTAATTAGAACAGAGAATCAGTTCTATAAAAGTAATATAAACAATCCAACTATTCCTAAGAAAATTGAACCCATAGAAAAAGCTATAGATATGAATCTTTATAAAGGGCCTGAAGAACTTTTCGAAAGGCTTGATGATTCTACTATACAGAGATTACTAAATGATGTAGCATGAGTTCCTAAAAAGAACTCTACGTTACATACCTAGTTTAAAATAATTTATAAATATATACATTTATGTTTGCATTAAGAAAAATTACAAATGACGGTTTAGAAATGAATTTTAGTTTAGGAGACTCTTATACTTTAGTTACAAAAGATCGTTCTCCGAAAGAATTTGAAGATAAAATGAAAGACCATCCTTTTTATGATAAAGCCTATGCTTTTATTTATTGTAAGGATGAGATATTACCGTTATATAAAACTCAGAAAAATTATATTGTTTCTGAAAACGGAACAACTTATAGTAACTTAACATATAAATAATATGAAACTTTCTCTTAAACACAAATTAATCATTGCTGCAATTATACTTGGTGTATTAATTGGAGGCATTGGTATTTTCCAAGCTTTAGGCTTCTGGAAAACACTATTAATGGCCATATCATTTATTGGCGGAGTAGCTACTGGATGGTATGCAAAATTTATTAAAGATAAATATTTTAATATATAATCAAAATGGCAAATTATAGATTTCTTAATGGGGGGGAGTTGTTATAAGACTCCTTAATATTTCCAATCCTTATACAAGATTGGAAGTTCAAGATTTAATAAGTGGTGACACAATAATAGATCAGACATTTACTAAAACACAAGAAAAATTAGAAATTAAGGTGCCAATAACAGAGATGCAATATGACACGGAACATTTTCGTAATTATGCTCTAGGAATATGACTATATGACGGGTCTATTAAAAACTATGAAATTGATGAATATGTAATGGAAGATATCCCTAAAAATGGGGATAGTACTTGACATTATTACACAATTGATGAATAAAATAAATAAAGTAAATAAATGGCAGAAATTATATCTAAACAGGGGGGGGCTACTAATTAGAATTGATGTAAAACAACTACTGGCCCGAATAAATAACATATCAACTTTTTCTGATATTAAATGAATCAGCATTTTATCAGGAACTACAAATTCCTTTACACAAGAATTTGATTCTGCAATGACATCAGGAATAATTGAAATAAAAATACCTAGAACAGAGTTGTTAGAAGATAACTTTATAGATCCTGATGGAATTGAAATTGAATTAGGGGCAGGTTCAAGTAAATTATCACCTGAAGAAATAGATGGATACTATATTTATTGTTATTATACAATAACAAACGATTCTAATACAAAATATAGTTCTTTTGTAGTGCCAGTTCCAAATGGAGCATGAGCACTAGCAATACCTCAGTATTAATATGAAATGATATATTAAACTGTTAAGATGGATCTGGGAGTTCCCGCAGTGTCTCCTAGGTCTTATCTTAACTAAATGTTATAATGTCGAACGTAAAGAGACATTTAAAGAAATTCCGATTTATGCAGGAGATTTTCCTGGAGGTATTTCATTAGGATTATACATCTTAATGGGGGAATCCAGCTGGAAATATAATAGAAATTATATTAAACAACATGAATGGGGACATACTAGACAATCTCTATATTTAGGTCCTCTTTATTTACTAATTATTGGACTTCCAAGTATTATTTGGGCTATGATTCATACTCCAAATTCTAAGAAATCATATTATTTTTTCTACACAGAGAGATGAGCGGATAAACTTGGAGGTATACCTAAAAGATATTAATATATGGGAAACCTTTTATATCGCAAATATTACATTAGCAACAGGAGGATTTACCTATGAAAATGGTATATTAACTCCTGCAGAAGCAAAAACTATTTATAATCTTAATGTACCATCAAATGTATTAGTATCTGCTAACGGACTATTATGAATTAAACTAAATAATACTAAAACTGCCGCTCAGATTGTCATCTCTATAATGCTACTTCTGATGAATTTGTAGATTGATCTGAGGTTAAATCTAATCTATGAGGTGGAGGCATTAAAAACGCTCCTTATTTAACCTTAAGTACTCCTGATCGAGATATTAACACCGCTTTTACAATGATAACAGCTGATAATCAATCATTAATGTTTTTTATAGATCCAGCAGTATATACACAAATAAATTCAACTACAGCTGTAACATTTATAGATAAAACTCAAGGATATAGACTACAATGTAACTTAGATGGTTCTTATTGAATTCCTGAATTAAAAACTAATGGAGTGTTTTTAGGTTTTAATTCTGGAAATAGTTTAGTAGAAATGCCGTTTAGAGGATTATATAAAATATAAATAAAAAGGGAACCCTATTAAGGTTCCCTTTTCTATTTTTTAGTCCACAGGAGCTACATTAAATAATAGATGTATATATGCTCTACATTTTGAAAGATAAATTGTTTTATCTTTATTCTTTATAATATTTTGCACTAATTAAAAAACATATTAGGCTTATTAAGACATATAATGGAGTTCCTGTAGATAATGTACTAAGGAAGAATAATCCCATAAATAACAAACCTAATACGTATCATATCTTATATGTTTTCATTATTTATTTATGTTTTTATGCCAGATTCCTGTAATACTATCTATTCCTAATAAAGATGTGCTGCATATGAATAATAATTCTACAACTTCTGGAGCTGGAATTACCATAATAGTGCAATAAATACAAATAAATAGACAAACTAGTCATCCAAAAAATCCACATACTCTTTTACTGCTTAGTCCTGAGTGTGCAGTAAACATCTTTAGGAAGAACTCTTTCATTACTATTTGTTTTTATTTCTTATGCCATTTTTTGGCCTGTATAGCAAAATTAGCTCTTTTCTTTTGCAATGTTGTAGCGTTCGGATCATTCATTACTTTATGAGCATGCTCTTGAACACCTTCTCCTGCCCGTTTTGCACTAGCACTAAATTTTCCTCTATTTTCTTTTTTGATGTGGATCTTAGCTCCTTTCTTCATCATTAATACATACTCATCCTTACTTTCCTTAAGACTTAGAGTGTTTTCGTTATTGAATTTAGAGTATCTCTCGTAGATACTATCTAAAATCTCGTTGTTATACTTACTCATTTTATTCTAAATGTATTTATAGTTAAATATATATCTTTGTTTTGCTTTTACAAAAATAATAATTATATTTGCAACGAACAAATAGTTTCACATAAAATATATTATTCAATAAATTATGGAAAATTTCCTTCAATGGATTGAGAAAATTCTGGAGTTTTTGAAGAACTATGGGTTTTTAAATATTATTAAGTCATGTATTTTAATAATTTTATTTGCATTTACTGTGAACATTGCCTTCAATCCAAAAGAAACTATTAAAAACATTATTGAATGGGTTCATGCAATTGAGAAGGAAAAGCATGCTACAAGCGAAGAAATTCGCAGGCATGTTAATCCTGTTATTAATGAATTATTAGATAATTCTATACGGGATATAGGATGTGATAGGGCTTTTATTATGGAAGGGCACAATGGAAAAGCAAATGATAGCGGATTAGGTTTTTATTACGTAGATATGACTTATGAAAGATGTAGAAAACCCTCATTAGATCAAGCAGTATATTGGCAATACAAAGATATGCCAACCAGTATTTTCCCTTTCTTCAATTATTTGGACAAACGCAGATATTTTTATGGGGGTTCAGATGAATTATCCCAAATAGATTCTAAGTTAGCTCAAATGATTAATATCAACGGCACACATTTCTTAGTAGCTGTTGAAATTCCAGGAAAAAATTCTGCTAATCAATTTATGGGAATACTTGGTTATTCTTTTGAAAATTCCCCCAAACTTACTCAAGAACAAATAAAAGATTATATGCTTGAGGTGAGAAGAAGGGTTCAAATACTATTATCGTTAACTTCTTTGAAAGAAGTTGACATCAATCAATTTCGAGAAGCAATATGCCTAAATTAAAAAATGTTAAGGAAAAATATGTAAATGGCCTTAAAGTAGACAAAGAGACAAAGGATGTAGTATACTCTGATGAAGCTCATGTATATATAGACAAAACAGATCAACAAAAATATATTTCTGTTACTACTTTAATTGGCAAATATGAGAATCCTTTTGATGTATTTTTTTGGTCTTCCTATAAAACTTGCGAGAAGTTAATGTCGGAAGAAACTTTTCATGTACTTAAAGAAACTTTATTAGCTACAAAGAGGTGGACAGATGATATGATTGAAAAGCTTCATCTTGATCCAATTATCTTTGATAAAACAAGAAAAGAAATACAAAAAGGATATGATGATGAGAGAAATAAATCTTGTGAAAGAGGTACAAAAATACATTCTAATTTTGAAGAGATGTATTATACTTCAGAGAAGCAAGATTTAAAAAAGTTTGGTTTAGGAGGAGTTTTTACTTGTAAAAAAGGATATTACGAACTTGATTTAGAAAAAGGAGTATACCCAGAATTTTTGGTTAGCTTAAAATCTTCCGATGGAATATTACGAGTTGCTGGACAGATAGATTTACTAATTAAAGATGGAAATGACATCTATATTTATGATTACAAAGGACTTCCATTAGATACTAAAATCCCTACTAAAACAGGATGGACTACAATTAGAGATATAAAGGAGGGAGAAGAAATATTTGATAAAAATGGAAACCTTACTAAGGTACTTCATAAATCAGATATTCATTATAATCCTTGCTTTAAAATTACATTTGATAATGGAGAGTCTATAATTGCGGACCATGAACATAGATGGCTAATATCTTTTAGAAATCCAGATAAAACATTTAGAGAAACTGTATTAACTACAGAAGAGTTGGCAAAATGAATAATTGAAAAGCCAAGAACTTCATATAATATCCCAAAAATAAAAAATGCACAGCCTTTAAATCTTCCAGATATAGATTTACCTATAGATCCTTATGTTTTAGGTTGCTGGTTAGGAGATGGCAGTAAATCTAGTGGGATTATTACTAATATCAATGATAAGATATGGGAAGAAATTCAAAATAGAGGCTATTCTGTGGGAAATAATCTTTCTGGAGAGAATCATGCAGAAATGCGAACTGTCTACAATATTAGAGGAATATTAGATGAGCTAGGAATATTACATACTAAGTTTATTCCTGATCTCTATATGAGAGCTTCTTACCAACAAAGGTTAGACTTACTACGTGGATTAATGGATACAGATGGTTATTATCATGAATCTAGAAAAAGATTTGTGATGGGAACAACTCAAAAATGGCAAGCAGAAGATCTGTTTAAATTAGTAAGTACATTAGGTATAAAAGCCACTATTTTTGAAGTAGATAAAAAATGTAATGGAAAAATATTTAAAGGTTGGGATGTATGCTTTTCAACAAATGGTTTAAATCCATTTTTAGTTAGAAATCAAAATATTGACTTTCCAAAAACTGACAAAAATTCTTTCAGAAATATTATTTCTGTAGAAAGAGTGGATACTATAGCAACACAGTGTTTAGAAGTAGATAGTCCTTCTCATACGTTTTTGTTTGGGGATTCTATGATAGTTACACATAATACAAATAAGGAAATAAAGAAGCGTTCTTACTACGATCAAACTAAATGATCTAATGTAATGATGAAATACCCATTAAATAATATAATGGATTGTAATTATTATCATTACACATTACAACTATCTTTATATGCTTATTTGTTACAACAAATTAAACCTGAGCTAAATATCAAGAAATTAACATTAATACATATAGATCATAATGATAAAATTACAGAATATTCTGTAGATTATCTTAAAAATGATGTAGAAAGAATGTTAAAACACTATAAAAAGCTTTTAAAACAGACGACTATACTTGATAGAGATCGTCCTATTATATTTTAAATATGGGAAGTATATTTGATATTATAGATGGACATGTAAATGAGATGTTTAATGCTAATGAGGAGTTATATGAAAAGAGAATGAAAGTATGTAAAGAATGTCCATTATATAAAGAAACTCCTGTTGGCCCAATATGTAATCCCAAGCTTTATATAAATAAAGAAGGTGATGTAGCAACATATAAAAAAGATGGTTATGTCCGTGGATGTTCTTGTCGTTTATCTGCGAAGACAAGATTAAATCATGGAAAATGTATTATAGGAAAATGGTAAAAAGTATGAGCAATTTAATTTTAAATGATCCCACTGGGGCAAGTGGTTACGGTGCACAATTAAGTAAAAATCTTTCTGGACTTAGTTCAACTGAAGTTAAAGAACGAATAGAAATAGAAAAATTAGCTGCTGCCTCTGCAGAATTAGAAGCAAATAAAGGGTGGAAATCTGCAGAGAATAAAAAAGTTCAGGCAACAGGATATACAGTTATATTTACAAAATATAAACGTAATCCTTATCGAAAATATAAGTCAGGGGCAGGACTAATTATGGATGTAGATTCCTTCCATGTAAATGAAGCTGGAGAAATGGAACAAGATGAAATGGGAGTTATCTGTTGTCATGTAGTATCTGTTGGACCAGAGTGTAAATATGTTAAGGAAGGTGATGACATTTATATAAGAAATGTTGGAGCTGCTCCTGTTCCCTTTGACTATAGAGGTTATTGGGCAATTAGTGAACAAAATGTGATATGTAGAATTGTAGACAATGATTAGTGAAATTGAAAAAATATTTTATAATCCTGGAGACTTAGTTAGAGTTAGACATCATAAACTAAGTAATATTCCAGTGATGTATGTTGTGGAAAAGGTAACAAGATCCTATAAACACAATGATGAAACAGTGAATTCCTTTAAGGGAATTAAGTGCAGATGGTTTAATGTAAATGGTGATCTTTGTGAAGAAATTTTCTCTTCTAAAGATCTTGAAAGAGTAAAATAATGAAGGTATATTTTAATAGACTAGGAAATATAGACCATGTAGATTGTACTTCTGCTGAATTTATTGAACTGCAAGATGGAAATAATCTTTTGACATGGGTTGATTTAGCTGATATCCCTAAGTGTTTAGGAGAAACCATAGAAAAACGTGTTGAACTGTGGTTAGAACTTAAAAAGAGGGGAATTATTGTAGAAAATACTAAAAGACATCATGGACGAAACTCAATTAATGGAATTCATAAAGTGAATTCCAACGCGCATAAAAACATTGCAAAATAAATCTCCAGAAGAGATCGCAATGACTTTAAATAAGCTTTCTAAAACTCCAGAAGGACAAAAGCAATTAGAAGCACTTATTCAGGAATTTAAATCTGAAAATGCTGCAATTCAACCAGAGGAAACTGGAATGTTTAAGAAGGGAGGAAAGCTTAACTACTTAGTTACTAAGTTTAAAAATGGAGGAAAGAAAACTATAAATACCCCTAAAGGTCCAATTCATAGTGATGGAGAAGGAGGATACAAAGACATTGATGGACGGGATGCTGGATATAGAGAAGGTTATTTTAAAGAGAGGGCTGCTCAAAGAGCCTCTGATAGATTAGCTGAACAAGAATTCAGATCTGATTCAACATATCATGCTTTACCTGGAGGTCCTATCTATACAAGAAGTACATTTTATCCTTTCTCTACAGATACTTTAGTATCTAAAAATGGGAAATTTTACAGTAATTCTTTAGGAAGATCTATTAGAAAGTTTGTTACGGGAACTTCTCCATTTGATCAGATTAATAGAGCTATTGATAGTATAGCTGGATACAGTACCCCAAGATATAATAATGGTGGTGAGGTTCAAGAGAAAAAACCTTTAAAATGGGAGGAACTAAGAAAAGCTACTATTATAGATAAATTCAAGAAAGTGAAATAATGGTTGATTTTTTCCTTTATGATAACTCTACAGGAGCAATTACTCTAAATGAGTATGAGATACTGTTAGTTAAGGAATTTGCAACACTCTATGATACCAGTAGGAATAAATGTAAAGAAGATCCTACTGGTATTCATAGATTAAGGGCATGGAGAGAATTTAAATATATATTCTTAATGTTGGATTTTAAATCTCCTTATTTGGAATATATAGAGCAAGAAAGGCATGAGCAAGCTATGAAGGATAGTGAACTGACTGATAAAGAATGGGAAGATCCTGATTTTAGAGCAGCATGTCGGAAATACATGGAGATTAAAGATTCATCCAGAATTCTTAGTTTAATTAAAACTGCATTTAGAACATTGGAAAAAATGAGGGTTTTCTTAGACAATATTGAATTCACTGATATGGATGGAAATGGAAAATACTTAAATGATCCTAAAAAGGTTCTTGAAAGTATTGGACAGATTAAAAAGATGAATGATTACTTACGTGAATTGGAGAATGACTACAAGAAAGATCAGGAATCTACAAATACTCGTTATAGAGGAGATGTAGAGATCGGACTTGATGATTAAATCCTTAATAAATAAAGTATGGCTGAACTAAGATCAAAGAAAAAGAAAGACGAATTACGTAAGAGAGTTGACAGACTTCCGACCTTCACAGAAAAAACTGAGGAAGAGTTAAGGAAGGAGTTGCTTGCTTCAACTATAGATGAAGAAACTGAAGAGTCCCCATATTATTATGAAGATAAAGTAGAAGTACATAAGAAAAGGACTGAAGGGTTATGAGATGTAATATTAGAAGATGAGATTCATTATTTTGATCCAGAATTGTCTTATGAAATAACAGGATATAGACCTATTAATGAGACTGAAGGATTAGATTTTGATCCCACTCCTTTTATAGAAGTTGGGCAGGTATATCAGAGAACTGGAAGATACACTGCACATAAAAAAGGAGGCAAACCTTATGTGGACTTTTGAAGAGAACAGATAAGGCGTTGTGTTGAAGGTTATACAGTAGGGAAATATAGGGTTACAGGAGATCATTATTTCTTCTTAAACTTCTATAGAATGGGTATTGTAGATGATAAGAAAAAAGCAGGAGCTGGCTCAGAAGAATCTTTTCCATTTTTCACATCAAAGCAATACGAGTTTTTTCATTATGTAGAAATGTGCGAATATCTTAAAAAAGATGTAGTAGCATTAAAATCTCGAGCGGTAAACTAACCTGCCGCCTTATATAGTAATATGTAAGTAAAAATTCCGCAAAATCGGTAGAAGCTACGATAACTAAATATGTGATTTTATTACGATGACAAAACAAGAACAAATTAAATTTATAGAGGATAACTATCCCGAATATACAAATCATTTTAGCAAACGCTCTATTAGACATGATTTCTTTTCTGAAATTAAAACTGAGTTACAAGCATATTTATTAGGATTTTATGCTGCTGATGGTAGTATAAATGAAAAACGAAAAACTTTACGCATTCATTTATGTGATGTGGATTCTGATATAGTAAATATGTACAAAACATATATCAGCCAGGATGCAAGAACCTTTATTCTACAAGAACATATTACAACTGGAAGAAATGGGATGAAAGTACAAGCACATAAATCATATGGCATTGATATAACCAGTACAAAATTATGTGAGTCCCTAGTTAATCTAGGATTTGGATATAATAAAACATATGTGGAGCATAGTTTTCCAAAAATGGACCCCTCTCTTTTTAGGCACTTTATTAGGGGTTATTTTGATGGGGATGGTTCTATTACTGGAAGCTATCGTAAAGCTCAAGAAAATAGAAAAGAGAGAATGACTATGAATTTTACAATAGATTTTAAAAAGGCTCAATTAGCATTAGAATTCCAAAAAGAGTTTGCAAGAAGAGACATAAAATCCAGTGTAATATATTTAAAAAGAGATGATATGTATAGATTAACTACAGCATCTATTCCCAACATTAAAAAGTTATTTCATTTCTTATATGATGATTGTAATTTTTATGGTAATAGAAAATATAAAAAATTTAGTTATTATGTTAATACCGAGGTAAGTCAGTTGATTGCTGACCACCGTAACGCGTAGGAGATGATCGCTAGAAACAGAAATAATTCTCCCAAGAGTGCGGAACATCCATTTGGATGAAAATGTACGCTGAACTTATAGGAAACTATAAGAACTATAGGATAAAAAGCCTATAGGATAACAAAAATTGAGGATTCTCAGAAATAGGAGCCTGTTTAGGAGTTAGACCTTTTATTACTACTAGAAAATTTAGAACAGTTTACACTGCCTATTCTGACACATATGTTGATGCTGTACTAGATAAATGTTGGTACCAGCTTAACTGATTAAGTAATAATACTGACGGAGGTATGAAACGTGTTCGACAGAAGATCGATAATATTAAACAAAAACGAGCTTCTAAAGTTGATAAAGACGGAGTAGAATCTGGACGTATGGCAGAAATAGAAGGAATTCCAGCAGATAATCCTAGAAAAGTTCGTGGTGATCGTTGTGATAGGCTGATGTTCGAAGAGTTTGGTTCTAATCCAGTATCTAGAACATCTTGAACCCAAGGAACTGCCCTTGTTGAAATTGGTGGTGTACGTAGAGGCATTAAGATTGGTTGGGGAACTGGTAGGGAATTAATTTAATTTATTATATTACAAGTAATTTTTATTAGTCAATGAAAAGAGAAAGTAAACAAACTGTTATAAATATTGCTATTCAAGAGTATTTGAACATCCCTGAAAGCGATAGAAGCTTAACTCAAATAGGAAGAAAATATGGAATTAAGCGTCAAACATTATCTAAATATTTAAAATTAAGAGGCTATGAAGTTATTAATTACCAAAATATTCATAGGCTAAATGAAACAATTTTTGATACAATAGATACTGAAGAAAAAGCATACTGATTAGGATTTTTATATGCTGATGGAAATATTAGTTCTGAAGGATTTAGATTAGAGATTAATTTATCAATAACAGATTTAAATCATATGAAAAAATTAGCTACTTTTTTAAACCTTACAAATGATATTAGATTATCGGCAAATGGAGAAATTTGCAGGATTTCTGCAAGAAGTAAGCATTTATGGGAGCAGCTAAATATTAAGGGATGTACTCCTTGTAAAAGTCTAACTTTAAAATTTCCTAATGCTGCAATTTTTTCAAATTCACAATTAATCTATGATTTTATTCGAGGTTATTGTGATGGTGATGGATGTTTAACTGTCTACAAAAAGAATAATTCTGTAGTAACAGAATTAAATTTTGTGGGAACCGAAAATTTTTTACTTGAGGTTGAAAAAAAATTAAATATTAAAGGATATATTAGGAATAAGAGTTCTATGAAATATATTAATAGAGCCTATTCTTTGAAATATTCTGGAGTTGCAGCAAGAAGGGTTGCAAGATTATTGTATGAAAAAGCTTCAATATATTTAGATCGAAAATATAATAAATATAAATTATTCTGCCTCCTAGAAGAGGGATCTTCTAGAAGAAAATCGAGCAAAATCGGTGAAGGCTGAGATGCTAATACCGAGATAACTAATTAGATTGCAAAAGGCTAATTAGTATTGTAACGCGTAGATACTGAATAAATATAATGTATCCAAGAGTGTTCGACATCCAGAACGGATGAAAATGTACGCTGAACTTATGAGAATCAAATCATAAGAACTGCAGATAAAAAACTGCAGGATAACAAATTGGGAGACCAAGGCCCTTCATTAACAGGATTATCTGAGATATTTAGTGATCCTAAAGCTAATAATGTCTTACCTTATAAGAACTTCTACTCCTCAGATGGAACTGTTCAATATACAGGATTTTTTATTCCTGCCTATACATTTATGTTGGGATCTGAATATACAGATCATCGGGGAGTTACAAATACAGAGAAAGCAAAAAAATATTATGAAGAGCAAAGAGCTGCTAAAAGTGGCAAAAGTCTTCTTGAATATTGTTCAGAATATTGTTTTACTCCAGCTGAAGCCTTATTAAGGCAGGGTGATAATATTTTTGATGCTATTGCTATTTCAGATAGAATTACCCAAATTAGAATACACAAAATGGGAATTAAACCTAGACGTGTAGCACTTCTTTGGGACAAAAGCGAAGGGGATGAAAGTTTAAACAAAGTAAAGGTTTATGATAAGGTGGATAGTAATATTCTTATCTATGAAGAGCCCATGTTAGATGATAAAGACCCTTATAAAAATTTATATGTAGCTGGGATAGACTCTATTGACCAAGGTACAGAAGATTCTGCAACTCAAAAAGATGTATCAGATTTTTGTATTGTAATAAAAAGAAGAGCCTATGGTTTAAAAGAGCCTAAGTATGTAGCTGTATATAAAGAAAGACCAAGAGATATTAGATTGGCGTATGACAATGCAATGAAATTATTAACTTGATATAATTGCAAAGCATTACTGGAACACACCAAAATTAGTATCTTAACCTACTTTAAAAGCAAGAAAAAAGATAATCTTTTTATGAAACGTCCAAAATCTAGTCTTAGTGATATTAAGAGAGGTAATTCACAAATGATTGGAGTCCCTGCTACAGAAACTATTATAAAGCATGGATTGGAACTTATTAATACTTATATAAATGATTATTGTTATACAATAGATTCTGATATGATTCTGGAACAATTATTAAATTATTCTTATGAAAATAAAAGAAAATATGATATTGTTGCAGCTATGAGTATGGCAGAAATCGCTGATGAAGAGTTAATGGGATTTAATCCAAAACCTGCGCATAGTGTAGAAAAAGAATGGAAAGATTTTGGATGATTTACTAATTCAAAAGGTTATAAACAGTTTGGAGTTATTGGTGATGAATAATTTAGAAGATAAAATACGAAATGTGATAAAAGAAGCTTTATGCTCAGAATATATTGGTAATTTAGATATATTGCATGATGAGGATTCTTATACTTTAAAACTGGATTTAAATCAACATGAAGCTCCAATGTATTTTTCTTATCAAGGAAGTGAAGAAGGTTTTCTTGATTACTTATTAAGAGATTTAAGACAACGACAAATCGATCGTGCTAAGTATTATAAAGGAATAATGACAGATACTGGTAACGATGATATTTATTATATTGTACTAGAATGAACAAAACAGAAATCCAATTAATAGATGATGCTATTAATGAATTAGTATATGAAAAAGTAAGGCTCAGAAAGGCTTATCAGTACTATCATTGTCATCGAGATGCTGATCAATTTAAAAGTCTTGAATTTAATTATGGAATAGGAACTCCAACAGCAGTAAACTTCACTCCATTAATTAAAAAACATATTGATGTTTTAGTTGGAAAGTATCTTGAACTAGAGCCAGATTTAAAAATTTCTTGCAAAGATTCATTAACTGTGACTAATATAATGCGAGAAAAACAATTAAAGATAGATCAAGCATTATATGAAAAACTACATCAATATTTACAGAATAATATAATTTCTGTATTATTGGATAATAAGGAAGTAGTTAATGATCCTTTTATAGAAAAAGAATTAAAAACTATTCAAGATAATTTAGATAGAACGTTTATTTCAGATTATGAAATAGCAGCCCAGAATATATTACGGTATTTAAAGCAATCTAGAAATATTGATATGAAAAATAAGATGCGACTCTTATTTACAGATTTACTTATTAGTGGAACTTGCTATTATAGAACAAGACCTACTGAAAGTGGAGAGAATATCAATTTTGAGGCTTTAAATACGTTAAACACATTTATAGAAAGAAATCCCAATTCCCCTTATTTAGCAGATTCTAGACGTGTTGTTATTCGCAAAATGATGACAAGAGAAATGATTTTGAACGAATACCGTAGTGAGTTAACTGCAGAGGCCGTTGCTAAACTAAAAGAAGCTCCTAAAATGGGGGATGTTAGAACAACCACATATTTAGTAAGAACTTCTGCTATTCCTCCTGATGGTTTACCTAGACCTGATTTAACTCCAGGTATTTTAGGGGGACTTGAAGCTTATCCTGCAATGCCAGGAGATGAAGCTTTGTTATCTAATTATAATCCTCATTTAATTACTGTTTATGAAGTAGAATGGCTTGAAGTAGATGAAAAGACAGGATACTTAACAAGACATGAAGGAGTCAAAATTGGGAATGAAATCTATATTACTAGAGGAGAAGTAGAGAATGTTGTAAGATCTACAGATTATCCAAGTAAATGTAGATTATCTGTAAATGGAATGTTTTTCTTAGATCATAATGGAGATCCTTTTAGTTTAGTATTAAACACTATGAATCTCCAAGATAAATATGACTTATTACTCTTTTACAGGGATAATTTAATTGCATCTTCTGGAACAGTAGGAGATTGGTTAGATTTAGCTAATCTTCCAACAGCTCTTGGAGTTACTATGCCAGAAAGAATTCAAAAATGATTAGCCTACAAAAAGAATGGTGTCGGAATTCTTGATTCATCTCAAGATGGACAACCATTAAATACAATATTCAATGGATTTGATGATACAGTCAAAGCACAAAGTATTCAAGCTATACAATTAGCTATTCAATCTATTGAACAGCAAGCCTCCTCTATTACAGGAGTACTTCCAGAAATGCTTGCACAGTATGAACAACGTGATGCTGTTAGTAATGTTAAGTTAGGAGTAACTACTTCTGGACTTTTAACCAAACAATACTTTGATTGTATGGATACAATTTATAAAGAAGTTAATTATGATTTACTAAATCTTGCTAAATTAGTTTATCCAGACGGTCTTCAAGGAGTTATTATTTTGGGAGATAGATATTCTCAGATATTTTCAGCCCTTCCTGAGCATTATACAGTAACAGATTTTGATGTTCATATTGAGGATAGTACAGCAACATTTAAGGATAGGGAAACTATAAAAGCTTTGAGTACTGAGCTAGTTAAAGCTGGTTATTCTGATCCTGAAATGATTGTTAATATTGTAGCTGCAAAAAATATGACTGAACTCAAACGTTATGTTGAACAGTCAATGAAAATGAAGAAAGAAGAAGAATCTATTGTTCAACAACTTCAACAACAGTTACAACAAACAGAACAACAAGCACAAGAGCTATTGAAACAGAATAAAGAATTACAATCTCAGTTGGCTCAATTACAAAGTCAAGCTAGTCAAATGGAACAAGCTAAGATTGAAATTGAACAACAGAGGATTGCACTGGATCACGAAAAGATTAAGAATGATAAAGATTATCAGGATCAATCTATTGAAGTCAAAAAGCAACAATTACAAGCTCAAGTTGCACAAATGTTCGATAATAATCCTTATAATGATAAAATTAAACAAGTTGAATAATGGATAACAGATTAATTATTCAGACGATTGTTGAACCAAATTGCAAACTGGTTGCAGTTGATAACAGTAATTATGATTTAGGAGATGATATAAAATATTTCGTTTTTGTGGATTTCTTAAGTTATAACGAAGATAAAGTTCCTATTGATAAGACAATTAAAATTCACCATGAACAAATTAGTAGGTGACATTTATTAGGAAAGCATGTTTCTGAATTTACACTGGATAAAGATGGAACATATTACTACTATAAATTAATTATTCCAACTTTAGATTGATTTGCTAAGGAGGTTAGCTCAGGAAATTATAAAGGACTTAGTGAGGAGCTCTTTTTTGATGGAGATTCTTTATATTTTTGTAATTTAAAAGACGATGAGGAACATTCCTATAAAGAAGTTTTAGATAACAGTAGTTTAATTGATAATTATCTACTTGCATATAAAGCAGTTCAAAATAACTTAGCTTCTCAAACTTTTTATTGCCCAGCAAAAAAAGTATTTAGTGTTTGTAAGTTGCAAAGATGTTTAGTATATTTACAACGAAAATTATTGCTTACTAACTGTAAACATTGTGGATATGATAATTGCGATACAGACGCCACTTTAAGAAGTAGAAGAGATTTTCTTTTAAGTGCAATGTATGTTTTCGACTATCTTAAAGATACAGGAAATTTTACAGAAGCTCAAAGAATTTTAGACAACCTATCTTCTTGTGATTCTGTATGTGGAGATATGTTAGATAATTTTAATAATGATTGTGGCTGTGGAAATTCTATATAATACTTTATATCGGCTGTTTTCTAAGGAATTAGTAAATTTGAATATAGGTTACAACTTTAATTCTAACACTTTGTGCACAATGAATGAGATAGTAAATGCAATTGATTACATTAAGCATGGTTGTCCTCATAGTGAGGAAGTGATTAAACTTATACAGTACTATGAAGAACTGTAATAATTAAAAACTATTAAGCATGAAAAGAAATAATATACTTCCAGATGTTGATTTGCAAACTTCTCGTGAATGCTATGGAGCAACTAATTCCAGAGATTTTTATAAAGGAAAATCTTTCAATTTTGCTAAAGCTTGAGCTCCTGGAGTTGCCTATTATAACAGTAGCTACATTCAAGATTTTGTAGCTTATAATGGCGCTCTTTTAGCTTGTCATAGAAGCCATGTCTCAAACAATGATCTGGAACCTGTATTACTTTATACGGATCTTGAACATCCAGAAATACCTACAGGTGTAGACTCTCCTCTTTGGGAATTTGTATTTGCAGGTACTCCAGGTGCAGCTGGGGATGAAGGTAAACCTGGCCAGGTGTACGTACCTAAATACAATGAGTCTACAGGATATGTTACTTGAACTTTAGAATCAGGTGCTTCTCAAATTTCTCCAATGTATATCAAGGGTGATAAAGGAGAAAAAGGTGATCCTGGTGCAACAGGATCAAAAGGAGAAAAAGGTGATCCTGGTTCTAGAGGAGAAAGAGGACCTCAAGGAGAACAAGGACTTAGAGGACTTCAAGGGGAGCAAGGACCCAGAGGACTTCAAGGTATTCAGGGAGAAAAAGGAAATAAAGGTGATAAGGGAGATCGAGGTGATAGAGGACCTGCTGGAACTGCGGCAACTATCAGAGTAGATTCTGTTATTACTGGAGATCCTGGTTCTCAAGCTTCTATCGTAAATGTCGGAACCGCTTCTGAAGCTGCTTTCAGATTTACTATTCCAAGAGGCCAACAAGGAGTTCAAGGTATTCAGGGAGAAAAAGGAGACAAAGGAGATAAAGGAGAACAAGGTCCTAAAGGTAAACAATTAAAGTTGTATCGAGACTTTACTGATGATACAATTAAATGAGGATATGATGGGGAACTGCCTAGTCAATGGACAGTTCTTTGTTATATGGACTATCTACGAGGAGTCAGTATTGATGATGTTGATATTACCGACGATGCTCATCTTAAAGTGACATTATCTTCTGGACATTATACATGAACCCCAGATGAAGATGGAAACCCAATTAAAGATGAAAATGGAAATATTATATATGATCGCTGAATCCCATCAACTATAATTACTAAGGGCAAAGCAGCAGCTACACTTACTGCTGGTAAAGTAGAAATGCTACGCCCAGGAGAAGATCCTAAAATTGAAAATGTGGGTACAATCAAAGATCCTATTTGAGATTTTTATATACCCAGAGGATTTACTGGGAATCATGCTGTACATGTTGGCCCAGAAGATCCTGTTACTTTTAGGAACTCCCATTTAGATGATGCTGACATTCAAGAAGCCTATAAGAATGCAGAGCAAATGATTTGGGTTGATACCAAAGATAAAGCAGAATTTGATCATTTAAATGCTGTATATCATGCATATAAAGAAGCTGGAGGAACTGCTTTAGATCAATCTAAGTTTGCTGAGGCTTTTGCTAATTTAACTAATGCTTCTGGATTCTCTATACAGATTGTTGAGAGCTTTGAAGCACTTGGGGAACCTACAAAAGATAAACAAAACATAATTTGGTTAGTTCCTGCTTCTCAAACTGAAGTTAATAATCTATATGATGAATATATAGTGGTTAAATCTTCAAATACTATGCTTGATACCTATTTTTGGGAAAAATGAGGTAATGGCACTATAACTGTAGATTTATCTAACTACTATACCAAAGCTGAAGTAGATACTATTATGATGTGAAATGATGTTACTAATTAAATATTAAACAATGGCAAGTGTTATAAAATTTTATAGAGGACTTAGTTCCGCTTATAATGCTGTAACTCATGCTGATGGCATTTTCTTTACAACAGATACACATAAAATTATGCTGAATGGCTTCGAATATGGAGGTGATTCTAGTAAAAAAGTAGCTAATGTAACTTTAAATAAGAATGCTAATGGTATTGTGATTACATACACAGATTCAACCATTACGATTTTAGACTTTGCAAAGGCAACTGCTGAAGTTGACGGTTTAATGTCGAAAGAGGATAAAGCTAAACTTGATAGTTTAGATCCTCAAGCAAGTGGTTCTTATGAGTCTTCATTAGATTCTACTGTAGCAACAGTAGAAAAATTAGGTGGTATTGCTGCTGGGACAACAGTTGCACAACTTACAGGTAAGAGCTATAATGAAATTTTTGATACTCTTATTTTCCCAACTGTTAACCCTACATTTACAGCTCCTACCGCAAGTATTTCTTTAAAAGGTTATTCTAATATTCAAGAGATCGGAGCTACTGCCCCCACTACAGCAAACTTTACTGTAGGATTTAATGCAGGTGCAATTACTTTAGCAGGAGTTAAACAAAATAATAGAGCAGGAGCACAAGATGTAGAAGCTTCTAAGATCTTATATAGCTCAAGTAAAGTAGAAGATCTTCCAGAAAAGGTTACTTCAGGGGCAATGGATTATTACTATCGTGCTGCTTATGCTGAAGGTCCTCAACCTAAAGATTCGAAAGGAAATAATTATTCAACTCCACTTGCTGCTGGAACTGTAGATTCTAGTAAAGTAACAGTTACTGGTTATCGTGCAGCTTATTCAGGTTTAGTTTCTACAAATGCAATTACAGAAGAGGTTATTAAAGGAATGACTAAAACAGTTTCTGCAAAGAAAACTATTAAAGTTTCTGGTCCTATTTCTGAACAATACATCTGTTTTGCAGCTCCTGCAGGATGGACAGTTTCAAATATTAAAGACAGTAATAATTTTGATGTAACTAGTTCTTATACAACTAGTACAGTTTCAGTTACTGGTTTAGATGGTCAAGCTGTTGATTACACAGTATACTTATCTGGTAAGATGACGCAACCTAATACTTACTATGTAAACTTTAACTAATTATGGCAGAATTTTTTGGTAAAGGTATTTCGGTAGGTTCAGGTTTTGACTTAGGTGCGAATCTACCATTAGATAATAGAACGATCCAGGCTACAGTATCGGATCGTGATGCAATGCCTACTATTCAGCTAGTAGAAGGTCTTATAGTATATGTAAAAGAGAATAAAACTCTTTATGTACTAAAAAGCTTTGATGCTGATGGTTCTAACCGAGTTTGGGAACCTCTTGCAGTAGGTGCAGTTATAGAAATTATTAATACACTTGAAAGTGATAGAACTGATGCTGCTCTTTCTGCAGCTCAGGGTAAAGCCTTAAAGACTCTTGTAGATGATTTGCGAGCTTCTGTGGCAGCAGCTCTTGATTATAAAGGTACTAAAGATACTTACGAAGATCTTCCTTCAGAGGATAATAAAAAAGGTGACGTTTGGAACGTAGTAGCTGCTCATGGAAGTACTCCTGCAGGTACAAACTATGCCTGGGATGGAACTCAATGGGATCCTCTGGGAGGTACTGTAGATCTTTCAGGATATTATACTAAGTCACAAGTTGATAGTGCTATTTCTACAGCAAAGTCGGAGTTAGAAGCTGCAGATACTGCTTTAGAAGGACAAATTACTACTGTTACTAATCAACTTACAAATAAGGTTGATAAAGTTAAGGGTTCTGGTTTAATCTCTGATACTGATTTAAATCAAATCAGAACTAATAAAGCAGACATTGAAAGCTTAACTACTTCTGTTGGAGAAAAACAAGAGATTCTTACAGAAGGTAAAGCAATTTCAATTTCAGAAGAAAATGTAATTGATGTTAAACTAGATCCAGCATCCGATCCTGCACTCTCTAAATCAGCTGAGGGTCTTAAATTAGATCTGAGTGGTGTCAAAGGTTCTACTGTTAAAGTTGGAACTGCCATCACTGGAGGTGTAGAAATTGGTGCAGAGCAAACTATTGCTGCTGGAATGCAAGCTCTTAGCGATAGTATCCAGACTGCCGTTTCAGGAGGTATTACATCATTAACAAGTCCTGATAAAACTGTTACAGTAACAGGTACAGGTACTTCTAGAGGTTTAGCTGTAAATGTATCCAAATTAGTATCAACAGGTTCTGCTATCCAGGTTGGAGAAGATGGCAAACTTGATATGTTTTGGATGGAAATTGAGTAAATAATTCTTCTCCCTCCCTGAAAATGGGGGGGGGAGTTAATTTAAAAAGAATGCAATTAAGTTTTCAAAAAATCGCTACAGTTCCTGAAAGTGGTCTTGTAGCTGGTAGAATATATTTTGAAACATCAACTGGAATGATTAAAGTAGCTACAAGTGCTACCGCAGTTGATAAATTTGGTGATGGCGTTAAATCTGCAAGTTGGGATGAGGGAGCCAAAACCCTTAAAATTATTAATGAAAGCGGAGAAGAGATTTCTCTAAATCTATCAGATGTAGCCTCAGCTTCTGCAGTTACTACAGAGCTAGCAAAGAAGTTAAATATTGGAGCATCTGGAGATGCCTCAACTGTACAGAGTTATTATGGACTGAAGAAATATACAGATGAAGCAAAATCATCTGCAATTAGTTCAGCTAAATCATATACAGACACCGAGATTGGCAAAATTCCTGCCGCTATTGTTTATAAGGGAGATGGCACAACAGTTACTCAGTCTGGAACTAGTACTGTTACATTTGCTGTAGGAGAAATTCCTCAAAGTAAAGTAACTAGTCTAACTACAGACTTAGCTGCTAAAGCTACTACAACTGCTCTTAATGCAGTTAAAGCTACGGCTGAAGCAGCAGCTCCTCAAGCTACTACATACACTAAAATAGAAGTTGACAATAAAGTAGCTTCTGCTGTTGGTAGTGTGTACAAGATGAAGGGTTCTGTAGATGACGCCACAGCTCTTCAAGCTTTAACAGGAGTAGCTATTGGTGATACATATAATGTAATTGCTGCAGGCTCTTTAAATGGAGAACCTTTTGAAGCAGGCTCAAATTTTGTAGCTATTAAAGCTGGTGCAGGTAATCAAGAAGGAATGTGGGATAAGCTAGGCGGAACCATTGACTTATCTGCTTATGCTAGAAGCGCAGATGTGGCTAATACTTACGCTACTAAAACTGCAGTAACTTCTGAAATTGCTACTAAGATCGGAACTTTAGACAAAGCTGATACTGCTGTCGAAGGTCAGGTTGTTTCTGCAGTTTCTGAAACGGATGGTATTATTACTGTCTCTCGTAGAGCACTTGTAGAAACGGATATTCCAACTATTGGAATGACTAAGATTTCTGGATTATCTACTGCACTTTCTGGAAAGGTTGGAACTTCTACAACAGTTAATGGTAAAGCTCTTAGTCAAAATATTACTTTAGCTGGAGAAGATATTTTAGTAGGAGGAACAGGAACATATAAAGATGATGATCTCCAAGCTGCTATTGAAGCAATGGATAGCAGAATAACTTCTGCTGCAGCTGCAGGTGTTCAGTCATTTGGAGGAAAAACAGGAGCCATTACATTAAAAGCAACAGCCTCAGCTAATGGTTCAGTTAATTTAACAATGAGTAATAATGAGCTCCAAGCGGCTATTGTTGGTTTAGGTTCTGCTGCATATACTGCATCTACTGCTTATGCAACTGCTGCTCAAGGAGCAAAAGCTGATTCTGCCCTTCAAAAAGCAAATATTGTTTCTGGCTCTGCTAATGGTACAATCTCTGTTAGTGGTACAGATGTTGCTGTCAAAGGTCTAGGTTCTGCTGCGTATGTTGCAACTTCAGCATTTGATGCTGCTGGTTCTGCAAACAGTGCTCTTACCTCTGCTAAGTCTTATGCCGATGGCTTAATGGCTTGGGCTGAGTTTGAATAATATATTTAGAGGAGGTGGGAGAAATCCCATCTCCTTATTTTTAATTTTTTAAATAAGGTTAAAATGGCAAAAATTACAAATAGATTCGTTCATTTTAAGACGAAAGCCAGTTTCACTTCACGATTGGAAGCTGGTGATATCCAGGAATCAAGTGTTGTGTTCATCCAGGATGCAAATGAAATTTGGACACACGGAACATATTATAAATGTAATATTAGTAGAGCTGAAGTTGAAGCTTTAATAATTTCTAAAGGTTATATTACTGAAGCAGATATTCCTTCATTAACAGGAGGGGCGGCTGCAACTTCAGGTCAATATGTATCAGGAGTTACAGTATCAGGACATACTGTAACTGTCACTAAGGCTGCTTTACCTAGTGCGGCCACAGTTGCTCCTAAAGCATCTGGAACAGCGGACGTTGGTACCTCAACTAAATATGCAAGAGAAGATCACGTTCATCCTTCACAAACTACAATAAGTGGAAATGCAGGAACTGCAACAAAATTAGCTACACCAAGAGTTATAGCAATAGCTGGAGCAGTATCTGGTAGTGCTACTTTTGATGGTTCTGACAATGTATCTATTAATAGTACATTAAATAATTTTGATGCTTCAAAGATTACTTCTGGCACTCTTAGTGCTGATAGACTTCCAGAAATTCCCATTTCTAAAATTCCTGCAGCTGCATTAGAGAGATTATATGTAGTAGAATCTGAATCCGCTGCAGTTGCTTTGAAGATACAAGAAGGTGATGTAGTTCAAATTGGCTCAGGAGGACCTATGTACTTCTGTATATCAGAATCTGCATCTACTTTTGCAACTAAATTTAAAGTATTTACAGCTGGAGCTGCAACAAGTGTACCCTGGTCTGGTGTAACTGGAGCACCTACAAAATTAAGTCAGTTTACTAATGACTCTGGTTTTATAACAAGTGTACCTGCTCAGACATGGGATAGTATTACAGGAAAACCTTCTACCTTTACTCCAAGCGCGCATACTCAAGCATATACAACATTAACTGGTTCAACAACAACTGCAAATCAGGCTATTGTATCTAGTGGTACAGCTAATGGTTGAACATTGAAAACTCTTGGCAGTCTTGCTTTTAGTAGTGCAACAATACCTACAAAGACTTCACAATTAACTAATGATAGTGGATTTTTAACATCTGTGCCTGCGCAATCTTGGTCTTCAATTACAGGTAAACCTACTACATTAGATGGATATGGAATAACAGATGCTATTAAAAATACTACAACAGCTACAGCTACTACATTAGCAGCTGGAGCATCAGCAACTGCTGTTTATGACAAGGCTACTAATAAATTTACTTTTGGTATTCCAAAAGGAGCAACTGGTGCAACAGGAAGTACTGGTGCACAAGGTCCTAAAGGAGACAAAGGCGATACAGGGGCCACTGGAGCAACGGGTCCTAAAGGTGATACAGGAGCAAAAGGAGCAGATGGTATTACTCCAACTATTGGAACTAATGGTAACTGGTATTTAGGATCTACTGATACTGGAAAACCTTCTCGTGGTGCAACAGGTGCTACTGGAGCTAAAGGAGATAAAGGTGATACTGGATCTCAAGGCCCAACTGGACCTACTGGTCCTGCAGGAGCAGCAGCTGGATTTGGTACACCTACCGTAGATAATTCTGCAGCTGGAAATGTTGGAACTCCAAGTGTAACTGTTACAGCTTCAGGAGCTAATACTAGTAAAGTATTTAACTTTAAATTTAGTAACTTAAAAGGAGCTACGGGTGCGCAAGGACCGAAAGGTGATAAAGGAGACAAGGGTGATACTGGAGCAACGGGTCCTGCTGGAACTTATACAGCTGGTTCAGGAATATCAATTAGTGGTAATACTATTTCTGCAGATATTCCAGTTGCATTACCTAATCCTTATGCGTTAACAATTAATGGACAGTCATATACTGGTTCTTCTTCAGTATCTATAAATACTGAATTAGATCCTACTATATTATCGTCTGCTCTTATAGATGCTGGCAATAGTTATTCATTCTCGGCCAGTAATAAACAAACTTTACGTCTTAGAAATTTTTCAGCTAACAACAGTACCGCAATATTATATAGTATGGCAACTTATGACCATACATTTACAGTCTATTCTGGAGCTAGTATTCCTATCTATGAACAGCAATTAGGTAGCTATTCAGCAGAAAGTATTATAAAATATACTATTATTTATCATCCTTATGCAAAATCTACAGGAGCCTTCTTTATTGAAAAGACTGTTCTAAATCCTTAGATTTAAAATAATACAATAAATACACGAAAATATTGTGCATAATTTTAAATTTAAAAATAATATGACTACATACTCAAAAAAATATTTCAATAAAGAGACTGGTAAATGGGAGCCTTTGTATTCAACAGAAGGAATGTCTGCATATGAAACTGCAAAGTTAAATGGATATACAGGAACAGAAGAGGAGTTTAATAAAGTATTATCTAAAATACCAGTAATAATCTCATCAATTGAAAACTATCCTACTGAAGGAAGCAAAAATTTAATTACTTCTGGAGGAGTATATCAGGCATTAAAGGATTCAGAAACCTCTGCTGAGGAAACTCATCAAGAGCTCCTAAATGAAATTTCTAATGTAAATAGTACACTATCTACTGAAATTTCAACTGTAAACACTAATCTTACTACTAAGATTACTCAGATAGAAACAACTACCATTCCTAATGCAATTAAGGCTGCAATTGTAGATAATTTAGACACAGAAGATTCAAATAAAGCTTTATCTGCAACTCAAGGAAAAATTTTAAAAACTATGATTAGTAATTTAGCTAATCTTAGGATTGAAGTTGTGTCAGAACTTCCTGAAACTGGGGAAACTAATATAATTTACCTTGTTAAGAAGAGTGGAACAAATCCTGATACGCACGACGAATATGTTTATGTAGAAGGAAGTTGGGAAAAAATAGGAAATACAGAAATAGATCTTTCTAATTATTATACAAAAGATCAAGTATATTCTAAATCTGAAACCTATAACCAAAATGAAGTAAATGCTTTAATTACAGAAATTGAGGGAAATATTCCAACTATTCCTAATGTAGAAACCAGTATGTCTGGGTCTGGAAATGTTATTACTTCCATCGAAGTAGATGCTACTAATAAACATAAGATGAATGCAGTAAAAGGAATCTCTGTATATTCTAAAACTGAAGTAGATGAAAAATTATCTGATGAAAGTTTAGGAGATGTTATTGCAGAAGCTCCTTTTACGACAGCTGATAGAGTAATTATATCTGGAAGCGCAGGGAAAACTGTTAAAGATTCAGGAATTTTATTAACTAATCTTGCTACAAAGGAATTTGTAAATCAATTTGAGCCTGAGTGGAATAAAATAGCTAATAAACCTGAAACTTTTGTGCCTTCCGCACATACTCATACAATATCTCAAATAACGGATTTCCCAAAACTTGGGACACTGGCTTCTAAAGACAAAATTGATGAATCAGATCTTAATTTTGATATACCTGAAGAAGTTACAATTGACTCTTCATTAAGTACATCTTCTGTTAATCCCGTTCAGAATAAAGTAATTACAGCAGCTTTGAATAATAAAGCCGAAGCTTCGAGTTTAAATAATTACTATACTAAATCTGAAGTTGATGAGAAGATTGGTTCAGCAGGAGATGTAATGGCTAGTGGAGATCTTGTTACTGATTATATTATAGTCGGAGCAGGAACTAAATCTATCAAAAACTCAGGACAAACACTTTCTAATTTAGCATTAAAAAATGAAATTCCATCTTTAGAAGGTTATGCTACTCAAAGTTGGGTTACAAATCAAGGATATTTAACAACTATACCTGCAGCTACCAGTAGTTCATATGGAGGAATTCAAATTGGATACTCGACAAGTGGTAAAAACTACGCAGTACAATTAAGTAATGGTAAAGCATATGTTAATGTTCCTTGGACTGATACCAATACTACATATAGTGCTGGTACTAATATTAGTATTAGTGGTACTACAATTAATTGTACATATGCTTATACTTTGCCAGCCGCAACTAGCTCCTCATTGGGTGGAGTTAAAATTGGAAGTAATATTACAGTAGCTTCTGGAACTATATCATTAACTAGCGGAAATGTGACTTCAGCTTTAGGTTACACACCTGCAAAAACTAGTGATATCCCAGAAATTCCTATTGCATTACCTAATCCTTATGCATTAAGTATTATTGCGGGAGGATCAACTACTAAGTATACAGGATCTTCTGCATCTAATCTTAATTTAGATAACATTTTTGCTAAAACCTTATCAAGTGTAGATACCCCAGGTAAAGTGGGTATATTTTATGGGGATGCATCAGCATATTCAGTAAATAATGTATATGTAACAAGTAATAATCCTGATGCAGTTATTGTAGTTCCTACAGCTACAACTGTAACATTTGGAAGTAATTATGTAATAATGGATGGATTAGATGTGTTATCTGGAGGAAGTTATAAATGTTATTGTATAACCTATATTAAGGTTGGATTAGTTCTAGTTAATGGTGCCATTTATGGCTAATGAATCAAAAATTTTTTGGTGCAAGAATTTTAGTATTTTTTGCACCAAAAAATTTTGATATTATAAATATATTTTCTACTTTTGTAGAGATAGAAAAAATGAAATTTTAATGGTTATGAAAATGAATGTTGCAACCAGATTAGCTATTTTAACTAATCTGCCAGAACAAGGAAGTGTTCTTGAGATGATTTCTTCTAGAAATATCCGCAAGAAAATAGACTTTTCAAGTGAAGAAATTACTGCTCTAAACTTGAAAGAGGCTGATGGAAAAATTTCATGGACTCCAAACGTAGAGGACATTGAAGTTGAGTTTAATGATTCTGAGACAGAGTTCTTACGAACTGTTATAAATATAATGGATCAGAAGCATGTCATTACAGATAATATTCTTGATTTTGTAGAGTTGATTCAAAATTAAGTTTATTCTACTACATATTTAATTTTAAAGTTATATCATATAACGCAAAACAAGTTCTTTGAGGGTTTATACATACAAGGATTCGAGAATATGTTTTGTAGTGATATAGTATCAGACTGAGGGAAGATTTTAACGAAAATTCGTAATTAGACAAGGTGAGTTCCCAAAATGTCCATGTATGATGTTATAAAACGTGTTATTTGATAACTATACTGAATTCAGTATAGGATTTTTTTCATTAACTTTAAAATTAAACAAATTATGGACGTAGTAGAAAAACAGATTGTACATGAGTACGACGAAAATCACAAGGAGTATGCATCAAAAGGTGTTGCTGGTACTGGATTAGGCTTAATATACTAGGTCCTTATAATAGTAATATTATATGCAAAACTCCCTTAATTGCTGGAACCTCCAGAAATGGACAATCAGCAGCTAAGCTTTATGTTCCCACAATACTTGTTTGTTCCAATTATTCTTTATATCTTTGTATATTAATAATTTAAATTTTTATTATGATAAGAGGTATAATTTATAAATATACATCACCTTCAGGTAAAGTGTATATTGGGCAAACAATTAATGAAAAGGATAGAAGAAAACACTTTTTAATTCAGAAACTTAGCTATGGCGGTATTAAAATTGATACTGCACGTGCAAAGTACAATCCAGAAAATTTTAAATATGAAATTTTGGAAACAAGATTTTATATGACGAAGAAAGCTGCTGCTAAAGAGTTAGATATATTAGAATCGTATTATATTGGCTTATATGATAGTTATAAATATGGTTATAATATGACACTTGGTGGCGGAACAACAACTGGATTAAAATTTACTGAAGAACAAAAAGAAAAATGTCGAAAGAGAATGTTAGAACATAATCCATTTAAAGGAAAACGACATACTCAACAGACAAAGAATACTATCTCTAATGCTAATAGTATCCCTGTAATACAGATAGATCCAATAACAAATGAAGTAATTAAAGAATTTAAATCTGCAAGAGAAGCAGCAAGATCTTTTGGTAAAGAACGATCAAATTCTGAAATTATAAAAGTTTGTAAAGGATATATCTCTCCATCAGGAAGACATTATAATACAGCATTAGGTTTTAAATGGAAATATAAAGAAAGTTCAACGACTATCTCGGAAGAGAGTAGCACTAAGTAGTGCGAAATGGGGAGCATCCAAATTGGATGAAGATATAGTCTTAACTACATGTATATATAAAGATGTAGAAGTTCATAAGAGAACTGCATAAGATTAACGACCTTATGTGAAAATATTGTAGGTATCGCTGGAACTGCTCTTGGACTTTTAGCTCTTAGTGGAAGAGGCTTATTTGGCCTTGGAAATGCAGGCAGTGCTGCAGCAGGTGCATTAGCAGCTGAAGCTATTACTGGAGGCCCTACGGCTTTCCAAGCTTGGCAACATTCTTGCAATGCTAAGTTAGCAGATCAAAAAGCACTTTATGATTTTGCTTTGTTATCAGCAAATGCTCGTTTTAATGATCGTCAAACGATCAATTCAGAGATGTTTGGTTTATACAAAAGCCAAATTGATGCAGATTTCGGACTGTACAAAAATCAGAGAGACCAATTCGACGTATTAGCCGATCGTATTGGAAAACTTGAGACTGCTGCTGCTGTACAAGCTGCTGTAGAACCTTGGAGAAGTAAAGTAACTAAGATGGAGATTGCTAATGTAGCTGGCATGGTAGGACTTGAAGCTGAGCGCAGAATGTGTGCTGACAATAAGATAGTAAATTATGCAAATAATACATTCTATCCTATTCGTATAGCTGCTGTTGAAGTAGGTACAGATACAGTACAGCGTTCACTGTATAATCCACTTTGCCCTTGCTCAGGATACTCAAATAGCATCTTATTTGAGCCTACAACAACTCCTGCAGCTTAGTTAAAATCTTAGTTTAAGATGTATCCTGTAAATCAAGTTTTCCTAGGTAATCCAGATCCATTATTGGCTTCTGATATTACCGATCAACTTCAAAGGGTAAAGGCCTATGAATCTCAATTAATGCAATTACAGAAAACAGCTACAAAAGAGCTTATTTGAGATTCTATTGATAATGAAATGAACACTTTAACCGAAAGTCAAAAGAATCGATTCTTTGAAGATAAAGAATATAGTGAAATCACTACCTCTCTTCAAAAGATGGTTCAAATAGAGCTTTTAAACTTAGTTAAAGCTAAAATTGAGAATACACAAGAAGGTAAAGAGTTATTACAAAAACAGTTATCAATTGTTAAGAAGTTGAAGACTAAGATCGTCCAAGAGACTGACAATGAGATGGCTATCTTTAATAAATTCCGCGAATTTTCTAAGGATAACCCAAGTCTAACCTATGAAGAATTCTGTAAGCAATGGCGCAACATGTAGACGTTATAATGAATAATTTGCGAAATTTTGTGAGTGTTAAATTAACCTCGTTATCGCAAAACAATCCTATGATGGCTTTAATAAAGCCCTTAGCATCTAGAGTGATTGATAATAACATGTACAAAGTTGAAACTTTGCTAAAACAGATTTCAGATAAAGATGGATTAGTTGATATTGAAGGTATCTTAACAGAAATGTCAGATAATATTATCAATACCAAACCATTTAAAGTGGAAACTGGATTACTTGGGCAACTTGAAATAGGTGCAGGAAAAATAAAGATGGATATCCCAATGGTTAATAAATCTTTGGTTTTGAATCAACAAGATCTAAATGAATTAAAAGACATGCTATCGCATTAGAAATCAGAAGATGGAAAGGAATGGTATTTTTTATATCATTCCTTTCTTTTTTATAAGATATATAAAGTTATATAATGTCTGACCCAATATATAAAAATTCAGTAAGTCTTGGAAATAGTAAATCGGATGTAATTATAAATACAGCAGGAAAAGTAATTATTAAAGTTAAGGATAGGTATTATACTTTGAACTATAATACTGATTCTGGAAAAACAGAAGAAAAAGAAACAGAAATTTTAACTGACTTAATTATTCTTAAAACTGACAGTGAAGTTGAAGAAGTAATTAATACACTAACTAAAGATAGTGTAATTATTACTGCTGAAAACACTATGTATTTATATTTAGACAGTGCCATTTATCCATTTGATTTTAATAATACAGGCAGTACGGTCTTTAATGACCTTACAGTTAATAATAAGCTTTCTATAAATGGAACTCTTGAAATAAAAAGTTCTAGTTTAGTTCAAAATTTAAATGCACAATATTTAAATGGAAATACAGCTGATGTTTTTGTTAGAGTAAATTTACCTCAAACAATATCTGAGACATGAACTTTTGTTAGTAATATATTCTTTAATAAGGGTATCAGTGACCCTGCACAAAAAACATTATTAGATTTTGAAACCAGCAGTTTAGTTATTGATAATATAACTGTCAAAAATTTAACTGTCACATCTGAAGAAAATTCTGAAGATAATGAGGCAGATGATAATAGTATAGAAATTGATTATATAAAAGCACAAACTTTTTTAGGCGAAGGTTCAAAAATTCTCTCTTCTGAGGAATCTTTAAAAGAAGAGGTTAGTTGAAATGAAAACTGGGCTAATGGTGGAGATGCTATTATTGAACTTATAATTAATGCTATTAACGAGGAACAATTGGAAGAGCATTACACAAATGAAGAAGATGATAGTTACTCCTATTATGTAAATAGACTTTTAGATGTTAGTACAAATTCCTCGTTTTCAGATTTAATATCTGCAACAGAAGATATGTTTTATGAAAATGATGAAACAGAAGATATTCCATATCAATCCTATTATTATAGACCTAAAAATATAGATTCTGTGTGAGTAAATACACCTTATGGAGATTCTTCAAATGCTAAAATAGGAATATATGATAATTGGTTTGATAAAAATAATTATACAACAGAATTAGCTACATTTACAGGATTAATATGAAACATAGAGCTTTCAGGTAATCCATATAAAATTGGGGAAGAAGTAAAGTATGAAACTGATTTTGGAACAATATATGGATTAGTTACTAAATCTTCGGAAAAAAGAGTTGTGATTATTACAGATGGAGAAGATTGTGATGCATTATATGAACAAGATAGTAATGAATATGAAACTTGTTATACTAATTATACACCAATTACAAATTCAGTATTGCTGCCAGCTAAATCTGGACAATCTGTTATAGGTAATATTTCAGGTATAGAAAATTCTATCTTTGGAACTTTAGAAGGCTATGGTTTAACATCTGAAGGTAATTGTTACTTTGTAAATCCTGGAATTGCATTAGTTAATACTGAGGGGTTAAATTACTTAAAGTTATATAATAAAGAACAATCCTTTATTGGTATTAATAAAAAAAATGAAAAGTGAATTACTATTGAAACAAATGGAGGATGTGATTTACAGAGGGATAAGATGTATAATATTAATAATCACATTTCATTTTGTAATTTTGGACCATTAGTAGTTCAAGAGGATGGTTCTGCAACAATTGGCAGCGGAGAAACTCAAATTACTATTACTGCAGATGGCAAAGTTCAAATTCCAGAAGCATGTATTCTGAAATAAAAAATATTCCATTATTTTATTTGGACATTTAAATAAATGTGGTTATATTTGCAGCGAATAGATAATCTATAACTAATAAGGAAAAATAGGAAATATGCAATTTGAACACAATCAATTTGATAATTTGCTGGATGACGAAGTCGTTGAAGGAGTAAATACAGAAACTCAAGAAGAGATTATTGAACCAGCACTTAATTCTACTGAAGGAGAGGAAGAAGAACCTTCCACTTCTGAGGGAGAACAAGAAGAAACAGAAGAAGAAAATGATCTGGATGCATTTTCGACTTTCTTAAAGAATAGGGGAATTCGAGATGGGAAAACTATCATTTATGAAAATGAAGAGACTGGAGAAACTGAAGAGGTAGACTTTGAAACTCTAAGTAAGGAAGAACAGCTTTCAATTCTTGAATCTCTAACTGATCCAGGTCTTTCAGAAGATGAAATTGAGACTATCAATCTACTTCGTAAGACAAATTCATCATTTCAAGATATAATTGCTTATTATCAACAACAGGCTATTGATGAGTATAAAGCCAAAAATAGTGGACAAGAAACTTATACTGTTGATAGTTATTCTGATGATGAGCTATATTTGGCCGATCAAAAAGCCAAATTTCCAGAAATGACTGAAGAAGAATTAAAAATTGAATTAGATGTAGCTAAATCTAATGAAGATCTCTTTAAAAAGAAAGTAGATTTAATTAGAAAACAATATAAGGAACAAGAAGAAAATCATATCAAGGAGCAAGAAGAAGCTGAGAAAAAGCAACAGGAGGCCTACCAAAATATGTTTGTAGATACATTAAATGGATTTAATTATATTTCTTTGGATTATAAAGATCCTAAGAGTGATAGTTTAATTCTTGAAGAAAAAGATAAGAATCGGATCTACGACTATGTATTTAAACAAACTCCAGAGGGAATGACTAAATTTGTTGAGGATTTATCAAAACCCGAGGTAATAGTTGAGCTAGCTTGGTATAGATTATTTGGCAAAGATGCAATTTCAGACATTAGTAATTATTGGAAAGAAGAGCTGAAGAAAACTCGTAAATCAACTCCAGCAAAACCAAAATCTAATGTTACTGTTAAAAAAGACACTAAATCCCAATCACAACAGGGGACCTCTCTTAGTTCCAAATGGGACGAACTATTATAAATAAAATAAAATAAATAATTTAGTATATGAGAATTACAGGTTTTACTACCATACGCCCTGAAATGGCTTCTACAAGAACGTATGAAGACTTTTCGAAGTTCTTAGGCGCTAATCCTGCCAGACTAGGTATTGTATCGTCATTATATGATCAGTATACAGCATCTTATCTTACAGAGTCGCTGATGAACATTTATACGATGGAGAAAGATCGTAAGAATGCATTCCAATCAGTTAACTCATTCATGGTTGAGTGGGATATTGATGTGAATTTTATCAAACGTGTTCCTTTCTTATCTGTACCAGAAGGCGATGGTGCACAGGGAACAGACATCGTAGTTCATTTCCCTGAGAACTACTATCAAAAAAATGACGTGTTTATTATCGAAGGTTCACGTCAGCAATTAATCGTTCTTAGCCGTCCAGTTCGCAGAAGCGATGCTGACTTTGAGCTGATTTGTAAGATTCAGGATTCTGACTATTCTGCAACGCTAGATCTCTCAGCTTGCCAGCCTGGTATGAATACCCGTTTCTTAACAAACTATCAGCCTGAGCTGCATGAGGAAGGTTATACGAAATATCAGAGCAATACTGAGAAACATAGAACTTTCATCTCAATGCACCGTTGTGATGTTTCCTACTCAGCTAAATATGCTGCAATGGAAGATCAGTTTATCACAATTGGTAAGGGTGATGGAAAAGATGATGTAACATATAAGATGAATCCTGCTGCTAAGGATTGTTTGGATACTTTCATGTTAGCTCGTAACAACTCATTACTTTGGGGTAAAACTAACGTAGATAAGTATGGCAAAGCTAAGATTTTTGATCCAGAAACTGGTCAGCCTATTATCTCTGGTGATGGTATTATTCCTCAGATTGAGCGTTTTGCAGGTAAATATATCTTTACAAAACTGAATATGCGTGTCTTTGAGACTGCTCTGCAGGCAATGGTTGCTAAGTCAGAGAAGCCTACTGGAAATCAGTACATCTTCATTTGCAATACTGCAATGTGGAATGACGTTCAAAGAGTAATGTCAAATTGGATTCGTGACTACAAGACTAATGGTGCATTTATTTATTCAAAGGCTACTAATGGTTACATTAATCTTGGTGCAACCTACAATGCATATGAATTTGCAGGTAACACTATTGCATTCAAGATTGACCGTTCCTTTGATATTGAGTTCCCATCTCCTCGTAGATTTGGTATCTTCCTTGACTTAACAGCTGACGGAAAAACTGGACGTCCTGCACTTTCTATGTTCACATTCAAAGGTCTGCAGATTGTTCATAACTGGTTAACTGGTCCTGGTGGACGCGATGGTAAGTCAGGTGGAGAGGTTTCAACTCCTGTTGCAGGAGCTAAACTCATCAACTGGGGATATGCTGGAGTAGGTGTATTCAATCCTTACAGATCGTTCATCCTGATGTCAGAGAACTAAAAAGAAATGTGTGAAAGATTCCCCTTGTAATAGGGGAATCTTATCACCATTAAATAGATTATATGATGTATAGATAAATTTGAATAAGACAAAATATGAATAATATGAATAATAATGATCCCAGTAATATTATAACACTTAGAAGTGTATATGGAAAAGTAAAAACATACTACTTTAACCCAATGAGGGGAAAAAATGGAACATATCCTCCTTTTGTAAAGAGGGTTAGAGTAAGTGCAGATGGTCGTGATACAGAAATGATTTTGAGTGAACAAGAATTAAATAGTGATCAAAGAGACTTTTTTATTCCAGAGGATCTCGAAATTATTGTAACTGATGGAACGACATTTGATTTAAGTAATCAATATCAAAAAAATATCTGGGAGTGCATTAAAGATTCTCATTTAATTGCTCCAGAAAGAGGTGCAAAAGATGAACATGGCAATCTTCTTATTGATGGAGACATTAGACGTTATGGATTAGCAGAATTATATGTTGAACGTCCTGGAGTTGAATCCAAGAAACGTGTATCCCGTATTAAGTTAGTAACAAAGGCTTACACATTTATTGAACAAGATACCTCAGAACACAGAAAGGTTATTTGTAAACTTCTGGGAAAATCAATGAGAAATGCTCCTGATACTGACATTCAGGATTATCTATATCAAAAAGCAGAGAAAGACCCAAATCTCATTATTGATATTTATACCAGTGCAGATCAGGCTTTGAAATTATTGCTAATTGATGGCAAACAAAAAAATATTATTAGAACACAAAGTGGTGTTTTAATGTATTCCGATACGGCTCTTGGAGTTACTGATGAAGCCGCAATTTTATTCTTAAAAGATCCGAAGAATAAGGCTATTTATGATTCAATTGTTTACGAGGTTTTTGGAGACATGAAAACAGATGATCTCGAAACGAAGCCCAGAGAGTCTAAAAAGAAATAATAAATTAGAATATTATGACCGCTAGAGATTTATATGAATATGGTTTGATAGAACTTAATAAGTTAGAAGCGCCAAGTCTCTTAACTGAAGACTATGTTTATTTTTTAAATAAAGCGGTTCAACAATACATAAATTTAACATATAATAGATATGATATTAATCAGCAATCTACTGACGATTTAAGAGTTCTAAAAGCCACAGCGTTGTTTAAAGACGAAGATATTAAAAAGTTAAAAAGTGCTGATAATTTGGTATCTATTCAAGACAAAATAAACTATGGGATTTTATCATCAACTTATTATGTAGATCTTCCAAAAGACTATATGCATATGCTTAATTGTATTGTAGGCTTTGCAAGAACCGAAAATCCTAATAAGAAAACTCATTGTGATAGTGAGGTAGGAACCAAAGTTTATTTTACTGCTAAACGACTTACTGCAGACATGTATGGAGGGGTAATTAATAATTACTACCAAAAACCTTCATATAAAAGGCCTTATTACTATTTAAATACTATTAATACAAGTAATGAAATAGTTACCAATAAGGAACAAGATGATTCTATATTAAATTATATAGCAGATATAGAATCTTTAAGAGATTCTGAAGCCAAAGAAGGTGAGCGTATAGCAAACCCCTCTAATGTACGACTGGAATTAAGATTCGGAGATGATACTTTATATACTCCATCTGAAGTATATATTGAATATATTAAAGCTCCTATGTACATTAGATTGAGTCAGACTGATATTGATAATTCAATTAATGACTCATCTCAAATTTTAGAATTCCCAGATTATGTATGCTACGAAATCTTGAATATTTTTGTTAGATTAATTATGGAAAATGCAAGTGATCCTCGATTACAAACAAATATTCCACTTAATCAGACCATTCCTTAAGCACAATCTAGGAATTAATAGTATTAATTTTAAATAAATACACAAGTATGTTTGATTTTTTTAAAGAGGTAATAATCAACTCAGATATTCTTCCTAGAGAGGAAGGTATTGATGCTGCTGGCAATCCTTTCAAACGTTTCTATGCATTAACTCCTACAACTTCTGCAGAAACTATTGGAGCTGATCCAGCTAGTTATCGTGCTCCTAAAGAAGGTATTCTTCGTGTTCTTCGTTGTGCAGATTATGTTAAATCTGGCATTAAAGATGCAAAAGTTTATAAAACAGTAGGTCGTAGAGGAAAAGTTGCTGAAGTTGAGTTTAACTTAGCTCCTCTTGCAGATAGTGTAACTGAACCTGTACAATATCGTATTTTAGTCGATATTAGCTTACAGAACCGTTACTACAGCGATTATAAATATCCCTGGTCAGAGTTCCACAAGCCAATTATAGCAGAATTTGAGGTAACTCCTGGAATGGATGCAAATGCTATTGCAGAGGCTGCTAAGAATGTATTAAAATTATATATTCCTTCAGACTATAAATATGCAGTTGCAACACTTCCAGCAGAGGCAGGAAAAGTTGTTCTTCGCTGCTCAGATCCTTACCAGGTTATTAAAGCTGCTAAGGTTCAGTATTTATCAGAGGAAGGTTGTATGCATGGATGCGCTAATCCTGTTTACTATGATAAAAATATTGACATAGAGATTACAGAGAACATTGCTCCTTTTGGAACTGGTGAATGGCTGGTTGAGAATTTACGCTTCCCAACATATCCTAATTTACGTTATGCAGGAGTTAATGATGATGAGAAACCTATTAATGGAGCTTTATATACACAGTTTGCATTTGAGTATGTATCTCCTCGTAGAGGTCTACATGGTCAAGGAACAGTTGGACAAGCTCTGGTTTCTGTAACTCATCATGTTTTCTATGTATTAGATTCATTAGCTAGTGCATTTGAGAAAGCTATCACAGATGCTTTTGGAGCTGATGTAGACGTAATTCCTATGGATGCTAAACTTACAATCCTAAATGCAAGTAAGGAGTTTGCAGGTCCTATGGTTGTTTCTGCAGATCCTGTAAATAAGGGAGTGGAAGGAAATAGTGTAGCTCTACAGGCAACTTTTAGTGGAGAGTCTGGCAATGTTACTCCAGAATGGTCTGTAACTGGACCTTTCAAAATTGGAAAGCTTGATGAACAGCCTATCTTAACTAAGCTTGATAGAGATGTTGTGGCTGGAGATGTTGGCACATTAACCGCTTCCTATAAAGGAATTTCAACAACTGTACAGGTAGTTGTTAAGTAAATATATAATTTACACAGTAATGGCAGGTGGGAGTCTTTTCCTGCCTGCCATTAATTTTAATATTACAACCTATGACAATAGAAGCCATAGCTAGTGCCGTGTGGAACAATGTCTACGACGGCCTAAAAGGAACTGTAAGTAACCCAGCAATGTCATTAGAACAATTAACTGATGAGGTTGTTGCAGAAAGAAATAATATTGCAAAAGAATATCTTTTAAAAGGAGTTATGACTTTACAAGAACTTTATAATGCAGTAAATTGTGTTGAAGTTAATTGTGATTTTATGTCAAAGTGTTGTGATCTTCCAGTTGGAAAGAAAGCTTTGCACTTTGAAATTCCTCCTATTCTTCTTATGAATGGAGTTTCCACAATTCAATTTGTAGGAAGTATAGATAGACAAGAACAATATAGTGTTTATACTGATGTAAGTTATAAATTTCATTTCTTTAGAAAGAGAGGAGCTGATAAACCATTTGTTTATATAGATCCTACAATAAACTCTAATGGCAACATTGATGGTTATATCTTTAATGTTCCTTTTGTAAAATATATTTCAGTAATTGCAATTTTTTTAGATCCAAGAAAACTATTAGAATTTGATTGCTGTAATGATTCTGAAACTATAACAGAATGTGGAATTATCTCTAATGATATTATTCATAGACTTACTGAGAAAAAGATTAGATATTACAGAACTGCGATGTTACCTGCACAACCAAATACTCAAACACCTTTATAATGATTAGGGGTATTATTTACAAATATACATCTCCTTCTGGAAAAGTATATATAGGACAAACTTTAAATGAGAAGAAAAGACGCCAAAGTTGATTTAATTTAAATCGCCCATATGCGGGCCCAAAAATTAATGCTGCGAGAAAGAAATATTTATCTGAAAATTTTGAGTATGAAGTAATATTTAGAATAGAGTCCTTAATTAAAGAAGAGGTAATTGAGATGTTAAATAATAAAGAAAGACAATATATTCAATTGTTTGATTCTATCTATAACGGATATAATATTTCAATAGGTGGAGATTCAACTCTTCATATCTATTCCTCAGAAACCAAGAAAAAAATTTCAGAGCGTGCAAAACTGAGATATAAAGATTCTCGTAATAGACATATAACTTCGGAAGCAATAAAAGAATATTATACTACACATAAGAGTGTTGTTAGAAAACCTGTACTACAATTTTCTATTGAAGGTATATTTATTAGAGAATGGGAGTCTGCGAAGGCAGCTGGAGAAGCATTAGGAATACATGCAAATAGAATAACCACTTGTTGCAAAGGGCATAGAAACTATGCAGGGAGTTCTATATGAAAATATAAAACAGATTTCATAGAAATCCCATTAAAGATCTCTATAGGAGTTCAAAAAGGATCCACACTTCCTGTATATCAATATAATTCAGATGGAATTTTATTAAAACAATGAACTTCTATTACAGAGGCAGCTAAGGAATTAGGATATAGTTTAAGTAATTTTAGTACCTACTGTAATGGGAGAAATAATCATGAATATAAAGGGTTTTATTACTTTAGAGGACAACACAAATATGAAACTACATAATTTTAACTCAGTTTATTCCATGGCAAGTACTGTTTATGGGATTACTGTAGATCCTACCAACTTTGAGGATGTTGCAATGTTAGGATGGGAATTAATCGGAAATAGACACACAAAATTATATAGATACGTTACCAATACAATAAATAAACGTATTAAACTACCTTGTAATTTAGTGGAAATAGAATCAGTCACAATTCCTTATATGGATGCTCAAATGACATCCAATCAAACCACTTATCCTCAAGTATATAATCAATATGTTGAAAAATATATTGAAGCTTGAAAGTGAGATGAGTCCACTTTATATGAAGCTGGAAAAATGATTAAATATAGAGAGGAAGGGGACGAGATTGTTTTTGATAGGGATTTTTCAGAAGTAATTATTCTTTATCACGGAATTATTGCTGATGAAGAAGGGTTGCCACTTTTGAATGATAAAGAAGTTCGAGCTTTAGCAGCTTATATTGTGTACTCCGATACTTATAAACAAGCATTAATGAGAAAAGATGGAAATCTTGTACAACTTGCACAAGTAGCTAAAGCAGATTGATTAAAAGCCTGCACCGCAGCTAGAATTCCAGATGTATTTACGCAAAATGATATGGATGCTATTCTCGATGTGAAAACTCGTTGAGATCGTAAACAATATGGAAAAAGTTATCATCCAGTATTATAATATGATAGGATATGTTTATTTAAGTACCTGTATAGTAACTCAGAAAGTTTATATCGGAATAACTATTCAAGATTATACAAAGAGATGAAAAGATCACATAAAATATTCATTTAATCCTAATTCTAATACTTATAATCATCATTTTCATAGAGCTATTCGAAAATACGGAAAAGATAATTTTGTATGAACTATAATAGAAACCGTGCAATCTGAATCTAAAGAAGAATTGATAAATTTATTAAAAGAATTAGAAATTAAATATATTAAGCATTATAATTCATATAATAAAGGATATAATTCTACAAAAGGAGGAGACACTTCAAGAAAAGAATGTAAGGGAATAGATGTCTACAATGAAGAAGGCATTTTATTAACCTCATTTTCTAATGCTAAGGAAGCCTCTGATTATTATGGTATTTCTAAATCCACAATTTACCAATGTTGTGGAAGATTCACTACATATAACCTTTGAAAAGATTCTAGACTTATATTTAGATATAACACTGATATAGTTACAGAACAAGATCTAAGAGATCTTTCACAAAATCACTATGATGCTACTGTAAATATGTATGATAGGAATGGGAAGCTGTTATATACATTTACAACTATTACAGAAGCAGCTAAAATATTAAAGCTCTCTCGTATTAGAATTACTGACAATTGCTCGAAACGAACTTCTTTTGTATTAGTAAATGGAGTTAGATATTTATTTAGATATTTTAATGAAGTACCTACTAAAGCAGAACTTCAAAAACTTAATAAAATAAAATCAGACCCAAAAATAAAAGTAAGAGCTATAGATGCTGTTACAAATAAAATACTTGGTGATTTTGAATCACAACAAGTTGCAGGAAAATATTTTAAAGTTAGACCTAATAATATTAGTGAAGTATGTTCAGGAAAGCGTAAAAGTGCGGGTAAATATAATGGACATGCTATCTTATGAATAAAAATATAAATAAATGCGATATTTTACTAATCATTGTATAACTTCTACTGAATTATTTAGAAAATTTAAGAAGGATAAAATAAAGCTTTCAAAAAAACAATACTTAAAAGAATATAAAGCAGATACAAGGCAAGAATTAGCTGCTAAGGTTCTTAATTATTGTTTATATTTAGTACTATTGGATATTATAAATAATAATATTATTTTTGCATTACCTGATACATTTGGATTTGATTCTGAGATCTCTATGAAAACATTCCAGGGAGATGAGTTCAAAGAAATGTGAAGAAAAGGTAAATTTAGAGACATTGATTTTGTATTATCTGGATTTAGAGGACATCAAATATTCTACACTTTTGAAACTAAATCTGGAGTGAAAGAAAAACCCATCTATGTCAATAAGAAGCTAAAAGATATTATTAGTGATAATACGAATGCAGGAAAAAATTACTTCTAATGGATATTATTAAATACTATACAGATTATATTGATGAAGTGAATGAGAAGTTTCCTTCTTTGAGTAAACATGAGATAAAGCAAATATTAAATTATGGATTAAAAATGTTTAATACCTGTCACAGAAATGGTTTGGATACTATTAATATAACATCCTACTATACTATGTATACGGGTAAATTGTTTAATGATGATTTTACACATTATCATTATTGAAGAGTGAAGTATAAGAAGAAGTTGAGATTTCTTTATAAAAGGCAAAAAACAATCTATGATGGCCATTATTATTTTGGGATGACAGAAAAAGAATTTGAATATTATCAATCTCAAAAGAAAAATAGAGGTACTCGACGTCAAGTTTTCCATTATCCATATATGTTTGCTTATAAAATAAAAGAAGAGGCTTTTTCTGATCGCGGTCGTAAATATTTCTTTATAGTAGATTATCCAGAAGATGTAGGATGGATGTTTTACAAAGAAAATTGAACCACTCGAAGAGCAAGATATTTTGCTTATAGAGATGATTACGGAAATATACAAATGATTTAAGTATGGCAAATAATACTAAACAACAAGCGATAAATACTTTTACAGGTGGTTTGAATACTGATTTACATCCATTAACAACACCTAATAATATTTTAACTGACTGCATTAATGGCACAATTATAACATATAATGGCAATGAATATATTCTCCAAAATGATATGGGTAATTATCAATTGCAAAATGCAGTCTTAACCCCAAACTATATACCAATTGGAGTAAAGGAATATGCAGGAGTAATATATATAGTCTCTTATAATCCTATTGAAAAACTAACAGAAATTGGTTCATATCCATCTCCACAAACTATATTTGACTCTGAACATAATAATGAAAGAGAAGCAAAATACATTGAGTTAAAAGAAGAATACAGTAAATATACTGTATTATCAAAGCAGCAAGCAATTCAATTATATTCTACAGAAGAGACATTTATATTAAATCCTGGAGATAAATATTACCTATATTTACAATTAGAACAAAATAAGGTATATCAAACTATTGAATTTTATGTACTAAGTCAGGAAAAAAACTTATTCCCATTAGAAGATGAACAAGTAAAAAAACATACAGTAAATAATCCTGATAGAGATGATTATTCTCCTGTAACCTGAGAAATACCTGGATGATTAGCATATAAATTCAGACTTGCTACAATTGATCAATTTAATTTATATTTAACTAAGTTAAACCAACCTGGATTCACCAAAGGGGCTGAAAATATTGACTTAGATTATTCTGTTACAGCTCAAGCAATAACTTCTGATCTACTATTTGATAACAGCAACTTATTAGAAAAGCTGAAAGTGTGGCTAGCTGTTGGATATATTGATGATACAGGTACTAAAAATTATATATTTGATTCTAAGATAAAAAGGGTTGTAAAAACTGACGATTTTGCATCAAAAGTTGACTATGGCCTAATATGTGATATATCAGATATTAAGTATACTTCTGTTAATAAATTTTTGTTTACAAAAGATATAGACCCCTCAATAAATGAGGAATTTTTTAAATTAAATATACCTGTTAATTCAAGTACCAAAACTGTTTTTATTGAAGCTATTCCATTAATACAAGAGGCTGAAGTAGGACAGCATATTATTTATGATAATTTTGAAACGACATTAACAATTGATTTAGATAATATTAAAGATGTTACAGATATTACAGTTTTTGATACATATAAATATCTAGTATCAACTGAAGATGTAACATTAAATTATACTATTACAAGTCCGTTAACAGCTGTATCTAATTTACTTACAGAATTAAGAATATATAAAATAACAAAAGGAACGGGAGATAATTATGATTTAAAGCTTGCTTGGGCTCAAGAGCTAAATGAAATTAATTATTTAGGCCAAAATATCACAACTTGTAACTTTAATGATAACTCAGCAATAATAGATGAAGAACAAGAACCTTTATTAGAAAAGTTTGAGAAAGAGGAAATTTATTTATTACAGCTAAGGATATATATTGATGGAGAAAAGAAGACACAATATCAAAATTGGCATAAATTATTAATTACAAGTGAGTTAATGAATCCATTTTATAATACAATACAAGATTTTTCTACAATTGAGCTTTTAAATTGAATGAATCAATTAAAAAATTATGTAGATTTACCTGATGTTGTATTAGATGATAAAAATGATATTAATGATAATATGTCAATTTATAGAAATTCAGGTCCAGATACTAGAATTTATAGATTGGCAAAAGAAACAAATGGGGAAACTTGACAAAGTAAGTATAAAGTTGAGACAGATATATTATTAGAGTCAAATGTTTTCCCAGCAATTGGAGTAGATTCTTCAGATACTTTGGAAGTTAAGAATTACGAAGTGTCTATTTTAAATAAGGATGGCATTTGAAAAAATGATATTGATTGAAACTTTTCATTTGATGTAAAAACAAATAAAGGAACATTAAATTTTAATAAGGATCACTTAGAAAACTATATTACTTTATATAAACGATATAGATTAGATTTAATGCAACAAGCTCGAGAAGAGAAAAATTGAGATAGAGTTTATATATATGATTATAGTCAATGTACAAAGAGGCCCGAACGAACTAAATTAATTGGAAATATGATCAATGAATATTATTATTGAGGATGGCAAACATATGACTATGCAAGTGGAGGTTCTAGAGAGAATCACTTAGAACGTAGAAAAATATCTAATGCTGATAGCAACCCCCCAACATTATCTAACAATTATTGAAAAAAGAGTGATCCAAACGGACAAGGTAGTAGAGACGGACATTATAATTGATGGACAAATGAACAAACTATAGTAAGTCCATATATGTTTATTTGATTTGATGCTATAGGTAGTAAACAATGGTGAAGAATGCAATCCTATTTTGATCATACAGATCAAATCATGGGCCTCAGAATTGGAACAAAAATATCTACAGATATGGCATGGTGCATTGTTCCAATGAATGGAGGTAAAATGGATGTTGCTGGATCATATAGTAGTGAGGAAGTAAAAAAACAACTTCTTGGTATAGCCAATCAGTTTTCTGTACATATTTTTACATATGCTCCTCCAACTAGCTCATTAACATCAAGATATTATTTACTTATTCCAAATTATATAATAACTGATGAAAAACTGTCAGAAACAATAACCACAGGCAATTACACATGGAAATTTTATAATGTAAAATGGAATGGCAAAAACATAACAGAAAATACGGTAAATAAAAATACATTACGTTTAAATAATTTACAAATTATTAGTGATTCTGAAAATGTAGATTTCAGTAATTTAAAACCCACAACACTTAATGTAGAAAAAAGCAAATTTAAAAATATTAATCTTCTAATTTCAAGTGAATTAACAAATTCTTTTAACTACAAAGATTATGATACAGATACAATAAGAGAAACTAATATTGATTCAATTAAATTAGATATTGATAATTTTCTATATACACTAAAAGACTTAAGTGCAAAACGTCAAGAAGTAACAGATAAATTAAATTCTATTAGTGCATATACAGTAGCTCATGATTTAGATGAATTAACAATTAATATTAGATCAGAGCTTAAAACATCTTATGATACATTTGTATCATCATTACGAGCTGAAAAAACAACATCTAATAGTATTCGTTTTTATTCAATCTATGCAAACAATATTGATGTAGTACATGCATTAAAAATTGGTTCTGGAGGAGGAAATAAGGGCGAAACTGATCATGGATATTATTTACCTCCCACATCATCTTTTCAATTACCAATATATGAAGAACAATTGTGAAATAATGTTAGCGAAAATTTTATAAAAAATAAATAATTATGGCAGATCAAAACAATACAAATTTGTATGTTCTGAAATATCAAACTAAAGGAGATATCGCTCATGAGTATCAACCATTACAAACAATGGTTAGTACTCAGGGCGAAATCATACCATTTAGAACAGATAAGATACAATCTAGTTTAAATAACCCTGTTGATATTCAATGTCAGCCTTCATATGATGGAACTGTTAATTTAATTATAAATGATGATTTAAATCCTCCAAGAATAATTAATAACAGATTTACTAAAATTGAAAACAATAGATATGAGATAAAAACTAGAGATCAGTTTATGCAAACAAATTTATATTCAGAAGAGAAAGTTGATGCACAAACTAGATTATTTAGGAACATAAATAAAATACCAAAAATTGATCTATATAATGTAACGTACTATGGACAGTTAGAAGGTGGAAACTATACGTTTTATCTTAAATTGGCAGACAATGATTATAATAAAACAGATGTAGTTGCAGAATCTAGTCTAATTAGTATTTTTAATGGCACAATAACAGATATTCCTTCTATTTCTGGAACTTTAGTAGATCAACGAACAGATAAGGCCATTATTCTAAATTTAAAAAACCTAGATACAAGTTTCTCATATGCATATTTATATTACAAAAGAGAAACAAGTGACTTAAATGGAGTATTAGTTTCTAAAACATATGCTGTAAATCAACCATATAAACTTAAATCCTCAACATTATCTATTTGTTTTAATGGTTATGAAGAAGTAACAGAAATAAATCAAGAAGATCTTAATATTAAATATAATATTTGTACAGCTGTAAAAACACAAGCTCAAGTACAAAATATGCTATTTTTTGGTAATGTACAGCAAACAATAGTAGATAATAAAAATTTACAAAACCTTTCATATTACATTGAAGTATCCTGTGGGCGAAAAGAGGATAGCATTGGTTATATTGACTCTACATATAAGAAAAAATTAAATGATGATGTTGATCAAACAGAATACTATAATCCATTACAGATATATTATTCATTGGGTTATTGGCCAGATGAAATATATCGTTTAGGTGTAGTATATATATTTAATGATGATTCATTAAGTCCTGTATATAATTTAAGAGGATGTAGATTTGAAAATCTTAATACACCAAATTTTGAATATAAAGGACAAATAAAACCTGAAGATGAAACAACAAACCTATATAATTATCTAAAATTATCTGAGTCTGAATATAATTATCTTCCAAAAGAAACATTTGTTGGTACAGAATATTTACTAAATACAAAAGGTGTTTTTAAAATGCCTGATTATGATGTATGTAATATTAAAGATGAAGAATTTAAGGAGATTCATCCTATCTTTCTTAAGTTTAAGTTGCCAATTGATGTAAAAAATGAATTAAATAAGTATAATATAAAAGGATTATTTTTTGTTAGGCAAAAAAGAATACCTATTACATTAGCACAGGGATTTACAGTTGGAATTGATCCAAATAGTTATTGTCCAATGCTATATGAAAATAATGAAAATTATATATTTGAATCATTTATATCTAAAGATGGAATCTTAACAACCAACTATAAAGACAGAAAGCGAACAACTTCGTTAAGTCAATCAAGTGGGTTACTTTGTTTAGATGCAAATGTAAATTCACAAATGCAATCATTATTTGATAATAGTAAATTTATATTGGAGCTTAAAGCTAGATATAAGACTGTAGCATCTAAATCAGATTTAAGACATTATATATGTGAATATGATAAGGAATTAAATACAGGGTTACAAAATTATGGGGGAATAAGTTCAAACTTATTGTACATTCCAAGTGATATACCTTTAAAATATGTTAACAAATATGGATTTTCAACTCGTGTTGGATCTGCCGAAGATGTTAAGCAATTTGGTTTTATCGGACAAAAAGATTACTCTAAGGATTATAAAAATATAATTCGAGGAATATTTTGCCCATTTGTTGGAACACAAAGTATATTAAATGATTCCGCAATTTATTCTATTAAAATAAGTAATTATTCTTCAATTTATTTTGATAAATATTTTGAAATTAGGGGCAATGATTTATCTCCATTTATGAGTATCTCTAACCGTTATGAATTATTAAATGATTCAGAAACTACAACAGATGATAAATATATAATTTTTCCTGATATTTATCGAGGAGATTGCTATACAAATACGGTAACAATTAGGATACATACAAACTTTATTGATTCAGAGGTGCCCACAAATCAAATTATTGTTAATCCAAATACTTGAAAAAATGGATATAAAGGGTATAAAGAAACAACAATGGATGAATGGAAAGATATAAATAGAGCCGATATCAATAGTGTTCCAATTGGCACCTGAATAACATATAAATGTTTGTCTAACTATAATCTAGGTTTAAGAGCGGAAAATAGACAAAATGTGGAAGAAATGGCATTAATGGGAAATCCAAGAAGTTTCTATCCACTATCAGGTTTATTAACAGCGCCTTCAGGAAAAATAGAAGAATCCTGACTTTTAAACGCAGGTTATAGTGTTACATTGCCATTCAAAAAGTATTTTACTGCTCCAGATGTACCATATGTAAAAGATATATTTGATAATCGAATTATGTTTAGCAATGTGCAGATTAATGATGATTTTAAAAATGCATATCGCGTATTCCAAGGATTGGCTTATAAAGATATAGAAAGACAATATGGTGCAATTGTTAAATTAATTCCATTAGGGGTTAATTTATTCTGTGTATTTGAGCATGGTTGTGCAATTATTCCTATTAATGAAAAAGCCTTAATATCTACCAATACAGGACAAGCCATTCATATGTATGGAGCAGGAGTATTACAAAATCAAGTTACTCCCATATCTCCAGACTATGGTAGTATTTGGCAAGAATCAATTATTCGTACACCAAACGGTATTTATGGGGTTGATACTTATGCTAAGAAAATATGACGATTTAATGAAAAAGAAGGTTTCGTATTAATATCAGATACTAAGGTCCAAAGATTTTTAAATGATAATATAGAATTATCGGAGCTTGATAAATATCCAATTGTTGCAGCTAAAAATGTAAAAGCTCACTATAATAATTATAAAGGGGATGTAATGTTCACATTTTATAATAAGGACAGAATATGGAATCTTTGTTTTAATGAACGTATGGGAACATGAATTACAAAATACTCATGAACACCATTATGTTCAGAAAATATTGATAATATATTTTATTCATTAGATCAAAATAGGGCTAGTTTGCTTGGAATATTATGAAATAATCAAAACACAGAAAAAGGTTTACGAATTGATAATCATAAAATACCTGCAGAAAAACCATTAAATTTTTCAGAGTGTGGTAATGTTTGAAATAATGAATCAATAGACTATGAAGGCACTATTTCATATGTAGGATATAACTTATCAGATAAATTTAAAATACAACTAAAAAAGGTTACAACATCTTATATTAAAGATTCAATAGAGGTATTCGAGGAATGGGTCAATTATAATAATCCAGATGAATATCAAAGTATAATTGTAGATGACGTTACTGGAACTTGAGTAGCCAAAGGCATTAGTAATGATTCTCGCACAAATATTTTACAGTTAAATAAAGATATATTTAAAAACCGCTATTACATTAAGATAGATGTAAAAATAACTTCAGAAGTTGTAATTACTGATGAGTATGGTTATACTGATATTAATGCAAATGCTTTCTCTGCATCTATAGTAATTGTTAAAAACAGAGAACAACTTTCAGATGCAGATAAACAAGCCTATGATGAACTGCTGCAAAATGGATTTTATGTACATGGTCGTGCTGGGATATTTGATGAGTTAGATTATTCGGATCTGAATCAAGCTAATAATATATTACCTACTAAATGGTATAATAAACAAGAACCTTTTGAATTTGAATTTGTCGTAAATACTCCAGCTGGAATTCATAAAATTTTTGATAATTTAGTTATGATTTCTAATAATGTAGAGCCAGAATCTTTGGAATTTGAAATTATTGGAGATGTATATGATTTTAATAAAGCAGGACTATATAAATCAGAACATGTTAATGTAGATGATTTTTGAAATGCTGATGGCAGCTTTGATAATAAAGGATATATTGCTAAAAAAATTGATCTTGAGAAGGAAACTGCAAAAGAAGGCAAATATTCTCAAATTTTTGAGAAGCAACAAGTAGAAATTGAAAAAGACCATATCTTAAATCAATATATATTAAAAGTCAAACAACCAATTAAGAATATAAAAACTTATGGAAGAAGACTAGGTAATATTGAATATAAAGAAGACAGATGGTTTACCACAATTACTCCCATTTATTATAAAGATAGAATTGTAGGTACTAACAATTTTACTGATTTAAAAAGTACAAGAATTAGAGACAAATGGATTAAAATTAGGATTAAATATACTGGAGAAAAACTAGTAGTAATTAATGCTATTCAATCATTATTACGATTAAGCTATGCATAATATAAATTATTTACAACCTGGAGGCGCATTTGATATGAAAGCTCTTAACAAAGACATGAATAAAGTGTTTAAACAAGGGCAAAAGGAAATAAAACAAGCTTCTAATCTTGCATCTACAGGTAATAAGATGGGAATGTCTGGAGGATTACAGGCAGGTTTAGGTGCAGCAAGTTCTATACTTGGAGGCCTATCGACTTCAGGACTATCTCAAGAACAAGCTTCAACAAGAGAAGGCCTCCGCAGTGCAATCAGCTCTGCGGGCCCTATTGGAGCTATTATTGGAGCTGCTTCAGGAGTAGTAGATGCTATTGGTTCTGCTACAGGTTTAAACTTAGACAATATTGATGCAGATGCTGCAAAAAGAGCAGGGATTGGAGGAAAAGCCGCTGCTCAAGGATTTATTAATAGTCTTCCTGGTGTATCAATGCTAGTTGGTATGTTTGGAGGAAAAACTGCAAAATCTTATAAATCTGCAGAAATTGATCAAATGACTACTGCCTATGGGGGATCAGTTGCGGATATTAATGCAGCTCAGGCATTAAGTGGCAAAAGAATGTTAGGAACTGGCAAAGCTAATAAATTTATTAGAGAACAGAACAGAGTTAATGGTTTAATAACAGATATTAGTTTAGAAAGCAAACTTAGAAAATCTAATTCTATTGCAGACACTTATATTTCTCAGAATCAAAATATGTATTCTGGTTATACTCCACAACTACTTCTATCTCGTAAAGGTATGAAATTTCCAGAACTTGATAATGCAAGATTATTGCTGCAAAAGTTGTCTAAGCCTATTCAAGAGCCTCCAAAATTTAAAGATGGAGGTAAACTAAATGTTATTGCAGAAGGATCTTTGCATGCAAGAAAGCATGATTTAGAAAAAACTAATCCAGAATTGAAAGGAGTTATTACTCATAAAGGAATTCCAGTAATTTCTCACAGTGAAGGAGGGGAAATTATTCAACATGCTGAAATTGAAGGAGGAGAATTAATTTTGAATAAAGATTTAACTGTAAAGCTTGAAGAATTATTTAAAGATGGTTCTGAAGAAGCAATGATTAAAGCTGGAAAATTATTAACAACAGCTATCTTACGAGATACTGAAGATCGCACTAAATCAATTATATAATGGATATTTTAGTAGGAAATAAGAAATACGATGTAGAGGTTGCAGAAAATGAAGAGGAAAGAATGAAAGGTCTTCAAGAAGTTATTGAAATGGATGACGATGAGGGAATGTTATTTATATTTCCTGAACCTCAACATGTAGACTTTTGAATGAAAGATACTGAGATACCATTGGATATAATTTTTATAAATTCAGATCTGGAGGTAATTTCAGTAAAACAAGGAGAGCCTATGTCCGAAGATTTTATAAGTGAAGATAATGTACAATATGTTTTAGAAGTAAATCAAAACTCTGGAATTGAGGAAGGGGATGATGTTATCTTAGATTATGAAGAAGATGACGAAGAGGATGAAGCTGCTAAAATGTATGTGTTAGGGAGTGATGGGCAGGCACAATATGAGCTTGTTGGAGGAGAACGAATCTTTAGCCGACCTAACACAAAAGTTCTTGTATCTAAAGCCAAAAAAGCATACAAAACAAAATCGGACTCAGATTATAAAGCTTTGGGAAGACAGGTTTTTAAATATTTAGAGAAGCAAAACTCAAACGAACCAGAATATGTAGAATCTCCAAATTAAATTTAAATTATTTGGATTATTTAAATAATATATGTAATTTTGGGAAGTAAAAGAGTATACGACAATATGTCTTTATAAAGAGTAAAACTAAATTATATTAATAAAATAACAATAAGTAATATGGCTTATATTAAGAAATTCCAAGAAGGTGGAGCCGCTCCTGCAGCTGCTCCCGCTGGTGCTCCTGCAGGTGATGAGCAAGATCCTATTCAGATGTTAGCAGAAATGGCAATGCAAGCCTTACAAGGACAGGACTGCCAAATGGCTATGCAGGTTTGTGAAGGTTTCGTTGCTTTGATTCAGCAAGCTATGGGAGGTGGACAAGCTCCAGTTGGACAAGCTCCAGAAGGAGAACCTGTATTTAAGAAAGGTGGAAAAATTGCTGGACGTAAGAAATGCGGAAAGAAAGAGAAAGGCGGAGACTTAAATATCATTAAGAAGAAATAAATCTAACTAATGATTAATAAAGATAGAAGGGAGATTGTAAGTAGTCAATCTCCCTTTTTAAGTATAACACATTGATAAAATGGCACAGGTAAATATACAAAAACTCCAAGAGGGAGGGTCTGTAAAAAAATATGGGACCTTCACTAAGGATGGTGTGACATATCAAGTTGACGACGACTTTCTACAGGCTATGGCGGCACACGGTAGTTCAATCACGGATGATAGAGCTAGAGCTGATTATGGAGCTATTGTTAATGCTCTTAGATCTGGTGCCGATTTATCATATGATTCTAACACTAATGAGTTAAGAGGAGATGTAACGTTTGACAACATGAATGCCCGCCAAAGAAGACGTGCTGCAAGACGTACCTCAAAAACTGGAGAAGCATTAGATAGTACTTTTAATGGAAGAGTAAATCAAGTTAAAAATGCAACAAACGCTTTACGTGGGTTTAATTATAACCGAGTTACTCCTCAGAAAAATAAAAATAAATCTGTAGATTTTTCTAAGGCATTATATCTTTCTTATAGTAGAGATAAGGACGGAAAACTACTACTTGATGATAAAGGACGTAGAATTTATAATAATGACGCAGATAACGCACGTATTCTTAATAGATTAGATTTTTTCAGAAATCTTGAAAATGAAGAAAATATAGTTGATTGGAAAGGTTATAACGGACTCACAAAAGAAGGTGCACTAAGGTTTGTTAAAGAGTATACGGATTGAGATGGTTTGTATCAAAGATTCAAAGATGGAAGTATTACAGATAGTGATATTAATACATTATCTAAATTAGGCATTCTTGATAAAAAAACCTCTGAAGAAGGCGGTACTCAGTCAAATCAGGATAAATGGGATAAAGATAATAACTTTACTACTGATTTTAGAAATCAATTTAAAATTTCCTATGGGCCAAAAGGAGAACTATTAACTGAAGGATTTGGATTAGAAGGCTACGGAAAGGATTGAAGAAATGCATATTTCGGAGAAAACTTTGTCACTATTCACCCAGAATTAAAAAGATTCAAAGACTATATTCTTTATAATGGCAGATTATATAGTAAAAATGAGTGGGCTAATCCAGAATCAGAAATTAATCAGATTTTGAATTCTCCGAATGTTGACATTTTTAATAAGATGCGTCAAAATTTATTTGATCCTGTTAAGAATGGGCAGTGGCAAGTATTATGGACAAATAATCCCTTTCAGAGATATAATTCACAACTTCAATACAATCCATACTTCAATAAAACATATAAAAATGATGATAATGTATTATATACTTACACATCACCTTTATATGAGAATCTTCCTAAAGGAGTTACAGTAATGGATATTATTGATAATAATACTCCTAGAAATGAGTTCGGAGTACCTACTTCTATCTCTTCTATAGGGTTAGATGAGAATGGGAATGTTGTTGATATTTCTAAATATATTAGGGCTGCAGGATATAATGGAGAAGCTACAGGGAATGCTTTTTATTCAAGAATTGATCCAACAGATAAAATTTTAGGTGGTTATATTTGGGATGATTTTGATCCTTCTGGAAGATATAGTTTTGCGTATAATCCAGAGGATGAGACTCAAGGATTCTTTTATGATACCGAAAGTAAAAAATTACATCCTTTTAATAGAAACTGATTCAAATCTCTACTTAATGATAATTATTTAAGTGCAGATGAAATAAATGCTATTAAACATAGGGAATGGTCTGGATTTAGAAGATGGTTGAATACAGGATTTTTTAATGATGAATACGCTGGGAAAAGAGTTCCAGCCATTCATTACAATCGTCAAGTTCCAAAACAACAAACTGGAGGATTAATTAATTGGATTTCTAAGGATACTGAGAAAACAACCCCAAAGGTAGAGACTCGTGATGAAAAAAAGGCTGCGACTACATCTCAAATAAAAAGTGGAGATTTAACTGCTGCTGATAAATGACAACTTGGAGCATTAGCAGCTGATTTAGGAGCACTAGTAGCTGCTATACCAACGGGAGGAAATCCTGTAGCAGCAGCTTTGGGAGTAGGCTCTACTGCAACTCAGTTTATTTCTGATGTTAAAAGAGATGGTTTTGATTTAGGTGATTTAGGAAATGCAGCTTTGGGGCTTGGACTAGATGTTGTTTCATTCCTACCAGGTGTTGGAATAGCTGGAAAAGCAGCTAAAACCGCTAGGATAATTAAACGAATTAAACCACTACTAACAGCAGGATTCTCTGCTTTAGGTCTATCAGCAGCTCTAAACTCTATTAATAAAGAAGGAGAATGGACTCTTGATGATTATAGAAATATATTAATGGGTGTTCAAGGATTAATAGGTGGAAAGAGAGCTTTAGATAGAACAATAGGATATAAGAAAACTGGAAGAACAGCAGATATTTCTGGAAAAGCCACTCCTGAAAAATTAATAGATATTCAAAAAAGAGCATTAAATGATGCTGTTTCACAAAATCCAGGTCAATTTAAGGGAAAGGCTTGGTATGATGCAAAAACTGGCAATATTAATTATGAAGATGCTTTAAAGGATGCCGATGTACTATCTAATCTGCCAAAGAACAAGCTTTATCAGGAAGGACTGTCTAAGATTAAGACGGCAACAAAGAATCTAAACTCTTCTATTACTGATAGATTAACAGGGGATAGAAAAGAATTAAGAGCCAGAACTGAAGATGAACTTCCTTGGTTCTTACAAAACAGATTTGGTCGTAGTTGGATGAGAGGGGCTCAAAATAGAGAATTTGGAAATGTAGTTGAAAGATTAGAAAATAGAGCTGATTTTAGAAAAGAATTTGATGCTCCTAGTGTTAGAGGTCTTAATATCTTTGAAAGAGGTTATAGAACTACAGGAGAACTTATTAATGGAGATCAAGCTTACTTTAATCCCTACTGGTTTCCTAATCCTATTCCAGCTAAGCCTATTAAAATTCGCACCGCCAAACCTAGATTAATGTTACCAAAAACTGCAGGTTCTTGAGTACAGTTACCTAATGATGGGGGAATGGTTTATAGACCTCAGAGTTTATATAAAAAAGGAGGCAAAATTCTTAAAGCTCAAGGTGGATCAAAATTCTTTGGTAAATCTATGGATAATCAAGGAGCTTATGGTTCCTTCGAGGTTGATCCTGTAAGTGTAGTGGCAAAAAGTACTTTTACAAGACCTACTATAAATCTTGGAAATAAGGTAGCTGGAGTTCAAAGAGATTCTAATCTGGAAGCTCAGATAAAAGCTTCAACACAACCTGCCATGGAGGCTCAGAAGGAAAAGGCTCTTAAAAACATAAAAGCCAATACAGTAGTTTCTACTGGAAGTGCCTCTAATGGAAGAGGCTTTTCGTTCAACCCTAAAAATCTATTAGATTTAGGTTCATTAGCAGGAGGATTAATTTCAAATGCTCGTCAGAGACGTGAGTTAGCAAGAGGAATCAGAGCAGCAGCTCAAGGTCAATTAAGATCTATGCCAACAGAAATCTATGCTCCATACACAGATATGGGAATTGCTCGTATGTATGGGGATAGAATAAAGGATATTCGCCAGTTTAAAACTGTCACAAGTGATCCTAATCAGGTAATGGCTGAAAGACTTATGAGAGATCAGCAAGCTGATCAATTGGCTAATGAAAGAGATACTAGATTATCTCAAACTATTAGTGAATTTAATGATAAGGATCTTGCTGCAAGAAGAGAATATGCTAATCAACGTACTCAAATAGCAGATTATAATAAGGCAGTTCTTGGCCAAATGGAAAATATGTTAGCTCAAAACAAAGCAGCTAAACAATTTACAGCTTGGAATCAGATCATAAATCCTTTCATTGATCAAAAGAGAATGGAGTTAGTAAGAGACCAGCAGGATGAACAATTGGCTAATACAGCTAAAGAAAATATTATTGCTCAACAAGATTACCAAAAATCAATTCACGATTTATTTAATTCTCAAGAGGCGCAAGATGCATGAGAAAATGAGCAAAATACTAATACAAATTGGAAAACTGAACATGGAGAAGGGGATGCAGGGAAAATGGCCTTCTTACAAAAATATTATCAAGGTACACTTCAGAATTTACAAAATGATTTAATTAGTAGACAACTTTTAAATTCTTACATAACTGGGTATAGTAGATTTACAGGAAGGCGTAGACATATAGATATACCTAGAAGTAACTTACAAAATTATTATGTACCCCATTCTACATATGATTTAAATTACATAAATTTGAATAAAAAAGGAGGAACTATAACTAAAACTCAGCGATATCGTGATTTTGATGAGCAGGCAATCTTAGATAAAGCAAAGGATTATAGAAAAGCTGTTCAGAAAATGGATGATAATTTAATAAAGTTATTATTAAAAATGCTTTCGTAATGAAAATTCAAAAATATCAATATGGAGCTTCATATACTCCAATTTCAAGAGAAGTAATGGGACAGTCGCAGGGAGAACCTGCGACTTCTCCTTCTTCTGAAAAGAAAGACGATAAACTAATAGAACAAGAGATCATTAAAGTATTAGGAGAGAATGGAATTCCTACTGATGTTGATTATTTTCTAAGCCAAGCACAATCTTTCTTGCAAGATTCAACTAATATCTTCTCTGGAAAAAAGACAAATACAATGAGTCAATTAATTAGACTCAGATCATTAGCAAATAGATTACAACATAATAATGCACTATATAAAAATGCAATAGATAGAATTAAGGTAGAAAATACTGGTTCTGATGTTGCTATTTCCAATGATGGAAATTTATATGTATATGATGGGGAATCAGTAAAAAAGGTAACTCCAACAGATTATAGTAAGAATCCAGAAGAGTATCAAGTTTTAACTAATGCAGAACTAATACATCTAAGGGAAAGAGATCCTAATTTAAAATTTGATGAATCTATCCTACATGATTTATCAAATTCAATAGGAATGAAAACTATTATAGACCAAGTAATAGGTACTATTAAAAAATTTGGAACCACTTCCCAAAAAGGTTATACCATTAAGGCTGGAGGCCAAGTTCAAAGGGGGTTAGAAGCGTTGATGGGTTTAGGTCCTGATGGACTTTATGAAATAGAGGGTTCAGATTCAAAAGCTGCTCAGGATATAAATGCAGCTATTATATACCTTTATAAGAATTTAAATAATAATGCTAAACATGTATTACGTGCAACTACAGCTGCTGAGGGGTTAAACCCAGAGAGTATGGAGGATGTTACAAGTATTCTAAAAGCTGCCTTATTTGAACATACAGACACTTCAAGAAAAGTAGGATATGTTAAAGATCCACTAGGAAAAGGTAGTAAAAGTGGTTCAGGAGAAGGTTCAGGTCCAGGAGATAAAGAAGGTTATGGACAAAGTCTTATTAGTGGCTTTGGTGCTAGTAGAACTCGTAGGGTTAGAACTCGGGATGGAATTGCAGATTTTACAGTAGAAGTTAAGCATAATCCAATAAGGGATAAGAATAATGAAATAGTAACTGGCATAGCTACTTTAGATGAGGTTTTTAATGATCTCGCTAAAAATGGAGTAGTTATGGATAGGGATAAAATGTATTTCGGAGGCATGTACAATGCAAAGGGTTCTAATGGAAGTGTTATTGGAGATAATCAAGATACTTTATTCATTGACCCGAATAAAGCTAGAGAAGTTATTGTAGATGCTTCAGATGGTGTAGAAACTATAGATGTTCCTGTTGATTATACTGGAAAGCCTGATTTTGGAGCTATTAATAGATATCAGATGGCTGTTGATGAAATAGCTAAAAATAAAATTACTGATCCAAGAGAAATTTTTGAAATATATAAGAAATATGCTTTAGATAATAATTTAGATCAGGATGGAAATTTAATGACTGGACGTTTTCTTGCTGTACATGCTAAAATGTCAGAAGATGAAGGAGCAGTTGCTGGATATACCTCGGACAATCCTACTATTGATAGACTTACAGGTCAAGATAGAGATAAATTTATGAATGATGTAAATTATGCTAATCAGAATAGAGAAAAGAAGAATAAAATTAAAATTAATTATGGTTGGATTTGAAATAGAGGAATCTTAAGCGGTACAGTATTCATTCCTTTATATGTTAATCAAGCATCTCAGGCAATATCTGATGAACGAGCAAGAACAGATAAGAGAACTGGCTCAGAATATCAAATGATGCAAGAAGCTTATGTTGATCCAAGATATAATAATGGAACATATAATCCAAGACAAACTAGGCTACAAACCTCATTTGGAGATTTATAAAAAATATGGATAATAACGTTAAACAAAATGATTGGGTTGCTATAAATCTGTTAAATACAGATGTTACAATTGACAAATTAGCAGCAGATGGTATAAACTCTTTAAATACAAGTATCCGTCCGAAAGAAGATTATCTTAAATCGGACAAAGTACAAGAGTTTTTTAAAGATGATAGTGGAAAATTTAATGAGGCTTTATTTGATCAATTTTATACAAAAGCATTACAGGACTATACTAGTTTTTCAGCTTTAGATACAGAAAAGTGGTTAAAAGATACATATGAATATGATGCCTTTGATATAAATAGAGATGCCAAAAGTAATATCAAAAAAGGACCTACTTTTGAAATTAGAAAAGTATCCAATCCTTTTGAAACAACTTCATATTTCCATGAGGGAACTGAGGGACCTAGAGCCTTGAGTATTGCTGAGCTTGCACAAAAAAACAAATACTTTGATACAGAGAGTGGAACATGGTCTGATAAATCTCCAAATGATTTAGGAGCATTGGGGGTTTTAACAAGTGATACTTTGGTATTAGCTCAGTGGGATGAAGATGGAGAACATACTGATATTGATGGTAATACTGTTAAGCACTCAAAAGGAGATTATAAATACGATGCTGATGGCAAGTTTTATTATGAAACTTTAAATGGAAGGGAATATTATGGTAAACAAGTCTTAGGAGTACTTGATGTATTAACAACTGATGGAAGTGCATGGAATAAAATTGACATTTTCGATACTGATAGTATAGAGGTAAATCCAGTTAGATCTGTAGCTAGGACCTTAGCAGTATTAGCCCCTTATCTTATTCCTGGTGTTGGAGAATATTGAGCAGGAATGACCGCAGCTATGTATCTAAGTGAATCTATGCCTGCACTTATTAAAACCTTTGGAGGATTATTAGATTCAGAATATAGACCTTCTTCAGCTCTTAATAAGTTTGAGGGGTTTATGCAAAAATTTAATAGTACTCCCTCTGAATATAATCAATCACATTCCTTTTCCTTTGACAACATATGTCAGTTTGCCTCTACCTCAGCTCAACAATTATTCCAACAGAGATGGGTTGCAAATATTCCTAAAATGTTAGGAATGGATAGAAGATTAGAGGCAGGTGTTGCAGCATTACAAGGGTCTGTTTTAGAGAAAGCTGTTGAAAAGGGTTTAATATCAAAAGGAGAACTGGTTTTCACTAAAGAAGCTCTTAAAAAAGGACAAATTCCTGCTAGGGTAAAAACTATTATTGAATCCATGCCTGAATATAAAGCTGCTTATGATGCATATGATAAATATCAAAAAGCAAGTACGGCAATTGCAAGAGCATATCTAGTAACTACAGCTGCAGCACAAACTTATGGAGATGCAATTCAAAATGGATTTGATAGACAAACTGCCTCTGTAATCTCTACAGCTGTATATACAGGATTTCATACTTTATTTCAATTTGATTACTTCAAACATTACTTATTAACAGGGGTAGACCTTAATGAAGAAAGAATGGCTTTAAGAGAATTAGTATACAATTATCTTAAAGATAGAGGTAAGACTGAATTGACTCAAGCAAAGGCAAAAGGAGGACTTGTTGGTACGTTTAAATCCTTTACTAAAACTATAAATGAACTTTGAACTTCAGTTGTTTACGGAGGTAAAAGAGGTATTTTAACTAGTACTGCATCTGAAGCAATGGAGGAGGTTACAGAAGAATTAATAACAGACTTTGCTCAGGGAGTTCTAGGTAATGGACTTAATGCTCTTAGAAAAGAATTAGGTTATGAAACACAAGGTCATTTTGACTACGCTGCTTCAGACCCAATCCAACGTTATTTAGTTAGCTTTATTGGCGGTGGTATCGGTGGTACTGTTTTTGGATTAGAAAACTGGTGAAGAACTAGAGGTGGAAGCTCTAATTGAAGTGCTGCACTTTCAAAACGTCCAGAAATGGCAAGGGCTATTCTTCAAAAGGTTAATTCTGGACAGAAAGATGAAATAATCAAAATAGCACAATCTTTTAAAGGAAAAGCATTAGGAAGTAATACTCTATCATATGATGAAAGAGCCGAGGATGGATCTTATTTGCCTGCTTCTGATAAATCAAAAACCCAGAATTCTTATCTAATAGATTCTTTCATAAATCATATAAATACTTTGGATCTATTTTTGGAACAGGAAGGAATTAAATACTCAATGGATGATTTAGCAAATGTTCCAATTTATAGAAGCTTGACTGCATTACAAATTTCTCAACAAGCTGGAGATGATGGGAAACTTCTTGATTTAATGGCAGATGATTTAACAAAACTTCAGTTGCAATTAAATGATGTTTCCTCTGAGTTATTTCAGTTACAAAAAGATGAGAAAACTGACCCACAAATTATAAAAGCAGCTCAAGCACAATTTGATTATTATAAAAATCAAATTCATCAATTAGTAAGCGGGGGAAATGAAATTTATTTTGGAAGAATGATGGCTTCCTATACCCCAAGTGTATTTGGATTATTTTATTCTCCAAATGTAGAAAACTATGCTAAACAAGTTTTTGGGTATGATTATTCTAAGTTAAATGATACTCTTAAGGCTTATGTTGACGAAAAATATGCAAACTATGTTGAATCTAAACAATCAGAAATAGATTCCTTTACTTCATATCAGTTATATCGACGAATGTCAGAACTTATAGCTGATAATCTTAAAAATAGAGAAGGACAAATTCTTGATGAAAAGTTAGCAAATTTAGCAGATAAATTAGAAATGGACCCTTCATCAGGAAGACTTATTTATAAAGATAGGAATGGCGGATTTATGTCCTATAATGAATTAGTAGGATACATTTACAGTGTAGTTGGACATTCTTCATTAAGAAATAATCTTCCAATGATTAAAAGTCTTGCTAACTATCTTTATAGTGTATATAATGGAGATAACATAATTCCTGATAATTATAATTTATTTGACGTCTTTGAATTTGAAGAAGCTGCAGAAAACTCTTATGATTTAGATGAGAACGGGCATCCTGTTGTAGTTTTGGATGATGAAGGACAACCTACAGAGGAAAGAATTAATTCTCTTCTTTCTGAGGACCCCAATGAAAGTGTGGCTTCAAAGATAGTAGGGATGGTAGCTAATTATGTAGATGGTCTTATTGATGTTAGAATAGCTGAACGTCCAGAAATCACATTGGATGCCAAACGTTGGCAAGATGCTTTGGAAAAAGCCAAGGATGTTTATAATATTGTTAATGAAGTATATAGGGATATTGGAAATGACAATATAGAAGATATATTAAAACAACTTGGGTTAAATTCTACTAAATTGATTGACGAAGAGTTGGTTAAATACTCGGGAGGACGTCAAACATATATTCTCGAAACACCTGTTAGACAACAATTAGATGCTTTAAACACACAATTGTTCCAAGTTGAAGCATTATTAAGAGGGGCTACTTCTATTACAAGAAGTGTTGATAATTTAACTAGTGTTAATGAGGTCATTAATGATTTTAATAAAAGTCATAAAAATCCAGTTCTCGATCTTCCAATCATTAGTGATAAAGTTAAACGAGCTTTAACAAATAGAATTAGTTTAATACAATCTCAAATTGAAGGCCTTAAAGTTATCAGTGATACTAATGCTAATAATGAGAACATTAAAGAACAAAAACTAAGTGTTAGTATTAAACAAGATCGCATTGATGTTTATAAAGAACTTAATGATAAGAATTCATCATTTACAAAAGAAGGATTACCAGAATTACCTACATTTGAATTTGTAGATAATATTGTTCTTGATGATTTAGATAAAGATGCAATTAGCGATGCTGACACTAAATTTGAACAAGCTTTGATTAATAATGAGTTAGCTTTATTTACATATTATAAAGGACTAACTTCAGAACAAAAAGATTTATTTGTAGGATTATTATGTGACTTGTTCCCAGAATTCTCTGCAGAACCTGCTTATTTAAGTTTAAATAAAGAGCAGAATATAGACCACATTCATACAATGGATGCTTTGAATTTCTGGTATTTAATGTCTAATTTAATTAGTGAACCCGCTACTTTTTATAAGCCTTATAAAGCAGTTATAGAAGAAGGTCAATTTGAGAAAGCTCCATACTATTCTCAGGAATTTTTGGTAAAACAAGCAATTCAATACCTTAATGGAGATAAGACAGAAATTCATAGAATAGTTTCTATAATTCAGCAAAAGGTTAATGATTCAAGATCTTATTCTGTATTAGAAAATGTGTTCAGATTCTGTGCTGGCTCTGGAGTAGGTAAATCAGTTGCTATATTACCTCTGATTCAATTAGTTCAAAATAAGATTACAAATTCTCAGTATTTATTTTCTGCTCCTACAGAAGCAAATTTAGAGAAATTAAATGCAGACAGGGCAAGTAAATACACAATAGCAAATCTGTTCAAATTATTTGAGGATGGAGTTAAAATCATAGATAATAATGCTAAAGAGCAAATTAATTATACCATCTCTGATTTTAAGAATTTTACTACTATTGAAGGTACTGAGGTTAAATTTAATAGTAAAGACTACGGACTAACTATTTCTGATGACTTACGAGGAATATTGCAGGATAATTTTTTAACTATAATTATTGATGAAGGTACCTATGTATCTCGTGAACAATATTTATTGTTAGATGAATTAGCTAAGCAACTTAATTTTAAAATTATTACAACAGGAGATATTTTACAATCTGGATATAGTAATGAAAATGGGGAATTAGATTCTTTTGATAGATGCTTAACTTTCATTGGTAGTAGTTTGTATGAATCTAAACGTGTTACTACTAATATTGGAAAATGAAATTCAGGAAGATTAGTTAAATTTCCTTATAATTTAGAATCAAATACTTTTGAACTCCAATACGCTGAGAATGAATCTGATATTGTTGGAATAAAAAATAATGCAGGAACTTTAACTCAAGAGAGTTTAAATGAGTTTGCAAAAGCTCATCCTGAGAGTACAATTCTTTTATATGATATAAAAAAGAATGGACTTATTGCTCCCAAAAATGTTTTATTAAAGACAGAAGTGGTGGCAGTACAAGGACAAGAATTTGATTATGTCTTAATTAATGGAGATTTAGACTTTAGTGATGGTGTTTTAGGGATCCCTAGTAGAAAAGACGTTTATACAATATTAACTCGTGGTAAGAATGCCACTATCATTCATGGATTACTAAAAAGTTCTAAACAGTCTACTTTTGTTACTACACAAAAAGATTGGAAGGATGTATATAGTATAGGAATAAACGAGGAATCAATTAAAACTTATCAAGAATACAGAAAAGAAAGTTTAAGCAAAATTTCTATTCCTGAATCTGGAATTGTCCAGAATAATCCAGAAGAAGCACCAAATGAGGATATTGCCCCAACAAAGCAGTTAACTATTAATGAAGTTCCATTAATTAGATCTATGCTTAGAATTCATACTTTCTATAATCGTCTTGGAGGAAACATTAGTGAGGACCAAATATATCATAGAGGCAATGATTCAGAAGATATAAATCTCTTTTTAACTGAAGATGCAGATATTCGCAGTGAAGCTTTTAAGGTAGCTGCAACACAATTAAATGCTTTAAGAAATAATTTATATTTAAAATTAACTGGGGCTGAAAATTATAACCTTTATGGAGTTGAAGATTCTGGTGAATTTTTAATAAAAGTTTCTTTGTATGATTCTGACATTGATAATGCTTGAGGAGTAGGTAATTTTGATCCTAAAAAAGATCTATCTAAGGCTAAAATTTTTAGAAGATTAGTCTATAAGGATGGAGATAAAGAGGTAACTTTGGCTATATTTCCTAATATGGAAACCGTAGGAAAAGGAACTAATGTTATTGGGGATACTAAATTATTGGAAGCAATCCAGGAATTAGATGCTAAACAAGATCAAACAACTTATTATAGATTTGATTCAGAAAAATTAAACTTTTATACTCCAGACTCTCCTATATTCTTTGATCCTATGGTCAAAGATTTTGACAATCAAAGATATTGGACTCCTTATCGTTATACTTCTGGTGCATCAGATTTTGAATATTCATTTTTCGAATCTACTAAACCTATTAGAGTTAATGATGAATGATTAACTGATAAGAGGGGGGAATATTCTATTTCAGAATTATATTCAGCTATTGATGCTTTATATAAAACCGCCTCAGATATTTGGGATTCCCATACTGCAGAAGGAAATCCGTTTAAACAGCGTAATGGGAAAATTAGAGAAGTATCTAAAATTACTGCCAGTGCAGTAACTATTTTTGCTAGACTACGTTCTAACTATTCTGATAAAACTATTTCTTTAGATAGCTCTATAAATCAATATATAAACGATTTAAAACAAACATATAGAATTTTATCTGAATTAGTTAGGGATATGAAAAAGATTCCTGAGTGGGATCCAGCTGTTACTGAACAGTTTATAAGAAAGGCTAGAATAAGAATTTCAGTACAACCTATTCAACTTTATTATAACTATGCACCTACTAATGACTGAGAAAATAAGTTTAAAGAAGACGTTAGGATTATAGGTACAAAAGAATCTCATAATAAATTATATAAAAATATTGCTGCATGAGTTCAGAGATTAATAGCTCTAAAGCAATCAGAAAAGGAGCTTCCTGAATGAATTTCTAATCTTTCTATTTCAGATTTACAGGATATAATAAAGCGGATAGATTTTTCTGAAGGTAATAAATCTGCAGAAGAGATTTTTGCGGGAACTGATTCTATTACTGAACTAAGAGTAAATCAAATTTGGAATATATATAAATCTATATATTCAGATTATGAAGGTTTTATAAAACTATTAGAGGGTCTAGATACAGACAATATGTTTAATCTGTATTCTAAAATTTTCGCTAATTATCACCAAACAGATTTTGATAAAACTTATAGAACTAACAATGTTCCCGTTAATTTAAATTATACTGCAGATAATAACTTTGTATATGAAAGAGGTTGATCAGTAATGTCATATTATGATTATGAACAAGGGCTAGATTCAATCTTCTCAGAAGCTACAGAAGAGGCTTCTACTGAACTTACACAAGAAACTATAGAAACTGTTCAGGAACAAGTTAATGAAACTGCAGAAAATTTAGTGATGGAATCTGCTAATCCAGAGGAGGATATTCTTACTGAAGAGTGTATGGATTTATTAGATGAATATAATGATTACGTTCATTCATTTGTTCATTTTGTAAGACAGGAAAATAATGGTATCTTTGTAACACGACAAAATATAGATTCAGGAAATCCTGTAACATACAAACTTCAACTCGGAAATCAGGTAAAATCCTTTACTTTTAGTGGAGATGTTGCAGAAAAACTAGATGCTTATATGAATAATGGGAAAAATACTGCAATTTTTGATAAGATGAAAAATAAATATCAATTAATAAGTAGTGTTAAAGAACTTTTAGATATATTAACTGCAGGAGAAGAATGTTAATTTATGAATTGCACAATTAAATCAATAATCGTTGACGTTGCAAAAAATTTAGATATAGATACATCTGGGTCGTTTTTTAACGACTCAGATATCTATTCTAAATTAATAGCTCGACTATCTGAAGAAGGAATGAGCGTAGAACCAGATTTCGTACAGGCTTTGTCCGAACATGTAAAAAGATATTGTTTAAAAAATCTAGTTGATGGCGGAAGTATCAGCAAAACTGTAAAAGGGTATTTTACATATAATACAGCTGATGGAAAAGTTCAATTTGATTTTACTTCTTATAGGGACTTCATGCAGTATGCTGCAAGAAGAGTTGGTGACTCATTAATTTTAAATATCTTTAATGATGCTACTGGAGAATATGAAGTGATTGATAGTAAAGAAAAATTGCAGAAATCATTAGAGGTTCTCCTATGTGATTTAAGTGATGTTTTTGGAGATACTTTTGCAACGTATGGTAATAGAATTAATGATGCATTCAAAGAGAATCTAAATAGTATTGATAAAAGGGAGTATTACCAATATATTTTACTATTACACAATCGAGAATTAATTCCAGAAATTAGTAATCACTATATTAGATATAACTACACTGAAGAAAATTTTGAGATTAATGATGGACATCATCATGTAGCTGGCTGGGAACGAAAAGATGACAGATCAGCATATGATGATACTTCAGGTTCTTTGAAATTATTAATAGAGAGTACTCCTCTATATGATATATTTCAATCAAAAAATGGAAGACGAACTGCTAGACAAACTAAAAAGAATCTTACAGCTGCAATGTTTTATGAGGCTTCTAATACCTTATTAAATTCCATTGCTAGAAATGATTGGACGAAGTTTAGAAAAATTATTGAAAATCCTCGCTTATTAGTAGATGAGATAATTAGTTATACAGATTCTTTAGAAACCATTAATTCTAATGTTGATAAGATTCTTTATAGTATTAGAACAAGATATTTTGATTCAACTGGAGCAGAGAGTGGAAAAGTAAGTATAAATTTAGTAGATACTTATAAAAAGTCTTTTTCCAAAACAATTAAGTCTGATGGAATTAATTATCTAGATACAATGCTAGCTGGTATGTTAAAATATGTTAAACAGACCTATCAGCGATATAATTGGGATGAAGGAAGAACTACAAGTACTGATGTTCTAAATAAAGGAGTTATTTCCTTACAAATGGCAAATAATATTGATTATGTCATTACTAAACAAGGTATCCCTAAAGTAAATGGGAAAAAATTACTTCCTAAAGATATAGTTGGGTTAACAACAGAAGCTCTATTGTACCATTTTAAAAATTTAACTGGATTTGATTTTTTACAATTTAAAAATCAAGACCTACCGTTAAATGATATTATTACTTTACTTACAAGAATTACTACGGGAGTTAAAATTAATGGAGATGATGCTAATTTAGTAGCTCTAGCTAAATATTATTTAGATAAAAACCCTGAAATTATAAAAAGTATTACTTCTAGAAGTGATGGAAATAAAGTTCCTAATTATCGTTTAGCTAACTTATCTAATACATTCTATCAACATTTAGCTAATTTGCAAAACAGAATAGAAAATTCTCCTACTGGTTCTGAATCCCCTCTAATGCTATCTTTTTTATATAATAACCCAACATTATATAAGGAAAGCAGATTACATCTGGATGCCTTCTCAAAAATTAAGAAGAAATTTAGATTAGCAGAAGATTTTACTGATGCGGAACAATTACAGGTTGCAATTGGCTGGGATTATAATAGGTCAATGAAAGATAACGGAGAAATTCTCATTGAAGGTATTACCCCATCAGATAAGAAATCTATTATGTATCAAGTATTTGATACTACTAAAGCTATTGAGGGATTGGGAGAGGGACGAAATAAAAGTATTGCTCAGGCTTCGTGGAAAGAAATTGCTGATTTTTTCAGAGAGGGTGGACTAAAGATTCAAACCAAATATTTAGAAAACTCTTTAAATTTATTCGAAAGAATTCTAAATATAACTCCAGCAGATAATTATATAGACAGAATCAATAATATTGATTTTGCATTAACAGGAATTACTGTTGATCAATTAAATAATTTAGTTGATGAATACAATGCTAAAAATTATACTAACTATGTAATATCTAATGAATTTGACTACAAGAAAGTTAAAGGTTCTGGAATTAAATTTAATAGATTATTGTATGGTTATTATTTAGCTTTTGCAAATACTGATACTTTCTTTGATAATGAATATAATCTATTTTTAAAGGATTGCCGAGAAATCTTTAGGACAGGAGACATTATGGAGGCATTTAAAAATAGATTTGGAATGACTCAGGATGATGTTAAAAAATATTTTTATACACATGCTCTATTGTCATATAATTATATTTTATTAACAGTGGGAAGTACCATTGCACATAAATATAAAAATCCTGCAGTATATAGTAAGCCTTTAAAGGAATTAACAGTTAATGACTTTGTTAAAAATACAGAGCAATCATATGTAACTTCTACTAAACGTATGGTAGCTTTAAGTGCAACTGGACATGCATATCAAAGAGGAATTTTAACAGGACTTCCAAATACTGCTAATTATGCAACAATTAGTGACTATAACTCTCCTGTAGCTGATTTAAATAAATCTGCAGGTCAAGAAATGAATGTGTGGGATGGTGCTGTATTTGCCCCTATTACAACCTTGTGGTTGTCTGATAATTCTACAGTTGATTATAAAGTAGAAGGAATTGTTAGAAAAACATTAGGGCATGCCATGATTGAAGGTAAGGGAGTTGCTACTCTGAATAAATCTGCAACTTTTGGTATTTCTAATGCTTTCATGTTGAAAAATATTCATGGAAGATTTAAATTAAAGGAAATGCTGAGGCAGTCTTATACACCTGCTGATTTCTTTTATGGAGGACGTTGATTTGATATTACTAAAAACTTTAATGGAAAGAGAACAAATATCACTGGATACTATCAAATCAATGAGCCTGGCAAAGGACTTCAAGTATTTAAAGTATCTAATTTAAAGTGAAAAGGGGAAAATAATTACACTTATAATTTAGAAAATCTTGCAGAAGGTACTACTGAAATAGATATACCTGTTACTTTAAGCAATCTATGGGATGTATATAAGTTATTAGGTGCTGAATTTTCTGGAGAAATTATTACAGACGAATATGGAGGAGATACTTTTGTTTATTCAGAAGCTTCTCAACATCAAATCTTAAATTTATTAAATTCCATAGGGGTTAAAACTAGTATAGATGGTTCAGTATTATCTCAAGCAGACGTGGATCAATTTTTGAAAAAGAAAATGATTCATTACTTTCCTACAGAATCTACAAATAAATCTGCTCAATTGCCAATCACAAGCAATGATGTATTTAGAGGAAAATCCCTTCCCCTTCATGTTATAGGGTTAGATATTTCTAATACTGCTGTTCAGCTTGATGCTGACCATGCTGTTGATGATGCAGAGGTAAGTGAACCTACTCAGCTTATTTCCTTCATGGCTCAAAAGGGGTTAGTGCAAAGTATTACAAAAGAAATTTATACTTCTTTAGCTAATTTAATTAAATCAACTTCATCTCAATTTGTAAATAGTGTAGATAATCGTGCAAAACTTGTAGATATTTTCGGAAAAGGTTTAGTGAAAACATTCTTGAAAGATAACGTGGATGTTTTAGGATTAGCTCAAGCACTAATGGAACAAATTAACGAAAAGATTCAAGCCAATCCTGGAGTAAGTTTAGAGGATTTAGGAATTGCAATTCCATTTAGTGATGAAAATTTAATGGGAAAAATTGCATCCGATGTTGTTATTTATACTAATGGATTCATTAAACGTAAATATGCAGGTTCTGCTGATGTCATGGTTCCTTCCTATGATATTCTTATGTTGTTTGAAGATGAAACAGGAAGAAAATATAATAGTTTAGATTTAATTAAGAATCCAGAAATTTATACTCATTTACAAGAAATTGATAACAAAGAAGTTGTAGATCCCCTTGCTTTAGAGTTTGGAAATATATATTATTTAAGAGGCTCAGATGGATTATACCATGATTTAGAAGGAACTTCAAGTTCTCTACCTATTCCTGTAGAATTAAATTCTTATGAAGAGTATTTAAGAATTCAGGAAGGTCTATATAATATTACTAAGTGCTATATAAAACCAAGAAACCTAAAAGGAAGAAATGTATTTGTAAATGTTAGAATCCAAAATGAAGATGGAACTACATCTGACAGAAAGATTAATATTTTTTCTTTAGGACTACGCTATGCTTTAGAATATGATACTGTTAAAGATCCAGAAGCAACAAGAACCTTTATGAATAATGTTTTATACAAAGCCATTAGTGAAGGTAAGGTTGATATTCTAAATAAAAATAGAGGATTCATTGCGTATGATCCATCTGGTGATTGAAAACAGCTGCCTATAGTGGAAATTTTAGGAACTGAATATGTAAATTCTGAAATTAGTACTTCTTATAAATATTCTTCAGTATTAAATATTCCAGCTGGTGTAAGCATTGATGAAATTAGACAAGGTGGTCCTGAATGATTCAAAGAGAGAATTCTTATTAATAGAAAAGTTGTATTCCCCGATGGAATGATTCCTTCAGAATTTGTATTAAAGTCAAATACTGGAGCACATTTACCAATATATTTTAATAAAGAATTTGTTTCTGAATTTTTAACCGACGATAATAAAATCACTGTACCTACAGATGATACAGGAATCTATAGAATCAATGATAGAGGAGAAGATCTTTATAAGATAGAAGGTTTAGAATTCTATAAAGTAAATGGAACTGAGGTTGCTGTTATTGTGGACCAAAATAATCCTATGCAAATTCTAGATAATATTCTGCAATCTGGTCTCTACTCTGGGTATGATGGTAATGTAAATTCAGAAGTTAATAAACTGATGAAAAGAAACAGAATCTTTAAAGTAAATGAAGGTTTTATTAATGATTTAGCTAATAGGCAATATAATTCTTTCTGGGAAACTTTAAAATATATTGTAGCGCGTATTCCAGCTCAGAGTGAACAGTTTGCAATGCCTTGTGAAATTGTAGACTTATTCCAGAGCCCATATAACGTAAGCCTGGTGAACAAGTACCAGACATATGAGCAAGGAAGTGACTATAAGGCTAAAAAGACCGCTTTTTAGTAATAATTCAATTGTAGTCAATAAATCTCGTGAACTGCGGGAAACTCCTTAGAGCTCTTTCTACTAATCTATCGTAGTAATACAGATAGAGGCCAGTCTAACTAACTGGAGATAGTAAAAAGGAAAGAGATTGGACAATCCGCAACCAAGTGTCCGATTTCAAAGTTGATAAAAAGACTTGTAAATTGATAACTTTTTTATTAATTTTGTTTCGGATAAAGGCTCATCGACTATCCCCTAAGGGAGTAGGATCTTTATCCAGTAACTTAAATTATTGGATATGAAAGTAAAACGAAAACTAACAAAAGAGCAAAAATCATTATTAGTAGCAATGCTAATAGGAGATGGAACTATCTCCACAAATTATGTATTTAAAATGTGCCATGATGGTACACAAGAAGAATTTCTTAATTGAAAAATTAATTTATTAAATCAGTTTCAGTTAAAGAATAATGGACTAAAAACATATATAAGTACAAAGGGATATAATGTTGGAAAAAGAATTGTTTATTCTCAGCTTAGTGTAATTCCCACAATAAAAGCTTTAAGACGTTCGATATACACGCCTAAGAAAACAATTAATAGAAAATTATTAAATTGGCTTACTCCATTAGGATTAGCAATATGGTATATGGACGATGGTTTTATTAATGTAAATACCTCTAAGCAAAGACATTCTATACAACATTCCATAAGAATTTCAACATGTCTTACCAGTGAAAAAGAACTTAAAATTATTATAGATTATTTTAAGGAAGTTTGACATATAAATTTTAGGAAATATAATGATAATAATCACTTATCAATATCTACATGTACTGAAAATGATACTAAGAAATTTGTATCAATAATAAAACCATATATATTACAAGTTCCTTCTTTATTATATAAAATACGTAATAATTATACAAAAGCTCAATTTTTAGAATTACAAAAAGAAGATCCGAAGTGCGAGACACTACTATTATAGTAGTGATGATATAGTCAGTCTTATAATGAAAGTTATAAGGTAAACGGATGTAGATAAGAACAACAATTTAGGTGTAGCATTAACCGATGATGGAGTATATCCTGCTTGGTCGATATTTTGGGATTATAATGATTTAGAAAGTTCAAAGAAACTACCTCTTCCAGATCCTGAAATAATTTATGGTGAAAATAAGGGAGTTTTCGTAGTTCAATATACTGGGACAACGCCTTATTATGGTACTGAGGGTGATGATAACCCTAATGGATGAACAAATAAAGTAACAGACTTTATTGATTTAACTGCAGATTTATTAGAAGCATATACTACTGGTGATAAATTAACAATAAATTCTCCTAGATTAAGAAATTTAATTTCTAAAGTAAGAAATCGAGATATTGTTATTGATATTTCAAAATTTCCAGTGCAATCAAAGTCTTCTAATGAACTCTTTAATGATGTATACGTATGGGATACTTATACTGTAGCAGAGCTTCAGAAACTAGGTTGGCAATTAGCAACCCAAATAAATAGACACAATACACATAGGATTCCTAAAAGAACTTTAGATAAAGTCTTTATGAATAACTTAGTGAATAATATGTTTAATACATATCATAATGTTTCTACTATTGGGTATGCTACTTTACCTACTACAGTAGAACCAATTGAAAAGGCTGCTGCTGTTTCTCCAAAATCTAGTGATAACTTTTCACCTTTTGTTTCTACAAGTCAGATAAAAATGAATAGTAATAACAAGGTAGGTAAAGAGGTAATTGGTATTGTAGCTTCTGCAATTAAAGCAGAATATGCAATTGAATATTGGATAAGTAGTGGTAATGCTAAACTTATTGGGAAAACTATTACGTGACCTGGAATTGCCAAGGAATTTACTACAACTCACTCAGAGTTTTTTGCAAACTATGGAACTGTAGCAATTACCTTATCAAGTTTACTATCTCAAGCAACTGATAATGCTAAGAATCCTATTCTTAATAATATTAACTGTACTTCAGAAACCGCTCCTGGAATTATTTGGATGATTATGACAGGTGCAGATTTAAATGATATTGTTACCATTTTTACCGATGATATAATGACTAATATTATTAGTATGGTAAAAGGTAATATGTTTGAGGATATTGATTCTGTAAGTATAACTACAGCAATTAGCCAATTATTAAAAGTTACTGATAAGAAAAGTGAAGCTTATCAGAAGCTACTATTTTATCAAGAGGTGTTTAAAGGTGCTGGAGAATTAACATTATTAGCTAGAGAACTTTCTGTAAACCAAGGATTGTCTACAGAATTTGGGGCAATTGTTGCAAAGCGCATTAATTTTGAACAGGGCATAGAAAGAATAGTTAATGCTAAAATTAAAGCGGATTCTATATTTGGAGGATCTTCAACTGTTAAAAAATATACAACTGGAAGACGATTTACGTTTGATAAGATTAGATTCTTCAACGATTCACGATATGCAAATGATATGATTAGAATCTTCCAACAATGTGCAACTACTATAAATGTTCTTGATGTGTTAAAAACATCTCCTCACTTTTATGAGATGGACTTCTTATCTATTAATGCAGAAAGAGCTATTGGAGAATTATCAGGAAAATATAGGGCTATTGTTGAACAAATGAATAGAACTAAATTAATGACTGATAAACAGTTAGTTATTCCAAAAAATACGCTATCAAGTAGACTAAGAAGTTTAGCAACCGATGATATGATTGTACAAGCTATAAAATCTCTAGATTTTAAGTATCCTTCAAATGTAGAGGTAGATAGAATGGGAGGAGTGCATCCTTTAAATGAAGTTATTTTACGTTCTATTAATAGCCCTGTAGGATTAAAAAATTTTGTTATCTTTGTAAATGAAACCTTAATTCCAAGTTTAAGGTTAAAGTATCCAACAAACTTTTTCTTAAATAATCTTATTGCAGATAGAAAATATAGTACATCTGGTGATGGGTTTGTAAGATACTATAAGCCAATGTTCAATTTAATCGAAAAAACAAATCAAGATTATTATGAAAAGATGCTTATAGATTTTAATCTTATAGCAAATGATGTAGTATATTCACAAGATTTGGGAGAAGGTTTCGTTAATATAAATGATGATAATTGACCTAATAATACAGTAGCAGATTATATTTTCTTATATAATTTAATTGTAAATAAGAATCAAATTCTAGGAGATAGTTTTAGTAAGTTGTTTACAGAAGTAATCAAGAATAATACTTTAATTAATTCATACTTTGATTTCGTAGGTAGAGTATATGATAAAAGCTTCGTTTTAGACAAAACTCTCGCTGCAGATTTTGAAACTCTTTATCAAATTAGAAAATCTAACTATGATGATGAGTTTATGGATGATTCTTATATGGAAGATTTTGATGAAGGGCCTTCAGCGAAACCTCAAAATGTATTTCCATTAAATAATGAACGCTTTAAAGCTTTAAATAGAGGTGCTGCTAAACAATTAACATCTGAAAGAAAGCTAAATGTAGCGTTAAATAGGGGATTATTAATTATAAAAAGTTGCTAATATGGCATGTATTGAATTAAATTTAAATAATGGGATATCGGTATCATTTGATGCCGATATCTCGTTATCTACTAATTCAGTTATTAATTACTTGAAGAATAACCCAGAGCTGGAGTATACAGTAAATGGGGAAAGAGTAGCTGGGAATTTATATGAATTTATTGTAGAAAATTTAGGAGATAATATTACTTTAAATTCAGGGAATCTAGCAGATACATTAATAGGAAATTACAAACTTACAGATACTTATCCTGAATTAGAAGGTTCAGATTATAATATTCTAAAAGTAAAAGACAATGCATTTATTACTCAGAATTTCTTTGTAAGTCCTAACAGAATAGTAGCTATAGCTTCCGAAGCTAATCTTGATATAGTAGAAAAGGTAATGTTTGTATATAACCAATTAAAAAGTGATAATTTAGCTTTCATTACTTTAGTAGATGAATTGGTTAAAGATGATTCTCTAGACATATTTGATAAATTTTCTCAAATAATCAATAGTGATTATGATAATCTTCAAGAGGTAATTAAAAGAGTGCCAAGTAAATATAATGAAGAACTATTGACAGTTGGAAAAGATCATTATATGTTAGTCAAGGGAGTGTGAAAAACCTTGAAAGGAGAAGATGTGAAAGATACATCTAAGCTTTGGGATGCATATTTTATGAAGCCTGGTTCTAAAGAAATTTCTCCCATTTCTATTAGTGATTTAAAAGAATTTAACCTAAATGAAGGGGATATAGTTTACACAAAGTCGAATCAAAAGTTACTTTATAATGGAGTGGATTTTGAAAATTCTTTAGGAGAAATAGTATCTGATGATACTATAATTGTGCGAATGAGTACAATTAGAGATCAAAGACTTGTGGAAAGAGAATTACAAAAAAGAGAACCATTAAGTTATAGTAGATTAAGATTTGTACTGGATAATACTCTTTCAGAGTTTATAACGGAGAATAATTTATTATTTACAGATTCAAATAATCCTTATATAGAAGACGGAAAAGTATATTTGAAAAATGAATATCAAACTAACACTACATTTGCAGAGGTAGCAATCCCTATTATATTAAATTCTTTGGTTAGTGATAAGCATTTATTAGAGTTAACTAATAATGGTGACAAAGAATCAATCAATACTTTATTAAACGCTCTTTTAGATTTTTATGTTAATACTGATGATACTGCATTAAGTGGATATGATAATGTTGAAGATATTCAATGGATAATGAATAATATAAACAATGTTTTAGATAATTCAGAAATAAAGGTTTTAGGTAATGAAGATTCTAAGGCTCCAAAAACTGCAGGACAAGTGTCTGATGATATTATTAAGAAACTAATGGAAGATGGTAACTTAACTATTTATTGTGTATTATAATGGAAAATTGTAAATGAAGATTAAAAGTAAATGATGGAGAAGTCATAGAGTTTACAAATGAGGAGGATGTAAAAACCTATATAGCTGCGAATCGGAATAAATATAACTGAGAAACTGATCCAGAATTGCTAAGAGTTACCACTGAAACTTATGTAGATGGAATTATTAACAAAGCAAAAAAAGACACTTTTTCAGAAACTGCAAAAATAACCCCTTTAAAAAATAGAAACCTTGCTATAAATGAGGATAGTTTAGAAGAGGGAGATTCTGACACTATAGCAGTAACTGATGTTATTACAAAGCCAAATAAAGAGGGTAAACGATTAGCTCCAGAAGTTATTGCAGAGAATTATGAGAGTGATTTGTTTAAAAATTATATTTTAGAATTACTTCAGAGAAGAGGTTTAAATATAAATACTCTTATATTTCAAAGTGGTTTAACAACCGATCAACGTCTTGATGCAATTAAGGAAGAATTATTTCACGATACATTAATAACAGAAAAAACAGCAGAACATTATTTAACTTCTGCTGCAAATAAGTTTAGAATTGAGTTGAATTCAGGAGATGCAAAATCATTGATAGAAAGAGTTCAAAATACAGTTAAAGAAAACTTCAGAGTTCAATTAATGGGTGAATTTGTGCATAATATTTTTTATAACTTAATTGAAAGAAAGTTAAGCCCATACGCATTAAAGGAAAGATATGGTTCTGTAATGGCATACATTGCAAAACGATTTTCTACTATGTATCAAGATCAAAGAACTTGATTGCAAGAAGAGGCTAAAGCTTTTACTGTATCTAAGGTAGATTTTGATGAAATGGTGGATGATGTAAATGCTGTTTATCAAACAATATTGATGCAGCATAGTGGTAGTGATGGAAAACTCAGAGGCGGTGTTAAAATCTATTCTGAAATAGATTTAACTGCGAATCTTGGCTATGAAATTGATGGTAAATCTAAAATCAGAGGTAAATTAGACTTGTTTGTAATTGATGGTGATGTGGCCACTATTTATGATATTAAGTTTTCAAAGAAACCATATGATAAATGGGCTAAGGAGAAAAGGTTAACAGCTATTTATCAACAAGCTTTTTATGGACGAGTATTGAATCAATTAGGAATAAACACTAACTCTCTTCAATATTACTTAGTGCCAATATACAAATTTAAAGGCAAATTAATTTCTGATGGATTAAAAAATATTACTGAAGAAGTAACTGCTCCTTATGTAGTACGAAATTTGGATGAATATATCCCCAGAGTACTTTATTCTGAATATAAAGATCCAGAAGAAATGTTAAATATAGATAAAAAAATTGCAAAAGTTCTTCCTGAAGAGTATATTTTAGCTAAAACTTATAGACTCAATAAAGAAATTATTGAGAAGAATAATATTATACGATATAGAAATGGCAGAATTGATTTTGTAAATGACATCACTGGAAAAAAGGAGCCTTTATCTGGAGAAGATGCAATCCCAGAAAGAATTGACCGATATATTGAGGAACTAAAAGAAAGCCGTCCTGCAATGATTAATAATTTTATAGGAAGTCTTAAGAGTATATTAAAAGGAACTTTACCTGATTCTATTCCTTATGAAGGAAATAGTAGGCGTAGAGGATTTTATAAAGCTTTACTTGATAAATACTATAATCAGCAGGATCGATATATAATTGTTGATAATCAAAATCTGTTTGATAGAGGTCTTATTCCTATTGTTGATACAGTTAATAATGCCATTGATGTTCTTATATTAGATGAATTAAATTTAGATGATACTTTATACTATTCAGATAATGGAAAATTATCAGGCCTATTTGAATTAATTGCTAAACCAGGAACCACAAATGCCCAATGGTTGGAACAACAATATTTGCAAAAACAAATTCTTCCTTTAGAAGCAACAAGAGGAAATGCTGCATTATTAAAGGCTTTAATAGTATTAAACGAAAGGCCAGCTTTTCAAAATTTAAAATTGGGTACCATTCGTGCAGTTAATCCATTTAGATCCCAATCTCTTGAGTTTAATGAACGACAAATTGCTTTCATAGAAGATGTTCTATCACAATTAGTTGCTGATGAAGAAGGAACTTTAATGTCTCCAAATTTAACAATTCTAAAAGATGGACCATATAAAGGACAGTCAAGATTTACTTCAATTGTAGACAAAGTATCTGACCAAATAATGGCTATTTTTAGAATTGATCAAAGTGAAGAGAATGCTATACATAAAATAATTAAGAGTAACTCTGACTTATTTATTTCTTCTAATTTTGAAACTAATAATATCGAAGATTTAGTTGACAGATTAGAGACTCTTCTTGAATCAATTAGAAAAATGGGTCAATTAGATGTTAATAATTTGGATATGTCTAATCAAACTGCTAGAGTTTATGCTTGGGTTTCTCAGATTTATAATTACTATAAAAATATTGATTTATTTGAAGAAAAGTCTCCAGCTAAACTTTTTGGACAAGGTTTTCCGAATTGGTTTGATAGTCTTATGATAAACTCATTAGACACAATTCGTTCTAATAATGTTGTATATTTTAGAAATATTCTTGCAACAGCATTCCAAAAAATTAGAAATGAATATACTAATTGACTTGCTGAACTTCGTAAAGAAGAGCAAAAATATGAAGATTCTATTGGGCACGGAATTGCAGCTAGTAATCTTATAGGTGCAAAAGGAGGACTTCATAGAAATCTTTATAGAACTGATACTTTCGATTTAACTTTTAAAGATCCCTGGGATATGAGTAATGATTTAAGTGAAGCCGAGAGGCAGATGCTTAAATTTGCTCTAAAAACAATAACAGGAAAATCTTCCAGAGCTGAATTAGATACAAATGATTTTTTGGTTCCTTTAGTTAGAGTTAGATTAGCTAGTTTAGCTACAAATGGAAATTTAAGCGCAAAGACTATTCGTGATAATTTTGCATATGGATTTAATTCCTTTATTAAGGATACTTTTTCTGAAAGAGCCAAAGAACAGGAAAGTGCTGCCGATGCTTTTGATCAATTAGCTTTTGAGTTTGAAGACAGAAAGAATGAGGATAAACGTGTGAAACTTATCCAAGAATATGGAATTGGAGCCTTTGAAACTAATTTAGAAATTATTTTGGCTTCATATAAAATGGCTGAAGTAAAAAAGAGAAATATTGATAAGGTTCTTCCTCAAATTAGAGCTATGCAAGCAACATTAGCCTTAAAAGGAAATTTAACTGGAATTGATGTCTCTAATATTATGGAATTTATTGCAGATACAACTAAATCTACTTTATATTTTGAATCGTTAGTTCCTGAAGAAATGAGAGGTATGTTTAAATCATTGTCTGCATTAAGATCTGTGGCATCAAGTGTGGCTCTTTCTTGGAACTTCGCTAACCTACCACGAGAAGTTTTAATGGGATTTTGAACTAATCTTTCTAATGCTATGTTTAGGAGATATGGAAAAGAAGCTTTTACAATAAAGGATTATGGAAAAGCCTTAAAATATCTTATTTATGACTCTCCTAAATTCATGACAGAGATTACCAAAATTGAGTTACTAAATGAACTATATGCTTTAGCTAATATGGACCTTAGAAATATGGTAGAAAATACTATATCTTATAAAAATGGTATTATAGGTGGATTTTCTAGATATTCTGGTTGAGCTTTAACTGCCCCTGATTATTGGAACCGTATGTCTATATTTTTAGCTCAAATGATTCATGATGGAACCTTTGATGCTCATTATATTGATAAAGATTCTGATGGAATTGAGAGACTCAAATATGATATGGAAAAGGATAGAAGGTTCGATGTTTATCTGAAATATAAAGATCATGCTGTTCCCGATGCTGTTAAAGCAATCTATGAAAAGCAATATGGTTTATATATAGCTATGTTAAGACAGTTTAATGTAGAACGTGAAAGAACTGGAGAACCTTTATACAAAGTGGGAGATAAATTTGAAATGGCATATACAGTACTTCAAAGGGAGTCTATCAAATCTTTTGCAGATGAATCTTTTGGCTACTATGATTTAGAGACTAAGGCAGAATGAAATAAATTATGGCAGGGAATGCTGTTTAAGCAGTTTATGACATATCTGTCAGCTAAAAAGACACAATATACGCTAAAAAGAACTACTGTTGCTTCTCAAGGACATTTTACTCCTGTAGTTGATGTAAAAGGAAATCAAAAATATATAAAAATTATTACGGATGCTAATGGCACATGGGTAAACTCAGAAATTGTTAATGAGAATACAGGTATTCCTTTATATTCATGAGAAGGTAGAGTAATGGAGGGAATATTTCAAACTTATCAACAATTATTTAAAGATGTTTATTTAAATGTCAAACAAATAGTTAATAAAGACCCTGATTTGAATACCACTGATTTATGAAGAAAATATGTTAGATCAAATGGTATCGAAGCTGCTAACTTCAAAGCATCATTATATGATTTAACTATGTATTTATTCATTGCTAAGTTACTTCAAATGGCATTATTAGATGATCCTGAAGAAACAGGAATAAAATATAAAGATCAAATAGCTGATAGAAGTTGGTGATTCCGTAATGGAATTGATTTAGTGAATCGTTCTATTGATGACTTAGGTGTAATAAATGCAATTACCAATGGTGCATTAAATTGGAACCCCCCGTTTTTAAGTATTCTTCAAAATAGTATTAAAAGTTATTATTCTGCATTTAAACTTGAAGATATTAACTTTGCAGAAGCTGCTTTACTTGGTACTGTGAATACTTTTGGAATGTTCCGTCCATTTAGACAAGATATCAACAACACTATAAAAGAAAGTTAAAAAAAATAGCCCCCTACGCTGGATTAAATCCAACATAGGGGGCTAACTGTTTTATTTTTTGACTTTTAATCCACCATTGCACACTGTACAACTAGAACCTTTTCCAGATTCTTTAAGATTAAAAACTCGAACATACTTTCCATATTTATTATCCTGAAATTCATGTTCAATTTTATTGCTTTCGCAATATCCACATCGTTTTATTTCTGTAGGCATAATTTACTAATATTTTTTATTTTATAAAATAAATCAGATAGTGAACCATCATTATTAACTAAATAATCATAGTCTCCATTTCCATATAATGTTAAGAGTTCTCTTTCTGAAGCATGGGAACCTGCTTTGCATTCGGGTCTATGAATATAAATAACTTTCCCTCCTCTTTTCTTAGATTCCTCAAATTCAATTTGGAATCGCAAATCAGAGATAATCATATTTTTATATTTTTGTTTATAGGTAGTTAAAATTCATAGTCTATCCCCAAAATAATATCGCATTATCTCAGTTCCAAAATATTGCAGAACTTGTCTAATAGATAGCCAATAATCCTCCGTTAAGGAAGGGTTAAGATCTTTAGCTAACTTTGAAAATTTGTTATCAACTAGAATTTTGTCTCTTTCTACAAAATTCTTATGATGAATTGTTAGTGTATTAAAATCTACATAATAATCTTCTTTAAACTGTCTATCTTCAAATTTCTCAACATTTACATTAAGAAGAATGGAAAGAAGGCATTTTAAAATATCTGCAAACCTGCAAATTTTAAATTTTCCTTCTGTAAAAATATTACAGTGCTTATACATTCAATATGTTTGCATTCATTTTGGAGAATTTAAACAAAATTGAAGCATTTTGGCACTTTCATCTTTACCACTCCCTTTCAAACCTGCTATACATAAAATATTTCTAGTCAACATATGTTTTAATTTTGAAAGGTAATCGATAAAGTTTGTCCATAACCTCTTTATCCTTTTCTTTGTAAAAATTTGTAATAATACTTCTACAAAGGATACATGCTAAGGACTTATCGTCTGAAGTTGCAGTTTTCCATGTATTTAATTCTAGAGCTTGAGCAAGAGCAGAAATGGAATCATACGCGATGTATCTTGTGTCAATCTTCAAAGATTTAAAAACTTGAGATACTCCAGTTGTTCCCATTGCCTTATTTTTTGCTATATTACCATAGTTTCCATATAGTAAACATGTTACGGTGGCAGGACTTTCTGTAACATTCATTCCCTGCAAAACTTTTAATCCAAGCTCTACTGTAGTTTCATCAGTTGATGCTAACATATCATTTAATGATAAAGTGCTTTCTTCAGTAAATTTTTCTAAAGTTCCATTAACAAGTTTATCTAAAGTACTTTCTTTTGCATATTTAGGATAGATTGAGACTATATTACTAATTGTCTCTACAAAAGTTTCGTCACAGAAAATTAGTTTTCCTGCATAAATAGGGACCGCTCCTTTAGGTAAAGTATTAATAGTTTTTACTCCATCAATAAAATCACTTCCATAAGAACAAATATCATTATAAATATAAGGATCTGAATTTTTAAATAATTCTGGACTAATACTATAAATTTTCTTAGTTTGATCAGGTTCTGTATACTCAAATAGATAATATGTTCCAGTACCAGAACGATATTTAAGAGAATCTGGAACTATAGCAGCTTCACACTTATCTACCTTAATAACTCTTTGAAATTCTGTATCTCTAATCTTGAATCTAGGATATGTTGAACTAGAATCAAAATATAGTTTTGTTACATCTGATAGGTCTGTAAGCTTATTAGCTAAAGCATCTTCTACTTCTTTAGGAGAATGCAAAACCATTGAGGTTCTAGATGAAAAATGTATGCTTTCTGAATGATAGCTAGATCATTTGCATAAATTTGCCGATCCATTATTTCTTCTATAAGGAACAAGAAAGGAAATATCAATTCCATTTAGTTTCATATTATAAAATTTTAGCTCTGATTTTAGGATTCATAAGTAATTTGTTTGCTCTTCCTGAAAATTTAGTTGTAATAGTTTTAACTAAATGAAATAATAAATCTTCAGTTAATAAAGGTTCAGGAGAATTGATAAATTCAAGTAAACGATCTTGAACTACTTCAGTTTTAGCACTCTTTTCTCCAAAATATAAAAGACTATAATTAAGCAAACGAGTGGATAATACAGATGCAATATCTGGGCGATAACCATTACTATCATATACACAATTCTTAATTTTAGTTTTTACAGTATCCCAGGGCTCAAACAACATATCTTTAGGAGCAATTAGTTTATCTAACTTATTTGCAATAAATGTGGTAAACAAATTGCCGACAATATTTTCTTTAGATGTAAAACACCCTTTAGCAATATTAAGAATCATTGCTAAATTTTCAGAAGTGCTCCAATCTTTTAAGCCAGAAATCGCATTGCAAAAAGTAACATAACTTCTTGGATTAATTTTTTGCACATTTCCTTCTTTTTCAAATATTTCAGGATATAATAATGCAAAGTTAATAGCTCGGGAATCTAATTTGTCAGTTTCAGCCCAACGTGCCCACACATTAACATCAAAATCAATTTCAAAGTTAATATATCGAGTTTTCTGAGCATTATCCATAGTACTAACATTATAGTCTCCATTATCAGGATTAGATGATAATACTACTGTACAATTTTTAGGTAATTTCCAAGAAATATACTCACCTCTATCAATAAGTTCCATTGTAGCTTGAAGAAACATAGGCATGGCTCTGCTATAATCATCCAAAAGTAATATACATCCTCTATCATTACTTTCGGTAGGCATTCACGTCGGTGGAGCATACGACATTCGTGTTAAATTCTGGACTTTATATCCATTTTGAAGATAATACGCTAAAAGATCACTTGATACTCATTTACAATCTCCATCATCAGAACAAATATAATATTCTTTAATTGGGAAACCAATTAGCATTGTTGTTATCGTAAAGGCTCTTTATCCTTTACTTCTATATATTTCTATATAGTTCAGACTATCTCTTTATAAGGCACTAAGTTTTTGGTAAACATAGCCTTATACTTCGCACTCGTGGATATTTCATCTTCAACACCACTTGCTAAGATTACTTTATCTAGTCGTTGATCCTTTATTCAATTTCTTGAATACTTGGATTAGGATTGTCTTCAGCATTATCTGTTAAGAGGTCTCCAGATTCACGAAGTTTTAGTTTTGGAATTAGAATTATCGGAGTATTTATTTTAAGATGATTTCCAAGAAATTTTCAAACATCTTTAACGCTGCTAAAAGCAAATTGTTCATTTTTATTAGTATCTAAATAATAAAAATCAAAGTATTTACCTATATATTGAGGATTAATTTCAAATTTTTGAATAGGAACATCACTATTACTGTAACGTAATCGAATCCCATTTCAACAAACTCCTTTTTTATATCCTCCAGCTAATTTTTGAATAGTTTTCTTAGGCAGTTTTAGCTTTTTAGCTGCATCTTCTTTGTTCTCATACTTACACATAAATTTTCCAAAGTAGTCATATTGTTCTACTTCACAAAAATCAAATTGTGTTTTATATTTTCCTTTTAATCTACCTTGTTTTATTGAATCACTTAATTTCTTTTTACTATAATCAGATAATTCATTTGTAACGGGATCTTGCAGATTCATATCTGATTTATAATAATCAATTCAATATTTTTCTCGTTTTACTCTAATTTGGGGATCACAGAACTCTAAAATTTCTACAATAATATTTTGTATGCCATATTTATTAGACACCCTTTGTAAAAAGTCATTAGAGTGTTTATTATTCAATAAATCCATTCTGTGTTCCATTAATCTTGAATATAAACTCTTACTACTTCCTATATACAAATGCCCGCCGCAACTTAATTTGTATATACCTGATTTTTTTGATAATTCTTTGCTACTTAATGTAAATAATGTTTTTGTATTCATAGTTAATTGTTATTATTTAACATAATACAAATTTAAACATTATTTCCTTAATTTCCAAATTTTAATCTCCCAATTCCTCGCACTGTGCGAGATTCAGCTTAACAAAATCCATATTAAGCTCTTGCGCTAATTGCATAACAATAGAAGTCTTTCCAATTCCTGAATCGGCTTCCAATGAGATTGCAGTGGGAATTTTTCCAACTTCCACTAAACGTTTGTTATTCTCAATAATATATTGAAATATAGTTTTAAATTCTTCTAAATTAACTTTATTCAGCTCCATTATCAGATGGGATAAACATACTGTAACCTGGATAATGATTATTTCTATTACCTTTAGAGGTAATTACCCAGATCATCTGTTTCATTACTTTAAAAGTATCTGTAGGTGCATAGCCATCAGTAAAAAATACCAAGGTAGAATATTGCTTTCTACATTGATTATAATAGTCTATTACAGGTTTAAAATCTGTCAATTCTCTAATAATTTTCATTATTAGTTGGACTATCCCTTTATCCGTTCTGGATAGTTGATTATAGTCTCTGAACGTCTTTAAATATGTTATATTTGCGTTTTAGATATAGAGTCTTATTTGCATAAATCTTGGAAAAGAATTCTAAGGCCTTTTTATTATGTTTATAGCATAATTCATAGGTAGAGGAATTTCTACTTTTTACAAGACTCCCACCTAAATTTAATTTAGCTTGTATAGCTTTCATTAAACTTTCTGTTCCAATGAATCTGAAGTGAATAACTGGAACTATAGTACCATTTCTTCAATGTTTTTCATGAGAAATAAATACAGAACCGTCCCCATCAAAATATCCTCTAATAAAATCAAATGTATATTTTTCTGGAATGTTCGGGTATGAAAACATATATGTTTTTCTAGGAATTATATTATATTTAGACAAATCCTGTGCCATTTTATTACAAGTAAATAGAATAGAAACATATCTATGACCTTGATATTTCCCTGTTTTTATAGTATGCTCTAATATTGGACCTGTGTATTTTATACTAGCTTTGAATTTTTCTAAAATATATTTATCTTCATACTTTAACGTAATTTGTAATCTTTGGTTACGTTTTCCTGGTTGGAGTTCTGATACTGACCCATCTGCTGCAATTAAGCCTAATCAGTAGGCTTTATTTGCAGAGTTAATTGTTTCAAAATAGTTTTCGTTTAATGTATATTTCATATTTAAATTTCGCTGCGGATTATCCAATCTTTAATCTTTTTACTATACCTGAGTAATTACTTCAGCCCTTATTTATATCGCTATAATAAGTTAGTAATTAAAGCTCTAAGGAGTTTCCCGCAATTTACAACTTTTTTTTGTATATTCCTATACAAAGTGGCATAAATTTACATACCACCTCTGCCTGTAAATTCTCCATCAAAAGTCCCTTTGAATGGATATATTCTATGTATTTTAGCATCGCACTCAATTACATCAACACCTGCTCCAGCTTTCCAGATGTGATAAATCTCACTAATAAAATCTTTTAGTTCTTTAGTGCTAACAGAACCAGAAGTATCGATAGCAACTAAAATGTCATGTTTATGTTTTAATTTAATTCCTGCAGCACCATCAAACCGTTTGGATATTTTGCGATGGCTTTTCTTTACGAAAACGTCAATGGCAAATCCTAAAAGTCGTCTAAAATAAGCCTTCCAATTAAATATTGAAGGTTTAACTTTAAACAATTTATCCACATATTCTTTCAACTCAGAAGGAATAGTTCCTCTTGATTTAATTACCTGAGTAGCAATTTGCTTTACAATATGATCAGTTTGATTACTGATTAAGGTTTTTTCTGCTTCTGATAGGTTAGAGAAATCCTCTCAGTGATTATGATTTTTCGGCCCCCCAGAAAGATCCTTTTTATCTTTATAGAGATATTCATAATAATATTTAGTTCCTGCTTTAGGAGGAAGCATAGGATCAATATGCTTAATATCAATTGCATCCTTTGGAAGAACGTCAATGTACTGGTTTACCTCTGCATCAGCAGCAATATTAAACAACTCTTTATCACTAAAAGATTCTTGCATTAATAAATGTTTAAATGCAATGTGCAATAACTCATGTTTTAATATTCCTAACTGTTCATCATCTGTTAAAGTATTTCAAAAATCGGGATTAACACATAATTCATAGTTAATCCCGTTTCTTGTAACTCATGCAGTTGCGTCCTCTTTAGAATAATATTTATTTAAAGATAACAGGAATAGTCCATAGAAAGGATCTTTAACTACAAGTTGTTTACAAGCTTTAATTAGATCCATATTTATTTATCTCCATATTAATCGTATCTTCCTCCTGATAAAATCCAAGCACTATTACCTTGTCTATCTGTATATAGAGTGTAATAATGGCAATCTCTCCATCCAGCTATATTGTCAATATCATCAACTGTTACTTCCTTAAAGTGGTCTGACTTTTCTGCATGGCCATAATAAAAAGTATCTTGATATACTGGAGATCCCTGCTGTAGAATTTTAACAAGAAGTGCTTTCTTTTCTCCAAAAATTGCACTTCTTCTGGAACCATCTACAGCGTAGGGATACATTTCTGAAAATTCTAATCTAGTCATTTATATAATGTAATTTCTTAAATTCTTCTTTCAAAGGAATAGCTAGCTCACGAGCTTGAGGATGTGCCGCGGCATCACACCGTAGTTTGAAAAATCCTTTCCACTGCTCAAGAGTTCCAGTCATTACTAACTCTGTTTTAAGAGAATTAGGAAGTATAGCTCTTGCCTGTTGAGGAGCCCAACCTTCATTAAGAAGCCGAAAATAACCATCTTCAGAGTATCGACAATCATCTATAAAGATTTGAGCTACCCCATCGTGCCATCCTCTTTGAACAATTTTTGGATAGACTCTACTTCCATAATCCCCTTCTGGAATATCTGTCCAGCATGGAATAATGAAAGTAATTTCATTATTAAATTTACTTTTAGAATAATTACAATATCTTGTACTCTCCTGAGCAAAAGAGAATACTCTCAATTTGTTATGTATAAGCTCTTTATCTTATACTCTCCTCTTTTCAGAGGAGTATCGGACTATATCATCATCCATTTCTGGATGCTCCGCACTCGTGTCTAAATTATATTCTATAAATGACTTTATAATTTCTAATTTTTCTATATTTCCTTCAAATATACCTATTATATAATTAGAATGTTTCCAGCATACTGCATTATGAAGATGATGTTCTAATGTATAATCTATAAGAGTTCCAAATATATCCTGATATTGATATCTAATACTATCCTCTAAAGTTAGCATAGAATAACAGAATTTAGATCCAAATGTATGTGGATACAATATAAAAACTTCTGCATTATATTTACTTTTACATATATTTAAGATATTTTGCAATTTATTATATTTAGAAATATGTTCAATATGTCGCTCCTCAAGATATGTTTCGTATGATGTATTTAAATTTTTAATATCTGAAGAAGTATAAATTGTTAAAAAAATTAGAATTAAAATTAAAATCATTTTATAGTTTCATTAGTTAGTCTCTGAACCTTCCAGCTTTGTTAAAGGCTGGCTTGGCTGCTGATTAGCATGATTTAATACTTTTTTACAAAATTCATATAGTTCTTGCATAGACATAATATGTTTACTAAGATTAGCTTGTTTACTAACTCATTGTACATTTCCTTCAGTATATGGGAGATTAGAATCTATTCGATCTAAGCTTGCTACTTTTATATCTGGAATAGAGTCTCCAGTAATAGCACACATTCTATTTTGAGATTCATATAAGTCTCATAAATATTTTTGAGAAACATCAAACTTAATATTTCTTTTTGCAGCTATTCTTTTCATTCTTCCAAATTTATTAGTATCTAATTCTCCTACAATACCGTTTTTAATCTTAGAAATTATTCCTCGATCAATCCCAGCACATTTTTGGCATTTATGTGCTTTGTTGGGATTGTAAAACTCATTAGCATTCATTAATCTTGTGTTACCACAGTCACATTGAACTTCATATACAACTTGTCTATTTTGTATAATAGGATTAGATACTATTGTTCAACTTTTAGACTTAGTACCAATAGGAATGATTCTTCTCCTATTAACTGCAACGCAGGATTTGCAACTATTAGTTCTTCCGCTAACTAAATCTGAGGAAGCTACTAATTGCTCTTTACCACATTCACATCTACACTTTACATATCTATGACCGTTTTTGACAATAACTGTATCATCAATAACTTGTCACCTTCCAAATTTTTGTCCATTTTCTAAATTAATACCTTTCATATTCTTGTGAATTTAATTTTTACAAAAATACGAATATTTCTTAAGAAATGCAACGATTATATTAAATTTTAGCTTTCCAGCAATTCACGGAGTTTATTTTTCATAATATTACTATTATGCGACACAAAGTATTTTATGTCTTACAAATTCATGGGATACACCACGATCACAAATAAACTTTACTGTAATTCGTTTTTCATGATATTCAGTAGGTTCACAGAGATATTTTAGGTCATCAAGCCAGTTATTTTCATATAAAACTCGATAGTTAGTTGTTATATAAACTTTAGTTCTATGTCTAGGAGCAAATTCCTCTCATACACCATTTGAGTAGTTATTACATTCGTATCTAAGACCAAGATAAATAAATTCTGCATCTGAACAAGATAAATAAACAGTACCGTGTTCTAGCATAGCTGTATGCTGTCTATCCTTAATCATATTAACAAACTTCTCTGCAGAATCCTCTGTAATACGATCCTCTGATTTGTAGCAATTTCCACACCAACAAACTTTACCTTTATATCTAACGCAAATTATTCCCGTTTTTGTTTGAGTACACCAAACAGTTTGCTGACATTTAGGTAGAATTTTAACATGCTTTTTTCTATCAATGATCCAAGAGTCTCTAGAAGATTCTTCTAAGGAACACTTTTGAGAGATATTGGCATCAAAAGTATAAGAAGCATTTTTACCTAAAAGAATAAAAACTTGTTGGAGTTCGTCTAATAACTGTTTAGAAATTGAAAGATAACGTTCTTTTCGAGTTATAGAGTGACTTCCATCTCCTAAATATAAATTTTCAACTAAAATTTCAAGATACTCCTTTGGAAAATTCCTAAAATTTTCTGGCAAATGCTTATTTGCAGAACCCTTTCCAAATAATTTATCAAAGCATTCAACAAAGCATTGACCTCTACCAAACTGTATCCATTTAATATTAGGTTTTCTAGGATCGCAATTTATAGTATATTTCCATTGTAAATTGTTAAGAGCTTGGATTACATTTTTATATAAAGGAGATGATTCATCCTGAGTAATTTGACAATAACTTCCACATTTATACTTTTCTCCGTGAAAGCTATGTCCCTCAGAAATATATGCTCCAGCAATAACCATAAAATCTTTATTACATGGAATTTGAACAGTAACTAACTTATCCTCATGTTTAGGATTTCCTCCTTGTTTTATATACTTACTATATGTATAAGATTCAGGAGTAGCATGTTCACTTTTTGTTGCTCCATTGAAATATTTAGGAATTCTAAATCTGCTTTGCTTACTATTAGGAATTTTTTCTATTCCTGCTAGTTGTGCAGCAGTAATAAATGAATATTTTTTAGAGGCAGAAGAGCTTTGATATATTCTGTGATCTTTTGTTACTTTTAGTTTAATATTAGGATGATCTATTTCAATCATCTCATCATCAATTGTTTTACTAAAGATGTTAGGAAGATCCCATTCTAATTTGTTAGTTTTTGGATTATACGTTAATACACATTCGTACTTAGAAACATCCTTAAAATATTTCCATCCAGAAAATGTTAGCACCTCTGTATCTTCTGAATAACACGTTCTCCCTGCTCTCTCAATTTGCTTATATATTCCTTGAATACCTGGTTCCTGCTCAAGTATTTCAAAAGATGGTTTAATTAGCCTCATATTCTTTAATTTTATCTTCTAATTCTACTTTAGAAATACTACCAACATATCTCCAAACTTCCTTATTATCTTTTAGTAGAATCAATACAGGAATATTTCTAATTTTATAATTAGTAAGTACTATTGGATCTACTTCATCTACATCTATGTCTTGTATATCAATTTTAGATTTTAACTCCTCCAAAATAGGAGCCATAGCTCGACATGGAGCACAGTAAAATGCTCCGAACTTAATTAGTTTTAACATAAATTTTATATTTTAGAATAAGCTTAATTGCTTATGTTTGAATAAAAGTACAATTTTTTGCGCAGAAGCAATATAAAACGGATAATTAATATTATTTGGAATATTTGATTTATTGTCAATGGTATTCATAATAGTTACACCAGAAGTCGTTAAAAGTTTAATATAATTATGACGATGTCCATTACTATCAATCTTACACTTATATAGTCAAGGACCATCAGTTGAAATGTAGTAACGATTAATTCTTTGAATGATTTTACCGTCATATTCAACAGAATAATCTTTACTTACCTTTTGATAAGTAATAAATTTATTAATATCCTTACAGTTACGAATAGTTTCTTCAACAGGAATTCCGTCAGCTAAACATTTATTAATAGCTTCTGGTATAATTGTAGCATCCATACCTTTACCAAGTTTAACTTGGTCTATGAACATTCCTTTCGTTTTTAATAGATTTGGATCTTTTGTTTTAGAGTATCCTTCTTTAATCGCTAAGTAATCATTAATAGCAAACTGATACATAGCTTCAAAACGATCTTCTTCGAGATTAAGTTTAGTTAACTTTTCCCAATCCTTACAAACACTTTGAAATTCTTGTTCCTTATTTTTTGGACGCAAAACAAATAAACCATCTGTATTAGCTTGAACTATTTTACATCCAATTGCAATTAATTGTTCAGCTAACATTAATAACAACAATTGTCCATTAATTCGGATCTGCATAACAGTAAATGGACTATAACAAAAGTTGTGTTCATTCTGCAAATTACCACTTAAACCATTTAAAGCTAATTTTAGAGTTGCATCTTTAACTTTATTACCATTATGTTTAGCTTCAATTCGTTCATTTTTAATCTGAGTATAAACTTCTAGAAATTCTTTTCCTAAATGAGGTGGATAAAATTTATGTTCAATAATCATACTAGGATATAGAGAAGCTACATCTATGTCACTGAGTATCTGATCATTAGAAGGTATAACTTCTTCAGGTTTATTTACTGTGTGGATGCCGCCCACACCCACACAATACTCTAAACCATCCAATATAAAATGTTTTTCATAACCTTTTCTTCCAGGAGAAATAGTTTGTTGTCTCATCTCAGCTAAAAGCTCTTTTAAAATTGGAGTATTAAAACTTACAATTGGAAGTATAACCGTATTTAAATTTATCATATCACAAGGAGAACGTAAATCTTTAATTTGATTCCACGTTTGTCCTGTTTTTTCGAGATATTTTTGAGTAATGATTTTCATTCCAATGTTTACACCATCTTTATTAAGAACTTTTACTCCATATTCATCTTCAATAGCTAATCTTAAGTCAATATCTTTTTGGCAACGATATAATAATTCTTCAGTAGAATCGACATCATTTATATTATACTTAATCATATTAGGAATTTCAGACGAAGGAAGTCAGCTTTGGAAGTCACCTTCATATTCTTGAACGCATCTAAATTGCATTGTTACTTGCATTTCTTTCAATCCAACTCGAAGTTTTTGTGAATATAGCATAGTAAGTAAATCTAGAGTTTCAAAATAAATACGATACTTCCATTTACTCCAAGCAGAAAAATTAGAATCAACAGAATGAATAATTGTATTACTTAAATTAAATAAAGATCTACATATTTCAATGTAGCTTAATCTAGCCATTGTTTTTTGATAATCTATAATATAATTGATAATAGGATTATCATAATGAATATTATTATATCCACAGAAGATTTTATCTGTTTGAAATTGTTGTTGTGTAGTATAGTTTTTCTCTCAAATATTATTCTGAGATACATCTCTAATTGTTCAAAACAAATCAATAATTTTTGGTAAATCATTACGTCGTTCTGATATTTCTAGAAATGTATATTTATGCGTTTCAGTATTTTTTACAGTACAATGAAACACATTCGGAAAAATCTCAATATCATATACATAAACCGTTTTTCCTCTAATTAACATTGTACTTCATCATAAGTTAGTTTAAATATATCAGGTTTATAAGGGTAACATTCTCCTTGAACACCTTTAATGATATAATCTCCAATTGATGCTTTCATGATTCCTTCTAAAGTAGGTATACCAATAGAACATTCATTATCAGTTGTATAATATTTAATTACAGGATTGTCTATAAAATTTTCAATTTCGTCAATATTGTCTCCAAGATATTGAACCGCCTCTATTTTAACAGGCTTTTTACATACGTTTTAATCATCGATAATAGAATATAATTGATTAAAAATATCTTCATCTAACCAAAATGTAAATCCATTCCAATTACAATAATAACCTTTTATTCGTTTATTTTCAAAATGTTGAATTTGATATTTTTTGATTTTATCGTAATATTCGAATTTAGTCATTGGTTCACATATAATTTCAAAGGTTTTAACTTTTGCTTTCATCTTAATACACTCAGTTAAGAAGATCTATGTTATAATTTAATTCCTTTATTTCAGGATCTAAATTATCTTCAATAACCATATAAATGTTATTTTCTAAATCTTTTCAATCATCTGGAGTTTTGATATCAAAATGACCAAAAGTTGCAGAATCTTTGATTACATCAGAAGTAAACATTTGTCCTCCAATATTAACAAATATTCTATAGTTAAATGTAACTTGAATATCGTTCCAAGGTGCTGAAGGATCATTATCTCAACAGCTATCAGGAATATTCTTAGACATAAGAACTAATAAATAATAGAATAGGCTCATATATAGGAGTAATGCAGTAATTCATCCTACATACTCCTATATAAAGCATCTGATATAATTTAATTAAAGTTCGCATTTCATAATTTTATTTATTGCATCTTCTGCTATTTGTGTACATGTACTAGGAAGCCCTTGAAGATATACTCTGGCCATTCCAAATTTGAGTTTAATTTGCGCATAAGTAAACTCTGGATTTATTAATTCAAATAAAACAAAATATTTATCTAACCAATCCACAACCTTTCCTTCAGCATCACTAAACTCCAATCCTTCAAATCCTTCTTCTAAATGGTTCTTCCATTTATCATTAAATTCATCAACAGTCATATTAAAAATCTCCTTTCCAAACCTGATTGCATAGTAATCCTAGCTTTCTCCAGGCACCTTCAACAACTTGTGTACGGTCATCGAATACTGCAGCTACACAATATTTATCTTTAATATGTTCATTATAAATTTCAGTCTTAACAATAGCATCCTTTCTATAATCTTTTTCTTTTCTCATATAGAATAAAAAATCGCTACATGTTAAATATCTATTCAGCCATTTAAGAGTTTCTTTCCTACATACTTCGGTATCTTCACGACCTGTAACAATAATAATTTGATACATCTTTGATAAAGAGTTAACTAAATCAATGACAGGATTATTTGGAAGATCCTCATTTACTCGATGATACTCAAACGGACCTCTTCCATTCATTAATGATAAAGTTCCATCAATATCACAAATAATAGCATGAGGAAGAGTTTCATCTTGTTTAAGAATAAATCTTTCTTTAGCTGGAGATTCCTTTTCTTGGTTTACAATTTCCTGAGACATATCAGGAAAATATGTATTAAAGAACCTACGTAATACTGCCAGTCCTACTTTACGAGTTCTTTTCGTATCACGCCAGTAAGCTTCATTGAATGAAATAACAAACTTTTTAAACTCTATGTCTACCTTTAGTTCAGTAGCGAGTTTAGTTAACTTATCAATAGTTTTCTGATTAAGATTAGTGGCATCTACAATAACATTTAAGTTACGATTAATAGCTGCTCTAATAGAAAATTCTTCAATATCAGAAATATAATTTTCACGAGATGGGACCCAATATTTACCAGTTCCCTCTCTAATTTCATCTCTGGATACAATTACCCAGTTAGGCTTATCCTTTATAAACTCTTTAGCCCAGGTTGATTTTCCAGAAGCAGGACAGCCTTGAAGTATGATCATCTTACTCATTATTCTCCCTCCACATTTGATACATTGGTGCAGATACTTCTAAAAATTCACTAAAAGCTTCAGTCACCTTATAAATTGATTTAAATACATCTATTCTATTCACTCTTCCCTCTTTAATTACTTGGATTCCCCATAAAGATTCTTGTATAATTTCATCATCAGATAAACTTCAAGGATATTTACAAGCTCCTAATAAACTGTTTTCCAGTAATTTTCTAAGCTTTATAATATCTGGCTTTACATAGACAGATACATATTCTTTTATCTTATAGGATTTTCCAAGTGATGTGCAAACTATTGGGAGCAAACTCCCATTTTGCATTCTTTGAAACCAACACTGAGAAGAAAGATATTTTACATTATCATATTTTTCAGGAGGTTCTGGGGCATCAGTAACAATAATATATTGAAATCCAGAATCAAATAAAGAACAAGGAAGCTTATAAAAATATAAAACTTCCTTGTTTTCTTTGAGTGCCTGAATTTCTTCTTTAGAAAACGACCTCATTATTCTTGTCTTGATTCAATGTCAGCTTCCCCCTTATCGAGCATCTTAGTTTCTCTCTCAAGGAATGCTACTGACTTAAGTTTATAAACATCAATTTCACTTACTTCTCTACGAAGTACAATTCCCTCTTCGGGAACTTTGTTGTTACAAAGAACAGACTCTCTCTCTAAGTATTTATCTCTCAATGCTTGCAAGAAATTTTCATGCCAATGCTCATTGGGATTCAACTCAGGGAATAGTTGTTGTGCTGTTCCATAGTAGAGCTCTTTAATACAATGAATTCCATACTTTTCACAGAAGGTCTTCATTTGTTGAGTAGAGAATTCAAAAACTCTTCCCTCTACATTAGTGTATGTAATTCTGTAAACAATAATGTCAAACAGTTTTGCATCATACATTTGTTTAGGAGTCATTTTTGAATACTCATAAGTTTTAGGATCATAAATACATTGATAATCATATCCAGATTGAATCATAGATCCTGTAGGCATATATCCTACAATTTCTGCGTAGATAGAAAGCCCCTTAAATAAGTAATCCTTTAATACTTCGAAGGCAAGATTCCAAATATCACAATCATAATATCCTTTGGTCATTCCAGGATTTAGTTCAGGATTTTTGATAACCTTTCTAGATGAACAGAACTTCTTATATTCACTTTCAGATACAGGAACTCCAAAGAATTTAGCAATCTTTTCCTTCAGAGAAAGATTTTTCTTAGTAAGTAGGTTACATAGGATCAAACTTGTTCCATGCTCTTTCCAAGAGATATTAATGATGTCAGTTGGCTGAACCTTATGAATATTTTTCTGTAGCTGTTCTGTATCAATGTGAAAATGGAATTGATCGTCAACTATATTAAGAACTTTCTTCTTTTCTTTAGATGAACCATTAATGCCACCTGAAGTTTTAGTTGGAATTACATACTTCCAAACAAATAATTTATCATTTACAGTATCAAATTCTGTTCCAACTAATTTTGTCATTTCTACAGAATCTACAGGTTCTGTAATCCCTTCCCCAACGAATTTACACAATTCATAAATGGGCATTATTAAACCTTCAGATGCAAGTCCTCTTAATTTAATACATTTTACTCGACCAGACTCTTCAAAAAATCCTTGTTTAGTAGGATCAAGATTAAGGTCTGCTTTTCTGTAAAGATTATTAACCTTCAGAAAGTCGGAATTGATAACACATTCAACAGGAAAATATACATAGATTCCCTCTGCAGAATCAATTGATGTGGAAATTATATACCCATCAACAGTTGCTAACTTTAAACGCTCAGCATTAGGGTGAGGTCTAAATGAATCAATTTGCACAATCTTAGCAAGGTAGTTAGGATTGCAATCTTTGCTTCTCGTTAATTTCATAAACGAACTTTTTATATTTGTATAATGCTAATTTTAATGTAGTTAAAGCTTGTTCTAATCCAGCTTTATCATCAAGTAGGATGTTGCCGTAGGCTTTCATAGAATACCCTGGCAAAAATGGTGTAGTAGGATTAACTTCTGTAAATTCTAACCCTATTGACTCACAATATTTTAGAGCTTCATTTAAACGAGCTCCTGACCTGCAGGTCCATAAAACTATTGTAGCTCCCAATTTCTTAGCTTCAATTAAAGTGTCAATAACATCTTTACAAAGAGCTTCAGTGGCAGTATTATAAGGTTTAATTGTATCATCATAGTCTACAAGAATTCTAACTCCTTTATATTTAATCCAAGCCTGATACAATTTCTCTACATAAATATTTAAATCCATATTAGAGATTCGGTTGCCCAAATTTTAGATACTAATGAATCATATAAATTAATATATTTTTCATCCACATATTCGTACCCTTCTTCATCAACTCTGAACACTCCCTGTTCAAAATTTCTATAAAGAAAGTTAATCACTCTTTCGTGAACCCTTAATTGATTTATTTCCATATATAATATAATCTTTAATTTTCTTGGCTTTTCCTTTTTTCCTTGATAACCCTAATTGTGTATCTGTATATAATTCATTAATCAGAGTAAGTATGCCTTTTCTATTTGTAATTCTAAGTACACTACAACAAACTGGATTTTCTTGAATATGTATACTACTAGATATATTTAAAGAATTGAAATATTTAAGAAGTCCAGTTCAATCTTGATTTTTAGAACCTGATATAGAAAACTGAACAAGATTTCTGGATTCATTTAAGTAAAAACATCCATCTCCATCCAACAATCCTAATATAAAATATTTTCTTAATTTTGCAGGAATTGTAGCTAAAATATTAGCATGCGATTCTGTGGATTTTGGAAATTTTCCTAAACTTCGTAAGTAATTAGCTACGTCTTTACTTGTACACTGTATTGTTGTTTGAGGCTGTCTATTTTCCCTATATCGAGTTCTAATACTCCAAACTCCAATTGATTGTATAATTGGGATTAATTCTTCAGCATCACTATTTACAATTTCTATAGTTATAGTATTTCTATGTTCTTGTATATACCCATCGGATCATATTCACCCTAAAATGTAGGCAGATTCTGGTGTAGGATTCAAGAAACAGCTTAGATCTAAATAGCTCTTTTTAACCCCATTCTTTAATTGCAAACCTAATTTTTTACAATAATAACGAATATTTGCTTCAGAACATCCACATTGTTCAGAACATTCCTTTGCAGTTAAAGTAGATGAATACTTTTTTAAAAAGACTTGAATTTCATTTGTAAGTTTTAATTTGCCCATAAAATATTTATTTGTAATTATGCACAAATATACAAAATAAAATGAATAATGCCAAGTAATTTTAAAATTTAGTTAAAAGAGTTTCAAAGGAAATTGGAGCAAAATTATTATTATCAACTCCAACATCATAGGAATTCACTAAATATTTAAGTAAATAAGCATCTTTACCAGTGTTATTTCTCCTAGAGTGGCAATGCCCAAATAATTGTTTTGTATCTTTAAACATTCCCTCAAAGCATAAAAAGGGACGATGTGATAACAAAAATTTATGCCAAGAACCCTCATATTCAATAGATACTTGCATCATGTCTCCTACAGCTTAAAAACACTCAGTAGGAATATCATCACTTCTATCATGATTGCCTTGAATAAGATATTTTCTACCTTTAAGAGCATTAGCTATTTGGCGCCATTTACTTTTATCTGCAAAAGCAAAATCGCCCAAATGAAAAACTATATCATCCTCACTAACTACTTTATTCCAGTTTTGAATCAATGCATGATCCATTTCTTGAATACTATTAAATGGACGATCACAATACTTAATTATGTTACCATGACGAAAGTAGCTAATGAGTGTCGCTGGTGAAAAACACCTTGCGACACCCTAAATCCTCCTTATTAAATATTATTTTTAACATAATTTACTTACAATATATACTTAGATTCTTAAATAGCTTTGAGATCTGTTTATCGAGCCCTTTAGCTTTAGAACTTTTAAATTTGTTTACACAATCATGAATATAATAGATAATTGATTCCTTACTTTTTGCCAAAATTAAAGAGGAAAATTCTTCATCAGCAGTAGTCTCTTTAATTGGGTATACAATCGTTTTCATTAGATTAGAATCTAATAGCATCTTATCTATTAAACCCTGATTACATTTAGGAGCAATAGAAGGATTTACGCTCCAATCTAGATCTTCTTCTAGATAGTCAAACAATACTGAATTATTAATTATAATAAATTCATTTAAATCAGCAATAATTGTAACCAAAGGTGGTTCCTTAAAAGATTTTAAGTAAAATAAAACTTGAATAAAAACCTTAACTAAGCTAACTCTATTATTAAAGTTTTCATTATATTTGAATTCCACTAAAACAGGGATACCCCCCCCCAAATAGAAGTATGAATCACAGTTATTTTTCTGTTCAGGAGTAATTCCAAACTGTGACTTGAATAAATTATTGTAAACGATAGCTACATCTGATTCTACCTTACAACTTTGTAAATCTGTATATAGTGACATAATATTAAAAATAAGCCTCAAATTTCGATTATAATTTTAATTGGGACTACCCATTCAAAATAATAATTTAATCAAAATTTGAGGCATGAAAATTACGAATTTATGTATTCTAAGATAATTGAAGACTCAACTTTTTCTCCAAATTCTTCCATACAAGCATCTTGAAAAGCTTTAAAGTTTTTCTTGTCTTTTGTAATAGAAAGCCTGTTAAGGTATTGTAGAACGACATTCTTAGGAACACTTACAGGAAGGAAGGGATGAAGAATAACCATCTCTCGATTTTCAGCTTCAAAGAGTTCCAGGTTCTTATCCTTGTAAATCTCACAAGTTTCCTTTCGTTTATTAAACATCTTTTTAATAATCTCAGTATCAGTTTCTCCAGATTTCTCCTTCATATAAACATACTCAGATTTGATGTTTCTAAATGCAATAAGCATTTTGTGATTTTGTTCTTTCATATACTTTTCAATATTTGAATTTACAAAATCAATAAAAGAAATGTTATTCATCGATTATTTTAAATAATTTTTCAATAATTTTATCTACTTTAAGCATAGCTTCATCATATGCTTCTTTAGCTACTTTCTTCCCATTTATATAATATTCAGGAAGTTTTTGACATACATCCTTAACAACTTTCTCATCCTTTGTTGCTTCAGATAGTTTCTCCAGTATATCAGACTCCATGATATTTCCTGTAACAGAATTAACAACCTGTCCCGAGCCTGATTCACGTATATAATCTCCAGATTCAATTCGTTCTCTGACAAACTTTTCTTTAGCATCCTCTTCAAACTCTTTTACATCAGGACGATCTACTATTTTCCTTTCTGGATATTGATCATCAAGATAAATATTAAAGTCTTCTATAGAACATGTAGGATATTCTGCATATCTTTGAATTGCTAAAGCTCTACTTAATCCAACAGAATCAATTAGCATTTGAGTATATAAATTATATAATACTTTGTGAGCAGCTAATTTAGATATATCTATTCCTGATTCTTTTAGATCATTTACTTCCTTGTAATAATCAATTAGTTGATTAATAATGTTTTCTAAATTTTTATTCATAATTTTCAAATTTTCAAATATAACCTCCTGCACTTTTTGTAGGTTTATCTTCTCGACAACAATCAGAAATATGCTGATGAGGAATCTTAGTCTCTCGTTCTGCAGCTCTGATAGATTCATATTCTCGAATAAACTGTAAATCAAGAGTATATTGCAAAACTTTCTTTTTTATTTTATTTTTCCGCAATGATTGAAGTGCTTTAGTTTTATCAGAATGATGTTTTCCTCACATTGGATGCAATTCTCCAATAAAATGTTTATCATAAAAATAATTATTTTTACCAGACATTTGCTCACTTAATGTTTGTTTTCATTCTTTAGAATGACGAGGTTTATGTACTCCTAGGGTTCCTTCTCCTCCATCTGTTATATTATAACATATACCACCTCTTTTATAAAAAGCAATTAATTCCTTTTCATAGGTACAAGCCTCATCATGACTTAATCCTTCGTGTAAAATTTCATGTGTAAAATTCTCTCATCCATGCTTTTGTATAGCTTTAATAAAGTATGGATTTGAAGCATATTTATGTATACCATTTCCCCAGCGTCTTTTTGGAAGATCTGATGTGATTCCAATATATACTTTACCACTAGGACTTGTATGACGATAAACAATTCATGCTTTAGAGGTCATCTGAATATCTAACTGTTTTGAAACAAGGGAGATTAGGTACTGGAGTATTTGTTTTAGTCATTCCAAAATGTTTTACAGTACCCATTTGACCTTTTAATTCTTCAATGTGATCACGATATCATTGTTTTAAAGCTCTATCTCCCATAGGCTTAGCCTTGAATTGATATCCTTCTTTAGTTTCCATTAAGAAACATAAATCCTCATCTCTGAGGCCATCTACTAAATCTAGAATTTTATATTCGTGGTCTTCAAACATTTTAAGTTTAATCATACGATTATCTCGTGTGCCAAACTTGTATTCTTTATCTGGATTTCTGATCACTAAACCTTCCCAACCATCATTAACATATTGATCGTGAAGAGCTTTCATATTTAGCCAACCTGATATTTTTACATGTTTAACCATTACAATTTTATCAGAATCTGCAACTGCTTGTCCAAAATCCTCTAAAATTTTTAATCTATCCTTAAATTTTACATCAGGGATAGCTAAATCATAAACATAATATTTTAATTGCTTATGCTTCTCATCCAAAGTCTGAAGTCTAACAATACCAGAAATATAAGATAAAGGTAATCCATGTACATATAATTCTCCGTCTAACCACATATCAGGATGATCCTTAAGTCATTTTACTACTTTTGGATCTTTTCTAATATAGTTAGCTGCTATATCATAATTATTACCTCCTCTGGAAGATGTTGTAACTTCAGAACCATTTCAGTGCATAAGACATCTTACCAAATGTTACCCTTAAAGCTCTTTATCTTTAAGTTCTTCAGATTCTAAATTCTCTGAAGATCGGACTATATCTTCAATTTTAAAATTCATATATTTAGGGATGTTTAAACAAAACCACTTTAATTCTTCTATTGTGGCACTGTTTTTCATAGTATTTGCTTTAAAAGAAATAACTTGAACGTTTCCTTTAACATATCCTAACTTTGGATTAATTTTATCCAATGATGGAGTATGTTCTGGATTAGAATATTTATAATTTTTGTTGAGAATTAGTGCGGTACATAAAATAGGGCAGCGCTTTGGGATAACTATATCAGATTCTTCAATATTAAATGGCAATCCATCTCTTTCAGCTCTACTTTTTGCATTTCTTCACATTTTATGAATATATTGTTTTTCTGTTAATTGTGTAATATTCATGTGATTTCTTGCCCATTCTAATTTACGTTCTTTAACTTCAGGTCGATTATTATATTCGAATGCTGATAAACGAACTTGCTCACGATGAGCATTTTTTCATTCTCTTCTCTTCTCAAGTTCTATTTTCCGACGTTCTGGATCTTTGTATATCTTTTCATGATATCGTCTATCCTCTTTATTCTTGCATTCTTTACATAATCTAGATCTTCCTAATTTATTTCTATTATTTTTACAAAAATCTTCAATTGGTTTAGTTTTTCCACAAACTCTACAAGTCAGTTCTGTTGCGTCAGCAGGTATTCTTATTCCTCCCATAAAACAATATTAAATTAATTATTTATTTTAACAATTCAAATTTAATAAAGCATCTGACGCCATCCAAATAAAATTCTAAAATTGTTCCTTTTTCGTGGATATATTATATTCTTGTTAATACAAGGTTCAATATCTAGTCTCTACACCTTTTATATCTTTTTAAAGACATAACTTGGCTCGGTATTCCCATCTCAGAGTTCACCGAATTTAAGGAATTTATATAAAGACGGCATAAGATTCACCGTCTATCTTCGTTGAGCCATAAAATTCATGCTCAAAAGTTGAGGTAGCTACACCGTCAAAGCTTTTAGCTAACATAGGCTTAGGAGCACCTGTCTGGTCAGTCGTTATATCCCCTAATAACTTTCCAGGGTCATCTATATCATCTAGTGATTTTATTTTAAAATCACTGATATTTTTGTATCCTTTATCAAGATACTTTTTAACATTACTGTTATATTCTAATTTAACTTGTTCAGCAGCTGTACGTTGAGCTTTTCCTCTTTTAACCTCAATAATAGGCTGATTAGTTACTTTACCACCTCATTGAGATGTTTTTCTAATAATTAGAAAGCTATGGGTTGTATCATTTCATTCATATGAAATATCAACAACTCTAATTTTTCCTCTAGAATCTCTAGAAATTAATATATCATGCATTTAAATAAGCATACTAATATTATTACGAGTTCTAGACAAAGCTACATATTGTAATTGTCTTAGCTCTTCTTTATTCTTACAGGTAAATAAATTACCCATATCTATTAATATGTTATCGTAATTTGAACCTTGAGATTTATGAACAGATAAACAATATCCATAATCAAGAGTTTTCTTTCTCACAGTTCTATTCCCGTAAATCAAATCAACAGGAGTAGTAAAAGATTCCATTACCCGAAAATATTCTCTTCATAATTTTGATGAAGCTGCTTTTGAGCGTGCTTGAATTGCATCTAAACGCATTAATTCAATATATGCAGCTAAAGCAGAAAAATCTTTTTCTGGAGTATCCCTTGAAATGATAAACACCTCATCTTCTGAATACTCTGTATTAACAGGTTGAAGAGTTAAATAATAGCCTTTATATGTAATATAGCCTAACTGGCAATGACTGGGAACTATATTTGTTACTATATATTCAGAAGAATTTATAATTTCAAATTCCATAGATTTAAACACCTGTTTATTTTTATAACTACAAGTGTCATACCCCATTAAGATTTCTCCAATATTATATTCGGCCTCGTTATGAAATATAGATTCTCTAAGAATCTGGTTAAATGCTTCTACTCTTTTATTTGTATATGCAAGCAATTTAACTACCTCTGGATTCCTCAAATCTACAGACTTTTTAAATAAATGTGAAGCTGAAGAAATGAATTTCCTTCAATGATGATATATTACAAGATTTCCTTCAGGAGATCGAACTTCGTAAAATTGATTAATAGAATGTTCTCTAAGAGTATTTAAAATATCTAATAGAGGATTATCTTCCTGTTGCCTGTAAATTTTATTTAAATAACATTGGTGTCTACATTGAAAAGGTTTAGATAATTCTTTTTCTTTAACTGGATACAATTGTTTATCATCTCCAGTATAAATCACTTTACATTGTCTAATTTTAGCTCTTTCTTTGATAAACTCATATAAATCTGAATTTATCATAGAACATTCATCAATAATTAAAACCCCATTCAATGGAATGCCTGAAGAAATTGTATCGGCATTCCATTGAAGATCTTTGAAATCTAAGTTAATTATATCAATAGAAGGTTTCAAAGTTAAGAGTTTATGAAGTGTTATTACATCTCGTTCTGTATAATTATGAAGTACTCCGCAAGCCTTATTAGTTGGGGTAGCTAGAATATAAGGAATATATTGTTTTTCTAAATATAGTACAATTAATTTGGTTATAGCAGACTTGCCACTTCCTCCTGGACCTGAAAGAACCAATTCATCAAATCCTTTCTTACGTAAGAATGTAAAGATAGAGATTAGTACATCCACCTGCTCTTCTCCAAGTTCAAAATTAAGAAATTTGTCTTGTAAACTATAAATGGTCTGTAATAAATCATCTCGCAAAGTTTGCGTTGTCTTCTCTGCAATCATTACTTTTCCAATGTACCCATAACATTTCTTGCAATTCTATCATCTATACGTAATTTGCAAGCATCTAGGAAAATTTCAAGAGCTTTAATTTGAAGAGCATTAGTTTTACTTGGATATACTGAATTAAGTTTTTTAATTCTATCTAATATAGCAAGAATTAGTTGTTCATTTTGTAATCCTGGAATAACTGATCCATCCTCATTTTTCATTACAAATTGAATTGATTGCTCTGACGAAACATATTGTGTTTTTCCATTTTCAAACCCTGTACAATTCCTAAATGTGTAATGGTGTGCTCCTTTATATTTAGGATCCCAATCCACAGATATACTAGCAGTATCAGAAGGATACACAATATTATTTTCGACTATTCCGTATTTTTTTGGAGTCATAGATTTTTTCTGTTTCATTACTTTCCTGTTGAACCAAATCCTCCTGTTCCTCTATCACTATCTGATAATGTCTCAACTTCCTTAAGTGTGATAGTAGGAATAGGCATAATTATAAGCTGCCCTATCTTGTCACCTACTTCGTAACAATTAAAATCAGCTTTTATATAAGAAAATTTTGTATCTTCCTCTTTTATAATAACTCCCCCAGTAATAGGGTTGATAATTCTTCTGTATCTTAGTTTAATCTCGCCTCTATAACCCATTTGTATTTACTCTGAGCTCTTTATCTCAGACTCTAAGATTTGTTTAATGGTTTCTTGATAACCATCTTCAGTTATTTTCTTAGTTTGGACTATATAATCATTAGTCAGTTTCTGAATTTGACTAAGAAGGGCACTCGTGTCAACATTACTATCCTCAGCATTACTTGTTAGGATTCGGTTGTTAGTCTCTGAACCTTCAAAAGTATTACTACTTAAGCTTGGCTGCTGATTGCCCACTTCTGGGTTTTCCAGCAATTCACCCTTTTTAAAGACTCCAATTATTTTAGAGGCAAAGTCTATGGATAATTCTTTTATTTGATTGTGAACTTTAGTATGTATTGGTTGTGATAATATAGTAAGGTTTTCTAGCTCGTTATTAGTATGATCTCCATCTATATGATGAATATGCAAATTGGGCTTTAAAACAAAATAATCATTGACTTGTGTAAATAAACAAGTGTGGTAATTATTAAAATTAGTAACGACATTGTATCTATGCAAAGTCATCCTTCCACTTTTATCAGTATCAGAACGATCCTTAACATAAATGAAGGTTTCAGTAACGTGCCCGTTTCTCCTAGTAGTAAACCCTCTTTTAAAAGAGCTATTTAATTCTCCTTTCAGCCCAAACTGATGATTATTTTTACCTTTAAATCATTTTTTTCTATATTCAGCAGAGCATTCTAAGGAACAAAATGTTCCCATATTTCGAGAATATCTTTCTAATGCACTTTGCTTTTTATGAAATTTCTTTCCACAATTAGTGCAGACTACATTATCTTTAGCTTTTCGTCCAATATTTGCGCAAGTTTTTGAGCAAAATCTAGCCGTTTTAGCTCTGCAAGGAATAACTTGAAATTCCTTACCACAAATTTCACATATTTTTATAACTGACATATCATTTTATTATTAAATATTGTTTAAATTATCAGTTACAAAGTTAATCAAATATATCGAATACTCCAAGACTATTTGATATTTTTAGAGTCTATTACCCCAACACAATTACATAATTGCAAATCATATTTAGAATTACTTGAACGAGGAAAAATATATCCAACATACCCTTTTGGAATTTCTATAGCTAATCCAGTACCATATTCAATATATTGTGAATTATTAAAATCAACTGAAGTAGCAACTAAATCCATACCAGCATCCCCAGGTTTAGCATAACTGGGAATTATTGCTTCAGGAACTAACTTTTTTACTTTTACTAACATATAAGAATTAAAACAAAGAACGTTATCCATAATGCAAGGTTCATTTTACTTTTTGAACCATTTAATCTAAAGTCTCGTGCACTTTCCTTCCACACTGCAGCTATGTTATTTCTAAGAGTGTCATTTTTCAATGCCATAAGTCGCAAGAAAATTTCCACTCCCAAGAAAATAAGAATGATAATTTTTAACATTGTATTTTATCATTTATTTGAACTATATATGATGTACTTAAATCATCATACAGTTTTCTATCATTGAACTTTAATAAGTTATCTCTTTCTTCTAAGTATTTCTCTAATACTTCTTGTTCGTTTTCTGCTGTAATTACTAGATCTAGTGATCCATAAACAGGAATATGGAGAGTATATTTAGGCATTTATTAAAATCATTATATTTTTCTTCTGTATTTAGCAACTTTTACACATAAATCCACAAACTCTTCATCACATAAACTCCCTTTCATCATATTAATTCTTTTATCCACTAATTGAATATTATCTAAAGTATATCCTTTATAGGAATCCTTTCGATCAATTGAAAGATTTTGTTCTTGAAGGGTCTTAGTTTTATCAGGCTCTAAAGATATACCAGAAAAGCAACATTTATGTTGTTGATCTTCATATACTTTTATTATATCCTCTATAGAAAGGTCAAATGTAAGTTGTGGACGTCTTCCTCGGAAGCGTCTTGTAGTTATTCCATTTTTTGCGTGCAAATACTTATGTATTAAGACATTATTTGTTTGAACTGTTCCGTTCTGCCCTAAAAAGGATTTCTTGCTACAACTTTTACATGCTAATGTTTTTCCCTGTTTTACTAAGGTTGCTTGTTTTCAAGCAACCTTTCCACAGCTACATTGACATTCTCAATATATATTTCTATTTTTAGATCCAGGTGTTATTTCGCTACCTAATTTTATTTTAGAAGAAATAACAGTTCACTGACCAAATTGTTTTCCAATAGGAGGAACTTCTCTTAAAGATTGCCTTCTTTTAGGAGCTCGGAGTTTTATATTGTTTAATAATAAAAATTTCCTGACTGTTTCTGAAGAAACACTATATTTGTTTCCAAGCTCTAAAGTAGAGGCACCATCTATATAATCCTTGATTAAATTTGTGCCTTTTAGTTTTTCTATAAATTTTTGTCTCATAATTTATTATTTTATATACAATAATGATAATTAAATTTTGATGTACAAAGACTTATAGAAAAATATCTATACAGTGTGTACAACTACCCACAACGACTAAATCCACAGTTTTTACATATAGTACATCCTCCCTCATATATTAAATGTTCACCACAATCTGGACAAACTTCATGAGAGGTTACTCCATCAACTATAAATGTTTTTATAGCTCGTTTAACGCCATTTTTCCATGTATTTAGAGTATCGGATTCGAAATGCATACCATCAATAATTTTAACCACCTTATCTAATTCAATACCTCCTCTTAATAATGCAGATATTAGTTTAGCATAATTCCAGTATTCTTGATTAAAAATTCTTGACAGTCCTCCTAAACGGTTTGTGTAACCATATCTATCCGTATATTGGAAGTCATAGCGTTTTCCTAATGAGTCTTTTACTTTGATTATCTCTCCCTCAGTTACTGAAGCAGGAATTGGAAAATCCTCAATATTATTAATACCTGTGAATATTTCATATGGTCTTCCATCAATAAGTCCAACGAATGCAATCCAATTTTCTGAACCATTTTTAAATCTGATTAGCTTAGCTTCAACAGATTCTGGTCGTTTTAAACATTCTTTAATAGTTGGTTTCTTTGATAAAACTGCTCCTCTTTTGCATCCTGAACGATAAACAGTTACACCTTTTAATCCCTTTTCCCAAGCTAATCTATAAATAGTTTCTACATCATCTACAGTAGCTGATTCTGGGAGATTTATAGTTGAAGAAATGGAAGCATCAATATAGTTTTGTAGAGTAGCCTGAACTGAAATTCTTTCTGTATATGGAATTTGTTCAGATGTAACTACATAAGCAGGCAAAGAGTCTTCCTGGAAGCCTTCATCAATTAACTCTTTTATAATTGGAGTATAAACTTTATAATACTTCTCTTCATTTACTAAAGATTCAGTCTTACGAGTATATGATGTTGCAAAAATAGGCTCACAACCTGTAGATACTCCCAGCATCGTTGCAATACTTCCTGTTGGAGCACAAGTGAGTAATTGAGAATTTCTTAAGCCATATTTATGGATTCTCTCATGCAGATCCTGAAAACGAAAATCATTCATATCTCCAGAATCTAAACTTTTGAAGAACTTTGTTTTAAGTACACCATCACGATCAAATCTAGGAAATGCACCATATTCTTCTGCTAATTCACTTGAAGTTTCTAAAGCAGTCATAATTAATTCATGACCAATGGTATCTAGAATTCTAAGAGAGGTCTCACTTCCATACTTAACTTTTAACTTAATAAACATATCTGCTAAGCCCATAACTCCAAGTCCAATTTGTCTCCAATCTCTAACTGATTCTCTTTGTTCTTTTAATGGGTGCAATGGTAAACCTTCATCAAGAACTTCATTTAAAGCAATAACTGCGGCTTTAATAGTTTCTCTCAATGATATAATATCAAGCTGTCCTTGTGAAGTGACAAATTCTGCAAGATTTATACTTCCGAGTAAACACGATCCCCCACTCGGCAAGGGCTCTTCCAATTTATTATCATAAAGGCTTTTTATCCTTTATTTCTGGGAGTTTCCTCCATACAGTTACCTGATACGTCTGTTAATTCAGACCAGTTTAGCATACATTTTTACTAATTTCTATTAATTTTGTAACTAAATCTTTCTTATTGTTTACATTAAGTATTTTTGCAACAGTTCTATAGTCTTTCACATTTAAACATGCACATAAATCTTGAATAAAAGTTAAATTATTCATTTTTACATTCTGTAGCAGTCATTTATTTTTTCTAACTCAATCTTCAATCTGTTTTATTTTTAAAGATATTGAGTTTTGATACTGTTCTTGAATCTTTGTTGAAGCAGCTTTCACTCCTATTAAATAATGTTTAGGGTCATTATTTGCACATTTTAGGCTACAATACTTTTTAGAATCATAAGGTTTACATTTAAATTCAGTGCCACAATAAATACATTTACGAAGTACATAATTTTTTAAACCTTTTTGTTTAACGGTTTCAGTTCCTTTTCTAAGGCCATTTAACATTTTAGAAGCAATTTCAGGATTAGTTCACTTTTGTTTGCTACTTAAACTAATCTTAGTTTTTGTAGTATCACAACATTTACCTCCATTATTTCCTCCAAGCTTCAAATTATAACCTAAAGTTTTGTCTGTTGTATTATATTCAGAAATATAAAACTGTTCTTTACTATTTAATTCTTCAATAGAAACACATTCACAAAGACACTCTCAGATAAAATTATCAAATCCATACTTAATAAGTGCATTATGAAAACGATTATTATAGTACTTATTTCGTCTACAATCTTTTTCATGTTGTTTCCTTCTATGTTCTAAAGAATTAATAGTTTGACCAATGTAAATTTTATTATTAATTTTATTCGTTACTTTATATATTATCATAGTAAATTAGTATTGGGCACTCGTGGTGAGATTATATTTATTCACTCACTATGCGTTACAATACTTCCTAACCTTTCGTAATTTAGGAAGTTATCTCGGTATTTTCATACAACAAAGATAGTAATAAATTTGTTAACAAACAAATTCCACCTCTTTGAATTGGTTAGAATTCACCGATTTTGCCCAATTTTTTACTTGAGCCAAAGATTGACGTAATTATTTGATTATCAATCACTTACATAGCACAAGGATTTACTCCAGCAAAAGAAAAATCAGGGTTATTTGAGAGAAGATTTCAATTTTTAATAGCATCCCAGAATAATATCCCAGGCTCTGCATAATCCCAATTCATTTGAGCAAGTTTCCTAAATATCGGATATGCTTCAACTTCTTTAGTAATTACTTCTCCAGCGTCAGTTACGAATTTTAATATTAGAGTCTTTCCTTGAATAACAGCTTCCATAAATTTATCACTAACTCTAACAGAAATATTAGCTTTTGTAACCTTGTCTAAATCAGATTTAAGTTCTATAAATTCTTCTAGATCTGGATGGTCACAAGAAATTGAGATCATTAATGCGCCCTATATGGACTATTTCTTACCTATTTCTAGGCTTGGGAGCTCTTGCTGGTTATTAAGGAAATCCATTTTTCCTCCAGTAGTCTCTACACCTTCTACAGAATGGTCTGTAGCTCGGCTCGAAGTTGTACTTATAGTAGTTTCTTCGAATTCACCCAATTCAAGACGCAGCGCATTATATTTGTTATATTTTCGATGTAATACAATTAAATCTTCTTCTCCATACATATAAGATAAAATTTGTAAAACATCTTTTCTTGAAGATAATTCTAAAACAAAACAATTTTCATTACTTTTAGGATGAAGAGCAGAAACTATCCCTAACTTAGTTATATGTTTTTGAATAGCAAATAGTAATTTATAACTTCCTGTAAAATTTATTTTTTGCCAAATTCGATTTCTATCTTTTCTATATCCCCAAGTTAAGCAGCCATCCCCATCAAAAAATCCAAGTAACATATAATGTTCTAATTCTTTTTTAATTCTTGGAAATGTCTTATTTTCTTTTGTTCCTGCTGATAATTTATTAATATCCTGAACTAAATTTTTATTACCTATAGTAATTCTTGCTCTAGGAAATCTTCGCTGTTTAGGATTCCAAGTTAAATCTTCTTGAACTTTAGCTCCAATTTGAAGACTAATAAATTCAAGAATTTCTTTATCTGCAATTTCACAACCATACTCTATAGTAGAATTGTTAATATATCCATCAGCTAATGTATATCCTAAGATATAAGCTTTTTCTTTAGTGTCTATAATACTAAAATAATTATCATTATAAACAGGTTTACTATATTTCATATACTGATTTAAATTTCATTTTTTAATCCAATATGAAATAGCACTTCTTTTTAAATTTACATTGGGAAGAGCCTCAATGTCTCTTGTACTCATTCCTTTTTGTAAACACTGTATTAAAAATTGTTTATCCATTATTTACTCTATCATTTTCAATAATCAAATTATCTTTATTTACGTCTTCCAGATTGCCCAATAAGACCAGTAATATAGGAATAAAAATCCATAAAACTAACAGCACCTGAAGTAGTTTTTGCAGCATTATTAACTTTTGCACCAGAGGGCCTCAGATTAGAAATATCAATTCCACAGCCACCACCATAGCTAAATGTCCTTGCTAATTTAGCCCCACATTCAAAAATAGATTCCAGATTATCTTCTGGAGGGGCAATTACGTAACAATTTGAATAAGTTATCTTTCTATTTCTGTTAGAAAGTCCTCTATTTGCTAAAATTCTTCCTCCAAAAATAAATTTTTTTGTTCTAATATATTCTTCTATAACCTTATTACCACCAGAAACTCTTTTAAACCATTCGTCCAAAGACTCCTCTTCGAATCTATATTTATTTTTCCAGATAGTAATAGCTAATTCATCATTATTTAACCACTGTTCAACTGTCATTATTTTAGTTCTAACAATAAATTAATTAGCATAGTTTTTTCAAACTTATTGCAAATATCTTTTTTATCATCTGCAATTAATTGTGCAAATGAGTTATATGTATTAATAATAGATGAATCTTTATCTCCAACATAATAATCACTTGATGTGTTTATATAAATGTTATTATATGCCTTAACAACATTTGTTGGAGACCATTTAACTTTTCCTCCAAAATCATTTTGCCATACTGCAAATTGACACTTTTCAATTCAAGCCCCTAATCTTATATAACGATCATTTTCTTTAGTAGATAATGTATCATTTTTATACTTTTTAAGTTTGATTTCAAAGTCACTTGTAAGTCCCATTAAGCCTGTGATTGGAAGAGTAAAAGTTTCTGTTGGCTTAATTTCATTAACTATTAATCAATTTGGATCAAATGCTACTATTGAGTTAGTAGTATTATTAAACATTGCTCTATATACTTTATAAATAGGTTTCCTTATATCTAAGGAGTATGCCAAAGTATATATTTCATTATACTCATCTATTCGAGTAGGCATGATTGCCTGCACTAATACTCTATTATAAGTTATGTCTTCCCCTTCCTTATCAGTTGTAACTTGAGAGGGAGGAATAGCTTCTATCCTATAAGTAGATGTAAATTTACTCATTTCCTCAATAAAAGGCTTCACATAGCCTTCTGTTGAAAGAAAATCTTTTGAATTAATTCGTGTTGCTTTACCACTAAGCAACTTGTCTAAGGTAACTTCCATTAATCTTATGACCTCTTATTTTGTTTATTAACTGAAAATCTGGAGTTCTAACGTTTCTTAAACCTCTTGGAGATAAGGTATAAGATGCCTCCAGCGCAGCATCTATTAATATTGATTCTAAATCAAAGGCAGACTGTTTGTCTAAGCATGTTGATGGAAAGGTCAATATATAACGATCTGGATCCAATTTAAGATGGTCACTGAATAAATCATTTCTATGGTTTAGAGGACGTTTACCTGTTTTCCTATATCCTTGTGGGTAAGGGCCCATTCCTATATACTTAAGCATTCAAGGAAAGGATCATCCACAAAGAGTTGTATCATATTCACATCAAGAATCTAATAATACATAAACACAGTATTCTCCACCCTGATGAAATTGATTAATAAAAGGAGAATTATCTCCTGGTCATAGTCCTAGAAATCCACAAGATGTGAATAATGGAGGTTTAAAAATATTTGTAGTCATACAATCTTAAAAAATAAGCAGGATTGGAATTTAATCCAATCCTGCTTTCTCTATATATAGTTTAATTAAAAACCACTCTTCTCGTTACCAAAGACAATGTAACGGCCCTTCTGTGCAGACTGCGAAGGTGCATAATCCAGCTCAAAAGCTGTTTCCTTACCGTCCTTAACGTGGTAAACAATAACTGCTACCATATCCTGCTTATAGGTAAGCATAAGTTTCTTAGCAAGCTTCTCAGCTTCTCCCTTGTTCTTAGCAGTACCAACTACTTCATCATTTGCCTTCAAACGGATCTCAACAACACGTTCCATCTGACGTTTACCCTCACTAGTTACATTCTTATACTTGTAAGGACGCTCACGAGTATCCTTCGAACCAGGAGTAACTGCAATTACCAGACCTACTCCCTCTACACCAGTTAGACGCTTCTTATCCAGCATATCAATGCAGAATCCTTCAAACTCTTTGCCAGAAATAGGCGAACCTACATTCTTCCATGACTGCGATACATTCTGTGTTACTTTGAGACCATGCTCACTCAGTGCAATTGCTTTTGCTTCCTCAAGGCTATAAGCCGAAACTTCGTACTTTTTCATTCTTTAAAACATTAAAATTAAACATTAGTTCATATTATTCTTCCGATTGTGATACAAAGATAATACTAAAATTATGAATTTGCAAATTTCCTATAAAATTTTAAGAAAATAAATTCTAAATTTACTCTTAAAAATATTTGTAGATTAAATAAATTTTATATCATCATTGAACCCTTTAATCTGACAGACACCAACCATCTTCAATAGACGTTGGAATTCTTTTTTACCAGCAGTAAGCTGACTTTTAGATACTCGAAATACTCTTGATTTATTTTCACCTACTGTTTCTACAGCAATTATATTTGATGAGATATTCCAAGTTTTATCTACATTAAATTCCTTTTTACATAGATGAAATAACATCCATAAATACATCATTATTGTTCATATAATTTCGCTACAATTATACGGAATCTTATTCTCCTATATATTTCTATACAGATCAGACTATATCATAACCTTTTCAGGTTCCTCCCGTTTCGACTCGCTTGAGCCTACTCTACTTGATTCACTTTCGTGTCTTTCGATAGTCGTTGAGCTTTTATTAAAATGTATGTTGTATAACCTATTTATATGAGATCAAAAATCTGTTGTCGTAAGGTCATTTTTCATACGATTACAAATTTTGCAACAAGGAACGCAATTATCTTTTATATATCCTATATTAGAATCTATTCTGTCTATACCATTGAATTTAGCTTCTTCAGAGATGGTTTTCCTTTTTCCAGACTTATTTCATACATTATCTGAAGTTGGCTCACTACCACAGTAATAACAAGGTTTAGTTACTAAATCTGAGAATTCTTCAGGTGTTAATTCAAAAGCTTTATATTTCCTTTTTGCAGATTTATTTTGATCTTCTATCTTAGATTTATAATAATTATAATATCTATCTGTTATAGAGTATACTAATTGTCCCTTTCCACTAGGGCGATTTTGAGTAGCATTAGGATGTGTACAGTAGTAACATTTTGTGGTTTTGTGTCTTTTTATATTACCTATACTCTGCACTTGTACTTTTCCACATATAATACACTCAACTTCTCAATTATTCCCTCCGAGAAATTTACGTAACTTATAACAAGTACCTATAATTTCTCCTACTGAATATTTTCTTGGTCTAGCCATACATTTTAAAACTTAGTTTCTGATTAACTTGTCACTACAAATATAGGATAAAATATTATAAATACAAAATACCTACTTTGTATTGATTTAGCTTTCCAGAAATTAAAGAGGTTTGCATATATTATTTCTAATATATGGGGCATGTATTATGTTTACCCATTTGTCTTGCATAATGATAATGGACAAAAGAACCATAATCTTGCATAAAGAAATTTACAGGTTTTCCTGTTGTTTTCAAATCATTTAAAACAAGTTCTTTAGTATCTTCGTTAATAGTCCAATTATCGGCTTTCATTTTTAACTTTAAGATAGTGCTTTGTCCTTCATACTCGCATTTAACGTCCATAAATATAGCATCTTCATTATATGAAGTTGTAGGCTCTCCAAACATATCAATAGGACGTATTAATCTAGTTATTTCAGGGTGAGAGTTTAAAGAATTTAAACAATTTACACAGACTTCTCTATCTTTACTCGATAATACAATTTTATCAGTATTATCTACTAATTTACTTTTACGATAATAGTTGAAGCCTTTAGCAATAATTTGTTTAATTCTATTAGGAGTTAAACTATTGACATAATAGCCAATCTCATTACATGCTTGAAAAATAGATTCATAGATACTTTTTCCTTCAGTACGATTTTTAATAATACAATCGCATACTTCTCCAAGCTTTGCAGAAGGTCTTTCTAAATCTTCTTCTAATGAGAAAGATTCTGGCTGTAAGAAAACCTCATGAATTGCCGAACCCAATTGCAGTGACCTAGTAGCTTCTTGTTGTATACCATTTTTATACTTTGAAGGGCTACCATCTTGGTCAGGGTTAATATACTTTAATCTAGAATTAGAAATATATTCACTATATTTACTTGAAAAGTATTCTTCATCTGAGATTTTTAACCTTTGAACTGTATGTAGCAATGGGGTTAATTTAACGTCGACGAGTTTTATGTCCATATACATTTTTAAATACAAATTCCTCAAGAGTAGAACCTGCAGGAATATTAACTATTTCTTTTTGCTTTTCTGAAGAATTCTTCAAAGAGTCTTTAGAGCAATGATAAGAATTATAAAACTCCTCAAGTTCTAAAATAAGCTTATGGGCTTTAGTAAGATCTTCATATGATAATGAACAATAATGATCATCATATATTTCTTCTGTAAGTCTGCCATGATCTGTTTTTAGTATAACATCTTTAACACATAATATATTGTCTGACAATTTAAAACCAATGTTATCTAGGTTATTTGCAAACAAATTCTGCAAAAATACAGTCTCTAAGGATTCTGGTTCAACTCTGTCACTATAAACACATTCATCAGCATCCATACCAGCATAGTCACACATAACACAAAAACTATCTCCAATCGCCCCAAATTTATGGAATAGTTTAAATAACCAATCTGCCTCAGAACGTTCCCATCCGAGGATATCTAATAAAAATTCTTCCATTATTTAATCGGTATATCAAGATTATAAATTCTCCTATGACCAACATTATAGTATTGATTATGAGGAGCATCCATTAAGTAGCAAAAGATTCCAGCATCAGTTGCTTCCTTATAATTTTCATATTTCAATTTGTTATCATATAGGCTCTTTATCCTATATTTCTATACTTTCATTTATTTGTATAGTTCAGACTATCTCTTCAGTAACCACTAAGTATTGATATACATAGGCTACTGCTCCGCACTCGTGGTAGTTCATTCTCTTCAGCATCACCTGTTAAGACAGTATCTACTAGTCGTTGATCTTTTATTCAATTTCTTGAATACTTAGATTAGGGTTATCTCGTCAGACTTTCCCAGATTCACGGAGTTTAATGATGACATATATTAAATGCTAACCAAACAGCATTGTTCATTATTAGATTTATAAACTTGTAATTTATATTTCATACATTCACAAATATAAGGTTCTATCAATTTTTTAAATTGCGTCGTATAAGTAGATCCAATGTGAATTACCCTATTCTGATTACTATAAATTGTGTTACCTATTCCAAATTTACTTGACAATAAATTAGATAATTTTTTAATATCTTCTAGTTCAAAGCAGTCTACTGAAAACTTGTACCCATATGAGGCAGGGCCTCCATCATCCATATATCAAATTGCTATTCCTAATGGAGATAGTTTTTCAATATATTCTTGATTTACAATCTTTTTTTCTTTGTAAAATGCTTCTACAATGGGGTCTAATATAGGATTTGTTGCAATCTTACAGAATACTTGCTGGTATTCCCGATTAGTCCGTTTATCAAATTTATTATGTATTGTTGGAATAGAGCACAATCTTTTTAGATATTTATATTTATATCTTACATAATTCTCATGTTCTAACTTATGAGTAAATGATCCTGATACATGTTTTGACTTATCTAGATATCCAAGTCAAGTATCTCCTAATAATCCTCCAATTAGAACATCATACTCCTCTTGTGAAAGAGGCTTTAATGAAGGATGATAAGGAATATAAATATCATCATTAAGTTTATATTTATCTACTAATTGATTAAATAATCTACAGGCAGTACTATGCGCAATATTTAATTCTTTTGCTAATTGTTCTCCTGTGATTCCATTTCGGATTTTATCACAGGTTTCCAAAATTTGTGTTTGGTTTAGATATTTTTCTATTTTCATAGCATATATTTGTTTTAAATCCTTTATACAAATATATGAAATTTTCATTAGAAAAACTACAAAAAATATTTTATTTCATCATCAATAAATATGTCAATTTTCAAGTCTTGTAAATGTACTAATTTACTCTGATCCCATGGAACAACATGAACGGGAGCACATGGAAGTCCATTTTTTTGTAAACTCTCCTCAATCCACTCAACAGGAATATTTCTAGCAGTTACATAGTAATCTACTTCAAAAGATGGTTTATGTAAGATTGGGATATTAATCCAAAATTCTTTATCCTTTTCTAATTGCTTTAAATGTTCAGACATTTCATAGTTAGCCTTCCAATACGGATTCATTTTAGTTCCAAATTTAGCTTCATAAGCACCATTGAAATCAAAGACCACATTATCTAAATCTAAAGCAACTACAGGTTTTGTTGTGGGAGCCATAATTCTATCATCTCCTTGAGGATAGATATGATAGAATTCACATAAAATTAATGCATTATTAGCTACCTCTGCTATATTGAGCAGTCCCTCTTCAGTGTAATCATTTCCCATCTCAAATTCATTAAGATGTTTTTTAAGAGATGAAAGAACTTCTGTCCATTTCATCCCTTTTTTCCACTGATTTTCTTCATATGTATCTAACTTACTAGTTAGAACCTTTGATATTTCTTTAATTCCATGAGCTGGAACTAAATCATATCGAATTTTTTCTTTCATTGTTTAAATTATTTTGATTCTTTAAGCTGCCATTCCCCATCATCATTCTTAATTAGTCCTTCAAAGTCAGTTGAATACCAAGAACCTTCAATCAAGATAAATGATTCTGGATGGTTTGTCAAATATCTACGACCACAGATCGGATTATACTTACTATTAATTATAACAAATTCAATTTCACTATCTGGAATCCAATCTTGCATAATTTCTGACCATGACATACAAGAAGTACATCCTGGTGTATCAAAGTATTCTGAATATACTAACTCATCCTCGTCACTACATTGGCATCCACAATTCTCACATTGATATTCTTCATCCCAATCCTCTGAATCTTCGTAATTTCCATCTGTAAACGAGCATGTGTAGGTATTATGTCTTCGATATGTTGTTAAGACCTTCTCCTCAAGATCTAAATATCTAAAACTATCAATATAAGGCCATTCATGATAAATCTTAACTAAGTTCAAAACAAAGTGTTCAGTTACAGGCTCAGTATAGTTATCCTTTGGAGATAAAAATCTTTGATCATCACCATCACTAAGAAGGCAGTTACTCTCTCGGATATACCATTTATTTTCTTTAGCATAGTTAACAAAGATATTATATAAAGAATCCTCTATATAATAAACACGGTCCATAAAAGTTTTATCTTCAATAGTCCATACTAAAGCTCGAGCTGCTAACTTATTCTCCTTTAATGCAATTAGCATTTGGCACTCTGGCTGTGTACAGTAAAGGTCAAAGTACCCACTACATTCTTCATGAGACATACATGAATTACCCAGGGTATTAGTGATGGCATAATAGTTTTCAGAATTGTACCAATATCGAATATCTTCTCCTTTTACCAATTTAATTTCATATCCACCATAAGACCAGAGTGCTTTAAGAGCATATACAAATTTTTCATAATCAGAGTTAGAAAAGACACCAGTTCCAATTACTTTTTGTATAATTTTACCAGGCTTTCCTGATTGTCTGTTCTTTTTTGCCCATCTACCACTTTTAGTATATTCAGGAGTACAGCCTTTAGGAAGAAATGAAACCTCGAAAGCATCGGCTTTAAGAGTTAACTGTCTTCCATAATCAGACAATCTTGCATTAATCTCTTTTATATAACCTGATAAAATAGATTCTGGAACAGGAAATAATGGATTTTTATTATTTTCCTCAATTGTATTGCCATAAAGTCTAATAAGTTGATTAGCCTCTAAAAGATGTTTAGCTACTTTGTCACTATTATTGTTAACCAGTCATTCCAGCTTACCTTCAAAGCTTTCTGAGAGTAATTGCAACGTAATAAATTCTGATTTCATCTAAAATAAATTTAAAGATTCTTTTCTTATTTCATTTAATATTGATCGAACCAAATCTTGATCTACTGAATCTGGTAAATCACTATCTTCAAACTTTTGTTTTAGTTCTTTAATTTGACTTTTTGCAGATTCAAGCAATTCTTCTAAAGACACTTTTCCGTGTCTGATAGACAATAAATATTCAGGATTTTTAACTCTAACATTAATAGTTTTAAGAGTTAAAATATCATTAGCACATTGTAACAGTCTTGTACAATGTAGCATATTTTTACCATCAATTTTTTGTCCATGGTTTTGAACATCAACGTATCTTTGTGTGTTTCTTTCCTTCAGCCATGTTTGGTAAGAATTATAATCTTTACAATGTTCTTTCCAACCATTTCTATTATAATAAAGATTACATCTGCACATAGAAATTTGCCATTCAGGAATTTCTGAGAGAACTACATCAACATCATTACAAACTCCTTTATATCCAAAATCTTTCCAATCCTTATATCTAGGATTAGAAAGATCCTTTATTTTAGCAATTTCTTTAATATCATCATACCATAGAGCATATAGATTTTCTGAATCATTGACCTTAGAAAGTCCACAACAATCCTCATGCATCTTTTTACTCTTTAGCCATTGAGCTAAAGGATATGTTTTGCAGCCATCAATTACTTTTAAGAAATCAATTGGTCTTTTTCTTGTTACTTTATCAGCTTCCCAATTCATTTTCTTATTTAAACCTCTAGCTTTTTCTACTTGCTGATATGCATATCCAGCAAAGCTAAAACAACACTGTTTAGTTAGAAATGCACTTCTATGTTTCGATATAATATCCCACAAAGGGTGCTTTTCTAGAATACAATCTTCAGGAATATACAAAAGTTCTAACATTGTAGGATTTCCACTACAAAGTAGTTGCAAAAATCTTCTAACTTCATATAAGCAGGCATCCTTATCCAGGTTAATCTGTTCCTTATATTCCATCCCTAAGACTTCCATAGGATCCTGAAGATATACTCCCTTTGTATCAATGTCAGAGTCAGGCGTATTTGTTCCATACGCCTGACTTCCAACAATTGCATTTAACAATATGATTTTATTCATTCTTTAAAGCTTTACAGAAACTATAGCATAACTGTCCAGCTAATGAACCAAGGTCAGAAGTTTCTGTTACTGGAGGATCAAAGTACAATTTAAACTCTAAATCTCCAACATCGTTTAACCAACAATCCACGATACTGTCTTGTGCTAAAGTTTCATCTCTAAAAATTACTTTACAAGTTTTCATAATTGAAATTAATTTCCTTAATAGGAGTAAGATTAAAGGAACTTGGAGTAACCATAATCTTCTCTCCTAAAATAAGGTTTTTAGATAGACTTTCAGGAGGATATAAATAGCATCCTAACTTATTTTGATTACATAAAGAGTCATAGAAATGTGCTCCAAATGCAATTTGTTTAAAGTCTATATCTTGTTCAAGAAGATATTCAAATGCTTCTTGCGAGTATTTATTTGATGACCGACCAGAAGGCATCAAAGGAAGTAGTACAAAGTATAGAACAATATCTTTATATTGATTATAAATTTTAATAAAGTCATCAACAGACTTTTTATCACTAATTATATAATGAATATTGATATTAGTGTTCCCAAATTTATGCAGAAGTACTACAGCACTTCTCCAAGCAGAATCTATTTCTGGATTCCATGTATTTGCTGAAACAGCAACTCCTCCTACATATTTGGAAGTGGCTGCTAAAATTTCTTCTGCATTACCATCATATTTGGCTATTGAGATTCCATTAGTTGTATAGTTAGGAACGATCCCCAAACTATATATTGTTTTGAGAAACTCACAAAACTCAGGATGAATTGTAGGTTCTCCTGTAGAACCAATTGCAATCTGAAAAGGTTTCTCATTCTCAGTCATGTTGCCAAAGAAAAATTTAGCCTTTTCACATATATGATCATGATTTACTCCTTTAGATGTGGCTCCAACATAACAAAATGGGCATCCTAGATTACAAAGAGTATTAATTCCAACATCGTAGAATTCTGGGTAATCTAATTCTTTAGCTTGCCCAGAACCTAATCGAACAGTCTTTAAATCATGCCAAATTGCATTATAATTCTTATCTGGGAATACTCTTTTCTTAATTCCCCATGCTTTCCAATCTTTCATTTTTATTAAGAATCAAAAGAAGCATTTTGTTCAAATATATCCATTATATTAGATAAATATTTGGCAGCTTCAGTGTAGTTTTCTTTTTTTTGGGATAACTTTATAACCTCTATCATAATAGTTATAGTACTCATCAGGTTCTTCCTCTAACTCAAAGGTGAATAAGTCATCTGCTGTAAGTGTAGAATCAGCGATTTTTAAGATACTATTAACAATATCTTTTAATCTATCTAAAGTATATTCTGTACAAACCGTATAAATCTCTGTACTGCTGTTTGTAATTACATCAGAAACAGATTGTATTTTAATAACTAAGGTATTGAACATTTCCTTTTCCAAAAAGTTCCTCAAGAGCTTCACGCATATCATACCCTATGTTACACATAGAAGGAAATCTAAGCATAATATACTCATCTTCTACTTCAAAAATCCCCAAGTAAGTATGATCAATTCCAGAATGCTTCCAACCTTTTTCATATTTATTTAGAAGATTATGCCAAATTCTATAGAAAGTTTGTTCTGACATATCAGCTTTAATCTGAAAGATTTCGGAAGAAGAATTTGTAATGATATCGCTGACACTTTGAAGTTTAATTATAATTCTCTCCATCTTCAACAGTAAATGAATTATCCCCTGGAAAATGCTCCTTTAATAATTGTTTTATTAAAGTGTACATCTGTCTTCCAGTCTTTTCATGGTCTTCTGAGTAGCTAATCTGAAACGTAATAACATATCTAGATTCATCCATTGTAAAGATATCAGAAGGACTTGAATACTTAACACCATCAGGAAGGAATGAATTAAGATATTCCTGAACCATCTTTATTGAATCTTCAGATAAAGAAGATATAGCACAAAAGATCTCACTAGATGAATTTGTAATTAAATCCGATTCAGATTGTATATTTATTTTTATTTTCATATTATCCTAAATGATAGCGGGAACCAAAGGTCATCATCTTTTCTTGTCGCTCCCAATCTGGATTTTCCCCTTTTGAGAAAACAAAAACTAAGTTTGGATTAAGCTTTTGTTTAATGAGTTTATCCCAACCTTCTTTGAGTCGTAATCGAGAAATTTCCCATTTTTCAGAATTTGGATCCCACTCTTTATAATTTTTGTAAAGATCATTTGGGTCAATATTAAATTCTCTAGCCCAACGAGTTTGTCTACTTGTTTCTCTAGTTATTCGTTTATTGTCCCAGTTCCAATCATAATTGTCGTAAGCATAAGAAAGATATGTTTGTAAATCATCAGAATCTAAATCCTGTACTGATAGAGGATCACAATACTCATAATCCCATCCTGGAACCTGAGAATTTAACATATCAGTTATGACTTCTGGAGTTCCAGTATAAACAAACAGTTCACTTGAGCTATTTGTAACTACATCAGTAAATGACTGAATTTGAAATACAAATAATGTTTTCATATAATGAAAAAGAGTAGAAGATTTCTCTCCTACTCTTTTATTTTAATTAATTTATAAAATTCTTCTTTAGGCATAATAACTACCTCTCCAGCTGAACAGATATTAACTTGCTTTTTAACTTGTTTGTCTCAAATTAAAATCAAAGGTTTGTCCTTTAAAGGACATTCTGCACTAATCTGATGATATGGAGGGGTATTTTGAGTTTTTTTCAATTGGACGTAGTAGGGTAATTTACCCTCCGTATCAATCAGATCTACTTTCTTATCATCCATAGATTTTGACTCAGATCTGGAAGTAACCACTCCCGTATAACCAAGTTCCCTAAATTCTTTAGCTATTTTGGTTTCATAAGAGTGCCCCTTAGTCCTTGAGTATGACTTAGAACGTTTCTTCTTTAAACTCTCTTCTTCTTTCTTCTTCGGCATCGACTTTAAGTTTAGCTTGTTCTATTAGATTTAGTACTTTTTTCCTACCATATTTCTTATAATAATCAGAAATATCTTTCGCGCCAAGATGACGGGGAATCCAAAGTACATAAACATCTGGAAATTGTTTTCTAAACTTGTTCATATGGGTTATTCCAGCCGAGTCATTATCATAAAAGAGAATAATTTTTTTAAATTTCTTACTTAGCCTTTCAAATTGAGCTTCTGTTACAAAACAGTTTTCAGAAATCGGAGCTATAGCTGTAATACCGCAACTATATAAACATGCAACATCTTTTAAAGATTTTGTAATTACAAGATATTCTCCGCCTTCTTTAGGAAGTGCATGAGCTCCCTGTAATCTAAAAGACTTTCAGTTAGAAATAAATTTATACTTTGTATTTCCAGGAAAATATATTCTTCATCGTTCTATATTTTCCCTAATTCCTCCAAAGTATCCAAATACCAACTGCTTATCTTTATGAAGATGGAATATGTTTCCATTCAAAAAAACATTCTTACAAGAAAATATCCTAAATTTTCTTAATATTTTCCTAGTAACCCCAAATTTTAACCATCAATCTAATTCATATTGCTCAAAATCTTTTACTTCTATCTGTATAATAGCTTCCTGTGTTTCCTCAAATTTTTTATTTGTATATTTAATAAGAGGAGGATTGATTTGTAATTTAGGTCTAGAAACTATTCCAAAATCATTAGCAATAATATTTAAGGCTTTCCCGTAAGAACACTGAAATTTATACATTACAACCGAAATGAAATTACCTGAAAAATCACCACGGAAGTCCTTAAATATAAGATCTCCTTTTTTGTTTCTATAAAAAGCACAAGTGGGTTTATTATCTTGTCTTAATGGAGACTTTAGGAGTCCCTTTTTCACTGGGACTCCTAAATAATGCTCCATCAAAGTTTCTTCACTTACACTGTTAAGAATTAGCTCTTTAGTAACAGTGATCGGTCCTAATGTAAACTGCATTTATTTTCTAATTAGAACGGCAAATCATCTTCATCATCAATCGAACTAGAAGACGTATTGTCTAGCTCATCAATATCACGACGCATGCTATCAAGCTCAGAGGTAGTATTTGCCATATTAGTAGGTTGAGCAGCACTTGCCTTATCAATTTGCGCCTTTTCATAAGCAGACAGAGTTAAATCCTGCCCAATGAATGAAGTACGCAGGAAAAGATCTCCGTTCTTATTAATTCCAGCAGGGAATCCAGGGAATCCACAGAAGCGCCCATTAGGTAGAAGCTTAATTTGCACCTCTGTTCCAACTGCTGGATCAAGAATCTTCTTGACAAGCTTAACAAGAGTGTCAAAGTCACTTGGTGCAAACTTAGCTGTTCCATCCTGAATTTTCTTATATACTGTAGGATTTAGAGCAGAAATAATTTGCATAAGTTTACACATAAACTGCTCTGACTGAGAAGGATCAGTAATTGCAGAATTAAAACGATTAGGCATACGTTCTGCCGATTTAGGCTCAAACATACGTTCATTATGAATAGCTCCTACTTCTCCTTCATCAATTCCCTCGAAAGAGAAATCAATTGTTGAATATTCACTAGTTCCTTTTTCAACACCAGTAAATCTTACATTGTGAATACCCGCACGCAAATAACTCGCTGCAGGCACGACCTCAGCACGAGCTGCGCTGGTAGCATCATACATTCCCATATTATTTATTTTTTATTTAAAAAGGTAAATTATCTAATTCTTCAAAATTTGTTATATCTAAATCAATAGTTTCTTCTTTTAGTTCTTCAGAAGCCAATTCAGGACTAGAATCTTCAGTAACCGCAATTAGATTAAATACTTGCTCTCTGTTACTTTGTTCTAATTTGAATATAGTACCATATTGTAACAACATGGTTCTTTGCTTTCCTTTGAATGAGACTGTATTTGATTTAGTTAGCTTATTCCCTGCATCCTTATCTGCAAACATTTCTGATTTACCAATAAGAGGAATAGTTACCTCATTAGATTTTTGAGAATAGGCAATTGAAATTCTATCTCCAGCAGATGCCTCAATCAAAGCAACTGCTTCAGGAGAAATAATTAATTTATTTTCTCCTACTTCAACTATAGGTTGGCCATTAGAATTAATCTTTGGAGATTTAATTTCTTCGCATTTAAGATTAGTAATAGCCTTTGTTATTTCGTCGAAATTAAATGTTATTTTAAGCATATAACTTATTTAGCCAGGGATGGATAAATTCTTTCCCAATGAGATACAAATGTACCATCTTCTTGATATTCAGCTACAATAACATCTTTATTTGCTAAATGAGCTGGTCGAGCACCACACAGTACTTCTCCATTCATACCAAAATTGATACACAAATTTGATTCCTCATCACGATGAACAAACCCAATTGCATCAGATTTAGCAGATAAAACTCGTTTAGTTTTACCTACAAGATCTAAGTCTTTTACAGACCCATCAAGTCCTTCAGATAATGCAGTGTCCTTAACGTGACCACAAATAATCAGATTAGGAGCAGCAGATGCAATCAAGTCAATTACAGCTTCTAAAGCCTGTCTCCAAAAAGAATATCCTGCACCATTAGGAACTTGAGTAACATCTTTCACCTCATATTTTGTGGTAAATTGAGGTGAATTTTGCCACATTTTAAGAGCCATGTCTTTAGTCATTTCTTCCAAGGCTGTAATTGTATCAATTGTAATATAAGTGTATGGTTTTCCTGCATCCTTAATAGCCTTAATAGTTTCTTTTAAATCTTTAAGATTATTAATTTTAACTTTAAGAGCATCTACATATGTAGAACCATTTTCAAAATCTAAAATAAGATTATTTTCTAATGTACTAAGGATGGTGGTTTTTCCTCAAATTGTTATCGTTAAGTTTTTTATCTTAACTTCTTATAGTTTCCTATAAGTTCGGCGTACATTTTCATCCAAAATTTATTTGGATGTCAGGGACTCTTGGAAGGATTATATTCTATTAATAGTTTCACCTTCTACGCTCTACGGTGGTTAATTATATTATTAATTAACTTACCTCGGTATTTGCAAAAATTTGTTATATTTTCGTTTTAGAAAAATAGTGCTATTTCTGTATATTAAATCCTTAAACGCATTTTGATCTTTTCTTTTAGTTATATATAGAACATATAACGGATGTTTAGCCCTATGTTCTGTAGTGATAGGTCTAGAAAAGATATTTTGTTGAATTAAATAGCTTTGAACAGATTCTAAAAACATTCTTGAATTACAACAAATACTAATACTTACATATCCTGTTGATTTAATGGTAATACAACCATCTCCATCAAAGTATACAAGAATAAAGGAATTAATTAAAGATTCTTTTATATTAGGAATGACAAAGTCCTTATGAGATTTATCTTCATAAATTCCCAGTTCTAATAATCTATTATACAAATAACGATCTGTTGTTTGTAACTTAACACTATTTTTATATTCTGATATTTTATTTTTAATACCTCATTCTTGTTTTATGTATTCAAGAATATATTTATCAGATGATTGTAAAGCTAGCCCTATGGAAATACCATAAGGAGTTCTAGAAATATATCCATCTGAAAATAAAAATCCTAAAATATAAGCTTTTTCAGGAGTGTCAATACTATCAAAATAACAAATTTTTTCAACTCTTTAATGATCTAGTTTCTTTTTTGGATTGCGGTAACCAAATCGAATTAAGTTTTGCTTCAATGTATGGTAATTTACATTAAACTTTTCAGAAGTTTCTTTTAAAGAGTATCCTTGTTTATAATACTCTCCAAATAGTTTAATTTGTTCTTCTGTATATTTCAATTGATTTATTTTCATATTTTAATACTATTAATTATAATAGTACAAATATAATTATTTTACCGTTATTTCCCAAACCAAAAACTAAATTTTAGCATCCACCGATTTTCCCCAATTCGATATAATATTACTATTATAAAGGGCAGGTTTCTACCTTAGGAAGTCCAAATATAATTAAATTTTTAGGATCCTGAGTTTCAGCGGGAACCTTCGCTGTTGGTAATACAATAGACATATTATGATAAACTATATACAATGTTGTTTCTATCTTTTTCTACTGTATCTACTACAGCTGCATCTATACCTCTAATATTAGCATTAATATCTAGATATTTTGTGAAATCAGTGATATCTCTCCCTAAAGGAAGTTCTTTAAATCATCCAACCTCACCATAAAATCCACATCCTATTACTCTATCTGCAATACCATATCTATTCTTAGATACAATAATACTTCTGAATCTTCCAGCTAAACTATGAGGTCCGAGAATTTTATATTCTCTATATGTTGGAATTTTATCTCTAGCAGGATAATATAATTGAAGAACTACATCACTATCTTGAACAGGCCCTCCTGAATCTTTTACATCATTTAAACCTGGTTCATTAAGTTCCGCTTTTCTTCTATCCATAGAAGAGGACTCTCTATTCTGTTGCATTAGAGCCATTCAAGAAAGATAAAACTTGCGTTTTAGCGTAACCATAAAAGATGAAGTAAGATCAATCTCTGCTTTTAGAGTTCTACCTTCTTCAGGTCTAATTAATGACATGTGATCGATAACTCCAATTACTCTCTGTTTAGGATGTTTTGGAACATAAACTTCTTTAGTTCCAACTTGTTCTACAGTCCCTAATTTTTTCATTAATTCGCATACTTCTTTATAAAGAATGCGAGCATTAAGTCCCTTGTCAAGAATAATTAATCTAGAACCCAGAGTTGCTATCCAATCTCTTGCCTTCTTAAGATACTGATAATCAGAATCACTGAGAATAGAATCAAAGGAAAGAATATCATTTATAGTAAGATATACTCCAAATTCTTCAGCACAATACAAAGCCATAAGTTTTGCCAAAAGTACTTCAGAACCGATTTCCAAACTAAAATATATAAGATATATAGGTTCTTTTGGATAATCTTTAAAAAGTCGGTAAATAAAATACAAAACTAAAGCAGTTTTTCCTGCAGAAGAAGCTCCAGATATACAATAATATCTTGAGGGTTGTATTCCCCCAATAATTTTATCTAATTTTGGTAATCCTACTGATAAACCTTTATTTTCTCCTTTTCTACCTTGCTCAATTAAATGTCAAAGTAAATTTAGATCCTCCATTAAAAATCCTGATATACATCAAAAGAAGTACCAATGTCAGGACTAAATCCTTCAGCCTTCATCTGTGCAAATTCATTCCACTTATGAGAAGCAACAAATTCAAGTATAGAAACTTTACAAAGTTTATTCTCACGTGCCCATCGCAAAATTTCCATAACTTCTTTATGCTTCTCTGGATTATGTCCTATTTGAGAAGAATAATAAAAATAAAACTCTTCTAAAGTATAAAATTTCTTAGCAATATTTCTAAGACTGGCCATTTTTCCATTAATCTGAATAAATGGTTCATAGTTATCAAATAATTCCTTCCCAAGAACTCCTGATTGTTTATAATACTTTTTTAGAAAATTCTTATTAAATTCAATCTCGTTAGGTATATAAGACTCTGGATTATAATTTTTCTTGATTATGGACTTTTCTTTTAAACTTTCAAACATGGTTTTCAGCTTTTGTTTTCCTTCACAATCTGTCCACCATTTTAAGAAAAGCTCAGAATGACCCTCCTCATCCCGAGCATAGAGAGTTAATCATATTAGTAATAATTCATCTGCACTAATATGATATTCAGCCATTATATTAAGTATTGTATTTAACTCCATTTATATGATTTTGGAAGTTAAATTCAAACCTAAGTACCTACGGTCATTACGATACTTAGTATTATTTAAAATCTATAATTAGTGATTATATCATCTCGTTTTCTTGTGATTACTTCTTCTCCTTTTAAAACTAAATCAAGTTGGCTTTCAGTAATAGTAATATAAGAAATCCCCTGGTGTGCCTTATTAAATCATGCCTCTTCATTAGTTCCTTTAATTACTAAAGTGAAAACTTCAGTAATCTTGTTACTAACATAACGTAATCCTCTTCCAAGAATTTGTTTTGCATCAATACCAGAACTAGTTCCACTAATTCTAATTTCGCAATTTATATCTGGGCAATCTAACCCTGCGTTTGCAGCTTTAGAAGTATTAAGTACACCAGAAGACTGTGCTTTAAATAAAGCAATAGTTTCGGAATTTTCCTTTTTTTTCTTTTTACTATGAAGAGTATACCCCACTTTCAGAGACTCTGCATCCTTAATTGTTGCTGAAAAAGTAATAATTTTCTTATCCTTTCTTGCTTCTATAATTTTTTTCGCTATTTCAAACTTTTTAGGGTGAGACATAACAAATTTTTTGCGCTTCTGCATTAATTGCATCCACGCCATAGCAGCATTTAAAACCTGCTTTCTATCATATCCCATCTTATAAGCATAATTATTACGGAACTTTCAATCTGTTGCACATTTCATTGCTGCATCGAAATCAAAATTAAAAAATGCAAAAACAGAATTAAATTTTTGATTCATTACATAGTAATCCTCCATGTCATCAACATCCACAAGAACTTTATAATATCTGAATGGGGATAGCCATCCATTTTTTATTGCTTCTTCAGTTGTGATAACATCAATTACTTTAGTATATAAGGAAAGTAACTCTTCTCTTCCATCAAGCCTTTCTAAAGTAGCTGTTAATCCTAAAAAGAAATCATACTTGACCTGATCAAATATTTTTATAGATTGCTCTGACACAGCAGTATGAAGTTCATCAATTATTAGAAAATCTACTTTTCAGGATTTTTTTAAAATAGAATTAATAACTTCAACAGTAACATTCCCAAAGAATTTAGTTTTAGCTACATCTCTTAACCATTGTTCTTTAAGAATTGTCGTGGGTACAGAAATTAGGATTTTAGCATCTGGTCTGACTTTTAGTAACTTTACACAAGCCATTAAGGCCCCAAATGATTTTCCAACACCAGTACTTCAAACCCAAATTCCGTTCCCTTTATTATTAATTCACTTTTGAACGCCTAATCTTTGACGTTGAGTTTTATCCATTAGTCACGTCAATAGTAATTACACTCATCACATCTATAAGTTTTGCAATTTGAACATTTATCTGCTAAATTCTCATAAAAAGCCTCATCAGAGTCTTGATAAGCGTAAACATGTTCTGTTTCTCCAGGAGGCCAACTAAAATCAGAATACCTAGAATATGAACCAGAGAGATCAGCAGTGTGCTCATAAACTTTATCATTAAGTTTGATAATATCTAAAATAAAGTTTAGACAATTATTTAACTCAGTTAAGTTGCCGTACTCTTTATGAGTATGAGCGCAATAATATCCGCACGAAATATTAACCGCAGACAAATTAATGTTTTCTTTTAAAGTTCCCACATCTGTCATTGTACCTCGTGCCTCTTTGTACTTATACTTTTCTAGAAGACTATCTATATCTTCCAGAAATTCATCTGAAGTAATATCTATGCCATTAGTATGTGTAATTAAATCTTGACCTCCCATTCTATCAGCTTGCAGTAAAAATCTACAATTATCAAAGAAATCAATGTTTAAACCTGCAACTTCAGCTCCTATACAACCCATCTCTTCTTGGGTTGTAAAACAAACTTTTAAGTCTGGAAGACAATATAAACAGTGTAAACAAATATAGATGCCAAAACAGTCATCTAATCCAAGTCCACACTGTTTTCCTGTCTTTTTATAATAACCATAAATTTTATTTCCTTTGATTCTTGCACATTTTACACCTGTATAATGTAAGATTTCCAGTTAACCTAATAAATTTCTTTACTAGCTCGACTATATCTTAACTCTCCGTATATAATTTCCATTTGATAACGGTTGTTCCTTAACACACTTATATCTAATAATGTCTACAGAACATTTGTAATATTCTGCAATCTCTTTATAAGTTTTGTATCTTCGAACTATACCTTTTTTATTTTCTTCAATTACTGGAAAATTATAATCATCATTTTTTATTAACTCGCCTGTGCACCAATAATGATTATGTCATATCCTGCCTTTATCTAAAATCTTACGTCTTAAAAAATCTCCACTAACATTCTGAGGATTACCATCGAATTCTTCACGCAGTACTTGCCGAAGTGATTGATAAGTAGCCACTAATTGTCCATTTAGTGTATATTTATTTACAATAATACGTTTATTGTAATCAGAATTAGTAGTGTGTTCGTAAATAATTTCTTTCTTAGGTAGATATTTTCAAATATATCCTTTAGCGATTCCATTAGATTTTCTAAGCCCATTAAAAATAGAACTAGACGTAAATCCGAAGTATTTTGAAGCAGCTTTTAATGAATCAAATTCTTTCACAAGAACTCCCTCTAAAGTATATGCCGCAATAGGTTTTTTATGAGCATCAATGCCCCTCTGCTTACCTAAAGCTTTTCTCATGTTATTAGTAATAACTCCACTTCCTCCTTTCTGAAGATTCAGCAGGAAAGGATTTAACTTACGATAATAAGAAATTCAATATACTTCTTTTTCTTTTCATTCTGATTCAAAACAGGAATCGATTTCTTTAAACTTAATCTCTATACCTTTCTTGTATTTAGAATACATTCATTTGTGTACAGGCATAGAACGATTTTCATGGTTAGCGGAATATTTGTGTTGACTAAATCTAACTGCAATTGCTTTAGATGTAACTCCAACATAACATATTTTATCAGGTTCATCTTCAGCATACAAACCATAAAAATAATATTTCTTCATATCAAATTAATTTTAATTGATACAAAGATACAGAAAGTTTCTCCCATTTCCAAATGGAATTCCAACAAAAGTGGGAATTATCAAATGTACTCCCAAAAGGGATAGTCTGTGAACTTTATTCCTTATAGGAATCTTAGCTGCGGATTGTCCAATCTCTTTCTTTTTTACTGTATCCAAGTGATTAGCTTAGCCCTATAGTATATTACTATCTATAGTTAGTAGAAAGAGCTCTAAGGAGTTTCCCGTCAATTAGAGAGATTTTACATGAACAAAATTATTTATCCATATGTGCCACTAGACAAGGATACACTGTTGGATTTGTAGTGTTTTTTGTGATAAAAAGATTATTTTCATCATCCATTTCAAACTTTATACCTTCTATTGTATAACAAAAGTTAAGTATATAAGTTATCATAGCTTGTTCCTGCCTAGAAGGATGTACTATTTCGCATAGAGCTTTTAATAGTGTTGTATTTACTTGTTCCAAAATTACTAAAATAAATTTTTAGAACCTAATCTAAATTCCAATTTTTATATTCTGCTACTCGTTCAATATCTTTCTTAATTTTCATCCATTTATTGATATGATAATCAAGATCATTGTCCAAAAGTAGTAAAACTTTGTCTCTAAGAGTTTTAAGAGCAATTGTAGACAAGGAAGATATTTTAGGGAGATCAGAAAGCTGGATTAAGGCTCGGAATTCTGCAAAAGACAGTCCTGTAGGACTTACACGCAGCCTAATATCAGGATTAAGACAAAGTCTTTCCTTAATAACTTCCATTCTATTTCTAATTTTACCTCCAGCCTCTAATTCTGTAAGTTCGCGTTTTTCTTCATCTGTGAGCCAGATTCCTTGTGCAATAATAAACTTATCTGTAATCATCTTTTTGTTGAGAACATCAAGTTTATCAAAACATACATCCATTAATTTTCCTACTGTAACTTTCTCATAGATAGGAGGAAGTCCTGTAAATAAAACAGAAATACTATCTTCCACATCTACATTATTAGCTTTTCTTTGTACATTAATAAAATCAAGTAGATCTTTATTAGTTTTGATGTCAGTCTCACAATCATGCATTAGGTACCTTGCAAACAATTCAGCATTGCAAGAATCTCAACACTTTTGGATGTTTTCACGAATTACTAATTTTCCAGGTTTATAAATATCCCTATTAGTTAGCATTTGCTCGCAATGACGATGATATCGTTTTAGTTCGTTCTGAGAAATATCCATCAAGCGGATATTCATTCCAGATTTATCCTTTCACACTAAATTATTAATATCATTGTCTTTAGCAGTTATAGCTTCTTTCAACTTAGCTCCAAATTCTGTATCCATATTTAATCAAACTTAAATTCTTTCATACTATTCATCTCTTTATGTTTAATGAAGTTTATAAAATAATTAGCATTAAATTTATAAACTGCAAAATCTTGTATTTCTCTATCATATCACTGAGTTTTTCCTGCTTCCACACTTTCGAATTGTAAATATCCAATATCCCCGATTTTAAGAGTATCTTTATAATCTCAATTGGGAAGCATTACAACAGTAACATATTTTAAATCGTCACAAGGATCTCGATTAAGATCCTCAAACACTAATTTAGAATATTGTCCAGTTTGAATAGCAACTAAACAACATTTAATTGTAATCATTATAACAATATCTAGAAAGGTAATTAATACCAAGTAAATGAAACCTGGTATTATCTACAGTAGTATCCATAGTACTATGGTAATGCCCATAATACCAATCTTCTACCAATCCTTTTTTAGACATTTCTTCATAGCAAGTCTGGAGATAATTTCTTTCTTCAAGTAGTTCTTCTAGTAAAGTATCATCTCCATCACAAAATTCCATTACTAATTTTCCTATTCCATAAGGGTATGCACAGGCAGGAGCACAATGGGATGCGATAATTTGACAATATGGAATTGAATCAAAATTATCCAACTCAACAATCTTTTCATCTTCCCAATATCCCCATTTGTTATTTTTTCTATAGATTCTATCTATAGAAGTTCCACCTCCAATACACAAGATATTTTTATCTTTATATTGAATTACAGAATAATCTTTAACCGCTTTAAAACGTTTAAAGTAGTAATTAGAATCAAAAAATAGAGGATTGTCCTTTATATTCAGTTAATTTCGCTACAATTAACCCGTTATTAACAGCTCATAGTTCATTTCCTATGAGAATTGACTATATCTTCACCTTCAGCACTATCTGGTAAGGGTAAGGCATTTTGAACCGCTTGATTCTACTTCCGTTTCAGGAATAGTCGATGAACGTTCTTCTTTAGAAGCTTCGCTGCTGATTACCATCTCAGGCTTCCCAGCAATTAACCTTAATTCACTTGATAATTTCTTATCAAGAGCACAAATTATTTCTATAAATTTGTTATATTTTCTTTTACCATAAATAGTTGCATCTTTATACAAATAGTTAAACAATTTTTTAGCATTTCCTCTTCCAGATCATTCCATTGTACAAAAATGATGAGTTTCTTTACATTTTCCAAAATTAGGTTTATTAGCTTTAAGTTGAGTACATTTTGATAAGTGATTCCTAAGATCTAGTATAAAATTTACATTACCTGTAAAATTTACTTTAACATTTCTTCCTTCTGAAACACTTCCATCTCCATCAAAATAACCTCTAATAAAGTGGTGAAAAAGATGTTCAGGGATAATACCTTTATCTGGAAATTGTAAAGTTAAGCTTTTTCTCTCTGTGCAGCCTAAATTGACTAAATCATGAACCATTGTACTACGATGTACTCTAAAAATATATTTAGTTTTGCCGTTCACTTTTTGTACCCTAGATTTTAAAATTTGCTCTGCATGCATTGCAAATTTGATTTGTTCTAGAATATCTTTATCATACTCTAACATCTCTATACCAAAGGTATGACTATTTTCTATTCAGCCATCTGCATACAGCAACCCTAGTGTATAAGCAACTTGTTCATTATTAACTTCTTTAAAGAAGTTTTCATTTATTTTAATCCTATTCATACCATAAATATTATGTGTTATATAGTACAAATATACGAGTTATTTATGACAAATAAAAATACACAATATATAATTTATGATTTCCTCTTATAGCAATGATATAGTTATTAGTTTTTTCGCAGAGCTTATTTAAGAAAGAGATCTTCATACTTTCAAGATCAGGAGAAAATCCTAATCCTACATCTCCACATAAAACAATACAGGAGTTAGATATCTTTTGTGGGAATCCAACTCCTGTATTTATAAAATACTTTAAATAATCTAAATTACTATGAATATCACCACAGAAATATAGATCATTAATGTCTTCGGGTAACTTAATCAACATCTCCTTTATAAGCATTCATAATAGACTTTTCCTTTCGAAGCCAAGAACCTTCTTCCATAGCAATATCTAAAGCTGTTCTAGAAATCGATTCTTCTTCTACTTGTTCCTGTACAAGCCTACCGTTAATAGGATCGTTTCCGTTTAACCAATTAAAAGTAGCCCAATCTCCTTCATCAAAAGCTGCATCCACAATTTCATAGATAAGTTGAGTTGTTTCAATTTCCTTATCTACAGTTAATTTAAATGGGGTTACGTTATCCTCAAAAGTTTCACTAATTGCAGGAATATCAGGATAGATATACGCTGCATCATTTTCATTCATATATGTACGAATCCACGAATGATGCAGATATTCTTCATCTGCACGTTCTTTATAATACTGTTCCAAAACAGCTAATCCTTGAACCCCATAAAAATTAGAGAAGCTCATATAAAGATTATGATTATATAGTTCGTGCTTTAATTGTCTTAATAAAAGCTTTTGAATATTTTCAGATAATGTACACTTTCTTCTCTTAATGTCTAGTTTTTCTGTTGATTCTTGTGCCTCAGTTTTTGTTTTCATTGTCTTTGCGTTCCTTGGTCATGAAACAGCGTAACTTCTTGTTATACACTGTCATCTCTTCAATTTCCTCATTGGTTTCGTAATCTTTAGCATACACTAAACAACAACCATTAGGAGTAATCTGCGTTATGCGGATTTCATATTTCATTACCAGATATGTAACTTATAGAGATTTTCATGAAAATTTAAATTGAATTGTAATTCAAAACATCCAAATAAATAAGCATCAATCTCAAATTCATGGTCATTAATTTCAAATCTGAGATTGAAATCATCATCAGTAGTATAGTACTTTGTGATATCAGCCTCATTAAAGAAGATTAAATTAACATCCTCTATAATTAGAGGAATTTCCTCCAATTCTATAGTAACTTCATCTATGTATCCAGATAATGTGGAATATCTATTGAGATACTTCTCAATTTTTGGATCTAGCGATATATCACTGCCGTACTCATGATTAATACATGGATACCAGTGATTTCCTATTTTTTTAATTTTAAAATGAGCCATTATCTTCTGGTAAATCTAAGCAATCACTTGCATGAGTAGCAAATAAATCTGCTAACTCATTAAATTTATTGTTATTATGTCCCTTTACTCATACAAAGGTAACCGTATGAAACTTTAATAATTCATAAATCGGATATCACAAATCAAGATTCTTTTTGGATTGATCATTGTCTTCAACCCACTTTGTAAGATGCTTGTTGTTAATACTCGATACTACATATTGAGAATCCGAATATATGGTTATTTGTTCAGGATTTACAAAATATCTGAGACATTCTAAAACCCCTAAAAGTTCCATACGGTTATTAGTAGTATTTTTATAACCCCTATAAAGTTTTTTTACAACTTTTCCATTTTGGGTTATGATTGCAGAGTATCCTCCACAGTTAATTGATGGTTTGTAACTACCGTCAGTTCAGCATTCAAACATTCAAATACTTTATTAACTAAAAATCCTTGCAAATAACATAGAACTTCTTCATCAAGTCCTATTCCTCTAAATATACAAATTTTATGAGCTGCATGAAGACATTCATGTATAACGTTATAAGCAGAATCTTTCACATCTGTATCATCATATAATGCAATGTATAGATACTCATCAACGTCAGATTCATCAGAATAAAAAGTTTCTGCAACTACGTTCGGAGCACTATGTCCAAATACTTTATTATGAACATCTTGAAGATAATTCTCAACAGATTGTGAACTTCCAATCAAAATTGACACTTTAACGTCAAAAATAGGAACAACAAATTCTCTAGCTTTCTGTATCATCCTTTACCTCCTCATACTCTGTAAATTCATAGATATAAGTTTTTCCCATAAAGGTGGAGTCACTATCCGTTAAAGCTTTTTCGAAGCATTCTTTAAATTTGTCTACATTTTTAGTAGAAACTTTACCATGAATTAAAACTTCGTATTCCATTAGAATTTTTTAGGATTCATTGACCATACTTCTTCTTCAATAGCTTGAGATACAGCCATTCGTACCTCACGAATATTATCTTTTGTAACCTCAGCTACTTTGAAAGGATGTTCAAGGGCTCTTTTGTAAGCTAACTCACGACCAACCTTCTTTACGAAACGATCTTTAGCTGAACATACAGCTACTCCAAAAGATAATTTTGTACGATCTTCGTTAAGCAGACTACAAATAGTAATTCGAGGCATAGGCTGAATTGAAGATTTGTAAAAACCAACAACATCATCAAGAGTAAAATCTTGAGTTCCTACAACTATAGCCTTTACAGTGCTCAGCGGAACACTGTAATAAAAACGTGCATTTTTCATATTATATATGTATTAAATTTCCTTCGGTAGTTTGAAGTCTAAAAATTTTTGCACCAGTCAATAGTTCTCCACAAGTAGAATCAAATATATAGAAAGTATCTACATAGGGAACCAATCCTTCATAATTTATTAACTTCGGTCTAAATAATCTATAAACTGGCATTTCTACTTCAGTGAGAGTCTTTATACTGTATATAGTTCTATCTACTTTATAAAAGTCTATAGGAACCTTACTTGCAACAGCTTTTGCAAACTTTACATAGTAAAAAGGACTAATTGAGTAAATCCTGTCCAGAAAGTATAAAGAATCATTAATTTGCCAAAGTATTGCTCTGGCACAAACTTTACCTTTTTCATCAAGTGCTACAGCAATCTTTGCATCAGCTTTTTCATAAAACTCAAAAAAATCTTGACACTCAGCATGTCGCATACAAGAATTATGCAATGTAGATTTTATACATCTTAGTTCTTCTGCATAATTATCTTCTAAATATGCTATACGTATTTTTTCAGGTTCCCAAATTTCTACGCTAAGAGTTTCTCCATATCCAGAAACAAAATTGGATATCCTTTCGATATCACATCTATCCAGATAAAGGGCCCAATTGAACTTATTGAGTAATCGTCCTATAGTAGTTGTTTTCCTATTACTATCTATATATGCACGTGTGGGCTCAAAATCCTTTTTAAGAGTTTTCTCTATAGGAAGATAAGAAACTTTGCCTGTATTATAGTCAATATCTAGATAATTAACCTTTTTAGAAGGATTTAGTTCTAGAATGGCAGATAATCCAGCTGGGAATGCTTTCATAATAGATGTAAACTTATCAGACATTCTAATAATGTTCTTTCCTAAGTCATACTCCTTATATTCAACAACACCCTTATACTTAGTTGCCATTTTTAATGCCCACATGGACATATTTGAAATAATATGTACACCTTTTGGGCATCCATTTTTTACGTCTACTTGTTCTGCATCTTTAACTCTTACTGGAATTAACTGATCTGCATAGTATAACTGCCTAATAGGATCGGAAACATAGTCTAAATAATCATATCCTTCATACTTAAAGTAGTATACTGGAAATGATTCAAATACTTTTGATTTCTTCTTGAAGCTATTTTCTATCTCTACACTTTTTTCTACCCAAAGATTATGAATTTCTCTCCATGAATGTGATTTTGGGGTGGGAGTCTCTGCCCAATGTAAAGAGAAATTAAATATTTCTGGAGATAACCTAGATAAAATAAAGGGTTTACAGCTTAACTCGTAAGGAAAACCTTTTATCTGCAACCCTTTATTAAATTGTTCCACTAGATCATACTTATTGCAAAATGCAACAAACTCATCATAAAAAAAATCTAATGCAGTCATTTTTTATTTCTCTTATATATCTTTTTTGATTCTTTAATCTTAGTTTTAGGAAGAGGTTTTCCATACAATTGGAGCTCCTCTTCCCTTGATTTCTTCCTTACAGCCTTTATGTAATCTAAGATACGTTTATTTTCTAGAGAATTTAGCTTTCCACTCTTCTCCCCATCTTTTACCTTTTTCATAACGTAAATCGATTGTATAATCGCTATATTTGTAGTCGCTAACTATTGTTTTAGGATTTGGAATATTACAATCAAAATCCTCATCTTGTAATCTTAAAAAATTACTCTTTAAATAATTTTTTATTCTCCTTTTAACGATTCTGTGATAAATGCCTTTAAGACCTTTCTCTTTAAAAATTGGAAGTTTGTGACTTTTTGACATAACTAAAGTTTGCGATTTAAATAACTACTAAAATCTGCTTTTACAGGACAATATTCTTCATTCGCAAATAATGACGAAGTAAGAATCATGTCTGCTGTAGTTCTATTTGTTGCAAATGCAATATTATATAAGGATGCCAATCGAGTTAATGCAGAAATATCTGTTTGATGTCCTTGTGTAATAAGATTATCACAGAAGAAGATTAATACATCAATTTGACCTTGTGCAATCATTGCACCAATCATTTGATCTCCTCCAAGAGGTCCAGAAAGAACAGAGGTTACATTTAAATATTTATTTACAAAATATTCATTTCCTTTCCAGTCTGTTTCTGCAACTTGTTTAACCATGATATTGCCAAGTAACTTACCTGTAGTACCTGTAGCAATAATATGATGATTATATAATGACTGTTTATTGAATTTAACCCAATCAATTAATTCCTTTTTCCTTGCATCATGTGCAACAAGTGCAATGTTTAATTTTTTCATATTTAAAATAATTCTTCTGGATCTTTAAAATTAAGTAACTCATTAGGAGAAATATAATAATATCCTACCTTATAATCAGCATATTTTACAGTTTTACACTGTTTATAAATTTTAACATCAGGAAACCCTACAGGAAACAACCAGTAATAGTAAATATCCTCGGAATTAGTAGTTTCCCAATTCTTATTTCCAAATCTAGATAGTAAAGGTAATTTAATTTGTGCTCTTGTTAACTCAATATAATCTCCTCTACCTCCATGAACTACTCTTTCAAAACCATTTGCAAATAAGAACCCATTCTTAAGATATAGTTTTTGTTCAATCATAATTCATATTTTAGGGTGTATAACCGAATTCGAATCGGTGACCTCCAGAGCCACAATCTGGCGCTCTAAACCAACTGAGCTATATACACCATATAGGAGGTTAATCCTCCTTATATACCTTGTGTTCCCTTAAATGTTTACCAATATAAACTCCTACACTTAAAGGAGCATAAATACCTACAAACAATAAAAGTATATAATCTGAAAACTTCCAAGGTTTTCCGTCATCAGAACCAAAAATAATACCTGCACAAATCAAGTAATACACTAAAGAGAAAATCATAGTCTATTCTTTAGGAATTAAAAAACTAGACGTAACTTTAGTCAAAAAATCACTATCGACTTTAACAATAGCATCTAATCTATCTTTACGTCTATATACTCTAAACATATCATCTCTATTAGTAGTAAAATTGGAAAAATCAATTTTACCCTTTAGAGACCGTATTAAAGAAATTCTTGGGCAGATACACCAAGTAGTTTCCAACTCAAAGGCTATATAATCAGCTTGCCCGAATAGCCAGCCTTTGTCTCCATGAACGTTTCTGAGTTCTATCCAATGAATATCATAGTTAGGAAGTAAATCAGAGCGGTTAGTTTTCTTTGCAGCTTTAACATCGAAACTATTTGCTCCTACCCAGATATCAATATGACGATAAATGTCGTCTTCCTTGCTAGCTTCTTCTATTATAGAGGACGAAAGACTTTTAGTTTTGCAAAGAGCTGAGGCAAATTCTAATTCTTTCTCTTTACCTTTTTCCAAAAAGCTATTCTGAATCATGCTTACAATGGGCTTCTACCTCTTCTAAAGAACTAAATACTTTATCCTCCCTAATAGATTCCTGTTTTCCATCAATACGGTAATAAATACTTGTATAATCAGGATATACATGAATTCTAATAGATGTAATTATGTAAGGAGTTGGATCTGGAACTTCAACATCAACGAAATATCCTCGAGAAAAGTCAAGAGCAGTTTTCTTTAAATATACTTTCTGCCCTATATCATATTTTGTAGGTATTGTTGTAATCATTTAATCTACAATTTGTACAAATCTCTGTCTTTCTGTAGTTACATAAGGATTCTTATCTACTACGTCAACAGTTACAATTTTTTGTTTTTTCGTAAACCATCTTGGAAGGAACCACTTCCTTTGCTTAATTGGTTCTTTTTTCCAGGAAGTAATAATATACTTTTCATTGTTAAACTCGCTTGACACTCCTACTTCATTTGGATATTCAAGATGTAGACAAGTTTTAGCCCATTTATCTTGAATACACGTATCAAGTTTAAAACCAGGATCTTTAAATATAGTATCTCTAATAAAAATAGTATCTGACTTAGAAATATGTTCTAACTGATATTGTAAAGATTCTAATTTCTTATCCTTTATTTTGAGTTCTTGGGCTACTTCTCGCATTTTCACAAGAATTGAATCATTCATGTGGGTCATTTGAGCTAACTCAGATTTGAAAACTATATTACTTTCCTTTAAAGCTGAATTTTCAGCCGAGTATGCTTTTTCATTATTAACGGATATGTCTAATGATTTATTTAAATCATTTATCCTTACATTCATGAAGTAAACAGTTATTCCTAAAATAATTGCAACTCCACTTAAAATTTTAGTTATTCAACTTCTCATACGTTATATGTTTATAAATAGCCCACAGCATAGGACTAAGTATGATAGCAATAGCTAATAGTAATCCAACTAACCACTACATATTAATTATTATAAAGTTCTACAATTTTAAATCTTAATGATTCACTAAACCGAATCAATTCCATTCGATCCTTTATTCTTTTATTATACCATTTACCTGCCCCAGGATTATGAAGTTTAATAGCTTTATCAATATCCCTGGTAGGATTATAGTGATCATTCATCATTTCAAACATAGTTAGAGCTTTATCTAGATCCCAGGCATCTTCTAATACAAAACTAGTGTTATATAAGTTATTAACTTCATCAACATAAATTTTAGTAATTTGGAATGGGCCTATTGCATTTTTACTAGATTTTACTTTTGGATTTCTCTCACATTCTACTTCAACAAGTGCCATGATAAAAACTTGCCATTCTGTAAGAGAATCACGAGTTTCTGTGATTGTAGTAATTGGATTAGTTAGAACTACGGGGTTTGGTTTAATTGGGCTCCCAAATATTGCAAATATTCCAATAATAGTTACACAACCTATAAAAATTCGTTTATAAATCATATTTTTAAGTTTTATAGCAGAGGTGGCAGGACTCGAACCCACACCTGGAGTTTTGGAGACTCCCCTTTACGGTTTTGCTTACCACTACAGTTTTCACTGCCTTTCGTTTGTGGTCTAGAGTACGTCTTCACCATATCTTTCGACTTAGGTGCACGATTATCTACTCGTTCGCGGCTAGAATTCCTTCCATTCCGACGTCGTTACCATCAGCATTATCTGTTAAGGATTCAACGTTATCATCGTGTCCACTATTAGTGTTTCCACTAATAGGCTCCGAATTTTTTATAGTTATAATTTTTCTGTATTTGGCTCTTGCAGAATTTTTATTTTTAGATTTATAAGTATCTAATTGTGAATCACAATTAGGACATACTAACCGTAAATTATTTCGATAATTGTTATCTGCATTACCATCTATGTGATCTAAAATAAAAACAAGAGGTTTATTATTTCAAGTATTACTCATTCCGCATATTGCGCATTTATAGTCTTGTTCTTCTAGAAAATATTTTTTATACTTTTGCATATTTTGATAACCATATGCAATAGAATTATCTTTTAAATATCTTTCATATTTTTCTCTAGAATGATACTCTAAATAACACTTTCTAGAACAAAATCTTACATTGTTTCTATTACTTCTTGTTTTTTCAAATTCTTGATTACATCATTCACATTTCATACATTTATACTATAAAATTTGCCAAAGACCGCTGTGCTACCATTACACTACACCCCTATCCTTTCTATTATTTCTTTCGATTTCTATGAATTAGATCCTCTTTACCTTTAATAGGTGCCTTTTCTACAAATAGTTCTCCAGAAGGCCCTAAAGTAGTAGCATAAACATTAAATCCATTTATAGTAAGATATGTGTAAATTACATCTAGTTCAGAATTAATATAAGATTTTATACGGCAAAATAGTCCATAATCACCTTCTATAGAAAGTACTCGGGAACCTTTTGCATGCCAAAGACAGTTCTCCTAACTATTCCAAGTAGGAGGTGCTGTAGAAATACAGGATTTACCTCCAGTTATATATAAATAAAGTTCTTCACTCATAAGAAGTCTTTCTGTTTTAATTGTTCCATATGCATACGGATTACTAGAGCCTACAGTGATACTATCAGTGTAGATTCCAGTTGAAGGGATGTATCAATTTGAGGTAGTAGAAGTAAGATTTCCACTACCTACACCTGTTGCTGAACATCCCACAGGACCTACAGATCCTTTAATCCCTTTAATACTCGCTCAATTTTTAGTATCTCCTAGGTCTGCTAGACCAGGAAGATTTGCCGTTGAAAAATTTTCAATATTCATTTTATATTAGTTTTAAATATTATTAAGTACCCCTGACAGGACTCGAACCTGCACACCCGAAGGCACTAGATCCTCATACAGAGAATTATCTCTGCTTGGACTATGTCTTCTCCATATCTTTCGACTTAGGAGGTAGGTATATAGTCTCTACACATTTAAAGTAGAAGTTATCGCGTCAGTGATAAGCATGCATTCACTCCGTTGGACGATATATTAAGAATTACGAACAAAAACGAAAATTCCTTCTACTTACTTAGCTCGGCGTTATTATGGGCGGTTAACTCCATACCTTCACCGAATTAGCCTACTTCTACATCAGAAGTTTCCTTCTGTGCACTCATACCTTTATAAGAATTATGGACTTGACTATGACAGTTAGGACAAAGAATTTGTAAATTTTCTAATCTATTATCTGTGTGACATCCATTAATATGATGTAATTCCAGGGAGATTGGATTCTCTCTTCAGATAGTTAAATTACAAATCTCACATTGATATTTCTTCTTACCTTCTTTTACAAGTTTCTTTAAAAGACTAGACGACTTATATGTAGAGTTTACTACACAAATCTCATCTAAAGTTTTTCCAGGGTTTGTAGTAATTTTCTTACCTTTTAATCATCCCCTTCCAGTAAAATGACTTGTATCAATATGATATTCTTTGATCTTTTTAGTAATGTATGTTTGAGCTCCTGTATTTGGAGCAATGTTTAATTTTCTACATACATCAGCATAACTGTTAGATTCCTTTACAATCGGAATCAATAATTCTTTAGTATATTTTGTCTTTTTCATAAAAATTTATTTTATTAGTATAGACAAATATACTAAAAATTTACTAGTCTGCCAAAATTATTATGTTAAATTTAAGTCTAGCGTGTCTACCAATTCCACCACAGAGGCATTCTTAATTACTCTAGATTCGAAATATATAATTCAGTAATATTATTAGTAAATATCTGAGTATCCCAATTTGGTCCGTTTCCTTTTATAGTTATAGTTGCAGATTTATTTTTTTCATTATAACTGAAATCTCTTACATGTTGAAAATTAAAAACCTGTTCTGTTCCGTTATCAAAAGTGATTCTGATTACTTTAAATTCCATATCCTTCTAATATTAATTTATTTGCGGAGAGCAGTGGAATCGAACCACATGCCAGAAAGGCACACATTGCTTAGCAGGCAAGCCCTATCACCATCAAGGATTACTCTCCAAACCTTTAGACGTCCTTTAAAAAATTAAATCTAAGGACAATGTAAATTATTCCTGTTATTACTATTGCTTCAGCAAGTAATCCAATAGAAATCATACTTCCTAGAGCTGCAATAACCCAAATGAGAATTGCTGTTGTTAAGTTAGCTATATTAGTGGATTTGTCCTTCCAAATGATTCCAGCACCAATAAAGCCAACTCCAGAAGCTATCTGGGCAGCTACTCTAGAAGGGTCTCCACCTATTCTTGTAGAGATATATGTAAATATAAAAGATCCTAACATCAGTAGAACAACGGAACGAATTCCAATTACCTTGTTAGTTTTTTGTCTTTCATATCCAAGAACTGCTCCACAAAAAATTAATACAGCTAAATTAAGAAAGAACATACTAAATATAAACTAGCTTGTTACATTTTGGACACGAATAGATGCTTATAACATTTCCATTAGCATCCTTAGTTTCTCCTATATATCGTAAAGGAGATCCACATATATTACAGTAAAGCATTATTAAAATTATTTAAATATACTGTTAAAAACAACCCAAGCCCATACTTCCTCATAAGCTATGATTTTCTCACACATGCAAAAAGCATATCTGCCATAAGGATGAATAAAAATATGCTCCTGAGTCATGTTATTTCTAAAAGTATAACCTTTCTTTTTAAGATATCTTAAAAGAAACCATCTAGAGAATTTGTTTGTATGTATATAAATATAGGGAGTCATAATTTAACTTTTTATAAATTCTTTATATCCGTTTAATAAACCAAGAATATTCTCTCTGCCAACAGGATTTGCAGATTGACTTGCAAACTGTGGAAGAATATATCCTTCATCTATACATTTATCCACAATATACTTGGCTATATCATTTCTAAATTTAAATCTATAGACTTTTTCAGGTTTTGTTTTAGAGAACATTAAATTTCCATTCTGAGCTCTATATATCCATGCCATAATATATAAGTTATTAGAGGTGCTATCCGAGTCGAACGGACCTTTCAATAGGACTCGAACCTATTTACTGTAACCACTGCACCTGTTATTTAGTACCCCCGCCAGAATTCGAATCTGGATTATCAGGTTAGAAATCTGAGGTTCTCTCCATTGAACTACAGGGGCTTAAAAATAAACAGAACCATCTGTTTATTTTATTTTGTCTTTTAATATGTTAAGATAGTAGATAGTCGACACAATCATTACTCCAAAGTAGAATATTCCCCAAGGAGCAGACTACATAGTTAATGCAAATCCAAGTCCTAATAATAAACATAAAACAAAGATTCCAAAAACTATTACTGTGTATAAATCAAGATTATTCATTTTATTTGTAATAAGCATTTCTTTCTGATGGGGACATATACTCCCATTTTACATTTTTGAATTCCTCAAGAGTTCTACACCCAGTATAGGACATAGCTGATCTTAATGCAGAATCAAATTGGGAAAGTAAAGATTCAAGAGAATATTCAATAGGAACCCAGATCTCAATTCCTTCTTCTGCCTTTTTAGTATTAGAAATATCTTTCTGCCCACGTTCACTTGCCATTCCATAATAGAGTCGTTCTTTGGGATACTTTCCTGTATTAAGAATCCTATCTCTTTCAGCTAAGGTTAGGGCTGTAAGATATTTAGCAAGTTGTGGATCCTTATCAATTCCTTTAATTCTAGATATTCCACAGGCTTCTGTACACTGAGCAAACATTTTGCCCATCATAACATAATCAGCACCTAAAGCTAAACACTTTATAGCTCTATCTATTGTAGAAATGCCTCCATCTGCAATAATTTTAGGAGCTTTCATAGGTTTAGGAGAAGCATTAATTAGTGTCTTACAGGTGAATAACGTTCGTAGTAACCATTCCATCGAAGCATGTATTCCAGTTTTTACACCTGTAGTACATACACTACCTGTTCCAATACCTACACGAACATAATCTACTCCTGCGTCACAACATTCCCAATAAATATCTGGGTGTGCGATATTTCCAACCATTATGATAATAGTACTCCATCTTTCTTTAGCTTTTTTAACTAAATCATAAATTTTCTTCATATGACCATTAGCCAGATCAATAAGTACTAAAGGACATTCATCAGAGACTTCTCCTTCACAAAAGTACATTTCAAATTCCTTTAAACTAAAGGCACACCAAACATGGTTACACGCATTAAGTCTAAACTGTAAATTATCTACACGTCTTGGAATAATTGGAAGAACATTAGCCTTTGTAAAAAATTGATAATTTGATTCATCAATAACGGATGTCATAGGAGAAACGAAAATAGGATATGTTCCTAAGTCTCCTAAAGGACTACACTCACTACGACTTGTAATATCCGTGGCTTTTGAACTAGGTAAAATACCTATTTCATCTAAACTATACATCATCTTCTATTTCCTTTAAAATCTCACAAATTCAGTAATCAGGATCATTAATTAAATAATGATCTCCAAATTCATTCCTTAAGCACATTTCTTCATTCACTTTTGTATCAGATAATGTTCTTAATAAATTATATCGAAACCCCTCTCCTTCAGGAGCTTCAATTGATTGTATTCTATATAAAACAGTTTTCATACTTTTACTTTAGAGGTTCTAGAAGGATTCGAACCCTCGTTCTCAGATTCGTATTCTGAAGTTTTTCCAATTAAACTATAGAACCAAAAGGCGGAATGTTCCGCCTTGGAATTACTCTGCTACCTTTTCACAGCCTACTTCTGGAATTTCTGTAAAATACTCATTGTAAATTTTCTGAGCAATTTCCAGACAAATTTCGGCACTACGAAGATCATCACGCAGCTTAAACATTTGACTTACCCACTCATCTGCTTTAAAGTCTGTGCCTACTACCAGTGATTCAGTAGATTTAATTGACAGATCCTCAAGATTCATAATCTTTGATTTAATCTGCCGAATTTCCTTTTCAATGAGATTAACTTGATCCTTTGCTGCTTCACGAGCATCAGCATTAATAATCTCTGCACGTTTCTTGAGTACTGCAGTACCAGTAGCACTCAGAATTTCATTAAATTTATTCATAAACTTTTTTTACTATTATATTATTTGGAAGTTCTTCTTTATCCCAATCCTTATAAGAATTAGAGATTGTTATTGTTTTATAAAGTTGAGCAAGCTTTATTAAAGGCTCTTTCTGAATCGCATGTACAACACACAAAGATATATCTTTAGCTCCTTTATCCTGTAGTGCCTTATGAATTGCAAAGAAAGTTCCTCCTCCATCACATAAGTCATCAACAACAATGATAGATTTACTTGGATCTATTTCTGAAGTAATTATTACCTCCAATTTATCCTTTGAAACTCTATGTTTTTCAGCACAATATATTGACTCAAACATAAAATAACCCTCATAACGTTTCTGTGCTCCTTTGTCAGGAAATAAAACTGCACCATGGATATTATTTGGAAGTACTTTTACAGCTTCTGTCAGATTAGGTAAAATTATTCCATTAAAGCACCTCTAATAAAATCCTCCTGCATATCAATTACTGCAAGTAATCGCATATATCTTTTTTATTTAAAATTAAATAGCTATTCTTGTCAAAAAGAATCACACTAGAATCAGTTTGGCCAATTATATTTATAATTACTTCTTTTCTAGATTCCCAAATAAAAATTTGCAGAAGTCTACTTGTTTTCTTCATAATCCAAGCTTTATATACTCTTTTGTCAGTAATTATAAATACATCATCAAATTGTTCTAAATTTGCCACTTTTTTAAAAGGTTCTTCAGTACTTTCAGTTACTTTATTAAATCTTTTAAAAACTTTTAAGAGTCATCTCTTCATCGCCTAAATTTTTTCTTTACTGGAGGCTTTCCTCCTTCTTGTTCTTTAAATTTCTTAGGCCGTTTAGGCATTCTAGGTTTATCCTCTTCACAATAATCGAGAATTTGATAATCTCTAAGGTACTTACCCATAATTAGATTATTAATAAAAAGGCTCCAGTAAAAATACTGGAGCCTATCAGTTTACATCTTAATGAAAGATAGAATCTCTTGATTCATAGCTTCATCAAACAGATCACGTGTAGTTTGCACTTTTCCATTTAAGAATGACACAATCTGTGCTGAATATCCAGCCATGTAGTAGACATTCTTGACATCACCGTAAGTTTGGAATAGAACACGATTTTGTACGTTATGTCCGTAGTAATCATTTCTCAAATTCCAAAGGCAAATGACAAAATTGTCAACATACTCTTTAGAAAATCCTGCAGCTGTCAATGTATCACGGACTCTTTCAACTGAAGTTTTATTCAGACTTGAGGCATCAAACTCACAGTCACTGATACAAAGAATTCCTTTAGGAAATTCTTCTTCTGGAACACCTTCGAGCTTCAACTGAACAAAGAGGTTAATGACTCCCTCAAAGTTTGTACTTCCGTAGTACCATGAATGATCATTAAACCATTTCTCCAGAGGAGTTTCTCCTTTCCACTCATGCATCATAGCTTTTGAGTTAAACTCAATCCATGCATTTTGAAATCTTCCTTTTAAGAAATAAGAGAAATACAGAGCAATTGCTTTACCTACATTGTAACAAGACATGGAAGTTCCAGTTGCTTCTGCACCCATTGAACCAGAAGTATCACGTACTACGATAAGGTCTGTAGTATTGCCCTCTTCCTTACACTTATTAACAAGGGTCATAAATTGCTTGTTAATAGTATCTTTGATATGCTGCTCTATATTATAAGGAGCAGTGTTACAAATAGGTTTAAAGAGTTCATGTACGAAGCCTGTATACTTTACCTCTTTTGTCTCTGGAGCTCCTATCCATTCCTGATACTTCTCTTTGAGATTATGATTCTCTAAGAACTTGGAGTGTACAAGAAGGTTTAAGGCACGACCATGAATCTTATCAAAGTCAATCTCTGTATATCGTTGCTTTGAAATAAGCTGTTGCCAGCTATGTGCTGTTCCTGCAGCTTTCATCTTTGCATAAGAACGATATACCTGATACTTTTCAGCATCTGTCTTTGCTCCTGATGCACCATAAAGTTCTGAACACAGCCATTTTGCAATCATACAATTTGCTTGTGCCTCTACTGTAGTACACTTGGAACGTGCCTTGATCTGAGGAAGATACTTACGAATGAGATTCGTTTGAGAATCAGAGCCAAGACCTGCAGTAATCAGATCTGCAAAACGACGCCAATCCAGAACTCGGTGTTCCCAGCCGTTATAAACTAAGTCATAACGAAGCATAACGAAGAGATCTTTCCAAGAACCTACTAAGGGAATTAGCCAAGCGTTTTTCCAGAACACTTCCTTAGCTTTAGTATGGAGCCAGATAAGTCGCATAATACCTTCATGACGAAGCTCAGAACCCTTTTGTGCTTCTTTGGTACCATACTCTTTATCATTAATCTTACGACAAATCATTCGCAAGAAAAAGATAAATTTAACAGTATCTTCTTTATTTTCTGCCCAGAGAATTTCACAGTCTTTTGCAATTTCTGCAAATGGGCGAATCTCTCTGTACTTAGATGTACTACCAAACTGGTCAACGAAGGGATCCCCTGTACTGGAATAGGCTTTACCACCGTTACCTGTAGTGGTTTCTGCTGCAGTTTTTAATCCTGCCTGAATAAAGGCTGATTTAGATGCCGATTTACTGTTATCAACAGCAAATAGTGTTTTCTTTTTTGCTTCAAACATCTTATTAAGTTTTAAAAATAAAGCGGATATTGAACGATGCCAATATCCGCAAATTGTTTATAAAGATCCTCTGTAAAAGGTAAGAGTCTTACCAAGTAGATTTTCTCCCCAATTTGATTGGTTTTGAAGTGCATGATCTTGATCATAGCCTATACCCCAGATTCTATCAAAGGGAGATGCTTCAACAAAGAATTTCCCGTCTAATGCTGGATCTTTAAGTTTATCCATTAAATCTTTATTTTGGCTAAACTTACCTTCCAAGGCAAGATACATTTTCTGAATCTTAACCTCATTCCAGGATTTCTCATCAAAGTTTCTAACCTCCCTACCAAGGTTTTTAGCTTCCTTTGGAGTCTCTGCTAATAGAATCTTCTCTGCTGTTTCTACATCACCAAAATGTAAAGCTTTAAGATACATAAAAAGCTGTTCAGATGATTTAAAAACTTTAGAGCTAAATACTATTCTACAAGGATGAAAGTTACTTAACCAACCTCCCCAGAAGAATATAAAATTATCTACAATTTTCATATCAATATAAATTAGTCCCGCCGTGAGAATTCGAACCTCATGAGTTTCTGATGTACAGCATTTACAGTGCTGCGCCACTCCACCATCGTAGCCGCGTCGGGATAAAAGAGCTGCATATTAACTATACAGCTCATAAAGAAATTAATTACTTAACTTCAGGAAATTTAGCATCCTCAGTTTTCTCTTCTAATGCCTTTGATACTCCAGGAATTTTCATTTCTTTCATAACATTTAGCATAGGTGATACTTGTGATACCAGACTTTGCATAACGTTTGTAAGACCACCACCTCTTGTAGTATCCATAATAGTTACATTACCAAAGTTCATGTGCTTATAAGCCTCAACCTGTTGTTTAGCAATGTTTTCATAGGTTCCTTCCTGAACCATCTTAAACTGAATTGCAATTGCAGGATCTGTTTGAGCCGCTTCGATCATCTCACGGAAACCATCAGCCTGGGCTTTCAAAGATGCTTTTTCTGCTTCAGCCTGAGCAAGACCTTTTTGACGGACAACTTCTGCTTCTGCCAACTCCTGTTTTACCATAAATTACAAGAATCTTGTCAGAAGGACATTTTCGATACCGTGAGAGAATTCCCACCACTGAGAGCAATACTATAATAGAGCTGCTCCAAGGATAATAAATAAAGTCATCTTTTAATTATTTGATTGTTACTTGATTTCTAGTGCCTTCCACTACAACTGTGTCGCCAGGTTGATAATCTACATTTTTTGTAGATATAGCATCTATATACACAAGCCGTCCTTCTAATTTTACTACTACCTCTCCCTTATTTAACTCAGAATCCCAGTAATAAACCTGTGCAGACGTTTCCTTAATTACAGTTTCATAAATAATTTCCTGACGTAAATGTTTATATATATATTTGTAAAGATAGAATAACATTACTGTAAACAATACTCCAACTAAAACAGCTACGAAGGTAGATAATAGTGATACTCCTCCCATTACAGTTAATGTTAAGGAAAAGCCAAACACAAAGTGAACAATACCTTTAAAAGATAACATGTCACTGGAATCAAGATCGGTATCTGTGTCGATGTCAAGTTCTCCTCCTATAAAGGATAGAATTGTTTGTCCAATTAAAACACAGGTAGAAATTAATAGTAATAGTAAATACCAAGTCATATTTTAAATAATTAATTTCAAAAAAGAAAGGCTACTTCATCATCCAAAATCATTATATAATAAAATCATTGCTGTATGTAGCCTATTAGTGGGACTGGAACGAGTTGAACGTTCACCTTTGGATTTTCAGTCCAACGCGCGCACCACGCACACCGCAGTCCCAAATAAAAATTCTAGTATTTCTACTGGAATTAGATTCATAGCAGGGCTCTTCAGCCCCGAAAACTTTTTTCTTTAACGTCTGATTTATAAGCTCTTAACAGATTACAGTACTTTTTCTATATAGAATCCTAGTTTATAGAAGATTGTGGACACATGTGGGATTCGAACCACAGTGAAATTAATGTTTTCTATATTTTCTTTTACTATTAGAATTTAAATTTCCAAAAGTAGAAGTTAAAGAATGGCAATTAGGACATAATAATTGAAGATTATCTTCTTTATTATTTAAACAGTTCCCGTCTATATGGTGAATCTGTAAAGGAACCTTACCAGTTATAGGATTTATTTGAGATCATCCGCATATTTGACATTTTGAATGATGTTTTTCAAACAAATAATGTCTAATATGCAATGAAATATCTGCTTTTCCAATAACTCCATCTATCTTACCACTTTTTCACAAAGAAATATATTCTTTATAGCGAAAATCCATTTGACAGTGTTTTGAACAAAATTTAGAAGCAGTATAATCAAGTATTTTACCACAATTTATACATTTCCTAACCTTTTCACCTTTAGAATTCTTTAAATCTTTTCTAGGAAGTAATGTAATTCCAATTCTTTTAGCTGCTTTTTTAATTGCGTTTCCAGTAACTCCGTATTTACGTCCTATTTCTTCATAACTAAGATTCTCTTCGTTAATTCATTTATTTAATGAATTATAATCATATTTTGATTGTTTCATAATTATAGTATTTTAGAGCTAGCGAAGGGACTCGAACCCCCAACATCCGCATTACAAGTGCGGCGCTCTGCCAATTAAAGCTACGCTAGCAAATTCAAGCATTATCGTAACTTGTAAACGTCTGATTTTTATTGCCACAGAAGCTCCATATGAATGATCAACTCATATGTTAAGAGCTATTACGCCGTTAAATAAGTTTACTGAGTGAAACTATTCAGTTTCTTTATTGTCTATCAGTTTCGACTTTACTCTAACATTTAGAGAGTGCTCATTACCTTGTACTTCGGTAGTTTGTTCGAATAGGCTTTGAGCTAGCCTATAAATTATTTAGAGCAGCGTAGCGGGCACGATCCGCCATCCTCAGTTTGGAAGACTGAAATAATAACCAATTATACGAACGCTGCGATAAAAGGTTTCAATAAGCTACATAGATTAAAAGTCCATTGCTAAAAAAGTTGCTGTATGAAACCTTGTTAAAATACCTCTAAGATTTTCGCTTTGAAACCTTTCGGTTACTGGACTAACAATAGTAGATTAGAGTGCCTTCATACTAAAGCCTGCCACGTCCATGCTGCACTCCAGTTTTACATCTTAGTACGGATCCTAGGTATTTTTATTTTTGCTCTACAATCCAAGCATTCAATCCTCTGGAAGAAGGCCTTTCATTATCAAGTAAATTCTTCAGATCTATCTTACCAATATCTGAGAATTTAATATTGTAGTAGCATCCAGTAACAGGCATGATACTTGCTACATTACTTGTATCAACATGAGCAACAATACAAGTTGTATCATGTGCAAATGCAAAGCCTATTTCCCATGCAGTACCACTATCAGAGTAATGACCATGATAGATGGCAAGTACACAATTTGCATTTCTGATCTGTTCTACATCATAGTCAAACACTTCACGTGCCCACTCTTCATTAGTTAACTTTTCACCATTTTCAATGAAGTGTTCCATAGGAACTATAACTTCATATCCTTGATTACGCAGAATGAGTGCTGCAGTTTCTACAAGATGCCGTTCTTTTTCATTGAAAAACGGACCTGCAAGATAAATCTTTATCATTTTTCATTAAAGTTTAAGCGTACAGAGCAGGAATCGAACCTGCGGTGAGATAAATCTGCAAGATTAACAGTCTTGTGCCATCGACCACTCGGCCATCTGTACATATTGGGCTAGGTTACTCTAATTTACATCCTACCATTAGACGACTATAGTACTTCTCAGCCCTGAAGTTTCCTATAACTGGGACTCGAACCCAGATCACTGTTCAACAAAATACAATTCAGTAGAAGAAGCTTGCTGAAGTAACCTTGTGTTTACAAAGATAATAACTTTATTTTACATATGCAAGATTAATCATCCATGCCGTGATCCTGCCGATATCATTTAAGAATAGTTCTGCCACTAACTCCAAACTTCTTACCTAGTGCTGTTTTAGAATTAGTCTTTAGAAGTTCCTCTAATTCTTCTTTAGAAGGTCGTACAGGATTCTTTAAAGATTTACGTAAACAAGTTATACATAATCCAGTCATGGAAGCGGAATTTAGAACTTTACCACATTCTGAACATGCATAGGTTTTCTTATTGATTTGCCGATTTTTGCTTTTATAGTTATCTGTTTTAGCATGACAATTAGGACAAAGAAGCATTAAATTAGAATCCACATTGTTATCTGGATTTCCATCAATGTGATGTAGCTCTAAAGGAATAGGATCTTCTAATCATTCTGTATTTAAACACATTTCACATTTATGTCCTCTATCATTAATCAACTTCTTTTTTAAATTACTTTTAACCCTAGTTGCTCCAATTCTAAAAGGTACTGAAATATTATATCATTTTAGTAAATTATACAACATTGGATAATTTCCTCCAATAGGAGCAACTCCTAGCTTCAATAAACATTCAGAAGGTGTTTTAGAACCTTCTACGCATTTTATTATTTCTTCTTTAGTGTATTTTCTACTCATTTAACATATATTTTACTTGTGCGGGCACAGGGACTTGAACCCTGAACGGCCTTTCGGCTCCCTTATCATTAAAAGTGATCTGCGCTACCAATTGCGCCATACCCGCTCCTAAAACTAGGTAACAATAAGGACTTGAACCTTTTCGCTAAATTAAAAAGAAATTTTGCTTAAACCAAATTATTTTGCTGTGTGTTACCTTATAATTGTGGCCATGGAAGGACTCGAACCTCCACACACTTATGAACCTAGAACATATAAGCAGCTTTACCAATTTGCTTACAGGGCCATAAAATGGAGAAGCAAGCATCGCCCGCTTACTTCTCCTTCGTTAAAAGTACTTGGATTTTCAAATATTGTACGATAATGTGCATCTAACTCACTTTAATTTATTGCATTCATACGAGTTAACCATTTCTCCAGTTCGCCTTGTAAGTAATAAAAATTAGCGGCGAACGGGGGACTCGAACCCCCAGTCTTATGATTTTTTTTATTAGTGAATTAGCACATCCTTATTAACTTGAGACTAAAGCTTTTGACGCGACACTAAATCTTATGCAGCTCCTTGTAACTTATCTAGGATATTACAGTATCTACACTGCTTAGTCTAAATCTAAAGCTAAGTCTATCGTCAAATATTTTATTTATTTTTATTTACCTTGAAGATATTTCAGAAGCCACTCTGAATCCAGTTCAGATTTTACTTCTTCTACCTCATTTGCAGTCTTCAATGCAGCAATAGTAGCTGAAAGAAGAGTACTCCTACGCTGAAGTGCTAACGCTCTCTGACGAGGTGTCCATTCACCTGAGAAGCGCTGCATAGTGTAGTCACCCAGTTCCATAACAGTATCTTTTACTGCAATTTGGGGTTGATAATGAGTTGCACTACCAAGTTTCTGTACATTCGGATCCTCCAAAATGTACTGAGTTTTAGTTATAGACTTCTTAGTACCCCTCAGAATAGGAGACTGAACAATAGCTCGACCTGCATACATTTCTTCAGTACAAGGCTCCCAAATCTCTGAATCTTTACGAACAGGAATATTTTGAAGCATTTCCTGAAGTTGAGGATTCTCCAGAAACGATTTAAGTTTCAGAAGTTCGAGACTACTTAAGTTGGCAATTACTTTACCATCTACAATAAGATCAGCGCGGGCTGTTCCAGAAGCATTAGTTGCCTCACAGTTAAACATTTCACTAATATAATTTTTTACCATATTAGTAAAATAATCAAACTTTTCATCTACCGTTGTAACAACAGTAATAAGCTTGCGTTCAGTAGGAAGATCTATCGTATCAGGACGAGGTTCATAGGTGTTTTTTACACCACGAAAATTATCTGATTCTTTCTTAAAGAATGCAGTGTAATCCCGAAGAAGTGCTTTAAACTGGGAAGCACCCTGCTCTAGTTTTGCTAGTAATACATTTAATTTCATATATAATTAGGTTTATTTTGTTGAATCCATCTTTGTATTTCTGAGTTTTTCCAAACTGCACGAAGAATTGCATCAGGCATACTATGAAATACACAAGAACCATATATAGATTTAATTCTTTTCTTTTGACCTTTAGTTAAATTCTGCAAAGTAGTTTTTATTTCTTGTATTGATGTGGATTTTTCTTCTGAAACAGCTTTTTTCTCTAACTGTTTCTCTAAAGTTTCCATTCCTTGTTTTAAACCCTTGATCTGAAATTTTAATTCTTCATTTTCTTTAATAAGATTTCTTTGATACGAAACGTCTCCAGTTAAAAATAAAGAAGCGTGTAATACAATACCTTTGATTAAGGTTTTACACTCTTCATAAGAAATAAGACTTACTTTATTGGTTGATGGAACATAAAGTATATAATTACTTCTATCAATAATAATTGATATATTCCCAGAAGAATTTTTCCCAATATGATTGGATACTCTAACGATTAAATCCCCAATAGTATAATATCTAGATTCCTTTGTCTCAGAGGTTTCAATTTTGTATGCAAACCTTCTTAAATACTTATCTATTTTATTCATTATTTATTAAAACTCTCTTTTTCTTTACTTCTTCAGTAATTTCTACGTTGCCATAATGTACTAAACAATGACAATTAGCACATAAGATAATTAGATTATCTGGATCATTATTTAAATGATCCCAGTCTATGTGATGTACTTGAAGTGCAGGAAATTTAGTGAATCCGCATAAAACACATTTTTTCTCATACAATCTATAAGCTGTGATAGTATGGGTTTTACTTCCTACTTTTCCTCCTTTTCAATTAGGATTCTTTTCTTTTGTTCTATGATGTTCATTATTATAAGAACATGCACATAATTTACTACAAAATACATTACCAGAAGCAGCTATCTCTCAACTAGCTCTCCATACTTCTGCACCACATTTTGTACATTTATATTTCTGTTTTGGCATAAATCGTTCAATTTATATGTCTGGGTGGAAAGAGTCGAACTTCCTTTAGTTCTAGTTCCCAAAACTAGCGCCATACCGTTAGGCGACACCCAGATAAAAAGTCTCCATTTTCTCTATTACCGTTCTATCCATTAAACTACCAACTGATTTTACATAGATTGTCAGTTGGAGGGGATTCGAACCCCTATTTGCAATGCCCTTATAAAATTTGCTGAAGAGACTTTGTAATAAACAATAATAAAACTATGCACACCCTTAAAGACTTGAACTCTAAACTATGGTTTTGGAGACCATCGTGTTACCAATTACACCAAAGGTGCTTATTATAGCGGAGGGTAAGGGATTCGAACCCCTGCATCGTGTGACCGACCTAGCTGATTTCAAGTCAGCCCCCTTATAACCACTTGGGTAACCCTCCTAATAATTTTTTCTATATTTTCTAGCAGAATTTTTATTTTTAGACTTATATGTATTTAATTGAGAATCACAATTAGGACAAACTAATCTTAAATTATTCTCCCGATTGTTTGCAGCGTCTCCATCAATATGATCAAGAATAAAGTGAAGAGTAGCTCCATTTCAAATATCTGCAAGTCCACAAATTGCACATTTTCTACCTTGTTTAAGGAGAATATATTCCCTAATACAATTACGAAGAGTAGTTGCTACAGAACACCCCGTATCTCCTGTAAGTTTTCAATGTTTAATCTTCACCTGTTTAACATGCTCCTTATAACATACTAAACATAATCCAGTTTTAGAACTGTTTGTAATTTGTTTTCCGCAATTTTTGCAATACATATTAGTTGTAATAATATTCAAAATAAATTCCTATTATTTAGATATATCTTGAGAGCCTTTCACATTTATAAAGGATCAGCACCTATCATTTAGTCTAAATCGTCAGGAATTAATTTATACCTCATTTTATAGTCAAGTTCATGATATGCTAGGTTAACAAAATCAAGTACTCTTAAAATGATTTTTAAATGCAAGGTATATTTATATTCTTCTTCATTAAGAAAGAATAACATTTTATATGTATCTTCCTCAATTTTAATTTTATCTACTATTACTTTGATAGGAGCTTTATTCAAAAAAGAATCAGAGAAATTTAGTTTTTCCAATAAACCTTTATAATACTCCTTTTTCTTTTTTATCTCGGAAAGTGCAGTTTGTACCTCTTCCAAAGCTTCCTCTAAAGTAACAGGAACCTGTACAGTATATGTAGTACCCTTAACTACAAAAGACTTATTAGATAACCATTTTACATCCATAAATCATAATTTTGCGGTTCTAATGGGAGTCGAACCCACTCCGTACCGAGAGACAGTCGGACATCTTAACCGTTTGACCTTAGAACCATTATATTCGATAACAATTTAGCATTACCCGAGTATAACCACGTGGAGGTATGTTATCTATATACTCTAGCGGGAATGGGACTCGAACCCATGTAGATCGGCTTATGAGACCGAGCTGGCAACCACCTCCAGTCTACCCCGCAATGTAAATTTATAATGAGACGCCTGTAGGGCTCGAACTCACACAAAACTGCTTTGCAGGCAGCTCCTTTAACCAATTCAGGCAAGGCGTCCTATTTGAGAGTCCAGAAATAATATAATGTAAATAAATGTACGATAGGACAGAAAATATAAAATGTATCTTCTTTCTCCCATTGAACTATAGTATTTACTAATCCGAACTTAGTTGCAAAGAAAAACATAATTCCTGAAACTACCAAAAGATAGACGATAAAAATTACTAAAATAATATGCCAGATCATTATAGACTATATTTTTTAATTCATTTTCTAATTGCGGCTTCTGTTACTCCAAAAATTTCTCCAATTTTAGTTTTAGTATATCCTTGATCTAATAAATCTTTTAATTGTTCTTTCGTTAAAGTAACCTTTGTCTTAGATTTAGATGCACAAGATAAACATTTTCTAGCATGTTTACTTATCTCTCGACCACAATCAGGACAGTAGTATTTCTGTTTACTCTGTTTGTTACTATTACCACAATAATTATCTGTCTGACTATGACAATTAGGACATAACATTTGAAGATTTTCTAAACGATTATCTTTAGAGTCCCCATTAACATGATGTAATTGAATTATAATTGGAGCACCTTGTCATTCAGTAATCCCACATCTTTCACATTTATTCACTTTAAAACCTTCCTTGAGAAGTCTCTCTTTTAATTTGGCAGTTTTAATAGCTATACTATTATTCAAATATTCTTCTATAGAAGTATACTTGTGACAAGTCTTTTGCTCTCTTTTAAATGTAAAATGAGATATATCTAAATTATACTCTTTAATCTTACGTTTTAGTGTAGCAGCATTATTTCCAGAAGTGGGAATATTCAATTTTCTTAAAACACTATTATAAGAAATACTTTCTGCTACAGCTTTTATTAACTTTTCTTTATTTCAAAGATATTTACCCATATTAAAAACATTAGTTGCCCCACCAGGGTACGATCCTGGAACTTCGCCTCCAAAGAGCGACGTCTTAGCCAATTAAACGACAGGGCAGTGTTAGTAGGAGTATCTGGAATCGAACCAGAAACCTTTCGCGTATCAGACGAATGCTCTAACCTAATTGAGCTATACTCCTATCAATAGTAGGTGACGTTCATATTTACCCAAATGCAATAATTTAAAAAGATTGCTGTATGTCACCTTATGTCTTACTCACTCATCAAACATTATATAGAATATGCAGCAAAATAAATATATAAGCTGCACAAGAAAGCCAACACCAGGAATAATAAATCCAATCTTTAGATACTTATTTTGATCAGATCCTAATACAGCACCCATACCAAGTTGAAGAAAGTAAGCAACTATACAAGCTGCTATAATAATTCCAGTTTCCATAATATCAGTTTTATAAACATCCTCCGCAACATCCCCAGGGAATTTCGGAGTTAATAGCAGCCAAAGTCTCTTCCTTATATTCTTCAGGGAAATTATCAGGCCATTTATCTACTTTCCAGGGACCATTCTCTGTATGTGCATTTGAATAGCCATCTGTGAAATAAGCACTACCTCCTAAAGTTAAACAATAGTCTGGGAAATTATATACAGTCCCATCTATAGTAACCTTCAAACGACCTAAACAAAGGCATGGATAACTTCCAGTATATTCAATTAGTATTTGTTTCATTCCTATTATTTTTTGTACCGCAAGTGAGACTCGAACTCACACGGCCCGTTCGGGCCACAAGATTTTAAGTCTGGCGGGTCTACCAATTCCCCCATTGCGGCATCCTTATTTGTGAGTTAAACGAAATTTGTACTATAGCCCCCGATCAAAGGAACTATAGTTGTGGTAGCTAAAAGAATTTGTTGACCAACGCAGTCTAATTCGATTTTAGCTATGAAAAACAGTTACATTTAATATCTTTATACTACAATATTCTTAGAATTATAGAATATTACGGTCGATCTCGAATGTATGCCATGCTCTGATGACGTTAAGTTTGCAAAAGTGGTCGAGATTTCGCAAGGTTAAATGTTTAACGACCATTAAAAATATATTATTATGAGAGGTACTCGGAACAGGAATCGAACCCGCACGACCATTACTGATCAGGGGATTTTCATCTGAACTTAATCAGATTGGACTATGTTTTCTCCATGCTTTACAGTTTAGGAGGTGGGTATATAGTCTCTACACATTTATAAGAGATATTAAGTCTGGAAGTAACAGGGAGTAGCTACAGATTTACTTCGCCTTTATCACTACGTATTCTAGATTAGTAGTTACCCTTCTCATATATTTTCTATATGATCAACATATCTCTTAATTTAGCTCGGCGTTATTATGGGCGGTTAACTCCATACCTTCACCGAATTAGCCTACTTCTACATCAGAAGTTTCCTTCTGAGTGCTCAATCCTTCATCAATATTACTATTGATAGATCTAGTAGATTTTCGTAACTGTTTCTTAGTAAAAGTTACTTATGTCTACCCTCAAAGTCCCCTGCGTCTACCTAATTTCGCCATCTCGGCATTTGTCTTGACTAGCTTTCTCGAATTATCTTCGACTCTTCACAAGACTGTAGCACTTTTTGCATTTTCCTGCCTTTGTTAGGTTACTGAATTTTACTATTACACCTACAACGATAGACTATTTTCTTGCACAGCAATAGTATAGTTACTAATATGAATAAAATTCAATGCATTTACATCATTTTCAATGCAGTCTGTAATCCAGATTCTAAACAATCTTCATAATGACCACACCAAACTTCTTGAGCTATTTTAGATTCCAGGATTGAAGACTCAGGGTGTAGAGGAGCTATGATCCAATAATATGATAAAGTATCATCTAACTCTACCAGTACGCTTACTCCGTGTTTTTCCCGCAGCCACTGTTGTAATTCCTCTTGATAGGGAGCCTGACAACAATACTGAGGTATGATACCTAAGCCGTAATTATCTATATTTATAATATTTCCATAAATATCATAGATACCTCCGAGACAATCTTCCTCATATCCTTTTTCTGCAGCTAATTGAGCAGTTTCAAAACTAACTATCTTCACGATATATCCATTTATATGTTGTATCGGCACCTTTTATAGTATATACTTTTTCAAGCTTTCCTTCTTCATAGGCTTTCATGTGCATATTACATACTACATTGCTCTTAGCAAAGAGAGCTACTGCTGCAAAGATACTAAAATATATTAAAGATACAAAAACTTTACTAGAAAAATCTTCACAATCATCTACCGTTAAAATATATAGAATTGTTGAACCTGCCACTATCCAAATTAAAAATCCCATGATTATTCTAATCCATATTCATTAATAAAATCAATACATCTTCGGCATAAACCTTTTATAGTAGCAATGTAATGAGAGAAATTTCCAGTTGTAACTTTTGAAGTTAACTCTACAGCGTGCATAAGATTATGGTATGCCATAATTTCTCCATATTGCTCTTTTATCTTGTCAGCAATATAGCTGTAAGTAATCCTAATATTACTCATCTGATGAGATAGATTCCCAGTTGTCGTTCTATCACATATATGAATAATATTTTGGAAGTAACCTATAATGTGTTCTTTGTCTACATTCATTATTTGCTATGTTTAAAAGTGGGCCTACCTGGACTCGAACCAGGAATACAGGATTATGAGTCGTGCGTTATAAACCTTTTAACTATAGGCCCTAAAATAAAAACTACATTAGAAGTAGGAGTGTTCCTGCGATAATAGCTATTACTAAAAATCCTATTCCTAATATTTGATACTCTTTAATTTCTTCCATTATATGTAATATAAAAATCCTATTCTCTTTACTAAGTCATTGAATAGGCTCGTACTCCAGCTTATTAGATTCAGGCAAGATTTACTTAGTATGACTTAAGCCTCTGAAGCTATCGGTAACTATAGGAGTGATCAAACTCCTATAGCCTAAACATAATCATATCAGAGAACAGGTAAGCATCCGTACTCTTATCATTTCCGCGAGATATAATTATGTTAAAAATCTCCTCTCTTACCAAGTCATTGAGGAGATGTAAAGACTCTCAAGTATGCAAGTATCTGCCTATTCTTATACTTCCTCTTTTCAAACACAGCCTGTACTCACGTAGGGCCAGCGGTTACTAAAGATTACCTTTAAGAATATCTAAGATATTAGTGATGTTAAACAGATTCACTTGGTCTTTTACTTAAGCCTGAAAGCCTACAAAATTAGAGTGTGCTGGTAATGGGCTATTATTCAGATCTTTCGTCTGTGCCATACTTTATATGCGACTATACACCAGTCTGACCTTCCTCTCTAGTTAGTGTATCCCTAACAGCGCTCTAGACATTATATCGTGGACTGTTGACTTTGAGCTTCCTCATGGTAAAATCCATGGCTCTTTTTAGCCTCAAGGACTCTGGTTTGAATACAGTAATATAGTCCTTTGTTATTTTTTAAATAGAAACCTTACTACTCCTTCTGTCAAATACTTATCCTCCCAAAGGATGTCCCTATAGTAATTTTTAATGCAATTATACTTAGCAAGAGGTTTCATATTAATAATTTAACTTACTTTCACATCAGTTATAGACTTTCACTATTTTTATTCAGTCGTGAGTTTTCTCATCCTCAGTCTGTTGTACATCTCAGTACCCTTATACCTGTGTGATCCATTGTGCCGCTTTTGCACCCCGACGTAACTGTAGATCTGATTTGCTCATACGCAGTTACTCCTACCCAGTTAAATTAAAACAGAAAATGTATTTATTATACCTCTATTCTTTTTTAATCCGCAGTTCCTCTACAGAAATTCCAAATGCTTCTGCAATCTCTTTCATAGAAAGCTCACAGGGTCTTTTCCATAAAGTTACTCCTGAATCAATAGTCTTTCCTCTTGGAGGAGTGTTGATTTTAATAATAGCATCTTCTGAAAGATAAGTGGTCCATCCTCCGTCGAGATTAGCAAATGCAAATCTCTGATTTACAATCTGCACAGGAAATACTATATATCTACTGCCATCCTTAGTAAATAATACCATTCCTGCAACTAAATCAATTCCTTTTAACCGTTCCACCAGCAACTAAACAAAGGTATATCCGCCAACCTAATCCTTCCATACTTCTATCTTATATAAACTGTTTAATGTTCTAAATTCCGTGTCAGAAATAATTTCAGTTACCAAGGATGTGTGAAAGTTAGGTGTATTGGTAATAGAAATTCTGTTATAGGGATAAAGAAGGAACATCTCTCCTACTTTAGGAGGCTCTAACATATAACCCTCTTCAGTATAACCTTGTTCAATCCCATTGGGATGGAATCCAGCAGGAATTCGACCTGTAATTCCAGTTTTAATAAGTTTTACACGCTTATATTTCATTGATTATCTCCGAATATTTTTCAACTACTAGTTCTCTTACTTTTTTAGAAAAATTACTTTGATGCTTTCTAATATTATAATATGCAACTTCTAAATCTCCCCATGAAACAACTCCTGCATCAAAAAGAATCTTGTCTCTTGTTCTTTTTTGCTTTCCTTTAAACGGGAGAAAAAGAATCATAAAATCCGTATACTCATACAATACGAGATCAAAATTAGCATCTAATTCCTCCTTATTAAGATTCTCCTGTACAAGTTCAATTTCTTTTATTTCTTTAGGAATCTCAAAATTATCTTTTCCATATACAAGGAATTCTGAGGCTTCTGTAGAATATTCTGTAAGTTTATATTTATTAAGTTTCATAATTTCAAAAAATATTAGTAGTCTGTAGAGGATTCAAACCTCTGTTTTAGGCTTGAGAAACCTATATCCTGGATCGCTAGATGAACAGACCAAATTGGATATTACCAAAGAGGATACCCTTGAGCTCCCAGTTGATAATATCCGATGGATTTTTTGCTGTGAGGAACAACTACCCAAAAACCTTCATAATAAGTTTAACGAGATTCCCAGCACGAGCTCGGCCATTTTCAAGGTAAATGCAACCTACGCATTATATAGGAGCGTCCCTAACTAAAACAAGTTTAGTGTAGTGGAGAGCAGATTCAAACTACTGTTTCCAGCTGAGAACTGGCGTCCTAAGTCACTAGACGACTCCACCATAAAAGTCAGGAATTAATCCCTGACTGAAATTTCAAAGAACCTTTTTTACTTCCATTTAGGAAAGTAGGCTACGTTATGGCGTACCATACATTGAACACGCTGATAGACGATTTCGCCATCCTTGTTACGCTTTACATTGCCCTCTGCATCATATACTTTCTCTTTAAAGTACATAGGAAAAGCCTTGAAATTGATTTTACTCATGTGTTTCTGACATTATTTGTTCTACTTGTTTCACATAATTTGCAAATGCTGTTGTTTGTCGAATTGCATCTGTTCTCCTACCGTCAAAATGAACATCAATGACAGGTTCAACAGTCGGCTTAGGCTCTTTATTGGAGTCTTCTACGAACATCCAACCAAAAAGACGATTTTTTGCTATTGTTTTATTTATTTTGATAGTTTTCAAGTCTAGGAATAGATTCTTCGAGAATGAAGTTAACAACCTCAGTCTCTTCAGGATCTAAAACTGCAGAATATGTATAAGTAGAATCCTGATCAATTAGAATAACACTATACACAAGACACCCATCAGGTAATTCTCGAATAGGTGTTGTACTTATAGTTCTTATTGTTGTCGGAGAAAGGTACTGAGCATGATCTTCGACGAAAGTTGAAATAACTTTTTTAGGTTGGTCTTTGCAAAAGTATCCACCTAAAGCAGATATAGAAAGTAAACACAATGCAAGGAGACCTAAAATAAAACTTTTTTCATTGTTTCTGGACATTATAGCCATTATCATGCAGAATATTCCTATAAGTCCTAAAAGAAGAAATTCTAAATTCATGTTATTTTATATTATAGTCCTCCATAGCTTCGATACATGGATCATCCACGAATTCATCGGGATCTGTACATCCTGTATCAGGTACATTAACTTCTTCCATTATATAAATTTTAAAAGTAAGTTTTGGGGAGCTGAGGGATTCGAACTCTCTAATTACCATAAGCTCCTGCAGGTTTAAGCCACTTCGGGCTTGAAATGTGTGATTTCCTTGAATTCGATAGGTCTTCCCTTTGCATCCTATTTTACAGGAATTTTCTGGACACGAGTACGTTCCAGAAATGCTTTTCGCTGTGCTTTTTTGAGTGCTTCAAGACGAATCATTCGTCTTACCTGTCCGATAATTGCCATGTTTTTAATATAAAAAAGATGTATAACTGTAGCTTACAGAGATATCGTCAAACTGTTCTTCGAGATAATTCATATACTCTATAGCTTCTTTTTTGCTTGGGAATTCCTCCCAAGATTTTTCTCCGTTATGGAAGATCAGTACTATGTGTCTCATTGATAGGACGAACTACTAACTCTATAGAGTCTTTTGGAATATTGCTAGAAATAGTAATTTTTACTTTTTCTGTTGGAACTATAGTTTTAGGCTTTTCAAAAACCTCTACCATAACTACTAATAACGCTTGAATAATAAAGGTTCCTACCAAACAAATCCAGAAACATTTATTTTTATCAAGAGTATTTTTAATCCATGCCAACCTTACAATAAACCACATTGAAAAACTGAGCATTGTCAGCATTGCCCAAAGTATATATACTGCAATCATAAAATTCAATTTAAAAAGTATCTGCATTATCAACGCTTGCCAGGCTACAGATACGAACACATAATCAACGGCTACAATCAATATAATCTTTACACTCTTTGGATAAACAAAGAAAGTAGGAGCATTCAAGTAAAGATTTTCTTGCTGTGTCGACAAAGTAGACATTCTTTGGACCTTGCTCAAGTCTCTTACTCCTTTCCCGATCTCCATAAGGGAACTCGCTTAGTAAGTTAAGCTACATTTATAAGACTGACCAAATCTTATAAACTTGTAAAGTTATTTAAATGGGTTTAAGGACTGGTTAGTCCAAACTTTACAACCCGTAGGTTACTTCTTACGAACAAGAACCTACAATCAAAGAAAACGATTCACCTTAAATCAACCAAACACTTATTCATCTATTGCACCACTAATAGAAGTAGAATACAGGCTTTAAATGGCAATGCCCTCAATCCCCTCTCTGGATAAACCGTCTTCGAGGTTTAATCCAATTGATTTAAGTTATGTAAAAGAAAACAACAGTAGACAGCGCGTATTTCGTTATGGCGAGGCTGAGATAGTGACCATCACCGACCTGCGTTCATAGTAGACTCTTTTCAGAGTTCTACTTAATCACACGTGCGAAAATCGTAGCAGGCATAAAGTTAAAAAACTTTATTAACTTATGAAGACTTACCGAAGCAAATCTTCATACGCTCTCTCCCACTCTTTGCGGGATTCAGTGAGCGGCATCTTGAACAAACTCAGTCGCTTAACATACGTCTGAATATTCGGAATCTTGTTCCACACACGGTAGAATGCGACTACGATATCCCGACGAAATACAACTTTGGTGTTAAGCTTCTCTGAAATGAGGTACAAAGCACCAGCTTTTTCAACTGCAGCCATGTACTCTTTATCCGAGATTTCCAGAGTTCCTTCTTTGAAATCCTTTGTGGAATGCTTACCCTTAATAAGCTGAATTGCAGCTTTAAGTTCGAACTCAGGGTAAGCCTTCATGAAATCACGAAGCTGTTCGTAACCATGAACTCCTCCTTCCAGATAAGCTTCCATGTAGTCGTTGGTCGACCAGTTCAAGTGTTTGGCATTGAACATGATGGCCAGCTGCAGAGGACTCTTATCAGAATCAACGACCATTACACGGATCGCTGTTTTATTTTCTGGATATTTCTCCTTAAGCATACGGAATGCTGCCAGACGATTTTGACCGTCCAGCACCTGTCCATTAGGAAGAACATAGATAGGAGGAAGCCATTCCCCATCAAGGAAAGCTTTGAAAATGCGCTTCACATGTGCCATTCTCAGGTTTCGATTACCAGGAATGAACGAGAGCTGTTTGATGTTTTCTACGAGATAGCACTTCTCAAAAGGAGTGCGATTCGAAAACAATTCTTTTGTCATAATACAATTTGTGTTATTGTTAAACATTTGTAGTGGTTAGAGGACTCCAACTTCTGTTTCCAGAATGAGACTCTGGTATCCTAACGCAACTAGATGAAACCACCAATAATTTTACTTCTTGTAACTAGCTCCTTTAAAGAGACTTGTACAAAGTACAGCAACTCCTAAAGAAAGTGCAGGTGAAAGTTTACCTACAATGTAGCCTTCTGCTACAAGTTTGGGAAATACTGCAGGAATCACTACAGGCCAGAGCAAATAAATAAAGATGCTCATAAAGAAGGCAGCAATAGCGATAACTACAATAATTCCGATGATTGCTCCTATGCAACCTCCGAGAGTTTCATTATCCATTTCTTTGAACTGATAAAATTTCGATGCAACCGAATGCAAGTAACTTCACAGTATTTCTTGCGTCAGATTCATCTTTAGCAAGAACAGGGAGAGAGGTTTGAATCGGAATCCCTTCTTCATTGTAGAAGAGATATGTTACGAGAAAAGATGTCATTTGTAACGATAAATAGTATCTTGTTTAATGAGATTACCATCAGATTGAATTGTAGTAATTACTGTTTCTATCTTATTTCTATGGTAATCTTCCAAAACTATTTGAGTATAATCTTTAGATGCATAATGAATGATTATACCTATAGCCACTGAAAGAAGTCCAAATACAATAGAACTAACTACCAATCCTCCGATATCTTTATCTTCCTGATTGATACGGAAAAACCATATTACAGCATAAGAAATGATTGCTACTAAGCATCCGAGAAGTGTACAAACAAAAATAGGCATAGTTGTTTTTTTAAATTTGTACTCGGTATGGGATTCAAACCAATGATCTCCTCATAGAAAGTGAGGTGTCCTAGATCACTAGACGAACCGAGCGAAGTTGCTGTTTGAAATACTTAGTTTACTCAAACTGTTTTCTTTCTTCTTACTCTTGGATTACAGCAAATCCTCAGAATTTAAACTTACATGTTAAATTCGGAAACAATCCTACAAAGAAGACGAGTAAAATGTCATTGAGAGCCTATGAAACCGATCAAAGTTTCATAGACTAGTTTTGTAGGTCGGGTTAAGGCTTAATAGCACAAATGGAACAGAGCGTATGAAACCATTCTCTGAAATATGTTATTGACCAATTAACATATTTGAATGTACTACTGTCTCGAAGGAACTGAGTACATTCTCCGTGCCCGTTTTATATTTATATAATATTTATCTATAAATTAACGGGCCTACTAATTAATTAAATATAATAGGAATTTAAGGATAGGATAAGATTCTAAATTCCTTTCAACAATTACCCTCTGGTCATAAAGACCAGAGACGCTCTAAGCTTAAAATTCTATTTATACTCGCTTAGACGAGTTCCCATTACTCAACAACGACATAACGGGACAGGATAACACCTGCCTTACGGAGGTTATCCGCCAGAGTCTCCTGGTTCGGGTCGGCCAGATATGCCTCCTTGGCCGCTGTGATGTCGAGGATACGCTGCTGAGCTCGTTTCTCTTCGGCACGGATCGAACGCAGACGCTCCACGTGATCTGCTACGATGCTGTCGACGGCTCCGAGGGTATCGATGATGATCTGCTCCTGCTTCTTCTTCCGCTCTTCGTTGTAGCGCTGAACGGCACTCTTGACAGCTTCAGAGGTCGGGGTGTGATCTGCGAGGATTTCTTCGATGGTCTGTGTCTTGATTTCTTTCTTTGCCATGATCTTTTTAGTTTTTAGTTATGTCGATATTTGTTTCTTCTTTGATATAGTTGACAAGAACGTAAACAGGAATGTTTGTAAACTGTAGAGAATTTTCTACATTCTCTAATACTTGCTTAACCTTAGATATACGTTCTTTGAGCTCTTCCCTACCAACCAGTGTTGATGTTGATTCCGTAGGCATCGTAGAAGGCTTGAGCTTGAGTTACAGAGATTTCGATTGCGGGCGAAGACCCTTTCTGAAGAAAGAATCCACGCGTAGTTCGAAAGAGTGTTTCTTTCGTGTTGTCTTCAGTGGTTGCGATGTGCATACGATAGCCAGACTTTCTGGCTTTAAGGGACTTAAAGTCCTTCGATCGCATCGTTTTCTTGGAAATTGCAGTGTACTCCATAATGTACAATTTTAGATATTGTTAAACTGTTTATTTTATTTAGGAAATCTGAGGTTTAATGAAAAGCCCAGCATCTTTGAGCTCAGCTTCCTTAGCTTTCTGTTCCTCTTCCTTTTTCTTTGCTGTGAAACTCTCACAGAACTCCATAACTGCTTTTACATGAATAGGAACGAGATCTTCTTTGGTAAAAGTCTCTTTACCAGACTCTTCCAAAGCCTTATTGAAATGGCCCCCAGACCCATCCCAATCATCATGAGAATTACTTCTATCGGCATATTATTTAAATATTTGTAATTTGTATCTTTGAGTAGAAACGTGAAGAGGCTTTCTAGATTTTATATTCTCATTAATTGGAAGGTTTTCTATAACAAGATCTCCCGAGAGGTCTTCTATAGAAAAATGTCGATTTCCAATAAGAAGATGAAATTTAGAAAGATTAATAGTTGTAGCGTCTTTAGTATTAGGATTGAGAATAAGTGTCATGTGGAAGAGTATTAATGAAGAATTTGGAATTTAAGGAAAGGAAAAAGTTTCTGGAGAGGAAGGGAGAATTTGACTGTCCCCGCTACCCTTCATCTTTCTTACACCCTCAAAATATCTCATTAACATATCTCTATTCCAATTTATAGTAGAATTCTCTTTAAGTGGATACTTTTTATCATCACTAGGAAGTACTGATTGTGTTATATTTGTTGCAGAATACTCTGACATATTTTCAAGTTTGGGAGTAAAAAATCTATTCTATAATATAATATATGAATAGACATCTAAGTCATTGATACTCAACCACTTACAAGGTTCGGACTTGTCCCACAGTTAAGGAAACTTATACCACAGTTAAGAAAAGTTTCCTCACAGTTAAGAAAAGTTTCCAAAAAAGGAAAAAAAGTTTCCAATATTCAGAAAAAATCTTTACCTTTGTGGAAAGATTTATTAACTCAAATACAAGAAATTTTATGGGAAAAGCAATTACCAATGAACAAGTAATCAAGAGAAGAAATGAGGCTGGAGAAGTTATAGAAGAGGTAAGAAGTAAAACTTGAACCTTCTCTAAGAACTCTGAGCCCTTCTTTTTGACTTATTTAAATTGTATCTCTTGAATGTACAATTTAAAAAGTTTAACTACTATTAAAGTTCTTTATAAACTATTAGAAGTTTCAAACTTTAATAAAGGAACTGTTGACATTACGACAACAAGAAGACAAGCCATTTGCAGTGACTTAAATATTTCAGATACATCATTCTCCAAATCGTTAAGATCTCTCATAGAACTAAATATTCTTAACGGAGAAAAAGGTACATATGCTATTAATGCTGAAATATTTTGGAAAGGTGACTATAAAACTAGAGAAGCTCTGCTTAATTCAGGATGCAAAATTACAATAGAACCAAACGATGAATTTAAAATTGAAGAGTAGGAAGATTAACTCCTCCTTACTCTTCAATCGTCACCGTAGTGGTAGATTCTTTTCGGATAACCACATCATCAGCTGCAATCTCTGTCATTTGCTTTACAGAGAGTTCCAGCTTATTGAACTTATCCAGGGTAATACCCATGTCTGCCAATGCAGCTTTCATAGCTGCTTTCGCCATATCTTTCATAATCTTAAAAAAGAAAAAATTCACTCATTTCTGTCACAGATAAAGAGTGAAACCATCATCACTTTACATAAATTAAAACATTGACTATCAAAAAGTTCTTAGAGACCAAGAGACTGATCAAAGTCTAATGATCATCCTTTCCAAAGAGTTTTTCACATATGATGCAGAATACTACTATGAAAATAAGTACTCCTACATATCCTCCATTTCCCTCGTTTCCAAGAGGATTAAAATTTAAGAAATACATATCGTATCAATCAATCGGTATTTACGTTCTCCTTTAGTATTCCACAAATTCATACGCATAACAATACAAAATCGTGGTTCTTTGAAAGGTTTACAAATACTATTTGAGAGAGGGAATTTAGTATCCCCAACTCTCAAATAGTTTTGTTCGTCGAGTCAAGCTCGAACGGTGAAGCACGGATTACTCCTGCGGCTCGTCGGTCGGGTCGATCTGGACATAGGTGTCTTTGAGGTATTCCTCGACTGCCTTTACGGCCTCGGCATCGTTGATTCCCTTGCCGTCTTCCACCTTGTAACCGAATGCCTTGGTCTTGGTGTACATCGGCTTGCCGTCCTCGGTCAGATTCCGCTGGCCGTTTGCATCGTAGGAGAAGTCGTTCACGTCTTCGTTCACTTCGTTGACCGTCAGGATCTTACCTGCTGCGAGCTTGTTGAAAGCCTTCGAACCACCACGATAGGTCGTTGCGTTCACCTTGTCGCCCATAACGAGCTTCTTGGTTTCACGATCGACACGAGCCAGCTGATTGAAGTAGACGGGCTTCACGATCATCGTATCGTCTACGAGGAAGACTGCGAGAACGTGAGCACGCGAATTGGCGTTCGTGCCACGCTGTTCAGCCAGCCAGATGGGATTCTTCGGGATGTAGAAACGATCGCCCTTCTCCAGAGCGGACATCGGAATGATGTTGTTTTCGACGATGTGCAGAATAGCATCACCGCCGATCTGTTTGAGATTTACTACCATATTTTTATTATATTAAAAATTTCATTTTTCGACGATAAATACGTTCTATCGTCAAAGAATCGTTGTAATACAACTACATATCTCGGGGGCCCCATAGCCACAAAAAAAAGCGGGGATTGCTCCCCGCCTTGCTTACTCGGTTTGTTCTTCTGGTGGTACTTTGGTAAATTGTCGTTCGATTGCGTCCATTATTATTTTTGTGGCTT